>Ga0193727_1001357_pt1 | contig 10084 bp, 7 predicted proteins | sample H2c2metaG_FD_143051 | JGI IMG/M metagenome (GOLD analysis project Ga0193727, IMG submission 143051) | Soil microbial communities from a riparian zone of the East river system, Colorado, United States - H2c2 | ecosystem: Environmental > Terrestrial > Soil > Riparian zone | place: USA: East River...
AGCACGTCATGGAATAGCATCTCCTGGTCTGAGGACTTGGCGCACACGTATTACGAGAATACCAAAGCAGGGGGCTGTTAGCTGACAACGCTGCATAGCTTGCAAGCCTCCATACTGGCGCACCAGCTCGCGGCCAACGGGACGGGGGCGCGACAGTTTTTGTGTGCGTGTGTGCGCGTCCCCAAGCGCAGGCGCGAGACGTCCGCGGCAGAGTGAATGAAGCGCCCTCGAATCCGATAGTGGTGTATGCCCCACGCGCCCAGAGGCGCCACAGCAGTGCCTAGCCCCACGCTGGACCAAGAGGAAAGGCGGCGGGGGTTCCCGTAGGCGGCTTTCCAAAGCGAGCGCGGGGAGGAGACCCGCGACCGAGCGGAGCGAGGGAGCGCAGTTAGGGGCTCCGACCAAGCGAGCGCGGGTGCCCGCTTGCGGGCGCGTGCCGAAGGGAATCCCCGCCGACTGACCGGCTACGATCCAGCTCGTGGCTCAAGCCATTCACGATAGCGCCTCGACGCGCGCGAAAAAAAACCCCCTCCGGAAACCAGAGGGCGCTTTATGAAGCTCGAAGCTGAGAACTACCGCGCCGGCGCTGTTCTTCCCGCGGGCTTGGCCGGCGGCGCTTCCTTCTCCGCGCCCTTGGCATCCTCCACATCGGCAAAGCTGGTATCCTTGCCACGCTGCTTCAGCATGTGCAGGATGCCGACCTTGTCGGTCGCCTTGAGATATGCTTCCTGCGGCTCGACCTGCTTGGAATCGACGAGCTCGATCAGGGCATCGTTCATCGTCACCATTCCCATCTTGCGCGAGGTCTGAAGAACCGACGGCAGCTGGAACGTCTTGCCTTCGCGAATCAGGTTGGAGACCGAGGGCGTCGAAAGCAGAATTTCGCGGGCCGCGACGCGGCCACCGCCGATCTTCTTGCAGAGCACCTGTGAGATTACTCCCTTCAGCGACTCGGAAAGCATCACGCGAATCTGGGGCTGGCGGTCGGGCGGGAACTGATCGATGACGCGATCGATCGTGCTGACCGCGGTCGACGTGTGAACCGTGCCGAAGACGAGGTGACCCGTCTCGGCCGTTTCGATCGCCATCGAAACCGTCTCGAGGTCGCGGAGCTCACCCACGAGCACGATATCGGGGTCCTCTCGAAGCGCGGCGCGGAGAGCGTGCTTGAACGACGACGTGTGCACTCCCACGTGACGCTGCGTGATGAGGCACTTCTTGCTTTCGTGGACGAACTCGATCGGATCCTCGATCGTGATGACGTGATCCGAGCGCGTGCGGTTGATCAGGTCGATGAGCGCGCAGAGCGTCGTCGACTTGCCCGAACCCGTTGGGCCCGTGACGAGGACGAGGCCCTTGGTCAGGTGGCAAAGACGCTGCACTTCCGGTGTGATGCCCATCTGCTCGACAGTCACGACCGACGCCGGGACGGCGCGGAACACTGCGCCCGTTCCCTTGCGCTCCCGCAGCGCGTTGCCGCGGAATCTGGCGACGCCCGGGATTTCGTGCGCAAAGTCCGTGTCGTTGATCTCCGCGAATTCTACGCGATTCTGCTCGAGCATCAGCGTGGCCAGCATTGCATCGATTTCCTCCGAGCTCAGCGCCGGCTCATTGGGAATCGGAGCGATCTCACCGCTCGCTCTCAAGAGCGGCGGCGATCCGGCCCGCAGGTGCAGGTCTGATGCGTTGTTGCCCACCAGTACACGCAGCAGGGCTTCGATTTTGTCGAATGCAGGATTGCCGCTCGAGGCGATACGTCGCGCCTGCGTCATCGGCGTTCCCACGTTGGTCGCGCCACCAGGCGCCGCGACCGCTTGCGTTGCAGGTGCCGGAGCGGCAGCGGCCTTCGCGGGCGCTGCACCTGGCTTGGTACCGTTCGTGGCAACCGGCTTCGGCTCGATTCGCACCAGCATTTTGCCCGACTGCGTGAGCGATACGTCGAACGTGCCGTCCGCACACGTATAATCGAAACGCACTGCGCCCGCCGCATCCAGGGCGTGCGGCTTGTCGGCCGGCGCAATTTCGCGCACCAGCGCGAGAATCTGCACGCTCGTGAGCACCTGCTTCATCACCGGGCGGGCGGAATCCTTGATTGTAACCTTTGCGACGTCACCCTCGGCGAGAATCAGCGAGGAGCCGTTGTTGGTTACGAGGAGGTTGAGAAAGCGATCTAGCTGGGCCATGTCAGTCCAGTGGACGAACGCGATCGATCAGAGAACGATTGATCAGGCGCGCTTCGTTTGAGGTATACAGAGTGAGGAACCGCGATGTCAGCGCGTTGAGATAGTCGAGCACCCGCGCCCGGGCCGGCGGCGCATCGAGTCGAATGGAGCCGAGGCGTACCTCGCCTCCAATGAGCACGATCTGGAGAAGCGCAGTGGGGCTTGGCGCTTCGCGCGGAGGCTGGTCGGACTCGTCGCCGCGGTTGGCTGCGGCTTCGGCGACGCGCTCCTTCGAGACCAGGATGACTTCGCGGTTATCGAGCTCCAGCGGAAAAAACGGCGTGTCGGCGTTTAACAGCTCGGACACGTCTTCCAGCTCGAATGGGCGGTAGGAGGAGAAATGGATGAACACGTTTCCCCGTAGCTCTTCGCCGCTCAGCATCGTGAGAATAACCGCCTTTCGAGTGGTCTCGATGCGGTACTGGTTCGCGCTTTCATTTGCAAAAGGCTGGGGCACGCGCGAACGGGGTTGGCGTGAGTACTTCGCTCAGTAGAAAGACTGCTCCCGCCCTCTTAAGTCACGTTTCTGACGGGGAAATGGGGCTTGATTTCAGCGGGGAAAACCCTCCCATCGCCATCACAAACATGACATCTGCCGGGCCTAGTGCATGGCTAAATGGGGTCGTAGTTTCCCGTGTCCTCAACTGCGGATTTTCGATGACTCTGGGCTCCTCCTCTCTCCCATTGCCACAGCGGAAGACTTACGACGTCTGTATCGTGGGCTCCGGCGCTGGCGGTGGGATGGCTGCTTACGTGCTCACCCGCGCCGGCGCCAACGTGCTCCTGCTCGAAGCTGGTGGCCCCTGGGACAACATGAAGGACTCGGTCATGCTCAAATGGCCGTACGAGTCCCCCCGTAGAGGTGCGTCAACGCCGGATCATCCGTTCGGTGAGTTCGACGGCTGCATCGGCGGGTGGGATCTCGCGGGAGAGCCCTTCACGAACGCCGAAGGCACCGACTTCAAGTGGTGGCGCGCGCGAATGGTCGGTGGCCGCACCAATCACTGGGGACGCATCTCGCTTCGATTCGGCCCCGAGGATTTCAAGGCGAAGAGCCGCGATGGCCTGGGCGACGACTGGCCGATCGCGTACTCCGATCTCGCTCCGTACTACGACCGCATCGACAAGCTGATCGGAATCTTCGGCAACAACGACAATCTCCCAAATCATCCGGGCGGCTATTTTCTGCCGCCGCCTCCGCCGCGTTGCTACGAGCTGATGATAAAGGACGCGGCCGACCGGCTCAACATCTGGTGCACTGCCGCGCGCCTGTCCGTGATCACGAAGTCGCACAACGGGCGGATGGCGTGTCACTACTGCGGGCAGTGCGGCCGCGGGTGCAGGACGAATTCGAATTTCTCGTCGACCAACGTGTTGATCGCTCCTGCGCTCAAGACCGGACGACTGACGCTCGTCACGCATGCGATGGCGCGCGAAGTCACGCTGAACAGTCGCGGCCTCGCCAGCGGAGTGACGTACATCGATACGAAGACGGGCGCCGAGCGACACGCGGACGCGCGCGTGGTTGTGCTTGCCGCGAGCGCGTGTGAGACCGCGCGGCTGATGCTCAACTCCAAGTCTACGCAGTTTCCGAACGGACTCGCCAACTCGAGCGGAGTGGTCGGTAAGTATCTCACCGACACTACCGGCACCGACGTCGGGGGCTTCATTCCCAAAATGGTGGATCACGTTCCTCATAACGAGGACGGAGTCGGCGGCAACCACATTTACATGCCGTGGTGGATCGACAACAAGAAGCTCGATTTTCCCCGTGGCTACCACATCGAAGTCGGCGGCGGATTGAATCCCCCAAGCTACGGATTCATGGGTGGAATCCACCGTTATCCCGGTGGCGGCGGATATGGCAAGTCTCTAAAGGAAGACTACCGCCGCTACTACGGCGCCCAGGTCTATTTCGCCGGCCGCGGTGAGATGATTCCGAACGACAAGAGCTACTGCGAGATCGATCCGGTCGTGAAGGACAAGTACGGAATTCCTGTCCTGCGCTTCCACTGGCAGTGGACCGACTACGAGTACAACCAGGTTCGGCACATGCAACAGACCTTCCGTGCGTTGATCGCCGAGATGGGCGGTCAGGTGTTCGACAAGATGCCGGAGCAGTCGAGGGGGTACGGGATCGCGCGCGGCGGCGAGATCATCCACGAGCTGGGAACGGTTCGCATGGGCAACGATCCGTCGAAGTCGGCGCTCGATGCGAATTGCAGAGCGCACGACGTCAAGAATCTCTTCGTTACCGACGGCGGCCCATTCGTCTCGCAGGCCGACAAGAATCCTACGTGGACCATACTCGCGCTCGCGATGCGGACGAGCGAATTCATCGCGCAAGAGCGTAAGCGGGGGGCAGTCTGATGTCGACGGACAACGAGAATAAGGATATGACCCGGCGCGACGCCGTTCAGATGCTGGCGGCGCTTCCCGTCGCTGCGTTTCTGAGCTGGCCGACCGCGGATCAGGAGAAAGTGCGGCGGTTCGTGGACAACGCAATGCGCGCCGCCGCGGAAGGGACTGCTTTTGCGCCGAAGTTCTTCACTGCCGCGGAGCTCAAGACGGTGGGCGTGCTCGCCGACATGATCATCCCGCGCGACGAACGATCGGGGAGCGCCACCGACGCGGGCGTGCCGGAGTTCATGGACTTCATGATGATCGACCGGCCCGCCGGCCAGAACTGGATGCGGCCGGGTCTTGTCTGGATCAACGCACAATCGAATGCAAGGTTCGGAAAGCAATTCGCCGACGCGACACAGTCCGAGCGCGAAGCCATCCTCAACGACATCGCGTGGCCGGCGCGCGCGAGTGCGGCGATGGCCGACGGCGTCAACTTCTTCAATCGGTTCCGCGACCTCACCGCCTCCGGATTCTGGTCAAGCCGGGTTGGCGTGAAGGATCTCAAGTATCAGGGGAATACGTTCGCGGTCGACTGGAATGGATGTCCTCCGGCCGCGCTCAAAAAGCTGGGCGTGACCTACGCGAAATTCGATCGGAAGAAGCTTCGCCTAACCCCTGAATGACATGAGCTCTGAACGACTCGGCATCGGTTTCGTCGGAAGCGGCTTCAACGCCCGCTTCCATATCCAGTCACTGACCTCCGTCCGCGAGATTGACGTTCGCGGCGTCTGGAGCCCGAACGAAAAGAACGCGGCATCCTCGGCGGCGCTGGCGCGTGAGCTCGATGTCGGCGAGGCGCGTCCCTACAAGTCGATCCGTGACATGGTCGCCGACCCCGCCATCAACGCCCTCTGGCTGTGCGGTCCCAATCAGGCGCGGATCGCGAACATCGAGGAGATCGTCGCGGCGATCAAGAGCGGCGCCGGGACGCTGAGAGGGCTCGCCTGCGAGAAACCCCTTGCGCGCAACGTGGCCGAGGCAAAGAAAGTGGCCGATCTCGCGAAGAGCGTCGGCCTGAGCACAGGATATCTCGAGAACCAGCTGTTCTCGCCCGACATCACCCGCGGACGTGAGCTGATCTGGGCCCGCGGCGCGTCACTGACGGGCCGTCCCTATCTCGCCCGGGCAGCCGAGGAGCACAGCGGTCCCCACATGCCATGGTTCTGGCAGGGGTCGCTGCAGGGGGGCGGAGTCCTCAACGACATGATGTGCCATTCCGTCGAAGTGGTGCGACACCTCCTCACCAAGCCCGGGTCTCCCCGGTCTTCGATCAAGCCGGTCCGGATCAGCGCCCACATCGCATCCCTCAAGTGGTCGCGGGCGAAATACGCCAAGCAGCTGTCCGAAACGATGGGGAAGGACGTCGACTACACCAAACGTCCGTCGGAGGACTTTGCCCGGGCCACGATCGAGTACGAATCCGAGGAGGGCGAGCCCCTGGTCGGCGAGGTTACGACCTCCTGGGCCTTCGTCGGCGCGGGTCTCAGGCTTTCAGCCGAATTGCTCGGCCCCGAGTACTCGATGTCCTGGAATACGCTTGACTCGAGCCTGAAGATGTTTTTCAGCAGGGAAGTGAAGGGTAAATCCGGCGAGGACCTGGTGGAAAAGCAGAACGCCGAGATGGGTCTGATGCCGGTCGTGGCCGAGGAAGCCTCGGTCTACGGCTACAGCGCCGAAAACCGTCACATGGCCCGCGCGTTCCTAAGCGGGGAGAAGCCAATGCTCACTTTCGAGGACGGGTTCGAGGTCGTGAAGATCCTGATGGCGGCCTACATGAGTGCGGAAAAGGGTCAGACCCTCGATTTTCCGCCCCCGGGCCTGGAGGCGTTCGTCCCGGCGGTTGCCAAGGGGACCTGGAAACCGTAGCCCTTGCCTACGGATGAGCTTGACCATATGTTCCCCTCGTCTGGCCTGGTGGCACGCCCAATGCTACAGCTGAGTTGGACACCACTTCGAGGATAGTAGGATGAAAACTGCTCGTCTGACATTGGCTCTCGCACTCGCCGTAGCCGCCACCGCCTGCACGGCGGAGCGCGCCCTTGCCCCCCAGGCAGCGGGAAACTCCGTTGCAACGGTCTCGGCAACGTCGCAGGTCCCGTTTCTCTTCGTCGTCGACGGCGTGCGCCTCAAGCGCGATCAGGTTCCGGCGCTCACCAACGACGAGATCGCCGAGATCCGCGTCATCAAGGGAAGCGCCGCGCTCAAGCAATACGGCCAGGACGGGTCGTACGGCGTCGTCGAGATCACGACCAAGGCAGCGGCAGCTCGTCGCTCGTGAATCGAGCGTAGGCGACCCGCAGTCGAAACTGTCGTAACAAAAAAGGCATCCAGTTTGGATGCCTTTTTGTGTTTCCAGCCTCTACTGTGTCGCCAGCCCCTAGTGCGCTCGGCCGTCAGGCGATCGCCCGTTGTGCGCGCCTCCGCTGTGCGACGTTCGTCCGCCTTTACGCATGGGCTCGTGATTTTCCGGTTTACCGAAACCGCCGCCTCCGGGCTTTTCCCCTCCGCCGTGCACGGCGTTGACCGTCGACCAGGCCCGGCGCTCCGCCTCATCCTTTGGAATGCCGCGGTCCTCGTAGCCTTCCTCTATATGCTCAGCCTGCCTTTTCTCTTTGTCTGTGTACTTCGATTTGTCCCCGCGTGGCATAGTTACCTCCTGTTTGATTCTGTTCCAATGTTGCAGATGGTGTACCGCCGCTCTGACTATTTCGCGGGTGGGTGGCAGTGCTGTGCTTCCCGTGGCATGTTCTTGTCCGGATGAGTACACCTTTTGAGCGCCCCGCGCCCGCGCGCCTGCCTCCGATCCCACCCTCGCTCCGTCGGATCGTGCTGCGGATGGTCGCCGCAGTCTTCATTGCGTTCATAGTTGTTCCATGGCTCGCCGGCTTTTTCACGGACTGGCTCTGGTTCAAGGAAGTCGGGTTCCAAACTGTATTCGCGACTTCGCTGATCTGGCGAATTGTGCTGTTTCTAGTTGGGGGTGGGTTCGCCTTCGCCTACTTCTATGGGAACGTGCGAGTTGCGCGCGGCGCCGGGACCGGCTTCCCAGTGCTGTTCGTCAATCGCGGCGACGGCGTGACGGTCGACATCTCGCGGATGTTCACCAAGCTATTCTTCCCCGCCGCGCTTTTCCTTTCCTTCATCACAGCGGTCTCGCTCTCCGCGTGGTGGATGACGCTGCTCAAAGGACTGAATGGCGTGGCGCTGGGTGCGCGGGATCCGCTTTTCGGCCGTGACATCTCGTTTTACCTCTTTCGTCTTCCTCTGATCTCGGGCGTGCTGAGCACGCTGATAACTCTCACCATGCTGTCGCTGCTCGCGACGACAGCGATGTACTGGCTGCGGAACGACATCACGCTGCCTCCGCGACGCGCGTCAGCGAAGCCGAGGGCAGCACGACACCTGGGTGGACTGCTGGCGCTGCTGTTCCTGCTGTTGGCGTTGCGCCTCTGGATCGTCGATACTTCCAGTCTTCTCTTTTCAACCACCGGTCCCCTCGTGGGCGCGAGCTACACCGACATACACATCGCGCTGCCTGGACTCTATATCTGCGCGATCGCGAGCGTCGTTGCGGCCGCGTGGGTGATCTTCGGAATCGTACGGGACAAGCTCGTGTGGTCGGCACTCTCGGCCACGGTTTTCTACATCGCGGTGAGCGTGCTTGCCCGTGGGATCGTCCCGGCCGCGTATCAGAAGCTCATCGTCTCGCCCAATGAGCTGACCCGCGAGACGCCGTATATCAGAATGCACATCGATGCGACGCGGAACGCGTGGGGCCTGAACAAGGTCGAGGGCCGAGACCTTTCAGGCGAAGTGCAGCTGACGATGAACAACATAAAGGCGAACGCGGCCACCGTGGACAACGTGCGTCTGTGGGAACGCGACCTGTTGATGCAGACGTTCAAGCAGCTTCAGGAAATTCGGACGTACTACGACTTTGTCTCGGTGGACGACGACCGGTACACGATCGATGGCCGATACCGCCAGGTCCACATCGCTGCGCGCGAGCTGAATTCCGCGTCGCTCCCCACGCGCACATTCATCAACTCGAGGCTGACTTTTACGCACGGTATGGGCGTGACGATGGCACCTGTCAATCAGGTAACCACCGAGGGATTGCCCGTTCTTTTCATAAAGGATCTGCCGCCTGTCTCGACGATCTCGATCAAGCTCACTCGTCCCCAGATCTACTACGGCGAGCTCACCAACGACTACGTATTCGTCGGCACCGGGCAGCAGGAATTCGACTACCCCGCCGGCGATCAGAACATCTACTCCAAGTATACGGGGCGCGGCGGAGTCCCGATCGGATCCTTCGTCAGAAGAGTGTTGTACGCGTTCCAGCTCGGCTCGCTCAAGATTCTTCTCTCCGACGACATCAAAGGGAGCGCGAGAGTTCTCTACCGACGCAACGTCATGGATCGCGCGACGACGGCGATGCCGTTCCTCAGCTTCGACGACGATCCGTATCTCATGATCACCGACGCAGGGCAGCTGAAGTGGATACTCGATGCCTACACCGTGGCCGATTCGTATCCGTACGCCCAACGTACGGCGGACGGGACGAGCTACATGCGCAACAGCGTGAAGGTGGTGATCGACGCCTACGACGGAACCGTGGACGCGTACATCGCTGAGCCGAACGATCCCGTGGTGCAGACGTACGCGAAGATCTTCGGCGGAATCTTCAAGCCGATCAGCGCCATGCCGGCCGATATCCGCCGGCACGTTCGCTACCCGGGCGATCTTTTCAGGATACAGACGACGCTGCACGCGACGTATCACATGACCGAGCCCGACGCGTTCTACCATCGCGAGGATCAGTGGCAGATCCCGGGCGGCCTCAACAAGTCGACGAATGAGAATCCATTCATGCGTCACATCATCATGCGCCTGCCAGGAGAAAAGAATCCCGAGTTCATTTACATGACGCCGTTTACACCGCGGGGGAAGGACAACCTCGCGGCGTGGATGGTCGCGCGGATGGACGGCGAAAACTACGGCAAGCTCTCGGTCTACCGGTTCCCGAAGCAGAGCCTCGTTTACGGTCCCAAGCAGATCGCAAACCGGATCAACCAGGACACCGATATCTCTCGGCAGCTCACGCTCTGGGATCAGCGCGGGTCGCAGGTGATCAGGGGAGAGCTGCTGGTGATTCCAATCGAGGAATCACTCATCTACGTGCAGCCGATCTACCTACGCGCCGAGGGCGGAAATATTCCCGAGCTGAAGCGGGTGGTGGTTGCGCACGAGAACCGCGTCGTCATGGGCGAGACGCTGGAGGAAGGGCTCAATGCTCTCTTCGGCGCTGGGTCCGCGACGCAGGCGAGAGCAAGCGCGCAGGATTCACTGAGCGCGCTTGGAGTCGAGCCGTCGGTGGTTGGAGGGGGTGCTCCGACCGCGGGCGCGGCGCCCTCCGGCGCTGCCAGCGACCTGCTTCGGGAGGCGCAGACTCA
>Ga0193727_1001358_pt1 | contig 10079 bp, 8 predicted proteins | sample H2c2metaG_FD_143051 | JGI IMG/M metagenome (GOLD analysis project Ga0193727, IMG submission 143051) | Soil microbial communities from a riparian zone of the East river system, Colorado, United States - H2c2 | ecosystem: Environmental > Terrestrial > Soil > Riparian zone | place: USA: East River...
TGCACCGCTCAAATCGGGTTCGCCGATGCGATCGAGCAGATCGAGCATCTGGTTTTCGATGTCGGCGTAGTGCGATTCCTCCACCAGATCCGACATCGCGCCTGAAGCAAAGATGGTGACGAGCGGCTTGCCGTCGGTGCGAAGGTGCAGGAGCCAGGCGTGACGCTGTTCGTAAATCGTGACGAACGTGTCCGGTGCGATATTGCGTTCGGCAAAGAATTCTGGCCGCAGCGGCACGAAAATCTTGGTCATTTTCGCCGCCGTCATGCCCGCCAGGACCGGATCCAGCTGCGAGCGCGCGCTCTTGTCGAATCTGACGCCGTGCGATTTCAGCGCGCCAACCGAGAGCGTGCTGAGCACATAGTCGGCTTCGACCGTGTCCTTGTCGGTCACGACCACAAAGTGCTTTCCGGCCTTTTTGACCGTTTGCACGACGCGGCGGAGCTGGATATCGGCCTTGTAATACCGGGCTTCGTTGGTCATGGCGGCGATGAGCTTTTCGATCCCGTCCTGCAATTGCATGCCGCCGGAACCCGCATCGTCGCCCCAGAATTCATCGCTTGAGACCTTGGCCGCGCTATCGACCGCCATCCAGTTGTTTGCCCGTTCCTCGGCCACAGCGACGATCACGCGCGATTTCGACATGTCGGCCAATTGCCGGAGCGACACGTCTTCATCCCGATGCTGCGCCTTCCAGATCGCATACATCTCGTAAAGCCGGTTCATTGCCCATTCGCGCTGCTCAGGCGCCACTGCGCCTTCCACCGAGACATTGAAGCGCCGCGTGGCGGTATCGATGCCGATCGGCCCCAGATCGTAATGCCGATCGCAGGCCCATTTGTAGAACGGGTTCCTGGCGCCGCCATGGAACCAGTGCGCTCCGGCATCCACCGACACACCCGTAGACAGCTCATCAGTGCGCGCGCGCCCGCCGATCCAGTCCGCGGCGTCAAGGAGTGTCATCTCGGGCCGCGCGATGGTCTCGCCAGCCGCGATGAGCTTGTCGACGCCTTCCCCAATGGTGATGGCAGCGGTCAGGCCGGAAATGCCGGCGCCGATGATGACAATATGCGCACGCATGGGGGGGTTTTAGAGGAAAAGGCGAGGGTGTTGCACGTCGTTTGTGAGTTCAACGAGACGGCGGAGCCGACCCGCCAGCACGGCACTCCCTCATCCTGAGAAGCGCCTCGAACGTCTCAAAGGATGCAGGCCCATGACTTGCAGTTTACTCCCGGGCCTCGCCCTTCGTGACGCCAGGTCCGGCTCCGGCAGTCGTATCTGCGCATCTCCAAGTGCGCGGCGATGATGGCTTCGCGCTATGCCCATGCCAAGCAGTTCAAGCGCCACCATCGCCAATTGCGCCTGCTGCGCAGCCGGCTCGGTCGGATCATCCGCGACATCCGCCGCAAGATCACCGGACGGCCCGAGCTCGAGGCGGTATTCGAAGCGCCGATCGCGCGCGCTGCGCAGATCCGATCGCAACAGCAGCGCCAGCGTGGATGGAAGCTCTATTCCTTCCACGCCCCCGAGGTCGAATGCATCATCTATGAAGGGATGCGGATCGCCGGGCTGCCGGAGGGCTGAAGTCCGTTCCGGGTCAATGGACTAAACCGCTCGCGCGGTAGGGCGCTGCGGCGAGCGGCTGTGCCAGCAATGGATAGAACGATGGGAGCGTCTTACCTGACGATGAGGGGCCAGAAGCATGTCCCCAGAACCGATGATCGTTCAGCATGATGATCGCGCGAGCTATCATCGACGGCGTTGGGAGCGCACCGAACGTAGCGAGACGACATCTGCATCGCGGACAGTTTCGAATACCCGAACCGATGCGATTGGAGATGCAGTCATGATCGCGAGCGGTGTATAAGGCGAGTTCGAAACAATTCCGTTGGATGCTGTCACGTGGAAATATTTGTTCGGCCGATGCGGCACAAAGGTTGCCATCAGGCACATAACGCACAAGTTGTAATATGTGCCCTTTTTTACAACGTGTAACTCTTTGAAATTACAGGGACGACGAAAGGTGTTTTCACCCATTCGCAAAGTTCGTGCCATATCGCAAAAGTTGTACTCGCACTCAGGCACGACAGCCGCCAAATCCCCATAGCGTCTGACGCGCCACCTCACCACACCTCCCGCGGTTTCCTCCATTCGAGGTTTGCGTACGCCGGCCCCGGTGCGCGCCGCTCCACCTTCATGGGGCCGTCATCCGCAAACCTTCACAGGTCCGGACTCGCGCAACGCAACAAATCACTACAGCATTCGATCAGATCGCAACCTATTTCAGAGCGACAATTCGGATGCCGCCTAGCTTGCGTTGTTGAATGAGTTCAACAAATCGAACGTAGGACCTGTGAAATGCATCGTGCCCCGTTGGGGTCCCAGCTTGTCGAGCTTCCTCACGCAGTCGTTGATACATTGCCAGTCGTTCCTTGAGGATTGGTCCCCATTCATCTGTTAAATCGGTTGCTGAAAGCACCCTAAGACCGCTGCTCTCGACCAGATGGCAGTAATCCGAAATCGAACGGAGAGGCTGAATGGCCATGCCGTCCCACATCAATTGAGCATCATCAGCGGTGAGCGGTTCATTAGCTATCCAATCTGTGAGGGCCAATCTGCCGTCCTTCCTTAAAATTCGGAAAGCCTCGACCAGCGCCTTCTTCAGGTCAGGTACATGGCAAAACGCCTCTTGGCTGACGACAGCGTCCATACTCGCGTCAGCAAGCGGAACTTCCAATACATTGCCTTCAACGACGCGGGCAGTTTCCTGAAGTCCGACGCGCTTGGTCAACTCCTGCGCGCCTGCGACGCGCGCCGGGGTCAATTCAATACCAGTGACGTTGGCTCCATATCTGTGTGCAAGATAACGCACGGTACCGCCAAGACCCGCACAGAAATCGGCTACGCGAGATCCATTTCTGATCCTTGCTCCTTGCGCCAATTCATCTGTGGCAGTGAGGCCGCCATAGTGGTCCTGGTCATGTGGAAATAACTCATCTGGACGCAGGCTATCTAGATGACCACGGCTTGCTTGTAGCTTGGCAAGGATGATGCCGCACGAAATGGGATGTCGATCGAAAAAATATACCGTCTGCGAAGTGGCGTCGTTCATCGAGGACTCCTTCACGTCTGACGTCAATCAAATTTGAAGCCGACCGATTGCATCATGGTTTTGCTGGAAATGAAACAGGTTGCAGGACGAAGCAATCCCGTCAACCAACCAGTTTGGCCCATGTCGAGTTGGGTCAAACTCGGAAGTCGGCGGCTTTCTATTCGATCACCTCGTCGGCGCGAGCGAGCAGTGTCGGCGGCACCATGATGCCGAGCGCCTTTGCGGTCTTCAAATTGATCACCAGTTCGAACTTGGTCGGTTGCTCGACCGGCAGGTCGGCAGGTTTAGCGCCCTTGAAAATCTTGTCGATGAAAACGGCGGCGCCCCCATATAAAGGTTGAAAATCAGGGCCGTAACTCAGAAGCAATCCCGCCTCCGCGAATTCTTTCAAACTGGAGGTGGAGGGGAGCCGATTTTTGAGGGCCATGACGCCAATCTGTTGGCGATAGTTGAACAGCACAGTATCCGACACAAGGATGAATGCCTGCATTTGCTCTCGCACCATTGTTGCGAACGCTTGTTCAAGTGCATCCAACCCGCGTGCCTCGACTGCGACAAGCTTCAAACCCAACGGCTGCGTCACGTCCCTCATCGACTCCAGCCGAGCAGGATTGATCGCACCGTCCGGATTCCACAGAATGCCCACGCGCGTCAGGTTCGGCAGTGTCTCCTTTAGCAACCCAAGCCGCTTGCCCTGTATCTCGCCCTCGTTACCGCCATCCAGGCTAAACCCGGTGACGTTCCCGCCCGGTCGCGCCAGACTGGCGACAAGTCCGGCACTGACCGGATTGGCACTGCTGGTCATGACAATCGGGATGGTCGTGGTCGCCTTCATGGCCGCAACCGTGCTTCGAGTGTTCCCGGAAACGATGACGTCCACGCCGAGCCGGACCAGCTCCGCCGCAAGCGCGGGTAATCGTTGCACCTCACCGTCGGCGAAGCGGTACTCGATGACGATATTCTGGCCAACGCGGTAACCAAGACTTCGCAGGCCCTCATCGAAAGCTTTAATTAGATAAAGTTGCGTCTGCTGGGACCCACCCGCGAGGTACCCCACCCGATAGACCCGTCCTGCCGGTTGCTGAGCGCGCGCAGCCAGCGGCAATGCCACCGCAACGCCGCTGATTCCCGCGATGAATTCGCGCCTTCTCATGTGAGCCCCCGAGGAAACGCCACGTCCTTGTCGCAACCCTAACACTTTAAGGTGAGACAGCGAGCCAGAAAGGATAAGCAACCGGATTTCGACGCCGCGACGCAATGTCCGAGTTGGGTCAGTCGCGTCGTTCGGACCCTCGACCGGTGAGGTCCGGTCTACCCCGATGAACAGACATGGTCAGCGCCGGTCGGCATGTCTCAAAGGTGCCATGGAACAGCCGCTCGATAGTTCATCGGCGAGAGTCAGCATTCACTTTGACCACCATCGAAAACGGGCACGCGGCTTGTCCGCGATTTTCCTCAGACGCATGCCGAATTCGTCCCTCGTGTCGCCCGCCAGACCGAGGTTCGGGTGATATCGAAAGCCCGTGTGCGTTGCTTTCGCCGCTTCGAGCGCCTGCTTGGCGGCGCTCTGGGCTTCTAACGTCTGCCCCTTTTCATGAAGGATGAGCGCCAGCGCGCCGTGCCATTTGTAATGCTGGATCGGAAAAATTAGTAGGCTTTCGCTTTTGTGCGCCGTCAGAATGTCGATGGCCCTGTCGTAAAGCGCACTTCTTCGCTCTGTGGCGATCAGGACCGGCAGCTCGAGGAAGGCCCAAGTCAGAAAATTCGGGTGGGCGTCCTCCCGGGCAAGCGCCGCCTCGAATGAATGGATTGCAGCATCCACGTTGCGCAAAGCAACATGGGCGCGCGCCCGATAAAAGTGCGCCTCAGCTTCTCCAAAGTCGCCGCCCAGCGCGAAATATTGATCCAACAGCCGCAGGGCAGCCGCGGGATGATTCGACGCAAGAAATCTTGCTTGGCCCTTCAGATACAACGATTTGTTCCTGGCTCGCGCAAGCTTGCGGAAGAAAGCTGCCTCGGTTTCCTCGTTCCACGAGGTGTTCTGCCACCAACCGTCTCGCCCCACGATACAACCTCGTTGCTGGCCGCTTGCCGAAAGGCCGCCAATGATGGTGGCGTGGGTCGCGGCAGGTCCACCCCCAATTTGCAAAACTGGCGTTCCCTCCGGTCGGGGGTAGAGGTCCTGCATTGGCCCGGCTTGGCCCGACGTGAAAGTCGATGATTCTACTTGTGTCAGCTGAGAGTCTCCTACGGGTCAAATCCGACAAATTTCGATACGGGTCATTCGCACCCGCATCAGCCTTCTCTAGCTAGATCGCCTCCACACCGCACCATTCCGCGATGAACAGCGCGGTCGCCTTGGTCGATTTCCGCAAGGAATCCAGATCGACATATTCGTTGACGGCGAAAGCGAAATTTTGCTCGACGGGTTGTTTTGTCGCAGCCGCGGCTGCAGGACGGGTAAGGGCACGAAGCGCCTGCAGGATGGGTTGAACCCTTCGAAACAGTGCGGGTTGGTGAGCTCGTGAACTCATAAACGAGGCGCGTTAGCGGACGCCCGCTTCAATGCGCATAACGGACTCAGGTCTGACATCGCACCATGTCCGCAATGTGCTGCCAATAGCGGACCGCGTGGCCGGGTTGAAAAGTTTTCCCGCAGAATTGGACAAGGCATGGCCGCTTTAGGAAAGACGCCGGCCCTGTGCAGCGCCTAAAACGTGCACCGAACGCTCAAACCCAGGTTCCCTTTGTCCCAGTTCCCAACGGGTGCGGCCACGCCCGCGTCCATCGTCGAAGCCCTGAAAGCGGTAGCTGGCGATCCGCCAAAGGCACGCGCGAGCTTTGCCAAGGGCCGATGCGTTCGCGGCACGTACACCGCTTCGGACCGGGCGGAGGAAATTACGAAATCCCGGAGCTTCACCGGACCCTCACGTGTGCTGGCGCGCTTCTCGGTGGGCGGCGGCAATCCCGAAGCGGCAGATACCGACAACGGCGAGCTGCGCGGCTTCGCCTTCAGGCTCGGCGACGATGACCATCGCTCGGACATTCTCGCGCAAAGCGCTCCGGTGCATTTTGCGAGGACGCTCGACCAGATGCTGCATCAGGCGAACTACATCTCCGCTCATCCACTGCCCGGGAGTTTTGCCGACACGACCTATTGGGGAGTGCACTCCTTTCCCGCAACGAATTTGAAAGGCGAGACGCGGTTTATCAAGTTCAAGGTCACGCCGCCCGGCGGAGACGTGACGCCGACCAGGCACGAGGGCAAAGCGAAGTCTGCCGACTTCCTGCACGACGACCTCAAGAGCCGGATTGCCGCAGGGGATGTCCGGTTCAGCGTGATGGCGCTGCTCGACCGTCCCGGCGACCCCGTCATGGACGTGACGATCCGTTGGCCGGATGAGGACAGGCGCGAGATGGTGAGGCTGGGAACGATCGTCATTACCGGTGTTGAGCCGAACGAATTATGCGACGCGTCGATCTTCAATCCGGCAAATCTGGCCGAAGGTATCGGTCATCCGCCGGACCAAATCTTTGCAGCGCGCAGCGCCGCCTACACGATCTCACTGGCGAAGCGTCGTTGATCGGACGCGGCACCTGGCCTTGTGCTGAATTACGTCTCGCTTTCCGGAGCGCCGTGGGTCTCCCGGCGCCACGCTCCCGGGCTGACGCCGACCACGGCCGAAAACACCCGCGTAAAGTGGCTTTGATTGGCAAACCCGGCCGACATCGCAATATCCGACAGCGGCAGGTCGCGGACGGTCATCAATTGCTTGGCCGCCTTCACGCGCTGGTGAAGCAGCCACTGGTGCGGCGGCAGGCCGGTGGAGATTCGAAAAGCGCGCGAAAAATGGCTGACCGAGAGGTCAAACTCGGCCGCGACTTGTTGCAGTGAAAGCCTTCCGCCGAGGTCGGATTCGAGCCTTTCGCAAGCGCGCTTCGCCTGCCACGGCGCAAGACCGCCGCGGGCCAGTTCGGCGCTGCGCCGCAGTCCGCCATAGGTCTGGGCGACGTGCGCGGTGAGCGCGAGCATCGTGTGATCGATGAAAAGCTGGTTGGCCTCGTCCTGCCGATGCAGCGCTTCCACGAGCGACGCACCGAGATGACGGACGACGGCGTCGTCATGGCCGATGCCGGGCTGATAGGCGAGTTCGCCAATGCGCGGCGCGCCGGTCTGTTTGGCGATGTCAGCGAGCGCCGAGCGCGGCAAATAGAAAAACAGCGAGTGAAACGGCTTGTCGATCACGTAGCGCGGATCGCGCTTCAGGTCGTACAGGTAGGTTGCGCCGGCGCGGACATCCGTCTTGATGACGCATCGGCCGCGTTCCCAGCATTCGCAGTCCGGGTAATCGCGAAATTTGAGACTGACAAGAAAGGCATCGTCGGAGGGTAGCGCGCCGCAAAGACCCGACACGGGGTTATCATCCCGGGTTTCAACAACCGCGAGTTCGGCGCTGCGCAGCGAGCGCGTGATCAGCGAGGGTGCGTCTTTCAGATTCAAGGGCTGCCCGAGCCACTGTCCGAAAGCGCCGGCCGGTGTCATAGGGGTCGATCTCATCCGTGATGTTGGGGTGGTAGTCGCTCGCCCGCGAGGTCACTGTGACTATCTGATATCAGCGATCGGCCGTCTAGGCTTGCTCGTGAAACGTGAACCAGTCGTGACAGCAACCGAATCGATCGCAGCAAGACGATTTTCAGAACAATTTCAATATGATTTGGCCCGTCCGGCCTGATTGTGACCATGCGCCGGTCAAGCTGCCGGGCAAATCACTCGCGGCTCCGTCGTGCGTTTGTGAAAGCAACGGCGAGCTTGGAGCAAGATCAGGCAAGGGATGCCCGCTTTAGGAAAGACGCCGGACCTGTAGCGCGCCTAGAACGCCCGCCGAACGCTCAACGATGCTTCTCAACGGCGAGGACAGGTCCATGAGCCGCCAGGCAATCTTACGCGATTCTACCCAGATGAATTCCCAGACCGCGTCCGACGCACGTCCGGATTCTTCGCCGAATGCCGATGGGCGTCCTGCCGATGTGGAGATGGCACGCGTGCTCGGGACCACACCATTTCACATGGCTTTGGATCCCTCCGGTGGCGGAATCGCCCACTGGAAACATGAACCATTGCACGACGTCGTCGAGCCCATGACCCATCACGTCATCATGGCTTACAACGGTTCGATGCAGCGCATGGAGCGGCGGTCGGGAAGATCGGTTGCGATTGGAACGTTTCGTCCCGGGGTTGTGATAATCATTCCGGAAGGATCAAGCTCCCGATGGGATATTCCGAAACCTGTTGATGTCGTTCAGCTCTACCTTCCTCACACAACGCTCAAGCGCGTTGCCGACGAAGCCGACACCACCACACCGACCGATCTCCTGGAGCGAACGGCGCATCCCGACCCCATTACATCCCGATTGCTGTTGAGCGCGGCGGATGTCCTGGAGGGCAATGAGGCCCTGGACGCGCTGTTCAGGCAGCAACTGACAGACCTCCTGGCCACGCGTCTCCTGGCTGCGCACACCGGCTCGCCAACCACGATCCAGCCGACCATGGGTGGGCTGTCGCCGAAGGTCCTGCTCCGCGCCACCGAACGCCTGCGCTCGAACAGCGATGCGGACGTCTCTCTCGCAGCGCTCGCTTCGGAAGCCGGCCTGTCGCGCTTCCACTTCTGCCGCGCCTTCAAGGAAAGCACCGGGCTTTCGCCTCATGCCTGGCTGCGCCAGCACCGGCTCGAGCAGGCCATGAACATGCTGCGCGACAGCGATGAATCGGTCGTTTCGGTTGCCGCCGCCCTTGGCTATGCGTCCCAAACCGCCTTCGCTGCGGCGTTCAGGAAGCTGACCGGCGAAACCCCGAGCGATTGGCGACGGCGCATGCGTTAACAGCAATCGCTCTACAGGTACGGCAATCGCTCTGGGGCAGTCGCAGATCCAATTCGCTAGATCATTACGGTGCCCACACCAACAACCGGCGGAGACAGACAATGATTTGGAAGAACTTCGTCAACCCCCTTTCAATTACATCGCGACGAAGAGTCGTCGCCTCTACAGTCATGTACGGACTTTCTCTGGCAGTTCGCTTCACTTCAGCAGCGGGCGAGGAGGTGGAAATCCCGGTGCGGTCCGTGCAAAGGACCCATTCCGTGATTTCCATCATGACCGGCGATGGCGCCCTGCTCCCCTACCAGGACTGGGGCTCGAACTCCGCTCAGCCGATTGCCTTTCAGCGCGGCTGGCCGCTGGGTTCCAGAGGCTGCCGCGGCGCATGTGAAAACCCCATGCCAATGCCGAGCTGTTCCCCTCCATAGGGGCCTGGCGAATTCGTTTCACGTCTTCGCGTCGTCATCGATCGCAAGGTTCTCCCGCCAACGGGGAGCCGTGGCGGTAATGCGCGGAATTCCAAGAAAGTCAAACCACAGGAGAAAATCACATGCGACTAGTCATCATAGGCGCCGGCTTCGCCGGCATGTACGCTGCACTTTCCGCTGCCCGCCTGCGCGACATCCAGGGCGTTTCGCCCGAAGAACTCGAGATCGCGCTGGTTGCACCAGAGCCGACGCTGGTGGTTCGCCCGCGGCTTTACGAACCGAAACCCGAAACCCTGACGGCGCCGCTGCTGGATGTCCTCAAGGCGGTCGATGTTACTTACGTGCAAGGCAGCGCGGAAACCATCGACACCAAATCCCGCACGGTGGGTATCGTCGCCGCCAAGGGTGCGAAGAAGAGCCTCGCCTACGACCGGCTGGTCGTGGCCACCGGCAGCCGGCTGTTCCGCCCCAACATTCCCGGCCTCAGCGAGCACGGATTTAGCGTCGACTCACTCGATGATGCGATCGCCCTCGACAAGCACTTGCATGACTTGGCCAAGCGTCCTGCCGTGAACGGGCGCGACACGGTCGTCGTCGCCGGCGGCGGGTTCACCGGCATCGAGGCGGCCACCGAGATGCCCACGCGGCTTCGCGAGATTCTT
>Ga0193727_1001360_pt1 | contig 10076 bp, 10 predicted proteins | sample H2c2metaG_FD_143051 | JGI IMG/M metagenome (GOLD analysis project Ga0193727, IMG submission 143051) | Soil microbial communities from a riparian zone of the East river system, Colorado, United States - H2c2 | ecosystem: Environmental > Terrestrial > Soil > Riparian zone | place: USA: East River...
CCATGTCAACGCCGCGCTTGCACCATCGACGCCGCTGCTGATCACGGCGCAGGATTTTCCCGCCGGCAGCATGCATGTGTGGCTCGCTTATTCGCTCACGCCGCGTGCGCCATCGGCAACGGCGCACTGGGATGTCACCGCGCTGGATGCGGATGGCAATTCCGTCGCAGCGGTCGGCCAAGGATCGCTGGCAGTGTCGGCCGAAGTCGTGCAGATCGACTTGCCGCTGGCGGCGCGGCCGCAAGGCACGCCGGGTCTCGGCATTTCGGTGACGGCCTCGGGCGACGTCGACATGCGCATCGTCGCGATCGGGTTGCGCGTCGACAAAATCAACTAGCCGCGATTTGCGGCACGCGCGAGTCCAAACCTGACGTGCAGCCTAGTCCGGCAAGCGCTGACCCTTGGTCTCCATCGCAAACGGAACCAGCGCAATGCCGACCAGGAATGCAAGCGACGTCAGCGCGACCGGCGTACCGATCGTGCCCATCCTTGCGACGAGCGCGCCGAGTCCGAAGTTGACGCCTGCGCCGATGATGCGTCCGATCGAGGTCGAGAACGCGAATGCCGTGGCGCGGACGTTGGTCGCGTATTGTTCCGGCAGCCACAGACTGAACACGGCGAAATTGCCGCCGAAAAAACCGAGGACGAACAACGACGCGATGAACGGCACCAGCGCATTGTCGATGTAGAACAACCAACCGAAGATCGTCGCAATGGCAACGAACATGCCGCAGAAATACAGCATCAGCGTGCGCTTGCGGCCGATGCGCTCGGCAAACAGCGGTACGCACAGGCAGCCGAGGATCGTGCCGATCGACAGGATCGCCGTGCCGATCGACGCCATGCGCACGGCGTCCGGCTGCGCCATGCCGGCTTTCTTCGCCAGCGCGATGATGGCGGTCGGCTCGTACACCGCGCCGGCCCACAGGCCGATGATCGCGACGGTCAGCAGCGCGGCGTTGATGATCGTGCGCCTGCGGTAGGTCGCGTTGAAAATCTCGCGCAATGGCTGATGCTTGCGCGCCTCGCCCTCGTGCTTCTGCCAACGCTCCGGTTCCTTCACCTTCAGCAGCACCCACAGCGCGACGATGACCGGGACGAGGCCGCACAGGAACATCGCACGCCAGCCGAAATGCGCGCCGACGGTGTAGTTGAGCGTCGCGGCCAGGAAGAAGCCGGCGTAGTAGCCGGTCTGCAGGTAGCCCGCGCCCATCTTGCGCCGGTCTTCGGGCCACGCTTCGGCGACATAGGTTCCGGCGAGTGCCCATTCGCCGCCGATACCGATGCCGGCCAGGAAGCGGAACAGGCCGAGCGACCAGACGTTCGGTGCGAACGCCGCCGCGCCGGTGAACACCGCATACATCAGGATCGTTCCGGCCAGCACGCGCGTGCGGCCGAAGCGATCGGCAAGCGGTCCCCAGACGAATGAAATGCCCCAGCCGAGCAGGAACAGCGCGAACAGGATCGAGCCGGCGTAGCCGACGTTGCCGGGCGTCGCCTCGATGCCGGACTTCGGCAGCAGTTCGGTCAGCGCGGGGCTGAGCACCAGCGCATAGATGAAGGAATCCATCCCGTCGAGCGTCCAGCCGGCCCAGGCCGCCCAGAATCCGGTTATCTGCGAGCGATTGAGCGGTGTGCGCACAGCAAGTGTCGCGGCTGACGTATTCATCGGCAGCTCTGCCTCCCGTTTGCCGGCCTGCAGCGGCCGATCGGTTTCGACTGCCGGCGTGCGCAGCAGCTGCGCAGCGGCTCTCTTGTTTTCAGTCCATTTTGTATATCATATATGAATGAGCGAGATCAATCGGCGCCTGTCGAGCCCGCCACGCGCGCGCGTCAGCACGAGTGAGGCGGTGACCACCGAGTTGCGCAAGGCGATCGTCCAGGGCCGCCTCGTGCCGGGCGAACCGCTGCGCCAGGAGACGCTGGCGCGACACTTCAAGGTCAGCCACATCCCGATCCGCGAAGCGCTGCGCCAGCTCGAAAGCGAAGGCTGGGTATCGATCGAACCGAACAAGGGCGCGAGCGTCAGCGCGCTCGACGCAAACGAAGCACTCGAGATCTACGAAATACGGGCGGCACTGGAATGCCTGGCGTTGCGCGTCGCGATGGCGCGGCACGACGCGGCGACGCTCGGGCTCGCCCGGGACAAGCTGCTGGCCGCTTCACGCGAACGCGACGCGTCGCTCTACGTACGGCGCAACGAGGAATTCCATGCCGCCCTGCTCGCGCCGGCGCCACGGCCGCATCTGCTCGCGGCGATTCGCCAGTTGCACCGGCGCAGCGAGCGCTACCTGCGCCTGAAGTACCGCCAGCCGGTGCTCAAGCACGCCTCCGATGCGGAGCATCAGGCACTGCTCGAGGCCTGCGAGCAGAAAAACGTCCGCCGCGCCTGCGCGATCCTGACCAAACACCTGACATCGACCGGCGAGTTGCTCGCGCAGCACCTCGACGAATTGAGGGACGCTGCGGTGGCGATCGAAGCCATCGGCAAAGTCTCGCGTTCGCGCGGCTGACACGATGGCGGCCCTCGTCCCACCAGCAATCGCCACGGCAGCGCCGATCTGGGATACGCGGCGGCGGCGCAAGAGCGCTCGCCTGCAGCGGGTGGCCAGGTATGCCGATGGACACATGCTCGATGGCGCGCGGATCATCGATGCGCTGCACGCGCTGATCGAACCGGGGGATCGCGTCTGCGTCGAGGGTAACAACCAGAAGCAGGCCGATTTCCTCTCGCGCAAGCTCGCCGAGGTCGATCCAGTACGCGTGCACGACCTGCATCTGCTGCTCTCGGTACTCGGCCGGCCCGAGCACATGGATCTGTTCGACCGCGGCATCGCCAGCCGCGTCGACTTTTCGTTCTCGGGGCCGCAAAGCCAGCGCCTGGCGCAGATGGTCGAGGATCGGCGTGTCAACATCGGCGCGATCCATACCTACCTCGAGCTGTTCGCGCGCTACTTCGTCGACCTGACGCCAGATGTCGCGCTGATCGCCGCCGACGCGGCCGATGGCGCCGGCAATCTGTATACCGGGGCGAACACCGAAGAGACGCCAGTGATCGTCGAAGCCACCGCGTTTCGCGACGGCATCGTCATTGCTCAGGTCAACTCGCTGCGCGAGGATCTGCCGCGCGTCGACATTCCCGGCTCGTGGGTCGATTTCGTCGTCGTTGCCGATCGACCGTATGCGATCGAGCCGTTGTTCACGCGCGACCCGGCCCTGATCACCGACGTGCAGATCCTGATGGCGATGCTGGCGATACGCGGCGTCTACGAACGACATGCCGTGACCCGGCTCAACCACGGCATCGGCTTCGATACAGCGGCGATCGAACTGCTGCTGCCGACCTACGGTGAACGCCTGGGCCTGCGCGGCAGGATCTGCACGCATTGGGCGCTGAACCCGCATCCGACGCTGATCCCGGCGATCGAGTCCGGCTGGGTCAAGAGCGTCCACTGCTTCGGCGGCGAAGTCGGCATGGAACGCTATGTCGCCGCGCGGCCCGACATCTTCTTCACCGGCCGTGACGGATCGCTGCGCTCCAATCGCACGTATTGCCAGATGGCCGGGCTGTACGCGACCGACCTGTTCATCGGCTCGACCCTGCAGATGGACGCGCAGGGCAACTCGTCGACCGCAACGCGCGGGCGCATCGCCGGGTTCGGCGGCGCGCCGAACATGGGCAGCGATCCGCACGGCCGGCGGCACGCGAGCGGCGCCTGGCTCGAACTGCAGGGCGAAGCCGGCGTCGGCGCGCGCGGCCGCAAGCTGGTCGTGCAGCTGGTTCAAAGCTTCCGCGACGGCATGGCACCGACTTTCGTCGAGACGCTCGATGCAGTCGAGGTCGGCAAGGCCGCCGGGCTACCGCTCGCACCGGTGATGATCTACGGCGACGATGTCACTCACGTCGTGACCGAGGAAGGCGTTGCCTATCTGTATCTTGCGCGCGACGGCGATGAAAGACGCGCCGCGCTTGCGGCGGTCGCCGGCGTCACGCCGCTCGGCATGGAGATCTCGCAGGAAAAGATCACCGGATTGCGCAAGCGCGGCGTCGTCGCGCTGCCCGAAGACCTCGGCGTGCACCGCGTCGATGCGCGGCGTTCGCTGCTCGCTGCCCGCAACATGCACGAGATCGTCGAATGGTCCGGCAATCTGTACGAGCCGCCGGCGCGATTCAGGAGCTGGTGATGAACAATACGCGCGCACCGATCCGATCTTCCGCCACGTACCTGCTGTCCGCACTGGAACTCGCCGACGCCGCCGTTTGGGCATTGCGCGAAGAAGCATTGCTGACACCCAAGCCCGCCCTCGTCGACCGCCGTGGAAGCGGCGCTCATCGCGACATGGATCTGCCGCTGCTGCTGCGCTCCGCCATCGTGCTGAAACCGATGTTCGTGCGCGTCGCCGAAGCAGCCATGAAACTCCCACCCGGAACGCCGTTGCGCGAGCGCCTCGGCCGGATCGGTCGCGACGGCGAAGCGGCGATGCTTGCGGCGACCGGCGGCGTCAACACGCACCGCGGCGCGATCTGGTCGCTGGGCCTGCTGTGCGCGGCAGCGGCATCCGCGGGCGGTGCTTGCGACGATGCGGCAGCAATCTGCGAGCGCGCCGGCAGGCTGGCGCGCCTGCCCGCTTGCGCGAGCGCCACGTCGAGTCACGGCAACGCTGCATTCCTGCGTCACGGCGCACGCGGAGCCCGCGGCGAAGCCGAGGACGGATTTCCCCACGTCCACGACGTGGCATTGCCGGCCCTGCGCAGCGCTCGGCGCTGCGGCAGCAGCGAATCCGATGCTCGCCTGCAGGCACTGATCGCGTTGATTGCGCGAGTCGACGACACCTGCCTGCTCCATCGCGGCGGCCGCGAAGCACTGGGCGCAGCCCAGCGCAGAGCACGCGCAGTACTCGATGCGGGCGTCGGGACGGTCCGCGGCACAGCCGCCCTTCACGACCTGGAGCGCGAATTGCTGGAACGAAACGCCTCGCCCGGCGGCTGCGCCGATCTGCTCGCCGCCACGCTGTACATCGATCGCCTCGCTGCGGAGGATGAAATACATGGAAACGCTTGAGTTCAGCTGCCCGGCGGGCGCACGCAAGCCGTTGCAACGGGTCCATGTCGGCGTGGTCGCATCGGGAAATCTCGAGGTGCTCATGGAACCTGCGGTCGGCATCGTCTCGCAGGTCGTCGTGCGCACCAGCGCCAACGGCTTCGGCGAGCGTTGGCGCGCCGTGATCGACCGTTTCTTCGCGCGCCACGATGTCGCGGTCAGCGTTGCGATCAACGACTTCGGCGCGACACCGCCGACCGTTCTGCTGCGGCTCGAGCAGGCGATCGAGGAGGCTTTCGTGATCGGCCGCGCACCCGTCTGCCCGCCGACGCTGCGACCATGACGATCCCGACACTGCTGCACTCGACCGCGGCGTGCTTCTCCGAGCTCGATGCGCGCGAACGCGCCAGAGCGCTGCTCGATGCCGGCAGTTTTCGCGAACTGCTCGATCCGTTCCAGCGCGTCGAATCGCCGCACCTGCCGCCCCAGGGTATCGTGCCGCAAAGCGACGATGGTGTCGTCGTGGCGCGCGGGCTGATCGACGGCCAGCAGGCCGTCGTGCTGTCGATCGAGGGCAACTATCAGGGCGGTTCGATCGGCGAGGTCAACGGCGCGAAGATCGCCGGTGCGCTGGAACTTGCGCTGCGCGATGCGCGGCGCGGCCGCATCATCCGGCCCGTGCTGGTACTCGATACCGGTGGCATCCGCCTGCAGGAGGCCAACCTCGGCATCCTCTCGATCAGCGAGATGCATGCCGCGATCGTCGAACTGCGCGAGTTCGTCCCGGTTGTCGGCATAGTCGCCGGCCGCATCGGTTGTTTCGGTGGAATGGGAATCGCCGCGGGATTGTGCAGTGTGCTGATCGGCTCCGAAATCGGACGCCTGGGCTTGAACGGGCCCGAGGTTATCGAGCAGGAGGCGGGCATCGCCGAACTCGACGCCCGGGATCGCGCTCGCATCTGGGCGACGATCGGTTGCCGCCGCCGCTACGAACAAGGCGACCTGGACTGCCTCGTCGCCGACGACGCTGCGACCATCGTGCGCTCGGTGTGCGAGACCTTTGCGGAAAAACCGGGCGGTGCGCGCAGCCGCGCTGTTGCCGAGAGGCGCCGGCGCATCGACGAATACTCGCTGCCGGCTGCGGCGGGCGGACCGCAATGAGCCGGGGATTGCGCTGGCATGCCGCGCTGTCGGCAACGACGGACGCTACGGCTGGATCGGTCCGCGTGGCCGATGTCGACTGGAGTGGCGAACGCGCTCGTATCATTACCGTCGGGCCGAATCGCTCGGCGCGTTTTCCGCGCGCGCGCGGCGGCCAGGTCGGCATCGAGGAAGGCTGGGCGATCGCATCTGAAGTGCGCGACGCGATCGAGCAGGACCGGCATGGAACACCACGCGCGATTGTGCCGATCGTCGACGCGCCGGGTCAGGCCTTCGGCGTCCATGAAGAAGCGCTGGCGCTGCACCTGTCGCTCGCCGCCGCGGCAGATGCCTACGCCAGCGCGCGTCTCGCCGGCCATCCGGTCGTGGCGCTGATCGTCGGCAAGGCGATTTCCGGCGCGTTCCTGGCTCACGGACTTCAGGCCGGCGCACTGATTGCGCTCGACGACGGCGCGGTCGAAGTGCACGTCATGTCGCAAGCATCGGTGGCACGCGTCACGCGCCGCAGCGAGGAGGAAGTTGCGGCGCTCGCCAGGGTCGTGCCGTCCACCGCGCGTGACATCCATTCGTTCGCGAGCCTCGGCGCGATCGATCACCTGCTGGCGGTCGACAGCGCCGATTCGCCGACGGCGAGAGACGTCCAAACCGCAAAGACCTGTGTGATCGATGCGATACGCGAGCTGCGCGCCCGCCCGCGCGGACCGCGCGAGCGGCTCGGATCGTCCGAAGCGCAACGGACCCGCGCACTTTCATTGCACGTACGCAAACTGCTCGAGGAGCAATGGGATGCGCCCGCATGATCTGTTGCGGCTGAGTTCCGTTGCCGCGGTTACCGATGCCGGCGCACCGGCATGGGTCGCAGCGGCGCTGCTGCGCGCGCCGTTCGTAGTCGTCCGCCGCGACAAGCCTCGCGACGGCTGGGTGCCGGTGGGCATCCGCGGCGAATCGCGCGCCGAGCGCCACGCCGCGTGGATTCGCCACAGCGACGTCGCACTGATCATCACACCTGAGTCGCTGGCCGATTCGTGCTGCTGGCGCTCCCATCGACGCCGCGCCATGCCGGCATTCGCGGCGCTCGACGCAATCGCATCGGCCGCCGCCGCGCACGATCTTGCCTGGGGCCCGGCCGGCAGCGTGGCCTTCGAACTGGCCAGCGGCGTGGCCGTTGTTCACGAGGACAGTGACATCGACCTCGTCGTGCGTCCGACGCCTTCCCACTCCAGGGATGATCTCGCTGCGTTCGGCCAATCCATCGTCGGCATGCTCGTTCGCGTCGATGTTGCGATTGAAGACCATCTCGGCTCGGTCGCGCTCGCTGAGTGGCTGCGATCACCCGATCGCGTTCTGATCAAGGCCGACAGCGGCCCGCGCCTCGGCGCATTCCACTGGTGAATCGCGAAAGCCTGCTGGCGGCGCTGTTCCCCGGCCAGGGATCGCAACGGCCGGGGATGCTCGCGGCGCTGCGCGCCAATTCGACCAGCGCAACGGTGCTCGACGAAGCCGGCGCCGTGCTCGCCTGCGATCCGCTGCAGCTCGATACGCAGGACGCATTGGCCGGAACGCACGCGGCACAGATCGCATTGCTGATTGCCGGTGTCGCTTCGGCCCGCATGCTCGAACGACACGAAATCGTGCCGGCCTATGTCGCGGGCCATTCGGTGGGCGCGTTTGCCGCTGCCGTGCACGCGCACGTGCTGGATTTTGCCGCCGCCCTGCGCCTCGTCGACTTGCGCGGCAAGGCGATGGCTCTGGAGTTTCCGCATGGCTACGGCATGGCGGCGATCGCCGGTGTGCCCGAGACAATCGTGCAACGCTGGATCGATGCCGCCACGGCACGCGGCGCCGTGCTGTTCCTCGCCAATCGGAATGCCGAACGCCAGTTCACGATTTCCGGCGCCGAGTCCGACCTGGACGAACTGGTGGCCCAGGCGCGCCGGCACGGCGCGAGCGCGGCTGTGCGCCTTGCGGTTCCGGTCCCGTCGCATTCGCCGTTGATGAGCGGAGTCGCCGATCGCCTGCGCGCTGCACTGCAGTCGGTGCCGCTGCGGACGGCGCGCTTTCCGTTCGGCGCAAATCGCAGCGCGAGGCTGCTGACCGACGGCCGCGCGATCGCAGACGATCTGGTCGAAGGCGTCGCTCATCCGGTGCGCTGGCATGAAATCACCACGGCGTTGCACGAACGCGGCGTCGGCCTGTTCCTCGAAATGGCGCCCGGCGATACCTTGACGCGGCTCGCACAAGCTGCCTTCCCGGATTCGCGTGCCGTAGCCGTGGAAAATGTCGGGATTGCCGGCCTGCGCGCGCTGCATCAGCGCTGATCGGATCAGGCCGCCGGCATCAACACGACACGCCCGCGTTCCAGCGCTGCCGTGCCGGTGCGCGCGATCTCGAGCACGCGCGCGACCGATTCGAGTTCGGCCAGGAACGCACTGACCTCACCGCTGCTGCCGGCAAAGCGAATCGTACAGGTCGCTTCATCGGTGTCGGACAACAGCGCACCGGCATGGCGCGCAACGCATTCGTGCAACCCGGTCGCGCGCTTGGGCGCAACGGCCACCTTGACCATCAGCAGTTCCGCCTCGATGTGATCACGCGTCGTCAGGTCGGCGATCTCGAGTACGTCGACCAGCTTGCGCGACTGCTTGACGATCTGGTCGATCACCGCTTCGTCGCCGAACGTGACCAGCGTCAGGCGCGACACCATCGGCTCATGCGTCGTCGCCACGGTCAGCGAATCGATGTTGTAGCCGCGCGCCGAAAACATGCCGGCGACACGCGCCAGCGCGCCGGCTTCGTTTTGCAGGAGGATGGAGATGATGCGGCGCATGGGCTTTATTCGGGACTTGGGATTCGGGACTGGGAACTGGGGTCTTGCGCGTGCATCCGGGCATCGCCAACTGCCTGAGGCGTTGCCAGCGAAAACGCGCCAGTTCGTTGGCTGACCTTGGCCCGAGTCCCCCGTCCCGAGTCCCCAGTCCCGAACATCAGAACATCCCCGACGGCGACGCTTGCTGCCGTGCCTCGACCTGCGCGCGCGATGCGATCCAGTAGCCGGTGATCATCTGCGCGTAGCCCATGCCGGGACCGACCATCGGATAGACGCCGGCATCCGGATCGATCACGACCTCGAGCAGCGCGGGACCAGGGAATGCGACGAACTCGGCGACGACCGCGGCAACTTCTTCGGGCTTGTCGATCCGGCGCGCCCACGGGAAGCCATCGGCTTCGGCGGCCTTGACGAAATCCTTCTTGTGCAGGCTCTTGTCGCTGGCCGAGAAGCGTCCCTTGAAGAACAGCTTCTGCCACTGCCGCACCATGCCGTCACCGTGATTGTTCATGACGACGACCTTGATCGGCAGGTTGTAGGTCGTGACCGTTTCGAGCTCGCCGAGATTCATGCGGATGCTGGCGTCGCCGTCGATGTCGATGACCAGCATGTCGCGCCGCGCGAACTGCGCGCCGATCGCCGCCGGCAAGCCGAAACCCATCGTGCCCATCGAGCCGGAGGTCAGCCACTGGCGCGGCTCGCGAAAGTCGAAATACTGCGCCGCCCACATCTGGTGCTGGCCGACGCCGGTGCTGATGATCGCGCGGCCCTGCGTGTGGCGGTTGATCGCCTCGATCACGGCGTACGGCTGGATCAGCGCGGCATCGCGATCGTAGTTCATCGCATGATCGGCTTTCAGCCGCGCGATATGCGCGTGCCACTCGGCATAGCTGCCGTCCTCGAGCGGGCGGAAGCCGTGCTCGAGCGCATGGGCGCGCAACCCCCGCAATGCCGGTGCCAGTTCGCCGAGATAATGCCAGTCGGCATGCTTGACCTTGTTGATCTCGGCCGGATCGATGTCGAAATGCGCAACGAATTTCGCGCGC
>Ga0193727_1001361_pt1 | contig 10075 bp, 10 predicted proteins | sample H2c2metaG_FD_143051 | JGI IMG/M metagenome (GOLD analysis project Ga0193727, IMG submission 143051) | Soil microbial communities from a riparian zone of the East river system, Colorado, United States - H2c2 | ecosystem: Environmental > Terrestrial > Soil > Riparian zone | place: USA: East River...
TAGACGCAACGATGAACCGGCCGATGGGATGGGCTCCTAGGTCCGACCACAAGGAAATCATGAACGTCGATTGAGAACAGTACGATGACTCACGTACGGTTGCCTGATGCGTGGCCCCCGGGGGGGCGCCAGCGTGCAACGTGAAAGGACGGATACGCGCAAGGTGAAGCGGCACACGCGCAGGCGAGCTGCCTGATGCGCCGTCCCACGGAAGGGCTTGATTCTACAGGAGGATAAAAATGCCATACGCAACAACTGACATGATGGGTATAGGAAACTATGTGGGCGAGATAAGGCAGGGCCCGGACGGGCAGCTCTACGAGTGGGCCGAGGGCATTGACGGGTTGGGCAATCCGATTGGCTTCTGGAAAGGCCTGCGGAAACTCGCAAGCGGAGCGGTCAAGGTTGCTAAGCAAGCCGCGAGTGGCGCGCTGCCCCTCCTTGCCAAATTCATACCGGCCCCGCTGAAGGGCATGGCCAGGCGAGTCTGCAACTTCTTGCCGCAGGTGGGTCCAGTGGTTGACCAGATCCCGGAAGCGGCGCGTCCATTCCAAATGGCGACGAAGTTTTGCGGCGTTCTACACAAAGCCGGCATCGCAGGTGTCGAAGGCCAGTTCGCACAAGTGCCTGCCCTTCCGAACCTCTCTCATCTCGTTCCTCCTCCTGTAAGAACGACCGCCAAAGCCGTCTGCGGGATCGTCAACAAGTTAAGCCCGATTGTTCGGTTCATCCCGCCGGTCCGTCCCTATGCGGCTGGCGCCAGCACGATCTGTAGCATCCTTCAAAAAACCGGGATCGCCGGCGCCGACGGATTGATGGAAGGCCCGGACGGACAACTCTACGAAGTGATGGAGGGCATCGGGGCGTCCGGCGAACGCCGCAGGGTAGCAGTGCCGGTGAACATAATAATCCCGGCACATATCAGGCGGCGAAAGAGGGGACAACGGCGTCCCGGCATGCGTCCGGCGGTTGTGGTGCAACCCGGCGCCCAGCCTGTGGTACCTGTTACGCCGGTTGCGGCGCAGCCTGTCGTACCTGTCGCCCCGGTTGCGGCGCCGGTTCCGTTTCGCCGGTTCCGATAGGAGAACGCCCGATGGCTTGCTCGTGCGGTTGTAGTGGAAGATCCGGCGGCTGCAGCCAGAGCCAGATTGGATCGCCCCGCTCTTGCGGAATGGTTCGCGTGCGCGTCACCCACGTGGTGCCGTCGCCAATCGCACCTGTAGGCGAATTGAGGGGGCTGATATACCGCGCGCGCAGATCGCCCGGAGATCCGGCCAGAACATACGTTCACTTTTTCAATGAGCGCCGGCCGGTTCTTGCGACGAACAGGGCCGGGACGCGGCTCTACATCGTGGGCGGCAGGTATCGAGTCACCGGCAACGGAATTGAAGGATGAGGAGCTGAGGCATGGCGGGAGAGCCATTCGACGAAATCATGATTGTGAACCCTTCGGGTCATAAAGGAGGAAGACGAATGAAGTTCTATCCGATCAACGCACCACTCTCGGGGCTTTCGCGCTACTACGCCAGATGGGCTATTACGCCGAGGCGCCTGAAATCGGCTATGTCTACGAGGCGCCAGAGCAGATGGGTTACTACGCCGAAGCGCCGGAAGTGGGCTACGTCTACGAAGCGCCCGAGTCCGTCGGCTATTACGCCGAAGCGCCCGAGCAGATGGGCTACTACGCCGAAGCGCCTGAGACCGTCGGTTATTTCGCCGATCCACCCCCGGGCTTTGTCGAAGGATACGGGCAACCGCCGGAGGGAGTCGCTTATTACGCCGAAGCGCCGGAGTTCGGCTATGTCTACGAAGCGCCCGAGGCGATGGGCTACTATGCCGAAGCTCCTGAGTTAGCTTACGCGCCGGGGGGAGTGGGATACGTCTACGAAGCGCCTGAGCTCGGCTATTACGCGGAGGCGCCCGAAGTAGGTTATTACGGCCAGGCTCCGGACTATGTGAGTGAATCGCCGGAAACAATGGGGTACTACGGAGAATCACCGGATCTGATGGGATACGACGAAGCACCCCAGGACGTCGGCTACTTCGCGGAAGCGCCGATTGAAGGCTACGTGCGCGAGCGAGACCTCAGCGCGCGCGTGGTGCCGGTGGAGAACATCGGCGGCTTCGAAGGCTACTATCGCCCGCGGACCATCAACCCGACTTGCGAGAATCTTCGCCCACCTGAGGAAGAAACTAAACCCAGCACCAGTTGGTTTCAGCCAATCTGGTAGCCAGCTAGGAGGAAGTCATGGCCGTCATAAAAGGAGTCAAAGAGAAAGTACATCTGCCGCTATATGATTCGCTGGTAGTAAAGCCGAAGGAGCAGTTAATCAAGAATCAGAGCTCGAACGTGATGAGGTTCTTCCAGGACGTCACCGGAAAGACGAAACTACAGACGAACATGCAGGCGGCGTCGCTGTTGCCTCATTGGAACACGTATGAAGCTCGCGCTTTGCGAGTGGTCATATCCGATCTGGCAGCGCAGTTTCCCGATGCGCCCGCAGCGGACCTTACGGGCGTCAGGGTGGTTGATGCGACCGGCGCTAAAGTCGGCACGGGAACCGGTAAGATCATCACCGTGAAAAATCTCACCCTGGGCGACTTTGTCCGTTTCCAGCGACGATTGGAGATTGAGGGCCCTCGGCCATTGCTACTCACGGGCGAAGAGATCGCGCAACTTGGCTCGGCAACCAATCCTGCTCAAACCGACCCCGGCCTCGTGGCGGGTGAGTTTGCTGAATTGGGCCGTGCGCAAGTCGAGCAATTGGGCGCACTGCTTGGCGGGAAGGGTGCAGCGATACCTCTAAACGAGCAAATAATTTCCAACAACGGATTCGGCAACGTCATCGGCAGGTTCATCTACAACACTGTTACGACTTTCTTTGTGGGCGAGAAGGTTATGATTCAAGTGCCCACCTGGTTCTTCCCCGCAGGCGCCGGGCCTTATTCGGAAGATGGGAAGGTCACCACGCACGGATACCCAAACCCGCAAGCCACGTTTCGTTTTGCCGAGCCGATCTACATCGATACCCAGCAAAACTTTCGCGTCGAGATTGAGATCCCGGAAGCCGATGTGCTGAGGGATTTTCAAAGGTTGTACGGCCCTCTGTTCATCTGGGTGGTGATCGACGGCTTTATGACCCGCGACGTGCAGTAACTTCATCCGCGAGTGGCTTTCGGAAGCCAACCCGGAAGCTTAAGCAGAGCAAGGCGGGCGACCTGCCCGCCTCGCTCTACAGACTTCAGCCTTGCCTTGAGACACAGCGATGGCAGCGATCAAAGGGATCAAAGAGAGAGTCCACTTGCCGCTTTACGACTCGATCTTCGTGGGTCCCGGTAAGCAGCTCAGGGACATCGCAACCTCGAGCGTGTTCAAGTTCTTTGTCAACGTCCACGGCAAAACGAAACTCGAGACCAACATGCAGTCGGCATCATTGCTGCCGCACTGGAACACTTTCGAGGCGCGGGCGCTGCGCGTCGTTGTCTCCGATCTTCCCGCGCGGTTTCCCCGAGAAATCGAGGAGTGCCTGACGGCGCAAAACGGAACCTCCAACGGCCAGGGGTCAACCACTCTCGCCGGGTGCATCGACGATCTGTGTAAGCTGATCGACGACAGCGCGCTCGCAATTACAGACCAGCAGGTGAACGCAGCTCGCGAAAACGTGAAGGGCTTCAAGCGGACGATCGAGAGCGTGGACGATATACCTGCGGATTTCGACGGGTCCATAGGAATACTGCGAATCTACGGAGACTCGAAAAAGGTGACGCCAATCTTGCAGCTCCAGAGTCAGTTGAGAAAGGTGCGCGAACCGCTGGTTGAATTGCTGGGTCGACCGGACATCAAAGCATCAAAGGCTCTCAAGGATTTTGCGGCCAATGTCGACAAGCTGAAGGCGGATCCCGTCGCCGAAGAAGACAACCTGCTCAGGCAACTCCCCGACGTTAAACTGATCACCGATGCGTTCGAACAACTAGTAGCGCTGGTTAGAAAAATAGACAAGGCTCAACTTGCTGAGCTGCTGGCATTCTTCTCGGCGATCGATCAGTTGCTTCAGCAGATTCGCGCTCGCGGCGCGCGTCTCGAGAGTCTGAAAGATTGTTTGCTCCGGGCCGCGGCCGAGTCTGACAAGCGGAGCAAACAACCGGCGCCAGTTCGAAGCGAGGACATCATCAAATGCCTCAATGAGAGGCTGGGGGACAAGCGGTTGATCCCGCTTGACGACCAGGTTTCTGGACGCAGCCTGAGGATATTGTCGAAGCTCATCTACAATTCGGTGACCACCTTCATAGTCGGCGAGAAAACAATGATCCAGATGCCGACGTGGTTCTTTCCGGCGGGTGCGGGGCCGTTTTCCGAAGACGGCGGATCGGTCACTCACGGATTTCCGGCTCCGGATGCGACGTTTCGATTCGCCGAACCGGTTTTCGTAGATACGCAGCAGAACTTCCGAGTTGAAATGGAGATTCCCGACGCTTTGGCGCTCGATGAGTTGCAGCGTATCTACGGTCCGCTTTTTATCTGGGTTGCGCTCGATGGATACATGAGCCGCGACGTGCAGTAATCAAACGCGCAATCTCCCGGAGGTAGCCGCGCGAATGTTGTAAACCAGGACAGGTATGACTCCATTCGGCCAAAAGAATATGCGTGACAGCGAGGCAGGCAGAGAGCAACCTCGCGATTTGCCCGCCACGCGTGTGATCCCCTACGAATACGTGGCGCGTTTCACGCTGACCGGAAATGTTGGAAACCTCATTCAGGACGTCATAAACATCAGCGTCGAGGGCGTCTTTGTCGCGGTATCGATCGGGTACGGCTTCGACGAGAACCGCGCCGAACCACTAACACTGCCCGCCCCCGAACCACTAACACCGCCCGCCTCCGGGCCTCCTCTGGGCCAGATCACGCTCGACGACATACCGCCTGATGTCCTGATCGAGGGCTTCAGGATTAGCCCGAGTTTTGCCACAGTAGCGGTACAGAACGGGAAGTTGAAAGCGGATTTGCCCTTCGAGGTGGCGAGGTTGTTCTTCGAGCGGCTCAAGCAGACGGAGAACTTCGCATTCCTGTTTAGCATCGTGGACACGGCGACTGGCAGAGAGCTACAGAACGAGCCGGTTCATAGCGTCGCGACGCTCGGCCGCGCCGATGGACGACGGCCGTTCAAAATGCTCCCACAGCCGATGGTCTTCATGCCGCGTTCAACGATCCGATTGCAAATCGAAGAGAGGATGAAGGGGGCCAGCGGCAGGCTCTTCATCACCCTCCAGGGATACAAACTGCTCGGCGTGGCGGGCGAGGCTGAAGACGCCGTAAGAAAGCTTGGCCAGTTCGACCCACTGACGAAGATCCCGGTATACGATCACGAAACAGGAAGCTATCGCACATTGGGCGAGGCGATCGACAGAGACATCGCCACAAGCAAAGTGGTTCCTTTTGATTACGTGTCGACTCTCGACTTGAGCGGGAAGCCCGGCAACATCGTCGATGATGAAGTGCCGATCAACGTTGACGGCGGCTACATGGCCACTGCCTTAGGCTACAGTCTGGATCCCGGCTCGACCAGCGTTGAGATAGAACGAGGCGACGATCTCATCGATCTCAAGAGTATCTCGCTTGCGCAGATAAAACCGGTTCAGGCTCTGTTCGACGGTATTCGCATCCATCCGATCCGAGTGAAGTTCGCGTTCGGCGGCGACGGCCGATTGGCGAGCGCCTCTCGCGATCTGGTCGGGCGAATGTTTCAAAGGATCAATCGGCCCGAGGACGTCCGGTTTCTCTACAGCATTACAGATTCGGGCACTGGCCGAGAGATTCAGAACCAGAGAGTTCACAACGTGGCGAGCCTGGGGATCGGCAACGGCGACCGTCCGTTCAAGGTGCTGCACAAGCCGATGATGTTCTTGCCGCGCTCGACCGTCCGCGTTCAAGTTGAGGAGATATTCGGGCGCGGCCGGCTGTTTATCGTGTTTCAGGGATACAAGATGCTCAGGTAAGCGCAATGAGAGATTTCGGCTACCACAATCGAATCGCAAACTCGTCGCTCGGTGAGGTTCCCCGTCCGCAGCCCCCAACGACCAAGACCATTCCGTTCGATTACGTCTTCCAGTTTGACCTGACAGGAACCCGCGGAAACAAAGTCCAAGACGTCGTCGAGATCAGCATGGAGGGCGCGTTCGTCGCGCTGTCTATGGGCTACAGTCTGGCGCTGGATGAGACCCGCACCGCGCGCTCCTTTCAGCCCGTTCTCGACCGAGCCACAACTCAACAAACGCCGGTCCTCGTGCCGTTCTTTACTCCTGCCGACCAGGTTAACGGAAACACAAATCTGATTGGCCTCCACGTGGTCGGCGTACCCGGTGCTGAGATCGAAGTGCTGCGTCTCAACGGCCCGGAGGCTGCCAGTCCTCCCCATCTGCCTGTCGTCGAGGCTGGCGCCAGGATTGGGTCGAACGGCACCGCGACCATAGAATTCAAGGCAGTCATTCCAGCCGGTTCCATCTTGCTGGTTTGGGATAGAACCAACGATCTTCTGAGCCAACTGTTCGAGACTGGGCTTACGACCACGCCGGTGATTGGGCCCAACCCGGTGACGGGAAAGTTGCCGGTTGCCGGCGACACCATTGTGAATGTCTATGGCGCCCCGAGTGAGTTTGTGACCACGCCCGGCAATTTTGCCGCTGTCTCTGTTGTAAAGAACGCAACTGGCAATCCCGCAGTGGAGAGGGAGGGTCGCCTCGCGAAGGACACTCAGTCATTTCCCAGCAAAGAAACTGGACGGGTGGACATAAAACTTACTGTCGGCGAAGCAACGAGGGTGCCTTTGTCCCCAGGGGACCTGTTGTTTGTGAGAGCGGTGGTACGCGGCGACACTTCACCGCTGAACCTTGGTGTGCCAGTTAGCTCTTTCATCGTGCCGCGGCCAAGATCGTTTTCAAGCATCAACCTCAGGGAACTCGAGTCGGGATTGGAGAGGAATGGTGCCGACCTTACTGGCGGATTCAGACTCAACGCTAACTCACCCGCTCGGTTGAACTTTGATACGCCGCTCGATCAAATTTCCCCGGGGACCTTCGAAACCGGCGCGATCTCAGTCGAGGACGTGAGCTTCCTCTACAGCATCGATGTGGGAGCCACCGGGCGCGAGTATCAAAACAAACCCATTCATAACGTCGCGGGGCTCGGCATCGCAAACGGCGATCGCCCGTTCCGCCCCTTTGCCAAGCCTGTTCTCCTTGAGCCGAGAACCTTCATTCGCATTCAAGTCGAAGAGATATCCGGCCCCGCTGGAAAGCTTTTCATCGTGCTTCAGGGCTACAAGACCCTTGGCACCGGGCGAATGCGATAGTGAGCTGCAATGACCCGAGTGTTGAGCGAATACGTTTGCGCGATCTGCGGCACGCCTGCCGACGCCGAGTATTTTGACGTGAGCGGACTGGTCGGAGGCGGACCTGTCCTTGATCCATTCAAGGACTTCAAGCTTACAGCGCCCGAGCCTCTTCCGAAGAGAGGTGAGGAAAGGCTGCTTGCCAGCTTTCAGCTTCATCCGCAGTACTGCGGCGTGCTGACTCACTTCGCGCAGTACACCGACCTGTATGCGCAGGACAACTCTCAAATCCTGACACCGGGATTCGAATGGATCATCTTGCAAAACGGCAAGCCCATCTTTCCGTATCTGCGTATTGAGATGATCGTCAACCCGTGGGGTTACAACTGCCTCCCGGTTGCGGTGCGGCTGGACGAAAACGCCTTGGTGGAGTTCGTCATCAGGAATCGTGCAATTCCCGATGAGCCCGACGCGGACCAGGTGTCGAAGAATTATCCCATCCGCGCGTTCGCCGGCAGAATTATGGGCCGATACTGGTACAACGAAGTCTTCGGAGGACGAGTGAGGTGAGAGGCAGAGGCTCTTCCAGAGGAGTTCGGCGCACCATTCGCGCGCGCCCGATCCGGCTCTATCGCGTTGCGAGCAGGGTGCTGCCCGACGTTCTCCCCGATTCCCCCGCGCCGAGTCCGAACGAGGAAGCGGCGGCTAACGCTCCTCCGTCAATCCAGCCGATCGCAAGTGGTAAGCTTTTCCGGGTCGTGTCTCCTCCGGAGCAAGCCTCGGCGACCCCGCAACTCGCCCAACACTTAAGTCAGGCACTGGAACAGTTCGCCCAAGCCAACGGATTCACTGAAGAGAAACCGCTTGCGATTTCCTTTGGGCGCGGAACGCTCGGGCTGCATCGGTCAAATCGAGCCGCCGACATCTATGCGGTTGACGGCAAGGGAATCGGGGTCTGGGCGCAGGAGTGGAACGGAGCGGTGCGACGGGCCGCTGCTGCGCCAAATCCTCAGGAGCGCGAGAGCATTGTCGCCGAACAGAAGCAGCGGAATCTTGGCTACAAGCTGTACAAGGCGCTTCAAGCCCGCGGCGGGTGGGCTCAGCCGCCAGGTTATCCGGTCCAGCTCTTTGGCCCGTGGACTCGCGGCGAAGGACCACATAAACGAATCTCCGATCCGATGCTCAGGGCGCATCGCGATCACATTCACGTCGCCAGGTAGGCGCCAGGAGATGACTATGCGAAGGCCTTACTCAATCCCAACCGATCGGTTGCGATCCGGCGCGATCAACTCAGCGCCAGGCTTGCAACGCGGCGCGCAGACGGAGAGGCGAGTCTCGCTCGTGACCGTGCAAGAAGAGATTCAGCTTCCGGCTCATCATGGTTTGGTAGCTGTGCGCAGGCTGAAGGTGTTGCGCATCGAGCAAACGAGCCTTCCGATTGATCGGTTGCTGGAAGCGCGCCCGCCGATCGCTGCTCAAACGCCTGGCCGTAAACAAATCGAGGCCGCAACACATCGCGGGCTGCCTCCGCGCCAGCCGGAGCCGGAGTTGGAATGCCAATTCGATGGGAGATCCGTTCGCTTGAGAAACGTCCACGAAATAATGACCGATGATGCCGGGAACTTTTATGAAGTGAATGGCGGTCAGCTACGTCCGCTCGGCGAGCTAGTGCGCGATGAGCACGGAAGAATTTTCGAGGTCCGGCCCTCGAGTGACAGCCCGGCCGCCGAAGCTGCGAAAGAGAAACTCAACGAGAGTTCCAGCGGTCACGCACAAAGTGCGCATGGTTCCACAGTAGGAGGAAGTAATCCCACTGAAGCGCTGCCACGGCCGGCCAGCGCGCCGGCCGCACGGAAAGAAACCTCATTCGGCTATCACAAGATTTGCGCCGATCCAGGTCTGTATTTGAAGCTCCGTTGGGCGAGCGTGAAGAGCGAATTGGCTGCTCAGATCCGGCATCCCGAGAAATTGCGTGACGACGACGAAGTCGAATGTTACGCGCAGATTTATGAGGCGGAGCGGACCTTGCCTGCGGCGCACATTGCTGACGCCGAGATCGGGGATGGAGCCTTACACTCACAGCTTCATCCTTTGACGCGGGAGAAGGCCCAGGCGCTCGGTGTCCCGGAGCTCTTCAGGCCGACTCGATATCCATTCGAGACGCGAGCTTCGAGCAGACAGATCCACGCCGGCCAACGCGTGTATCGTTTGTGGCCGGTGTTCGACCCAACCGTACACCGCGTGGCCAATCCAGTTGGTCAGCCGGCCGAGCAGAGGAATGAACAGCGAACCCTGCTAAGCCAGATTCCGGAGCAGTATTTGAATTCGATGTACTTCAAGTATTCGCGCGAAGAAGTGCTCTACGATATGAAGTCGCCGCTTGGCACCTTGCCGCCGGACTCAAGCGCTTTTAGTCGGCGGCTATTCATCTACCCCCTCCGTTTCTTGAAAGCATTGTTGGTCTCAATCACCAGCTACCGGCGAGTTAAGAAATGGCGAACCATGCTCGAGGGTAAGAGTCCTGACGAGCAACTGTGGACTGTCACCCCTCCTCGCGGGTTTTCTTACCACCCTCGGGTGCGGCGCTGGGCCGAAGCTATGCTCGAGAGCGCGGGATACGATCCCGGAAACGTTTTGATCGAGTGGGAGATTTTCTGGCGCCGGAAGAGCGTGGAAGCGAGCTGACACTGCCGAGCCGGGCGGCCGGTTGCGATTGGGGAAGCCACCTTCGCCATTCGCGAGAGCGAGCC
>Ga0193727_1001363_pt1 | contig 10071 bp, 5 predicted proteins | sample H2c2metaG_FD_143051 | JGI IMG/M metagenome (GOLD analysis project Ga0193727, IMG submission 143051) | Soil microbial communities from a riparian zone of the East river system, Colorado, United States - H2c2 | ecosystem: Environmental > Terrestrial > Soil > Riparian zone | place: USA: East River...
GCAATTCGGCAGATTCCCACGGTGTCGACGCTGGTCGGCGGTGCGGTCGTGCTCGGCGGAGTGATCATCGCCGCGGGCGGCACGACGCGCCGCAGCACCCTAAACGTCTGACAATTAAATTATCGCCGTCCGCTTTCGATCGAAGGCGCGACCAGCACGCTCATTCGCTCACCCGTAAACAGATGCGAACCCCAAAACGTCCTCGCACGTCGCGGCTTGCACCGCTGCTGAGATCCACATCGGTACTGCTCTGTCTCCTCGCGATTCCGGCCGCGAGCTCGGCTCAGGCGAGACTCGACCCGGGCTCGCTGACCCGAATTACGAGCCCGCGTGCACAGTTCGGACACGATATCGGCGACGATTACTTTCTCGCCAATTACAGCCAGATGATCGACTACTGGCAAAAGCTGGATCGCGAATCGAATCGGATGAAGATGGTGCGGATCGGCACCACGGCCGAAGGACGGCCGATCTGGATGGCGATCATCACCTCCCCGGAGAACCACGCAAAGCTTGCGCGTTATCAGGAAATATCCCGTCGCCTGGCGCTGGCCGAGAATCTCACCGATGCCCAGGCGCATTCTTTGGCATCAGAGGGGAAGGCGGTGGTCTGGATCGACGGAGGGCTGCACGCCACCGAGGTTCTAGGCGCACAGCAGCTGATTCAGACGGTCTATGAGCTGGTGAGCAAGACAGATCCGGAGACCATCAGGTTTCTGCGCGACGATATCATCCTGGCGGTTCCCGCGAATCCGGACGGACAGGAGCTGGTGTCCAACTGGTACATGCGGGAATCAGACACGCTCAAGCGGACCACCTCGCGGCTGCCGCGACTCTACCACAAATACGCCGGGCACGACAACAACCGCGACTCCTACATGGCATCGCAGCCGGAGACCCAGGCGATGGACAGCATTCTGTTCAGGGCCTGGTATCCGCAGATCATGTACAACCACCACCAGACGGGGCCAATAGGGACGGTGATCTTCGCGCCGCCGTTCCGCGATCCCTTCAACTACAACTACGATCCGCTCGTCCCGATGGAGCTCGACCTGGTCGGAGCGGCGATGCATTCGAGGTTCGTCGCCGAGGGCAAGCCTGGCGCGACGATGAGGAGCGGATCAGGGTATTCAACGTGGTGGAATGGCGGGCTGAGGACGACGGTCTACTTCCACAACATGATCGGCCTTCTCACCGAAGCCATCGGAAATCCCACGCCCATGGAGATTCCGCTCGTACCGGAGAAGCTCCTGCCCAAGGGAGATCTGCCGATGCCCATACAGCCACAGAAATGGCACTTCGCGCAGTCCATCGCCTACGAGCTGACGGCGAACCGCGCGGTGCTTGACGTGGCGTCGCGCTATCGGGAGACGTTCCTCTACAACATCTACCAGATGGGGCGAAACTCGATTCGTCGCGGCAACACCGACACGTGGACGATCACGCCCCGGAAGGTGGCAGCGCTGCAGGCGGCCATGCCACAGGACACAGCGCGCCCTCAGGGTGGCGATGCCGGCGGCGGCGGCGGTGGTGGTCGTCCGCAGGTGACGACTCCGGCCGATTTGGCGACCTACACGAGCATAATGCGGAATCCGGCCGACAGAGATCCGCGCGGTTATATCGTGCCGGCCGATCAACCGGACTTCCTGACGGCGACGAAGTTCGTCAACGCGCTCATCAAGACCGGCATCTCGGTTCAGCGCGCGACGTCTGCATTCACCGTGAACGGGAAGAACTATCCGGCGGGCTCATTTGTGGTCAGGACGGCGCAGGCGTTCCGCCCGCACGTCATGGACATGTTCGAGCCGCAGGACCATCCGAATGACATTCCGTATCCGGGAGGTCCCCCGACACCGCCATACGACAATGCGGGTTGGACTCTCGCCTACCAAATGGGGGTTCAGTTCGACCGGATTCTGGATCCGTTCGGCGGACCGTTTGTGCCGGTGGTGGGTTTCGCCAAACCGGCGGTGCCGCGCGTGGCGTCCGCCGTGGCCGGATACGCGCTCAGTCATTCCGTGAACGACGCGTTCATAGCCGTGAATCGCCTGCTCGCCCGCGGCGAACAGGTCTTTACGCTTACCGCGCCCCTGAGCATCAATGGGAAGACTTACGACATCGGCACTTTCTACATTCCCGCGAAGCCAACGACGGCGCCGATTCTTACGCAGCTCGCGGAGGAGAAGGGGCTCAAGTTCGATCCTTTCGACACCGAGGTTTCCTCGTCATCGCTCAAGCGCGTCCGGCCGGCGCGAATCGCTTTGTGGGATCAATACGGTGGAGCGATCACATCGGGGTGGGCGCGTTTCATTCTCGAGCAGTTCGAGTTTCCGTATCAGATCGTGTATCCGCCCGCCCTCAACGCGGGGAATCTGATATCCAAATTCGACGTCCTGATTCTGCCGGACGGCGTAACGTTCGGACGGCCAGGGGCGCGCGCTGGTCCGCGAGTAAACCCGGAGGACGTCCCCGCCGAATTTCGCGATCGTGTCGGCGCGATGACTATCGCCGAGACTGTCCCGCAGCTTCTCCAGTTTCTGAATGCCGGCGGGACGATCCTCGCGATCGGTTCGGCGACTGACCTTGGCATCCGCCTCCAGCTTCCGATCGCGAATGCGCTGGTGGACAGCACCGGCCGGTCGCTGCCACGGAACAGGTTCTACGTGCCCGGATCGATTCTCAGCATGCGCGTCGACACCACGCTTGCGCTCGCCGAGGGCCTGCGCCCTGTAACCGATTTCTACTATGATAACGCTCCGGCGTTCCGCCTTCTCCCCGCGGCCGCTGAACGTGGTGTCAAAAAAGTGGTCTGGATCGAAGGTCCGGCTCCGCTGCGCAGCGGCTGGGCGTGGGGCCAAAGGTACCTGAGCGGTGTAACAGAGGTTCTGCAGGCTCCAATCGGGAAGGGAATGCTTGTGCTTTTCGGCCCCGATCCATATTTCCGCTCGCAGCCACACGGCACGTTCAAGCTACTTTTCAATGGCCTCCTCTATCGCAACGAACTCGGGGACTAGATGAACCGCTCACGCATTCTGCTCGGAGCTCTTGCCGTTTCGGGCTGCTCGTATTTCCAGACGAGCACACCGGCTGTACCTGAGCCGTCGCCTACTGCTGCTCCTGCCAAGCCGGCCGCGTCCAGAGCGGCGTCGACGGTGAGGGCAACCAGCAGCACTGAGCTGATCAAGGCGATGCACGACCGCTACGACGGGAAGTATGTGAAGACGATGAGCTTTCTTCAGAACAACACCGCATACCCCACCACGGGCGCGGAGCAGAAGTCACAGTGGTACGAGCACATCGAGATCCCCGGCAAGCTTCGCATCGCGTTTCTGCCTGCCTCCCAGAGGAGCGGACTCGTTCAGCTCGATGAAAAGGTCGCCTCGTTCGACAACGGCATTCGCGTCGATTTCCGGCCATCGGTGAATCCGCTGCTGCTGCTCACTGCCGATGTGTATGTCGCTCCGTTAGCCACGATCATGCGCGGTCTGGACTCACTGCACGTCGACGGCAGCCTGATTCGCGACGCCACGTGGGAAGGTGAGGCGGTGTACGTCGTTGGCGCCAAGGCGGGCGACACCACGTCGAGCCAGTTGTGGGTGGACCGGGATCGGCTGCGGCTCGTTCGCTTCATCCAGAGCACGAAAACCGGCGATCGGACGATGGTCAGCGACATTCGCGTCAAGAATTACAAGGAGATCGGAGGGTTCGATGTTCCGACCGAGTTCCTGGTGATACGGAACGGGCGGCCATTCTGGCGCGAGGAGTACGCCGACGTTCGCATCAACGCGGAATTCCCGCCGGGGACGTTCGATCAGGCCACCTGGAACGACATCCCGATTCCAAAGTAGTACCAGTCAAACAACAAACTTTCAGATGATACGCAGGTTTTCGTTGGTTCTGGCTTTCGCACCGCTCGTGGCGGGCGCCCAGAGCGCGGTCGCGCCGAAGTCGTCCGCTGTCGGCGCGTCGGTCAACGCACCACCCACGTGGAAGATCGATCCGACGCATTCGGAGCTTTCGTTCACCATCAGGCACATGGTCAGCAAGGTCCGCGGCCAGTTTGACGCGTGGAGCGGGACCATCGTTGCCGACCCAGCCGACTGGAGCACCGCTTCGGTCGAGGTAGTTGCGCAGACGTCGAGCATCGACACCAACAACGAGCGTCGCGACGCAGATCTCCGGAGCGACAACCACTTCGACGCCGACGCCAATCCGACGGTGACGTTTCGGAGCACGAAGGTCACGCGCTTCGCCGTTGACTCGCTGACTGTGGCGGGGAACCTGACGATGCATGGCATCACGCGACCAGTCGTGCTGCGCGGTCACTTCAACGGAATGACCGGCGTCCCTGGCAAACGGCGTGCGGGCTTCGAGGCCGAGACCACGGTCAACCGCAAAGACTTCAACATGACGTGGAATCGCATCGTTGAAGGGAGCTCAATGGTCGGCGACGAGGTCAGGATCGAGATCGACATTGCGGCGGTCGAGCAGCCGCAGCAGTAACTCCTACGAGCGAGCAACGATGAGAACCGGACTACTGCTGGCGGCGGCGGGGCTCCTCGCGGCCGATCTTTCCGCGCAGGGGATCAACCAGCGCCCGATGACGTTCGACGATTTTTCCGCAGTGAAGAACGTCGGCGATCCGCAGGTTTCCCCGAGCGGAGTTTCGGTTCTGTACTCCGTGAGGACGACCGACGTCAACGCCAACCGGCGGACGACCGTCACCAAAGTGCAGCGGGTGAGCGGCGGTGCCGCGACCCAATTCCCGAATGCGACCACCGCGGCAACGGAAGCGCGGTGGTCTCGGGATGGGAGGCGAGTCGCATACATCTCGGCCGGCCAGCTCTGGATTGCCGACATTAGTGGCGCGAACGCGCGCCAGATCTCGAACGTGAGCGGCGGTGCGAGCGGCCCCGTCTGGTCCCCGACTGGTGACCGCATCGCGTTCGTCACCGGCGTATACCCCGACTGCGACAGCGACGGCTGCAATATCGAGCGAGCCAAGGCGGCCGATACGGGCAAGGTGAAAGCGCACATCGCCGACAACCTGCTCTACCGCCACTGGACCGAATGGACGGCGCCGACACGCTCCCACCTCTTCATCATCTCGCCGGATGGAACGGGGCTGCGTGACGTGACGGCGGGGGTGAAGTACGACGTTCCGCCCGGACCGTTCGGCGGAAGTGAGGCGTACGCCTTTTCGCCCGACGGAAAGGAGCTTGCTTACACCGCGAAGGATCAGGGGCGCGCTGACGCCTGGTCAACGGACCTGAACGTCTACACGGTGCCCGTGAGTGGAGGAGCGCCCGTTGTCATCACGGCTGCCAACCGTGGGGCAGATCAGAATCCGGTGTACTCTCCGGATGGCCGCACCATTCTATACATCTCGCAGGCCCGCCCGGGATTCGAGTCCGATCGCCAGCGACTCATGGCCTACGACCGCGCGAGCGGAACGTCGCGCGAGCTTCTGCCGAGCTGGGACAGAAACGCGGACGGCTACCCGTTCTCCCCGAGCGGCGATGCGATCTACCTGAACACGGTTGATGCGAGTCGCCTGAAGTTTTATCGCATCACTCGCACGGCGTCGGGCTGGACGACGGTGCCACAGCTTCTGACCTCTGGGGGCAACAATTTCTCTCCGTCTGTGTCAGGCGATGGGAAAACGATTGTCTGGCTGCAGGACGCGACCGAACGTCCGGCCGAAGTCTACGTGGGCACCGTTGGAACCGGCGGTCTCAGGGGTGTGCGCCGTCTGACCCACGAGAACGACGCGCTTCTCGCTCAGTTAAAGCTCAATCCCGTTCAGGATTTCTGGTTCAAAGGGGCCGACGGCGACAGCGTGCAGGGAATGATCCTCAGGCCACCGCAGTATCAGGCGGGCAAGAAGTTTCCCGTACTGTTCCTCATTCACGGCGGACCGCAGGGCGAGTGGCTGGATCAATGGCATGGCCGCTGGAATTTCGAGCTCTTCGCTTCGCCCGGATTCGGCATCGTCGCGATCAATCCGCGCGGCTCGTTCGGATACGGACAGAAGTTCACCGACCAGATCTCCAGGGACTGGGGCGGAAAGGCCTACACGGACCTGATGAACGGCCTGGACGCCGCGCTCGCGCGCAATAGCTGGATGGACTCGAGTCGTATGGGCGCCGCCGGCGGATCGTACGGCGGCTACATGACCAACTGGATCGCAGGTCACTCGAACCGGTTCAAGGCACTGTTCACGCACGCGGGCGTTTTCAATCTCGAGAACATGTACGGCGCGACCGAGGAGATCTGGTTCAGTGACTGGGAATTCGGTGGCCCGTACTGGGACAAGGCCGCGATGGACTCGGTGTACCGGCGTTGGTCGCCCCACCTCTTCGCCGGAAACTTCCGCACGCCGCACCTCGTGGTGGTCGGCGAGCTCGACTACCGCGTGCCTTACACCGAGGGCCTCTCGCTATTCACCGCGTTGCAGCGGCAGGGGGTGCCCAGCCGGCTGATCGACTTTCCCGATGAGGGACACTGGATTGGTAAGCCGCAAAACCAACGACTCTGGTGGGGGGAGGCGCTTGGCTGGTTCAAGAAGTACTTGATCCCGTAACTGGCGTCTCCTAACTGCAACTGAAGCTGCCAGCCGCCAGCTACCGGTAGCCAGCGGCCTGCATCAAAAACAACTCCTCGTAGAGCCCGCCATTCAGGAGCAGCTCCTCGTGCGAGCCCTGCTCCTCCACCTTCCCGTTCCGCAGCACGATGATCCTGTCCGCCATTCGAACCGTCGAGAAGCGGTGAGAAATGAGGATCGCCATCCGCCCCGCAACCAGCTCCGAGAAGCGCAGGAAAACTTCGTACTCGGCCCGCGCATCAAGCGCCGCCGTCGGCTCGTCGAGGATGAGCACCTGCGCATCTCGAATGTACGCGCGCGCCAGCGCGATCTTCTGCCATTCGCCTCCGGAAAGATCGACGCCCTCCTCGAATCTTCTGCCGAGCATCTGCTGGTAGCCCTTCGTGAAGCGGGGCAGGAGTGACGCAGCCAGCGAGTTCTCCGCTGCTGCCGTGATTGCCCGCGGCGTTCCGTTGTTGCGGTCGAGATCGGCGCGCACGGAGTCGATTTCGCCCACCCCAATGTTCTCGTCGAATCGCATGTCGTAGCGAACGAAATCCTGGAAGATGACCCCGATCGCGTGCCTGAGACTCACGAGGTCGTACTCCTTGAGGTCGACGCCATCGAGGGTGATCCGGCCTTCGGTCGGATCGTAGAGCCGCGCGAGAAGCTTGGTGATCGTGGTCTTGCCGGCGCCGTTCTCACCGACGAGCGCGACGCGTTCTCCCGGGCTCAGCGTGAGATCGACATTGCGGATGGCCCACCGCTCGCTTCCAGGATAGCGGAAGCCAACGTTCTCGAACACGAATCCGGATTGAATCTTCGCGGGAACCGACTTTGCGTTCGGCGGCGACTCGATCGTCGGGCGCATTTCGAGAAACACGAACAGATCCCTGAGGTACAGTGCCTGCTCCGCGACGTTGCTCGCGCCCATGAGGATGTTCTGGATGACATCGCGCCCCCGCCCGAATGATGCGGCGAGGAAGGTCAACGTTCCGATCGTGATGTCGCCTTTGACGGCGCGAATCAGAATCAGCACGTAAGCCGAGTAGTAGCCGACGGTGCCCAGTATCGAGAGCAGCGCGCTGACGACTCCGCGCCGTATGGACAGGTCGCGATTCTCCTCGTAGAACCGCTGGGAGAGATCCCGGTAGCGCTCGGTCAGCCACGGCGCGAGCCCGAACATCTGGACCTCTTTTGCCGTCTTGTCGCTCGCGCCGACATAGCGGAGGTAATCAAGCTGGCGCCGCTCGGGAGTCCACCGAAAAAGAAGCGAGTAGCCGAGCGACGCGAAGTGCGTTTCGCCGAGGAAGCTCGGAATTACTGCGACCGCGAGCAGGAGCAGCAGCCACGGGTTGTACGCGATGAGCGCTCCCGCCAGCGTGAGCAGTGTGAGCGCGTCCTGTGACATCGATAGCAGCAGACTGAGAAGCGCAATGCGCCCGACCGTCTGCCGGCGCGCGCGCTCGAGATGATCGTAGAATTCCGGATCCTCGAATTGCGCCAGATCGAGCTTCGCCGCGTGCTCCATGAGCCGCACGCTCATCGAATTCGAGAAGAGGTCGCCCAGCAGGCTCTCGATCAGCGACGACGCGCGCGCAAGGATTTCTCCGAGGAGAACGATCGCGAGCTCGAGCGCGAGATAGCGCCACACCTGCGTGAGGGATCCGTTGCCGGATTTTGCCGCGATCACAGCGTCGAGGATCAACTTGCCGACCCAGAACGTCATGACGGGCACGACCGACCGCATCACGCGGAGGACAACCATCGCGCTCGTGTATCCGCGGTGGGTGCGCCAGATCAAACGGAAGAGGGCGGGGAGGTAGCGAAGCGCTTCGAGCCGCTCCTTCACGCTTACGGGCTCTTCCTCTGCGCGCGGCCGACGCTTTCCACCGCCGCCAAACATTGGATGACTCATCGGCGGCCCGTCCTGTCTTTAACTCTTGCGCCGTGCACGCGAGGAGGCCGCAGATTTACGTCCGCTGGCGGATGCTCCCGACTTGCGTCCCGGTCTACGTCCACCAGAGGACGGACCCGCTTTACGTCCATTGGACGTTGCCCGCGCCTTGCGGCCACTGGAGGAAGGCCGCGACTTGCCGAATTTGCGTCCAGCGGAGGGTGGTCCGGACTTGCCAGCGTCGACCTTGAATCCTTGCGCGACCCACGCGTCGAACCCGCCGGCGAGATTCGAAACGTCGGACATTCCCCGCGACTGAAGAAAGCTCGTCGCGATGGACGACCTGCCTCCTCCCTTGCAGTGGAGCACGATGGGTGCGGACGCGTCGAGCTCTCCAACCCGATCCGGGAGCTGCGCGAGCGGAATGTGAATCGCTCCCGGCACGTGGCCGTGGCTCCACTCTTCGGGACTCCGTACGTCGACGATCTGAAGGCCGTTCCTGCCGGCGAGCTTGTTGAGCGCCGGCGCATCCATCTGCGCAACCTTCTCGAGCTCCCCTCGGTAGGAATTCCATTCGTGCAGAACGTCAGCCTGGAAAACGCTTCGAACGCGCGTCAGGCCGACCTTGCAGAGGTCACCGAGTGTCTGCTTCACCGCGTCGTCACTCTCCGCCTCCGTAATGACGTGAAAGTCACGGTCCTCCGGCACGAGCGCTCCGCTCCAGTTGAGGAACGATTTGCCGAGGGGAATGTTCAGCGTTCCCGGCACGTGCCCCGCCGCAAACTTTTCCGCGGGCCGCGTGTCGATCACGATCGCCCCGTTCTTGAGCGCGGTCTCCAGCTCTGGCCGTCCCGCGTAGGTCGGCTCCGGGACCGTTGCTCGTTCGGCACCGCTTCTGTTCACGCGCTTCATCACGGCGAAGTAGCGGGGAGGAGCGGGCTGATCCTCGAGGACTTTCGCGACGAACTCGCTTTCGCCCATGTCACCGAACGCCCAGTTGAAAAGCTTCTCGTACCCGAGGGTCGACTGCGGCATCGATCCGAGCGACTTGCCGCAAGCCGAGCCCGCCCCATGCCCAGGCCAGATCTGAAGATGATCTGGTTCCGCCCTGATTCTCTCGAGAGACCGGAACAATTCGCGGGCCGAACCTTCCATCGTCCCTTTTGCGCCAGCGGCGAGCTCGAGCAGGTCGGGCCGACCGACGTCGCCCACGAAGACGAAATCACCCGTCAGAATACCGACGGGATCCTCCCCTCGCTCCAGATCGGAGACGAAAAAGGCCAGGTGCTCCGGCGTATGACCGGGAGTGTAAGCAGCCCGAACGCGAATCCGGCCGACGTCGATGTGAGAGCCATCGCGCAAAGGCTTGCCACCCTTGCGAGCTGCTGCGGTGTAGCCCCACTCGGCGCCACCTTCCCCCGAGAGATGAAGCGTGGCGCCCGCGGCCTTGGCCAGCGCGTGCGCTCCTGAAACGAAATCGGCGTGGATATGCGTCTCGGTGACGTGAGCGATCCTCACGCGATCGGCGCCCGCAGCGCGAGCGTACTGCGCGATATCAGAATTGGGGTCGACGACGATCGCCTCGCGCGTC
>Ga0193727_1001364_pt1 | contig 10068 bp, 11 predicted proteins | sample H2c2metaG_FD_143051 | JGI IMG/M metagenome (GOLD analysis project Ga0193727, IMG submission 143051) | Soil microbial communities from a riparian zone of the East river system, Colorado, United States - H2c2 | ecosystem: Environmental > Terrestrial > Soil > Riparian zone | place: USA: East River...
AAGCTGAGTCTATATTGAGACTCGAGCATTGAGGCTTAAGCTGAGTCATCAGTGAGTCTATATCAAGACTCTATCATTGAGGCTTAAGCTGAGTCATCAGGGAGTCTATATCAAGACTCTATCATTGAAGCTTAAGCTGAGTCATCAGGGAGTCTATATCAAGACTCTATCATTGAAGCTTAATCTGAGTCATCAGTGAGGCTATGTCGTTATCTATTTCTAAACTGGCTTATAACTAGAGCGAAAGCAGAGCAAAATTACTCTTCTAGTTATAATCATTAGGTATTACTTATGAATCAGATAGTATATAAAAAGTATTATTATTATAAATTAATGCCAATATACAAGAAACATAATTCTAAAGGTAATTATTTTCAATGGGGTGATAGTGGTAAAAAATATTACTACATTAAAAATGATGTAGTATCAACGAATTCGGCTTATATGAGTGCAGTACGTCAAGCGAAGGCTGCGCACAGTCGCGGATATAAGAAATAATCCCGTGCGCGGGAAATATAATCTAATTTAGTATTATCATATGGACGAAACTCAATTCTTAAGAGATAGAATAATGCAATTAGAACATGATAGGATTGCTCATGGGGCAGCGGCTCCCAAAATGAGGAAAGTAAGGAAATCAAAATTAATGAGAGGTGGGGCGAATCAAGATCATTTATTAGCTTGGAGGAAGGCTTTAGCTATGGCTAAAGCTGATGGCCATTCAACTAATACTCATGATCCAAAAGCAGTTGCGTATGTCAAAAAACATTATTATCATCCGATGGTCGGTATGGTTGGGTCGGGTTCAAAAACATCTGTACGAAAACCATTAAAGAAAAATCAACACAAAGCTCTTAAAAAAGTTAATAAAAAATGTGTCGATTATGATCCAGTAAATCCAATGTATTGGAAAGAAAAAGATGGTAAATGTATTAAATATTCTACACACAAAAGAAAAGCGAAGGGAAAAGGTGAAGGGGTATTAGTTGGTGGGTGTTTATGTAGACATTGCGGAATGATGAATTAATCATGTTATTATTTCTATTAAAGTATCACATAATTATATAAATGAATATTGATATACAACCATATTTAAAATCAAAACCTTTATCAGCATACCCAATTGATTTAATAAAAAATATGAAAATGATCTCTTTTTATCATGATGAGATGGCAACACCATTCGGATCATATATTTATAGGATGCAAAAATATCCAGGAGACGTAGATTTATTGGAAGAATTTACATATTGTTGTACTGCTGAAGAAGTTGTGAAAAAATTTAAAAAAAGGTTGATAGAAGTAGTAAATAATATAACTTCAGAAAAAGGACATTATTTTTCAGAATTTAAAGCAGGCATAGATAAAAGATATGATATTGACATCGGTGATTTGATCAACGGAAAATATGATATAAATCCTAATTTGAGCGAAATATCAGTCGGCATGCATAAAATAGGTTTATTCGATGATAAAGAATTAAATAAAATATTAAACGTTATGAATAACGGTAGATTTAATGGGGATGGATATGATATTATTTATAATACTTTTAGAAATAGAAGGATATTAAGATGGTCAGCTGATGAAATATTAAAAGGTTATAAAATGTTAGATAAAAAAATAAAAAAAACGCTTCATGATGCTTTATTTGATGAGACACATATTAAGATAGATATGATAGCAATATATGATGATAGATTTATAGAAATAACAAATTTTATAGGTCTAATGTATGAAGATAATAAAGGTGATCTAATACCAATAAATATTAATATGAAAGAAAATCATGACATACTTAAACAATTACCAGTTGAAATCGAAAAATTATATTTTAGCAATTTTCATTATTCACCGTTTAAAATGGTAAAAAGGATATTTAGTTTATCGAGACACAAAAGAGATGAACGAACATTGCGCGAAATAATACCTATAGTAAGCGGAAATATATCATTATTATACCAGATAAAAAGTGAAATAGATGTAATATTAAGAATTTTTAAAATAAAAAAAGTACCGCCGGTTAGAACTATTGAAAAACAAATAGATAATATGAAGAGTAGAATAGTAAATATTTTAACATTTACGGAAACTGAACTAGAAATGATATTTTCGTTTTTAGATCTAGCATCAAATATTAAAACAAATATACAAGCGAAAGCAGGAATATTAGAAAAACTTAACGAAAGTATATTAAAGCCGCATATAAACTCGAAAACAATAATATATTTACAAAAAGCTAACCTTAACCCACCACCAAAATATTTATTACCAAAAGAATTATCGTACGCGTATTTCGTAAGAAAACCAAACGAAAATCCAAAATTATGATGAAACATAATTAAAATTAATAATGTTTCATTCTATTTTTTAGTTGTTTACGTTTCACAACACCTTCACCTGCCATTACTCCATCTCCAAGCATTGGGTGTTCACCATAAATTGGCTGTCCATCATCACCATAACCTAGAAAATGTGCTGCTTTAGAAGCCAATTGAGCATATGGATGCGGAATTAAACCTAATGTTTTAGAAACTCCTTTATTCTTAACGAAACCTTTTAACTGCGGTAATACTTTATTAGTAAAGAAATCTTTTATTCCACTAAAGAAATCTCCTCCGCTAACCGCTTCAACATCAGCATACGAATAACCAGGTTTAGATTGCGCATCCAAAATATCTTTTGAAGTTATTACTCCAATATTAAGCATAGCGCGCCCTAATTCAGGAATAGTAAATGTTCCCTCTAAGATTGGTACCATATATAATGTAGGAGTAATTGTTCTACTTGAAATATTTCTAGCGTTTACATTTATTTGAATTTGATATTGCCCTAATTTACCTGGAGCATCAAGCGAATCCAACCCAATATCTGTTGCGAATTCAATAGCGATTACAGAACCGATTGTAGAAACATTCAACGGACCACCAATACCAGTTGAATGAGAAGGTCCACCACTCCACTGAGTCCAGTTCATATTACAATGATTTTTTCTACTAAGTTGATATAATTGTTGGAAATTAGCTGACGCTAACAAACCATTTTTGTTCATAAATTGTATACTAATAGATTCGATAGTAAAAAATGTGTCCGTATAATCATTGTGAGCATATAAACTAAAATTTGAATCTCTAACATACACATATAACCTTCTCGGAATCGACGATAATTGAATATTATTTGACGCCATACCTTGCACTAATGCGCCAGCTAAAACTGGGCTTTGTTGTGTCGGATATCTTTGTATATCAAAATATGGATATGTTAAAGGTTGTTGAGGTGATATAATTTGAGTTTCTTGTGGTGTAATATATTGGATTAACATCAATGGTGCTCTACCTCCAGCTAAATTTGATTCAGGACCTCCAATAGTCCCACCGAAAGCAACACCAATATTTGTAATGTTATTTAATCCACCATCGTTACAATGCGACCACATTCTATTACCAACATTACCAACAAATGTAAAATTAAAATCCATACTGTTAACATTATAAAATGCCGATCTGTTACTATTACCAAAATAGAATGGTGGTAAGAAAACAGGCTCGCAAAATGATACGTCTACGATTGCAGTTATTGGTGTTAATGGATTAACTGATAACGGATTACTAACAATTGTGTATGGGAACGCACCACGTTGCATATTAGAATTATCAATTCCATCAGCATATCCGGCTAACGGATTTCTATTTGAACCTCTCAAATCATCATATTGTTGTGCTTGATCCGGGTAATTAGGAAACGCTGAATAATCGCCATTCTTTAATTCTTCATCAGTATTAAAATGGCTAATAGCATGAATTATATCTGATAAGTTAATAGACACGCTTTGATTATTAATTGTAGCACTTAGTGTTTCAATTGACCCACTTAACGGATAAGCTCTAGGCCCATCAAAACCATCTCTTATTAAAGCTTGTCCAATAGGTGCAGTACCAGTAAATGTTAATCTAATCGGTAAATAGAAATATATCTTCGAATCAACAAAAACAGCACCAGAAGGTGGTGGACATGAAAATTGTATAGCACTAGTAGAAATACTAGTACTAGTCCAAGCTTTCCAAGTTGTTTGTGAACCAGCTTTTAAAACTGCATAATCGCGTTCTTCGTGAACAATAGTTCTAGGATCTCGTACTTCGACGGCGTTAAGATGTTGATAAGAAAGTGACATTGATCGTATAATATAATAGCAGATTTTATTATACAATATTGATGTTATATGGAAGTTATCTGTCGTTTATATAGATCTTTTCTAAGAAAAGCTAATTTTATATTCGCCTGTTGATATAATGAAATTTCCACCGGATATATATTACTATTTATGTCCTGCCAATATATTTTAAGATCAAATGACTGAACCGGAATAGTTTGAATCATATCAGTCAATCTATATTGAGCAGTGGGATTATAATATGCGACTTCTCTACCATCTCCAGGATCATTTAAAATAGGGACAAAATCTGTTAAAATTGGCACCCTAGACGTATTTTCATCACCTATAGCTACAGATTCGCCAACGATAGGTAAACGAGATGATAATATTAATATTTTACGAATACTATGCCATAACGCTAAAGTGCTATATTCTTGACTTACTATAGCCCACCCAACAGGCAAATATTGCTGATGTGGTTTCGGAGGGAGTAAAACATTTGGTAAAATAAGATCTAAATCGTCACCGAAAGCATTATTAAATCCATGATCTATAACGCTAAAAGCTCCCAAATAATTTGACAGAGGAATATTCATATATATAAATATTGAATTAACTGGATTTGATGCTAATAATTGTGGACTAATAGCTAATTTTATTAACCCTGTTGGTTCATCAAGGAAAAAATATGGTACATCGTTCGCTAATAATCCAGCATTTATCCAAGCTATAGTTAACGCATTATTCACCATCGTTAAAAAATCTCGATAACCATAGATATAATAATATGGACTAATTACTTGAACTTGTTGATTTTGAATAGGGGGAGATAGATTATTAAAAAAGAATCCAGCATATTGAACATATTCAGGAAAATATGTGGGTACACCAACATTTATTAATTTAACGCCAATTATAAATGGTGTTAAATTTGGATCAGGTTGATTCGGGATAATTGGACAGATAAAAATAGGTACTCGGTCTAAAGGTATATCAAATCTAATAACACTAGCATAATATTCTGATGCATTGTCAATAAATGGAGTATCGTTATCAATTTGATATTGAGCTAATATCGGTTCTGTACCAGATGGCGCAATATTAGGATCAACATTAAAATTTGCATCTGAATGAGAAATAGTAACATTAAAATAGACATTATCGTTTTCGCGATAGTATTCCATTTGTGTTTTTGGATTATATCTATATTTACTCATATAATATATAGGACTATTTTTTATTCAACTAATACATTTCTTATCTTCTCGTTTATACCTTCATATAGTTTATGTTTTTTACTTTTTTTATGTGTACCTTGGTTAGATCTCAAAGTAACTGATCCACAAACTTTACATTTTACTTTATCGTTCCATTTAGCTTTTTCTTTTTTAGGGTTTTCATTTTCCAAAGCAGATATGAATATTTGTTTACCAATTGGTTTCCTTATATACTTTAATTCGTCAACATTAAATGTGACTATACTATTTCCTTCTTTTAGTCTGTCTTGTATTTCTTTTATTTGCATTATTATAAGGAAATAAAAAAAATTATTGATTCATTGAATATAAATATTCATAATAATAATACCAATATCATTAAAAAAATATTAACAATATTATATGTTTGTATTAAACTGTTACAATAAAGATAATACAGTCCCAATAGCTAGATGTTTCCAAGGAAAAAAAAGTGACCTATTATGCATTAAAAAAGATTATGATGATTCGTCATCAGATGAGGATAAAGTAACAGAAATATCACTCTGTGAAGGAAAATTTGAAGCAAGATTAAATCCATACGAAAGAAATGTTGTATATATAGCTGGCCCATCTGGTTCTGGTAAAAGTACATTTGCTTCTAATTTAATAAGGGCATATTTAAATTCATTTGATAAACCATTATACATATTTAGCAGAACAGATTGTAAAAATGATCCAGCTTTCAAAGGATTAAAATTTATGCAAATACCAATTAATGAACAATTATTAGAAGAACCTATAGATATTACGCAAGAACTAACTGGAGGTTCAATAGTTTTGTTTGATGACTGTAATACTATTCAAAATGATAAATTAAGAGTTATTGTTGAGAAAATAATGAACGATATTCTTGAAGTAGGTAGAAAACTCGATATAACTATTCTAATAACAAGTCACTTAGTGATACCAAATAGTAAGAAATTTGCTAGAACTATTATGAACGAATTACAATCTTTAACAGTGTTTCCAAAATCTGGTTCTGCGCAACAGATAAGATATACCCTAAAAACATATTTTGGTTTAAGTAATAGACAAATTGACAGTATATTAGAAATAAAATCTAGATGGATTACCATTAGTAAAACTTATCCGATGTATGTATTATCAGAACGGTTGGTATATATTTTATAATCTTATATTATAATGAATAAGATCATAAAATATTATGAAAACGTGGCACTTAGTAATCATGATATTATGAAACTACTAGATGGGGAAGTGAATATCATATTATATCCAGATTTACATAAATTTAAAACATTAGATGACATACTGGAACCATATGGTGCATGTATATTATTATTCGAAGCTAAACCTAAATATGGTCATTGGGTGTGCATCTTTAAGGAGAATGATAAGACTATTGAGTTCTTCAATCCGTATGGAGGTTATCCTGATGACAGTTTGTTGTCTATAAATAAAGAATTTAGAAAAAAATCAAATCAACAATATCCAATATTATCACAATTATTATATGATTCCCCATATAACCTAACATATAACGAATTTCAGTTCCAAAGAAGAGCACCAGACATTAAAACATGTGGGCGTCATTGTGTATTCAGAATAATGAATAGGGATCTTCCATTATATCAATATAAGACAGCTTTAGATATTTTATGTAAAAAATGGAATGTAGATTATGATAGTATTGTAACCTATGCAACAATTTAAGATATTAATATATAATATATGTCAATATCTTCGCTATTATCTCTAAATGATTATGATTTATTTTGTAATAGTATAACACCTATAGTCCCATTGGTTAGTGGCCCTACTGGAGCTACTGGAGCTACTGGAATTGCTGTAATAGGTCCAACAGGACCTACAGGATTGGCTGGAATTGGTATAATAGGTCCTACAGGCCCAAAAGGAGAAACTGGTGCTACTGGAGAAACTGGTGCTACTGGTGATACAGGTGCTACTGGTGATATAGGTGCTACTGGTGATATAGGTGCTACCGGAGAAACTGGTGATACTGGACCGACTGGTGCTACTGGAGAAACTGGATCGACTGGTGATACTGGGTCAACAGGATCAATAGGAGCAAGTGGGTCAACAGGATCAATAGGAGCAACTGGTAATACTGGTTCAACAGGAGCAACTGGAGCAACTGGTGTTACTGGAGCAACTGGTGTTACTGGAGCAACTGGTAATACTGGTTCAATAGGAGTAACTGGTGCAACTGGTAATACTGGTTTAACAGGAGCAACTGGTAATACTGGTTTAACAGGAGCAACTGGTAATACCGGTTCAACAGGAGCAACTGGGTCAACTGGGTCAACTGGTGCAACTGGTGTAGCTACAAGTTTAACAGCATTAAATTATTTATATGCAATCAGTACTGCAACACAAACAGTTACAGCTGATACTTGGAATGATATACAATATAACGATAGTGTAGGTTACATATTTAATGGTTGGACTCGTACCGGTTTAACAACTTTTAATGTTCCAGTTACAGGTCTTTATTTAATTTCATTAAGTGTTCAAGTTGACATAACTGCTAGTAGTGCATATATGATAAGAATTTTTTACAGTATACTCGGTGGCGAATTAACTGGTTCACAATTAATAGCTTCTTTTGGTGTAGCTGCCGGAACAAGTTTTCAAAATCCATTGATGACTAGAGTAATGATGGCTAATTTAAATTCCGGAACTAATATAAAAATGCAAGTAACATCACAAACTTTAAATGGATCTATAAAAGGTGATTCATTTTCGCCACCAGCAACATCAAGTAGCGGTCCTTATAGTACAGAACTAATTGTATTTAGAATAGCTTGAAACCGGTTTGTTTAAAAAATTATGATGTATATATATAATGTCTTTGACGAATATACTCGAACCAAATAATTATGATCTATTTTGTCGTAGTATCACACCAATTATACCAGTACCTGGTTCAGGATCAACAGGACCAACTGGATCAACAGGATCAGAGGGAACACCAGGAATAATAGGGCCAACTGGACCAACTGGTTTAGCAGGATTGTCTATTCCTGGACCAACGGGTGCGACTGGCGCAACTGGAGTAACCGGAGAAACTGGACCCACAGGTATGGCTGGAGCAGCAGCTAATACAGGTGCTAGTGGAGACACTGGTGCTACTGGACCTACAGGATTTACAGGTGCTACTGGTATGGTTGGTGCTGCTGCTAATACAGGTGCAACTGGAGATACAGGACCTACTGGCGATACTGGATCAACTGGTGATACTGGATCAACTGGTGATACTGGATCAACTGGTTCTACAGGACCAACTGGTTACACGGGTAATACTGGATCTACTGGTCCCACTGGCAATACTGGTCCAGCAGGCGTTGCAACAATTGCTTCACCTACTTCTGCTGTTGATAATAATGTGTTAAGACTAATTGGCACAATGTTATCAGCTGAATATGCTGATGCGACTCATCCTGGTGTTGTAAGTACGAGTTCCCAAAATATTGCTGGTAACAAAGATTTTATTAATTCAGTTACAGCTAATGATATAACATCTGATAATTTTGTAGTTGCTCAAACATTAAGGTTACCTGTAACTATAGGGTTATCTAATGGTACAATTCAATTAAATTCAAATAGATGGGTGCATGCTTTTGGAACTAATAATTTATTCGCAGGAGTTAATAGTGGTAATTTTACGTTATCAACAGCACAACTATGTGTAGGTTTAGGAAACAATGCTTTGAGTAGTTTAACTACGTCAATAGGAAGTTGTTGTACTGGATTCAATGCTGGTACATCTGTTAGCAGTGGAAATTTAGCCACATTATATGGTTCAAATGCAGGTAGTTCAATAAGCACTGGACCGAATAATGCTATTTTTGGTGGTAATGCTGGAGGTGGTATCACAACTGGTCAGTCATGTTGTATATTTGGTGTAAATGCGGCTTCATCTGGAAATTTAAGTAATGTAATAGAAATAAGTGATGGTTCCGCTGGTACATCTATAAGTGGAGATACCCGAATCGGACAATCGTTAACATTAAGATGCTTTTTGAGAGGTATTCAAGGAGTAGTTCCGGCTGGTACAATCTATAGATAATGTGTTAACATCAAATTTTACTCCAACAGTAGACGTTGGTACAATTACTACGATGACTGTTCGTGGAGTTGTTGGTACAACATTACCTCTAACTTTTAGTAGAATTGGTAATGTAGTTACTATTTTAATACCAGGATTTGAAATAACTGCCGATACAAGTGCTCCATTTACTATAAATGTAACAGGAATAGGATCAATACCGGCACTTTATAGACCATCATTTCAATATAACCAAATTATAAGTATAGAACATGCCACAACATTTGTTACTGGTATTATACTTGTTTCAGTTGGAGGACTAATTCAAATACAAAGACAAACTGGTACAACTTTTAATCCTTCATATGGTACAGTTTATGATACCGCAATATCTTATGTAATCCCATAGAGATAATATTATGTTATTTAATAGTATAATATGTCTGTTTCAAATTTATTACAACCGAATGATTATGAATTATTTATCAATAATATTGTTATGAGTGGTATTTTAGTTGTTGATACTATATATCCACAATTTGGTCATGATTTAAATATTGGTACTGCGTTTGCCACTGCAATAAATATTGGGTATGTTGGGATAAGTACAAATGTTTTGAGTG
>Ga0193727_1001365_pt1 | contig 10059 bp, 12 predicted proteins | sample H2c2metaG_FD_143051 | JGI IMG/M metagenome (GOLD analysis project Ga0193727, IMG submission 143051) | Soil microbial communities from a riparian zone of the East river system, Colorado, United States - H2c2 | ecosystem: Environmental > Terrestrial > Soil > Riparian zone | place: USA: East River...
GGGCGCGTGCTCGAGGTGCTGGGGTCGAGCTTTGAGGGAGCGCTTGCGCGCGAGCGCTCGAGCCACGAGACTCGGCCTGTGCCCGGAACCGCCGCGGAGCACCGTCGACCGTCTCGCGAGGCGGACGTGATCCTCGACCTCGAGTTCGAGGACGGCCTCTTCTTCCTCGTGCTGGAGAACATCGGCTCCCGGCCGGCGCACTCGGTGCGCGTGCGCTTCGCCAAGCCGCTGCGCGGCCTCGGCGGCGAGAAGCGGATCGACCGGCTGAGGATCTTCCAGCGGCTCGAGCTGCTCGGGCCGCGGCGACGAATCCGGATCTTCCTCGACCGCGCCGCGCTGTTCTTTGCGCGCGACGAGCCAACTGCGTTCGAGGCTCGGGTCGCCTGGCGCACCGACGAGGGCGAGCGTCGCTCCCGCACCGTCGCCCACGACCTCGACGCCTACCGCGACTTCCCCTACTTGGAGGTGCCCCGCGATGCCCCAGCAGCACCGTAACGATCCGTACCTGAACTTCAACTTTCGCGTCGAGATCGACAACCTCCCGGTGGCCGGCTTCAGCGAGGCCGAGCTCCCCGAAGGCCGGATCGAAGTGATCGAGTACCGCGAAGGGGCTGACACGAGCACGGGACCGCGCCTGCTCGCGGGCCGCGTCGAGTACCGCCCGGTCGTCCTGCGCCGCGGCTTCGCGGGCGAACCGTCCCTCTTCAGGTGGTGGAACGAGGTCGTGCAGGGAAACGTGATGCGCCGGAACGTCGACATCGCGCTCCTCGACGAACAACGCAACGAGGTGGCGCATTGGCTAATCCGCGAAGCCTGGCCGAGTAAGTGGGTAGGCCCCGACCTGCGGGCCCTCGGCAACGAAGTGGCGATCGAGACGCTGGAGCTCTCCCACGAGGGCATCGAGCTGGTCGATTGAGCTACCGAAGCGACGAGGGGTAGTAGTCGTACGTGACGCGCTCGAGCAGCTCGATCCGCACGCCCGCTCGCAGCATGCGCTCCCCGCGGAACCAGTCGCCCGGCTCGGCGAGCGCGGAGGCGACGTGCTCCCGCTCGAAGAAGCGCAGATGCGCGTGGACGAGTGCTCCCTTGAGCGGCAGCTGGTCCGGGAGCAAGGCCCGGATCTCGCTCGTCGAGCCGTCGCCCGCGTGGCTGCGGATCACGCCCTGCACCGCTTCGGCGCGGCGCCCCCGGGCGGCCTCGAGCAGGCGCTCGATCGCGTCGGGCGGGAGCGAGTCATCGTCGTCGAGGTCGAACAGCCAGCGCCCGCGCGCCAGGCGGTACCCCTCGTTGCGGGTGAGCGTTGAGGCCGCGAGCCAGTGCCGGCGCGGCTCCGGGTAGACGTAGCGCTGCGAGGTGTGCGCCCAGTGGACACGCTCGTCGTGGAGCTCGCGCACGACCTCCTCCGCCGCAGGGTCTGCGCCGTCGCCGATCACGAGCACCTCGAGCTTCCCGTGTGTCTGGGCGAGCACGGCCGGGAGCGAGCGCGAGCGCAGGAAGTCCGGCCGCTGGTGGGTCGGGAGGATCACCGTCACGAGCGGCTCCGGCTCCTCGTACGCCAGCTCGTAGGCCGGGTCGCTGCGCGCGTCGGCGAGGAGCTCCCTGTTCTCGGCGTCGCGCCCGGCCAACAGCCGCAGGGTCGGCATCAGCTGCTCGTCGAGCCGCCGGGCCACCGCCGCCACGTCTTCGCGGAGTCGGGCGACGTCACCGGACAGGCCCTCCACGCGGTGGTGCAACGACTCGAAGCGCCGGTCGAGCGTGTGCGCGAGCCGGCGGCGGATCACGCCGGAACGAAGACGCGTGCTGGCACGCCCTGCACGCGCGTCGCCGGCTCCACCGTTCGGACGACCACCGCGCCGGCCGCGACGAGCGCCTGGGCTCCGACCTCGACCCCATTGACGACGATCGCGCCCATCCCGAGCACAGCGCCGTTGCCGACGATTGCGTTGCCGCCGACGTTCGCGCCGGGGTTCAGCACCACGCCCGCACCGAGGCGCGTATGGTGGCCGACGAGCGCGCCGCGGGCCACGATCGCCTGCCGCCCGAGCACCGCCGCTGCGCCGATCACGGCGGCCGGGCCGACGAGGCACCCCTCGCCGAGCCGCGCGGACGGACTCACATGGGCCGCGGGGTGCACTACCGTGGTCGCCCGCCAGCCGTGCTCGGCCAGCCGCGCCCACAGTGTGAGCCGGTCGCCGCCGAGCCCGAGGACCGCTGTCCCCGGCCCCGCGTCGATTCCTACGACAGGAAGGGCGTGCACCTGGCCGCCGACCCGGCTCGAATCGACCAGCTCGACCAGCCCCACCACCTCGTGGCCCGACGCGCGGGCGTACTCGATCATCTCGAGTGCGAACGATCCAGTCCCCGCAACGTACAGCCCGGTCACGTGCACCGGGACCCTACAGGCTAGCTGCGCCGCTTCTTGGTCAGCCAGGTGTCCAGCTCGGTGCGGCTGAAGAACAATCGGCCCTCGACCTTGCTGTGCGGCACCTGGTTGAGGTGCTGCCGCAGCCAGCGAACCGAGACGCGCATGTAGTCGGCGGTCTCCGCCGTGTTCATCCAGGGCGAGCCGTTGTGGAGCCGCTCGGCCAGCGCCGCCGCGAGCGCGTCGATGTCGGCGTTCCGCCCGTTGGTTTCGATCGATTGTGCCACCAGAGATCTCCTTCAGTTCGCCGTCTCCGCGGCCACGCGCGGTGGCCGCCCGTCAGGCAGCGGCGGGAGGAGCGCGCCCGGCCTGCTGGGAGGCCAGGACCGGGAGCCGCGGCTTGTGCGCGTGGAACGGCCTGACGCGGAGCCGATGCGTCCGTCGTGTCCAGCGCGGACCGCGACGTGCGAGCGTGGAGCCGAGCTGCTCGGCCACCTGCAGCAGCGTGCGCACGAGCCAGATCGCGGGCAGGCCCAACCCCAGCTGCAGCGCGACGCCGATCAGGACCATCGGCTCGAGCGCCGTCAGCGCGGCAAACCGCCCGTCGTGCACGAGCTGCTCTGCGTGCTCCTGGAAGAGGAAGCCGAGCGCCGGCAGCGCGGCCAGCCCCCAGGAAGGCAATGGCTGCGGCCCCTCGGCGCGGAAGGACGCGAGCACGCGGCGTCCGAGGATCGCGGCCGCGAGCAGCACGACTAACGCGACGAACGGCAGGGCGAAGTCCTCCAGGACGTTCGAGAGCACGCGGTGACGTGGGTCCTGCGGATCGATCGCGCCCACCAGGAGCGTGTGACCCGCCGTCTCCGCCACGAACAGCGCCGGCAGCGTCAGGAACCAGAACGTGCGTGCCCGCATACGCTCATCGTGACAGAGGCGGTGCCGTTTTGCGTAAAAACTGCCGTAAATCGCACTGATTTGCGCCTCACTGCCGCAAGCCGAACGGTTACCATCGACGCTGCGCAGATGCTCTCCCCTCCAAGAGATCATCACGCGCAAGCGGCGAGCCGGGCGATGCCTGGCTCGTCGTCGTCAGGAGCCGAAGGGCCGCACCGCGCCGATGAAGCCGAAGGCGTAGCCGGGCTCCGAGAGCGACGAGATCTTGACCACGTCGCCGGTGTGCGGGGCCTGGATGAATCGCCCGCCGCCGATGTACATCCCCTCGTGCTGCGGGCCGCGCGAGCTCGGCTCGAAGAAGATGAGGTCGCCCGGTTGCAGCGCCCACGGAGCGACCCGCGCGCCCTCATAGAACTGCGAGCCGGTGTAGTGGGTCAGGTGGATCCCGAGCTGCGCGTAGACGTACATCGTCAGGCCCGAGCAGTCGAAGCCGTTGAGCGGGTCGGCGCCGCCCCAGACGTAGGGGGTGCCGAGGAACTGCAGCGCGATCCGCACCGCTCGCGCGCCGACCGAGCCGCCGGTCGGCAGGTCGAGCAGGGCCGTGCCGGGAAGGGCGAGGTCGTCGCTGCCCGTGTCCGCGCCGTGGCCGCCGACGCCGAGCGCGAACCACGAGAGCTGCGCGCTGCGATGCGTGCGGTGCTGAGCCGGCAGCGCGGCGCGGGCGAGCCCGACGAGCACCTGCGAGCCCGGGTCAAGGCCGAGTGAGGAGTCGCCGGCGACCAGTCGCAGGCCGACGATTCCGCTGCCCTCGCCGGGCACGACCGCCTCCTGCAGGACGACCAGGTAGCTCGCCGACCCGAGCGGGACGAGCGAGTTCGGCTTCGCCGCCACCGGCTTGCCGTTCACGGTCAGGCCTTGCACCTGCGCGCCGAGCAGCCCGTGGGCCGGGACGTAGACGCGCTCGGCGTAGACGACGCCCCCGGCGAGCGAGACGCCCGTCAGCGAGACGCCGCGCGAGCTGCGCGTGGCAGAGTCGAAGCGCAGCGACCAGCCGCCGTCCTGCGGCGTCGCGTACGCGCCTGCGGGCCTCGCGGCCGAGGCGAGGTGCCCGTGGCCATCACGGACCTCGGCGATCCCGCCGGCGAAGGCGGCTGGCGCGAAGGCCAGCGCGGCCAGCGCGACGAGCGCCGCGATCCGTGCGCACCGAGTCACGCCGAAATGGTTGCACAGGGGCGGGGCCGCCGCCTCAGGCCGCTCGGCAGTCCTCGCAGGCGCCCCGCAGCAGGACGTGGTGCGCTCGGGCGCCGGCGCGCTTCTCGGCTTCGTGAATGGCATGCTCCAGCTGCTCGTCGGCAAAGGGCTCGACCTTGCCGCAGTCGTCGCAGACGATGTGATGGTGGTGCTCCCCGCTTGGCTGGCGCACCTCGAAGCGGGCGCTGCCGGGGCCGGTGTCGATCCGCTCGACGAGGCCCTGCTCGACGAGCAGGTCGAGCACGCGGTAGATGCTCGCCGCGCCCACCGGGCGGCCCTTGGCGCGCAGGCGGTCGTGCAGCTCCTGCGCGGTCAGGCAGCAGTCCTCGTGCGAGAGCAGATCGACGACCGCGTGGCGCGCGCCGCCGCGGCGGTGTCCCGCCTCGTTGAGGACTGCATGCGCGTGCTCGGCCCAGTTCATGCTGGTAATAATACCGGTTCTCATTATTGTTTGACTCCGAATGTTCGAGCCCTTTCGTTATCCCTTCGTCCAGGACGGCCTCCTCGAGGTGCTGCTGCTGGCACCCGCGGCCGGCGTGCTCGGCGCGTGGATCGTGCTGCGCGGCCTCTCCTTCTACTCGCACGGCGTGGCGACCGCGGCCTTTCCGGGCCTGGTGCTCGCCGACGGGCTCGGCTTCCCGGCACTGCTCGGGGCGCTCGGTGCTGCCGCGCTGTTCGCGTTCGCGGTCGAGCGGGTCGGCCGCGGGCGGAACACCGGCGAGGACAGCGTCACCGGCCTTGTCCTCACCGGCGCGCTCGCGCTTGGGGTGATCCTCGCCAGCGACGTCTTCCACTCCGGCTCGTCGGTCGAGACGCTCCTGTTCGGGAGCCTGCTCGCGATCTCGCCTGGCGACCAGGCGGTTGCCGGCACGACCAGCCTCGTCGTGATCGTGGCGGGCGTCTTCCTCGCTCGGCCGTGGCTCGCAGCCGGCTTCGATCCGGAGAACGCCCGCGCGCTGGGCCTGCGCTCGCGCGTGCCAGAGCTCGCGCTGCTCGGGCTCGTGGCGCTCTCCGTTGTCGCCGCCCTCGCGGCGACCGGGGCACTGCTCGTGGCAGCGCTGTTCGTCGTCCCGGCCGCGACCGTGCGCCTCGTAACGCGGCGGGTCTGGACGCTCCAGCTCGGCGCGATCGGGCTGGCGGCCGTCGAGGGCGTCGCCGGGCTCTGGCTCTCTTTCGAGGCGAACGTGCCGCCCGGCCCGGCGATCGCGGTGCTCGGTGGCGCCGTCTTCGCAGTCGTCGCGGCTGGACGGGTAACCGTTGTCCGGCGTGGGGCCGTGCTCGCGGCGGCGGCGCTCGCCTTGGCGGCATGCGGCTCCGGCTCGGCCGGCTCGTCGCATGGGCTGGACGTCGTCGCGACCACGACGCAGATCGGCGACTGGGCACGAGTGGTGGCCGGTCCCGACGCGAGCGTGCACCAGCTACTGCAGCCGAACACCGACCCGCACGAGTACGAGCCGCGCCCCTCCGACGTCGAAGCGACTGCGGGAGCCGACCTCGTGTTCGAGAACGGCGACCAGCTCGACCAGTGGATGTCGAAGGTCGTCTCGAGCGCCGGCGGCGATTCGACAGTGGTCGACCTCGGCGCGACCGTGCCGGTGAAGCTGCCCGGCGAGGCCTCCGGCCCGGAGTCTTCGCGCTACGACCCGCACTGGTGGCACGACCCGCGCAACGCCATCACCGCAGTCGAGCACATCGAGGCCACGCTGTCGCAGGCCGAGCCCTCGAAGAAGGCCGAGTTCGAGAGTCGCGCCAAGGCCTATGTGGCGCGGCTGCGCGCGCTCGACAGCGGCATCGCCGCCTGCTTCGCCCAGGTCCCGAAGTCCGAGCGCAAGCTGGTCACCGACCACGACGCCTTCAACTACTTCGCCGCCCGCTACGGGATCCAGGTAGTCGGCGCGATCATTCCGTCGCAGACGACCCAGGCGCAGCCCTCCGCGGGCGAGACCACCCAACTCATCGGCCTGATCGAGCGCGAGCACGTCCACGCCGTCTTTCCGGAGAGCTCGATCAACCCACGGCTGGCCCGCGCGGTCGCGCGTGAGACCGGCGCCCGCTCCGACTTCGTCCTGTACGGCGACACGCTCGGCCCGCAGGGGTCGCCCGGGGCAACCTACCTCGGCATGGAGGCGACGAACGCGAAGCGGATGGCGGCCGGCTTCACCGGTGGGAAGGTGGCGTGCAAGCTCTGAGCCTCGTCGAGGTGGAGGGGCTGGCTGCCGCCTACGAGGGGCCGCGGGTGTTGGAGGACGTCAGCTTCACGCTCCGTGCGGGTGAGCGCATCGCGGTGCTCGGGCCGAACGGCGGTGGCAAGTCCACGCTCTTCCGCGTTCTGCTCGGCCTGCTGCCGCCGGCAGCGGGCAGCGTTCGGGTCGAGGGCCGGTGCGGCTTCGTGCCGCAGACGGAGCGTTCGCGGCTCGACTATCCCGTGACCGCGCTCGACGTCGCGCTGATGGGAACGCTGACCCGTGTGCCGTGGTGGCGGCCGCTGGGGCGCTCGGCGCGGGCCGGTGGCCGGCGAGCGCTCGAGCGCGTCGGCCTGGGCGGATTCGAGCAACGTTCGTTCGGGGCGCTCTCCGGCGGCCAGCGCCAGCGCGTCCTGGTCGCGCGCGTGCTGGTACAGGAGGCCCCTGTGCTGCTCCTGGACGAGCCCTTCATCGGGGTCGACCGGTCGAGCGAAGAGCTGCTCGAGCGGCTGATCGGCGAGCTCGCCGGCGAGGGCCGTGGGATCCTGATCTCCACGCACGACATCGACCAGGCCCGCGCCTGCGACCGCGTGCTCTGCCTGAACCGGCGGCAGGTCGCGTTCGGCCCGGCCGCGAGGACACTCACCAAAGCCGTGCTCGAGGCGACCTACGGCGAGGCGATCGTCGCGCTCGACACGCAGGCGGCGATCCTGCCGGCGCACCACCACTGATGGATGTCCTGCTGGAGCCGTGGCAGCAAGGGATCGTCCAGCGCGCCTTCCTCGAGCTCGCGCTCGTCGGGATCCTCGGCGGCGCGCTCGGCTGCTGGGTCGTCTTCCACGGGTTCTCCTACAGCGCGGAGTCGCTGGCCCACACGATGCTGCCCGGGCTCGTCGTGGCGGCGCTGCTCGGACTGCCGCTCGTCGCCGGAGCGGCGGCGGGTCTCGCGGGCGGAGCCCTGGCGATCGCGCTCGCGGCGCAGGTTCCCGGGGTCGGGCGTGACGCCTCGGTCGCGATCGTGACCACGACGCTCTTCGGGCTCGGTGTGCTGCTGGCCCTGTCGCCGAGCTCACCGCCCGGCCTCTCGGGATTGCTCTTCGGCGACCCGCTCGGGGTCACGCGCGGCGACGTGGTGCTGACCGCCGCGATCGCCGCCGGCGCGCTCGGTGCGCTCGCAACGCTGCACCGAGTGCTGCTGGTGGTCGGGTTCGACCGGGTCAACGCGATGGCCTTCGGCGCCCGGCCCGCGTTCGCCGACGCCGCCCTGCTGCTGCTGATGGCGGCCACGCTGCTCGTCGGCGTACAGGCGCTCGGGAACCTGCTCGTGCTGGCGGTCGTGATCGGCCCGGCTGCCACGGCCCGGCTGCTCGTGCGCCGCATGGTGCCGATGATGGCGCTCGCGGCGGGAATCGCGATCGCGGGCGCGGTCGCCGGCCTCTACCTCTCGTACTACGCGAACACCGCCGCCGGCGCCTCGGTCGCCGCCGCGCTCGTGGCGGGCTTCCTGCTCGCGCTGCTCGCGCGCCGAATCAGGGATGCGCGGCCGGCACCCAGTGCGGCCCGCCCCAGCTGAGGTCGTACGGGTAATGGTGGATCACGTGCGCCCAGACCGTCCACGCGATCCAGCGTGAGGTGCCGTAGAAGAACGCGGCCCGGTAGAGCGTCAGCAGCGCGCCACGAGGGACCGCCCGGTTCAGCCAGGGCCAGAAGGCATCTGCCCGGAAGATGTAGTTGTCGAAGTACGCACTTGTGAGTACGCGCCAGCTGTAGAGCCCGTAGACGATCCAGACCGCGTCCCACATGGAGCCGAGCCCGCTGAAGTAGGCGGCGGCGTCGGTCATCCGCCCGGTCTGGCCCGCGTAGGCCCAGGCGTCCAGGTGGAAATGGAAGGTCCACGGGAAGAACAGCATCGTCCCGACCGTGTCGCCAGCGTCCGTGAGCGCGTGCGCGAACTGGCCGACGATGAAGCTGATCCCCCAGAGCTTCGAGCCGAAGACCTTCCAGATCAAGAGCCCGATCGCGATCCCGTAGACGAACGAGTGCGTGAAGCCGAACCCCGGCCAGCCGCGGTGGAACTGCGCGGGGTCGCTCGCCTTCAGGTCCCACGGGCCGATGTGGACTCCGTAGACGAACCACTTGGTCATCATGTCCGGCGAGTACGAGCCGATCAGCAGCGGCACGAAGGCGAGCTTCAGCCCGGCGTGCTTCTGGATCGCGTACGGCTCGAGGTCGTGCGCTGCCCAGCTCAAACGAGCCACCGGACGAACGTCGGCACGGCCCACGCGACCACGACCAGGTACGCCAGGCCGACCCAGAACGAGAGCAGGAAGTCGACCCAGGTGACGCCGATCGCGATGTAGACGGCGGCCGCGACGCAGTAGCCTCCGAACACGCGCAGGTCGCGCCGGTTCGGGATGTCGACGCTCAGTCGCAGTCGCATGTTCGCCGGCCGAGGAGGATGCGCCGGCCACAGCTGGCGCAGAAGTTCTCCGCCCGGCGGGCGGCTCGGTGCAGCCGCGGCAGCGTCAACAGCACGCCGAAGGCGAGGGCGCCGAGGATCGCTGCGAGCTCCGGGTCGATCACCGGCGGGAGGCTAACGGCGGGAACCTCGGCGCGCCGAGCAACCCTGCGGCAACCCGCAAGGAGCCTTGGGCTGACGCCGGATGCGGCCGACGTGCACCTCGCTCCCTGCCCGGCGGAAGGCTCCTCGCTCGAAGGACTCGCCGGCGTTCACTTCCGGACCTTGTTCTGCGGCCGGGCGGCGTGCGAAGATCGTTTCTGATGAGACGACCGAACCTCGTAGGGGTCGTCATAGGAGTCGTGCTGCTGCTCATGGCGCTCGCCGCGCTGATCGGGTTCGGGGCCGGTCACTACACAAATCGCACCAAGACCGTCGGCACGGTCGCCGCCGCGGCAGCGGGCTCGACGAGCGTTGACCCGACCGTCGCTGCCGGCGCGCACGTCTTCGTTCAGTTCGCCTGCGCGCAGTGCCACGGCCTGAACGGCCAGGGCGGCGTCTCGCCCGATGTGCCTCAGCTGAAGTCGGTGGGCAAGACGCTGACCGTCGCGCAGCTGACACACATCATCAACCACGGGCTAGGCGAGTCGGCGAATCCGACCAAGCCGTACATGCCGGTCTGGGGCGCGGTGATCTCGAAACGGCAGGTCGACGAGCTCGTCGCATACATCCACTCAGGCCTGCCAAGCGTCCAGGACGCGACCCCGCCGCCGGTGCCGCGCGACCAGGGTCCGGAAGTGGCGGGCGCCGCGCTCTACGTCCGTGACGGCTGCATCAACTGCCATGGCCCGAACGGCTTCGGCGGCGTGCCGAACCCGCTCTCAGAGGACAAGACGATCCCGCCGCTCACGGGA
>Ga0193727_1001366_pt1 | contig 10055 bp, 8 predicted proteins | sample H2c2metaG_FD_143051 | JGI IMG/M metagenome (GOLD analysis project Ga0193727, IMG submission 143051) | Soil microbial communities from a riparian zone of the East river system, Colorado, United States - H2c2 | ecosystem: Environmental > Terrestrial > Soil > Riparian zone | place: USA: East River...
GAGAGCTTACGCCTTGGGCGCTGCCGGCAGTGGCTTCGTGCTCACATGCCCACCCTGGTCGACGCTGACAAGCATGAGATCGCCGCCACGCCGAAGAACAGCCGAGTCGGCCGTCTGGCTCTCGACCGCCCAGCCCTGCGCGACCCAACTGCCGACGGCACCGTCGAGGCGACGCTGACGGTCCTCGACTGAGACTCCTCCACCACCGCGGCGCGACAACACCACTACCAGCAGCACGACCACACCAAGTGCGAGGACCCCGAGCAGCACCCAGACCCAGGTCGGGGTGTCGTCTACATTCGATCCTGACTCGGTCGTGGTCGTGGGCACGATGACCCTCCTGGTCGTCGTCTGCTCAACCGTCTCGGTCGTGCCGGGAAGGGTTGTGGTCTCGACAGTCGTTTCCGTCCTCGGCGCGACTTGTGCTCGCCCTCCGCTGACGATGACCACGGAGGCGAGAAAACCGGCGACGAAGAGAGCGGCGAGGGCTGAGAGCTTCACGGCTCTTGGCACCTGCACCTACTGCCAGATCGCCCATACGCTCGATCGCCGCCGGTCGGTGTTACTTGAGGGCGTCGACCTCGACGTACCAGTGCGTGCCGGCGTACGGGCGCACCGTAAGCCGGTAGCTGCCGGTGCCGTCGTCGCTGATGTACGTGCCGAGGGAACCGGCGCGGTTCGCGAAGAAGCTGTGACCGTCGAACTCGTCGACGCCCGTCCAGCTGAACTGAGCGAACGCGAGGCCGTAGTCGTTGCCCGTCAGCCGGTACCGGATCCGCCAGTGCTCGGGCACCGTGAAAGGGTCGCTTACGTAGTCGTCGCTGTTCGAGACCGCGAAGAGCTTGACCCAACGCAACGTGCGCGTGATCGTCAGCCGGATCTGTGCTCCCTGATAGACCGTCATTCCGGGGGCGGGAATCTGGTCGAGCACCTGCCCCGGCGTTCCCTCGGTGAGACGCCACACAAGCCGGTAGCGGAGGTGCTTGGCGGCGAGCTGCCGCTGCGCCGAGGCGACGTCGGTACCGCGAACGTCAGGGACGACGGAGTGCGGGTACCCGCTCGCGACGACGAGCGTAACCTGTGCGGGCCTGCGCAGGCGGGTGCCTACGCGCGGCTGCAGCCCGACCACCGATCCTTTGCGTACCTTCCAGGAAGGTGCGTACGCGTACCGGCTCGTGAATCCCTGGCGCGCGAGCGATGCTTTCGCTGCCTCGGCCGGGCGGCCGGCGACCGCCGGCACCGGCGCGTACGGAGAGCCTTTGCTGACGACAAGGCGCACCTGCGTCCCGATCGGAAACGGTGACCGCGCCTGCGGTTGTTGACGGATGACGAGGCCGGCGCCGACGCGCGTGCTGTAGATCCTCTCTACTGACACCGTTGCGGCCGGCATTGAGCCTTCAATCTGGGCGCGTGCCGCGTCTTCTCGCAGCGACACGACGTTTGGCACACGCAGTAGCGGATTCCGCAGCTCGCCCGCGACAACGAGTGCGGCGACGACAAGCACAGCCGACGCGGCGAGACCGATGACCACGCGTCGCCGCGCCCACGAGCGCCGTCGCTTCGACGCCGGCTGCGCTTCTGGCGGCGGCGCCAAGTCGATCGTGGCCGACGGACGCGCAAGGTGGGTCGTCGGCTGCTCGGACAAAAGCGCGACGGTCTCCTCGTCCAGCGCCGACGCACCGACTGCCACGCCTAAACACGCAGTTGAGGCGCCGGCGAGCGCACCGAGCTCTTCGGCCACGTGAGTGGCATCCGGCCGTCGTTCCGGGTCACGCGCGAGCAGGGAGTCGACGAGCGCGGCGACGGGAGCGCGCGCATCCGGGAGCAACGACTGCAGCGAGGGCGCGTCGTCGTGTGCGCGACGCAGGCCCACAGCAAGGCGATCGTCTCCTTCGAACGGCAGGCGGCCGCTCAGCAGCAGGAAGAGAATGCAGCCGAGCGCGTAGAGGTCGGCGGCAGCGCCGTTCTCCCGTCCGAGCGCGAGCTCCGGAGACCAGTACTCGGGTGTTCCCAGCAGAACACCGGTCGCGGTCAACGAGCCAGTGCTGCGTGCGATGCGCGCGAGTCCGAAGTCGGTGGTGACGACACGTCCGCTCTCTCGCTCGATCAGGATGTTCGACGGCGTCAGGTCACGGTGCACAACTCCTCTTCCGTGTGCATACGCGAGCGCCTGCGCGACCGGTCTCATGTAGGCGGCGGCCTCGCCGGCCGCGAGCGGGAGCCGGCCGCGCGTCGCCTGCGCGAGGTTGGCGCCGTCGACGTACTCCATGACCAGGAACGACTGCTCGTCGTTCGATATGTAGTCGTAGATGCAAACCTCGTGCCCGTGCGCGAGCGCCGCGAGCGCGCGCGCTTCGCGGTGGAAGCGGCGCAACTGTGCCGGGTCTGGCGCGACCAACGAGCGCAGCATCTTGATCGCGACCTCGCGGCCGAGCTTGCGGTCGCGGGCGCGCCAAACGACGCTCATACCACCTTCGCCGACCTTGTCGAGCAGCTCGTAGCGGGCGGCCAACACCGTCATCGGCGGTCGAGCGCTCCGTTGGAGCTATCGGCAGGTTCGGACACGGCCACCACCCCGCTTTCGATGGCGTCACTCTACCGCCGGCGGGCCGGCGTAGTCACCCGGATACCTGACCCGCCAAGGCGCGCCGGCAGAGCGCTAGCGTCTCTCCCCGCTGCGTTCAGCAGCGACTTGCTCGAGAGCCTCACGGTTCAGCTCCTCGCCGGCGACGCCAACGACCTTTGCCGCTGTCTTCGCGCGCAGGCTCGCCGTTCGCGCACCGTCCTCGAGCCCGGCACGCTCACCGACGATCGCCCCTGGCCCAAGCTCTCCGACCACTTCATCGTCGACGATGACCTCGAGCAAACCGTCGAGCACGAGGTACACGATGTTCGAGCTCTTACCCTTCTCACCTTGTTCGACAAGGAGGTCCCCGGGCGACAAGCGCTGCGGGCTGCGCTTCCCTTCGGCGCGCATGATCTCCAGCGAAAGGTCGCGCTCCAAAGCTGACTCGACGGCAGTGACGACGGCCTCAGAGTCTTCCTTGCCCCAGGGTGTGTTCTGCTCATGGGCTTCGCGATACCACTTGTCGAAATCAATCACCCCGCTCTTCTGAACTAGCCCCCCGTCGCTGTCGTAGATCCAATGGCGAGGGAAGGTACTGCCACCAGCCAGTTCGTACTCCGACGTTCCATCTGCGCGAATCGTGAGGGCCAGAGTTGTCCACGCGATGGCGGAATTGATCTGGAAGTACGGCTTGCCCCGCACACTTCTTGGCGCGGGCATTCCGGTACGCCCGCCGGCCGTCTGCGTAAATCGCACCCAGCCGTCCCCCACTTCGGTGTCTTGCAGCGTCGGCATCGCAACCGCCGGAACCGCGATCTCCTTGGGTCCGAGCTTGAGCCGGGTCAGCCCGATGCGGCCACGGCCCGCATGACCGTAATCGACGATCTTGCCGCCGTCGACCTCGACCCACGCTTTCAGCTCGTTCGCCTCACGGAAGAGGTCGGCTCGGTGCATAGTTTCGATCTGGTCGACCCGATCCGGAGGCGGGTCGTCGTAGTGAGCGACTCCGAACGTGAATGGAAGCTTCGGCAACCCCTCGACCGCCTCCGAGGGAATCCAGGAAATGGAGGTGACAGACGATTCGATCCGCATCAAATTGCTCCTCTCAGCGCGCGACTAGTGAGAGTGAGCCTATGCCGGTTGCATGGCGACTTACAAGCAAACCTTGACACGCCTGGATCCCGACTAGCCCGATCAACGCGAAGGCGTCGGTCGCATGCTTATACAGCGGATCACCGAAGAGCTAGCCAGACTCGAACCGGCTGCGTCTTCTTCCCGCGCGACTAGCGGTCTTGGAGCGCGTCGAGCGCAACCGTGAACGCGACGAGTAGCCGGCGATCGACATCGTCGAGACCCGGCTCGAGTTCGAGCACGTAGCGGTCGCGGACTGTTCCAAGTATTCGCTTGTACCTGCCGACTTCACTTTCCGCACGCTTGAGCACGAAGTTGAATGGCAGCCAGGTCAACAGGTCGAACCAGTCGGGCCCGAGCTGGCCGAAGCGTCGCAGGAGCGCGATGATCCAGCTCGCCTCGTGCGCCTCGAGTAGCTCCTGGCCCGCCGCGTCGCGCACGTGCCAGTGGCTGCGCAGCAGCGATTTGCCGAAGTTCTTCTCCAGCATCCCGATCACGGCGCCGCCAGCGTCGAGTACCTCATGGCGGCCACGGAACTCGAACACCGACTTCGACTTGATCATGAACAGGTGATCGCCGTCATCTGGCGAGAGGCGGAAGCGGATGTCCTCCTTGATCTTCATCTTCTTCTGCTTCACATAGAGCAGAGGCCGGCCCTCCTCTCTCGAGCCGGGAGTGGGGATGCTGATCCGATATTCGTTTGCGATCGGCTTGAAGACCTGCTGGACGAGCAGCCGGTTCGCAACCTCGAGCTCGCTCAGAACGGTCGCTGCTTCGGGGACAGCGGAAGTCATCGGTCGGAATCGTAGACGGTCAGCACAGACGCTCGTTCAAGCGATGGAGCTAGCCGGACTCGAACCGGCGACCTCCTGGGCGATAACGCCCCCGGCATGCGTTCGACGCGTCGGTCAGGCGCTCGGAGCGCGCTCGTGCTCGAGCTGTCGGAGCTCAATACGACGGATCTTGCCGGTCAGTGTCTTCGGGAGATCGTCGACGAATTCGATCTCGCGCGGGTAGGCGTACGCTGAAAGCCGCTCTCGGACGAAGCGCTTGATTTCCTCCGCGAGCTCTTCGGACGGGTTGTACTGCTCCGCGAGAACGATGAACGCCTTGACGATGTTGCCGCGCAGTTCGTCGGGTGACGCGACCGCCGCCGCCTCTCGTACGGCCGCGTGCTCGAGGCAGGCGGACTCCACCTCGAACGGCCCGATCCGGTAGCCGGCCGAGATGATGACGTCGTCGGCTCGGCCTTCGTACCAGACATAGCCGTCCTCGTCCTGGCGAGCGGCGTCCTTCGTATGGAACCACTCTCCGCCGAAGACCTCGACGCTTTCCTCGGGCCGCTGCCAGTACCCAAGCGGATAGTGCGGATTCGAACGGGCGCGCATGCAGATCTCGCCGCGCTCGCCGCGCGCAACAGGACTCTCGTCTTCGTCGAGGATCTCCACGTCCCAGCCCGGCATCGGCTTGCCCATGGAGCCCTCGCGCACGTCCATGAACGGGTAGTTCGCAACGAGCGGGTACGACTCCGTCAGGCCGTAGTAGTCGAGCACCGTGACTCCGTACTGGTCGCGGAACCAACGGATCGCCTCGGGGTTCAGTGGTTCGCCCGCGGAGCAAACGCGGCGGAAGACCTGCGGATAGCGAGTGCGTGCGTCTCCGATCGACATCATCGCGCGCATCGCTGTCGGCGTCGTGAACACATTCGTAACGCGCTGCCGGCTGAGGAAGTCGAGCTGCTTGTGAGGGTCGAACCCACCCTTACGCTGATAGACGCACTGGACAGCGCCGAGACGCCAAGGCCCGAGAAGTGGCGCGATCCCGGCAGCCCACGCCCACTCGCCCATGCCATGGAAACGCTCGCCGTCCTCGACTTCGTGGCAGTAGAGAAATTCCTCGTGGCCAAGGATGTAGCGATGCGCATGGACAATGCCTTTCGCGAGTCCCGTCGTGCCCGATGTGTAATAGAGCTGCGCCGGATCGTCGGCCGAGGTGTCGCAGAGGATCGGATCTGTCGACGCGCCTACGAACGTTTCGTCGTCCACGAGCAGGAGCCCGGTTGCCGCAGCGCCGAAGCGACCGGCATTCACCGCATTCGTGACGACGAGCTTTGCGCCGGAATCGTCGAGTCGGTGCCGGATCGAATCGTCGCCATACAGCACTGACATCGAAAGCAGGACCGCGCCCAACTTCCAGACACCGAAGAAGATCGCAGCGGTCTCGGGGGCCGGCGGCAGGACGATCGCCACGCGGTCTCCACGCTCGACCCCGTGCGCTGCGAGCGTGTGTGCAGCCTGGTTCGCGAGATCCTGAAGCTCGCCCCAGACGAGCTCCCGGTAGGACCCGTCGAAGCTCTCCCACACCATCGCCGGTTTGTCACGCGGATGCTTGTCGCAGACGTCGGCAGCGAGGTTGTAACGCGGCGGCACAACCCAGCGGTGAGTCGAACAAGCTTCCTCGTATGACCTAGACGGCATGTTGCGACCAGAGCATCGCACCAGCTGCTCTTGCCCACAAGCTCATTGAGGGCCGGGCTTCGAGCCGAGGTGGTGCGGAGGCTCGCGCGCGGCGGATAATCCCAGAATGAAGGTTCGGCAGCGGGACAGAGCGCAGCTCCTGGGCCAGGTGCCGCTCTTCTCGTACTGCTCGCAGCGCGAGCTCGCGAAGGTCGCCAAGCTCGCGAACGAACTCGAGCTGCCCGCGGGCCACACGCTGATTCACGAGGACGCAAAAGTGGCGTATTCGTTCTTCGTGCTGGTCGACGGCGAAGCCGAAGTGCGCCGGCAGAACCGCCGCGTTGCGACCCTCGGGCCGGGTGACTGCTTCGGTGAGCTGGCGCTCATCCTGCGCCGGCCCCGAACCGCCACGGTGACGCTGACGGCACCCTCCCGGCTGCTCTCGATCAGCGCGCACAACTTCCGTCCATTGCTGATGACATCGCCCGAGATCCAGTTCAAGCTGCTCGAGGCGCTGGCGGAGCGGCTCGCACCGGCGACCACATAGCGGGGCGTTCAGCTAGGCGAGGCCTGCTCTGTTGAACGGTCGGAAAGCTCGGTAGGAGGTACGGTTGGCGGAGGCTGTGTCCGGCGCGTCCGCGCGGCAAGGACGACCAATGCGGCACTTCCCCCGGTGACGAGCACGCCGCCGAGGAGGCCCCCGATCGCAACCCAGAGCAGGAAGGACATCTTGGCGCCTACGTCGATGTTCGCGGCGACCCCACGCGAGCCGTCGGAATTCATGAGGACGACCGACCAGTCGCCCTCGCGCACCTTCCACGTCAGCGTCTGTGTCCCGACCCCGGAGGCGGAAGCCGCCCAGAAGCGCTCCTCCGTCGGCGGCCCTTGGGGCGTGCCTCCCGTGACTGGAAGGTACGTGACTCGGAAGGGATCGAAGTCAATCTCCTCGACATTCGCGTGGGCGACGGGCCCCAGGTACTTGGCAACAGCTGCCTCCGGCCCGATGCCCATGAAGAGCGTCTTCCCGCCGGCACTCTCGCCGCGGATCCGAACCTTGCCGAACCAGTTGTCGTTCAGGACCCAGCCGGCTCCGTCGGTGTCGACTTCGAGCCGCGTACGCGTGAGAGCGTAGGTCGGCGTCGCAAATCGCTCGGTCGGTGTCGTCAGGTAGCCGTCCTCGCGCTGCGTGCGGTCGGCCCAGAGCAGGAAGCCTCCCCCTGCGAGCAGGGCAAGCCCGAGCAGGACTCCGATGCTGCCGAGGACTATGAGGATGACGCGACCCGCGCTCATCGGTTCCGAACGACGTCAGCGGGACGATCTGGCGCCGCGCTCGGGGCAGCGCGAGACATGGTCGCGACTGGGTAGACGACGGCGAAGATGACCTCGAGGTTGACTCATAGCACCCAAGTCGTCAAGGGCCGCGGTGACTGGTTAGCGCTCAGGGCGAGAGCTCTTGGCATGGGCCAACCGCCATCGAGCGCGAGTGCCCGGGCGAGACACCTGTCCGCGCGGATACCGGGGCCGGCCGGCCCTGACTTCCCCTCGTGCTCGAGGTACTGGGCGATGACGAAAGGCTTGAGAAGCGTGGCGCTGGGAAGCGCATACTGACGGGAGTGGGTGTGACGGAGAGGCTGGCGCGAGCGTCGAGCCGCCACCCGTGGCGGACGATCCTCGCGTGGGTCGGGGCGATCGTCGTCGCCCTCGTGCTCGCCGCCACGCTCCTTCCCGGGAACCTGACGACGAACGGGCACGTCACCGGGAACCCGCAGTCCAAGCAGGCCGAGAACCTCTTCCAGCAGCGCTTCCCGCCGGACAAGAACGCCGTCGACGAGCTGATCGTCGTCCGCTCTGCGGCCCACACCGTCAACGATCCCGCGTTCACCTCGTTCCTCACCCGCCTGCGTAGCAAGGCGGCCGCAACGGGGGTCGTCTACCGGTACTCGGCCCTCGGCGTCTCCCGTGACCGGCACGCGACCCTCATCGGCGTCCAGCGCCAGGCCGACGTCGACAAGCTCCTCAGCCTCGTCGAGCGCGATAACGGCCAGGAGGGCTTCAGCGTCGTCATGACGGGCGGGGGAACGCTCGACCACGACTTCAACACCCTCTCGCAGCACGACCTCAAGTCGGGCGAGCTCGAGTTCGGCCTCCCTGCGGCGCTGATCATCCTGATCCTCGTGTTCGGCGCCGTGGTGGCCGGGCTCGTCCCGCTGCTGATGGCGATCGTCGCGATCGTGGTCGCGCTCGGACTGTGCGCGCCGATCGCCGCCGCGTTCTCGCTCTCGGTCTTCTTCGTGAACATGCTCACCGGGATGGGGCTCGCGCTCGGGATCGACTATTCGCTGTTCGTCGTCTCGCGCTACCGCGAGGAGCGGGTGGCCGGGCGGGAGGAGCTGGATGCGATCGCGGCCGCCGGCGCGACCTCGAGCCGCGCCGTGCTCTTCAGCGGGTCGGTCTTCGTGATCGCGCTGACCGGGATGCTGCTCGTGCCCTCGAACGTGATGAAGAGCCTCGCCGTCGGCGCTATCAGCGTCGGCATCGTGTCGGTGCTAGCTGCGCTCACGCTGCTGCCCGCGCTGCTCGGGAGGCTCGGCGACCACGTCGACTCGCTGCGCGTGCCGTTCATCGGCCGGAACATCGGCAGCGGCGACGAAGGGCGCTTCTGGGGCGGCGTCGTCAGGGCCGTGATGCGCCACCCCGTCGTCTACCTGGTCACCTTCGGCGCGCTGCTCATCGCCCTTGCGATTCCGACTCTTGGCCTTAATCTCGGTGCCAGCGGCGTCAGCACGCTGCCGAACCGGCTCGAGTCCAAGCAGGGATACGAAGCGCTCAACCGCGACTTCCCGCAGGCCAGTGCGAGCCCGGCACTGATCGCCGTGAAGGGGGACGTACGTTCGCCAGAGGTGCGCGCCGCGATCGCGCGGCTGCGGCACGAGCTCGGGACCGACCCGGTTTTCGGCCGCAGCGACGTGCGCTTCTCCGCCGACGGACAGCTCGCGGCGATCGGCGTCGAGGTCGGCGGCGACAAGACCGGGCCTCGGGCGCTGGCGGCGATCCGGCACTTACGCTCGACGCTGATTCCGCAGACACTCCGCGGCACCAACACGCAGGCGGTCGTAGGAGGCGACACCGCCGACAACGTCGACTTTATCGACGCGATGAACCGCTGGCTGCCGTTCGTCTTCGCCTTCGTGCTCGGCCTGAGCTTCGTCCTCCTGACGATCGTCTTCCGCTCCATCGTCATCGCGGGAACGTCGATCGTCCTCAACCTGCTCTCGGTGGGTGCCGCCTACGGGCTCGTGATCCTCGTCTTCCGCCATGGGATCGGGAACGGGCTGTTCGGTTTCCAGCGGGTGAGCGCGATCGAGGCCTGGGTGCCGCTGTTCCTGTTCTCGGTCCTGTTCGGCCTGTCGATGGACTACCAGGTCTTCCTGCTGAGCCGCATCAAGGAGCGCTACGACGCGACTGGCTCGACCACCGACGCAGTCACCCACACCGTCGCCTCGACCGCGCGGCTGATCACGGGCGCGGCCCTGATCATCGTCGCGGTCTTCAGCGGCTTCGCGCGGGGCGACCTCGTCATGTTCCAGCAGATGGGCTTCGGCGTGGCGGTCGCGCTACTGATCGACGCGACGATCATCCGCTCGGTGCTCCTGCCCGCGGCGATGAGGCTCCTCGACGGCTGGAACTGGTACCTGCCGCACTGGCTCGAGTGGCTACCCAGGATCGAGGTCGAGGCGCACCGCGAGAAGCATGTACCGCTGCCAAGCCCGGGGAGCTGAGTGGAACTACGGAGGGTCTTGGTCACCGGCATGTCCGGAACCGGCAAGTCGTCCGCCTGCGACAACCGTGATCGCGACAATCGCAACGTGCACGGGGCCGAGAACATTGCGGCAGTAGAACAC
>Ga0193727_1001367_pt1 | contig 10046 bp, 8 predicted proteins | sample H2c2metaG_FD_143051 | JGI IMG/M metagenome (GOLD analysis project Ga0193727, IMG submission 143051) | Soil microbial communities from a riparian zone of the East river system, Colorado, United States - H2c2 | ecosystem: Environmental > Terrestrial > Soil > Riparian zone | place: USA: East River...
CGCCCTCTTGTTCGGCCCATCGAGCGCGTGCGGCAAGCCATTCCGACTCCGCCGTAGAGAGCGGACGATCTGCCTCGGTCAGCGGGGGCTGGTAGCTGCCCGAGATGAAATTCAAGTGGAGTGCGCGCACAGCATCCGGGTACAGACGCGCCAGCCAAGTGCTAACACCGGAGCCAATATCACCACCTTGGGAAAAAAAACTCGAGTGGCCAAGCTCTGCCATTAACGTGTGCCACAGTGTGGCGACAGCTCGGCTGCTCGTACCCGGGCTGACCGGCGCTGGCGAAAAACCGAAACCGGGCAACGAGGGAACAATGACATCAAAGGAGCGGAAACCGGCGATTCCGTTGTTTGCCGGATCGGTGAGCATCGGGATGATCTTGTACATTTCGACAAACGAGCCTGGCCACCCGTGCGTAAGTACGAGCGGAGCTGACTTCGGGTCCACCCCTTTGACATGCACGTAGTGAACGGTGTGCCCATCGATGTCGATTGTAAACTGCGGCAAGTTGTTGAGCCTGCGCTCTGCCGCCCGCCAGTCGAAACGGTCGCGCCAGTATTCGACGACGTCCCGCAGAACCTTGCGCGGCATACCGTATTCCCATGTGCCTTCGCCGACCTCATCCGGCCATCGAGTCAGGTCAAGACGAAAGTTGAGATCCGCAACGGCTGCATCTGCAATGCTAATGGTAAAGGGAGTGATTTTCATGACTGCTTCGGAGTGTAATTCTGTTCGCTCCGAGCGCTCCAGCGGTACAGATTTTCGCCAGGCACCATCTGCTGCCGCGCCCTGACGTCGACGTGGCGCAACGGGGCAGTGGCGACCGGTTTGTGAGATGGCGTACCCTTACCTTTTGATGGACGTTTGATCGCCACTACCGCCCCTCCTGACACCACAGGTGAAAGGCTATCGAGCCTTGACTGTCATTTACCATTGTATGCGCCGAAAACCAAACTTCCGATTGCCTCATCCCCCAAAATCCCTCGGAGGCCGGGCAAACCTACTGCCGAGCGTATGACGATGTCTGAGCACAGCCATCGCCCTTCGGGGGTTCAAAAGTCACATCGCACAAGGGAGCATGGTGATGAAGATAAGACTACGATTCTTCTACTGATCGGGGGGTCATGGCGTCGCCAGAAACTCCCTCGCACGGGTGAGTGCCGGCCGTTCGCTGTCAGCGTCGCGTGCAAGTGTCACCAGCTGTTGGTAGTAGATGCGAGCTCGCCCGCGATCACCGGACTCGTCAGCCGCTTGCCCGGCACCCGCCAGCGAGCGAAAACGATTCGGAGCGGAGCGCAGCGACAACTCGAACTCGTGTACCGCTTCGCCTGGCCGCTTTGCTTCGAGCAGGAGCTCACCCAACAGTTCGCGCATCGGTGACAGCCGATTCTCCATAGCGACATGCTTCTCGGTGCGATCCTCCCGGTCGGCGGCATCGCGCATCGATTCGATCGCCTCATCGAGCTTCTTCTCCACGAGCTCAATCCACGCGCCAGCGGCTTTCTTCTGGATGTCGAGCTGTTCGCTCCAATAAGAGTCGTGTGCCGAGACGAGTTGACCTCGCAAACGCTCGATTTCTCCCACATCGAGTCGGGCGCCGGCGAGATCGCCGGAGCGTGCCGCGCCGAGCGCTCGGCCGAACCAAGTAATGGCTTCCGCCTGAGGGTACGGCGTTCGTGGCGGCTGGAGCGCTGCAGCTTCCGCCCAGGCATTTCGTTCAATGGCATAGCGCACCGGGATCGCAGCGAAGGCCGTATGTCCCGAGTAGCGAATGCTCGCCGGATACCCTGACATGGAGTTCCGCGCGTCCATGATCGCCTTGGCGCGCTGGTCCTGAGCGAGTTGCAAGTAGGCATTGGTCAGGAAATCGAGAGAGTGGAAGGCCAGTGGATTCGGGGTCCCGTTAACCGACGCTGCGGGATCGGCGCGAGCATTCATGGCATTGATAGCGCGGACGGAGGCGAGATCGGATCGGATGGCGTCTTGCCACATGCCGAGAGTGGAGAAAATGTGCGAGGGCATATGCAGCGCGTGTGGCGAGGATGGGGCCAGCCCCGCATAGCGGCGGGCGGCGGGCAGCCCTTTGGCCGCGATCGGCGCGTAGTCGTAGCTGTGAATGAGGTAGTGCGGAATGCCCGGATGATCGGGCAGCTGTCGCTGCAGAGCCTCAAGGATAGCGGCAGCCTTGATCTGGCGTGAATGGGACTTATCCGTTAGATCGACCGCTTCGTTGAGCGCCAATGCGTAGAACACAGCGGCCTCCGTGTCGCGAGGATAGCTCGCGTGCAGCCGCGCCATTGCGGCCGCGTACTCCACCGTACGCGTTCTCTGATCGACGGCGTCGTAGTCCTGGAAGAATACGGCGAGCGCATCGATCCAATCTCGCTCACGTCGCGTTCCAGCATGGGCGGCGCGCGCCTTCTCGATAGCCGCCGATCCTTGCTGCAGCACTTCCGGAGGAAACGGAGCGACGAGCGGATTCGGGCGCTGACTGATTGCAACGCCCCAATAGGCCATCGCGCAAGACGGTTCCGCCATGGTGATGGCGGTGAAGGCCTTGACTGTTTCGGGATAGTAGAAGGAATGCAGCATCGCGACCGCACGATCAAACTGCCGTTGCGCTTCGGGACTGCACGAGATTGGGAAGTGCACCGCGCCAAAATTCTCGCCCACGGCGTGTTCCGCGTGCTCGTTCTGCGCCAAGGCCAGTACGGTAACGAGCTGCGCACCCATCATGCAGAGCAACGCCGGCCAGAACTTCATTCGAGAAGTCATCGCGACGACTCCTGGAGCAATCGTTGCCGTTGCGAAAAATCCGAGTCTGTCTGATGTATGCGCAATCCGCAATGCTGGGCGAGCTTGTTCGTGAAAGAACGGACTACATCGGCAGGGGTTGGACTCCGATCCATCGGACGTGCAGCCAATGCTCGAAGATGACGTAAACCACAAGGCCGGCCACAATGGCGATACCGTCATTCAACTTCATAGATGGCGCCATGGGAATTGGCCGCTGCGTACGCCACTTAAACGAAATACGGTCCGCAACCGCCCACGCAAGGAAGCTACTAAATAGCACGACATTGGCAAGCATGCCGGTCGCGATGAGGTGTGCTACCGCCCAGAGCATGACGCTGAGCAGCATTGGATGCTTGAGAATGCCTTTAATGCGACCCGGAAGATATGCGGCGAGAAACAATGTAAACACAGGAAGCATGAGAACGGCCGAGATGTAGTGAGTCCAGGCCGGCGGCGCGTATAGCATCACTGGGTTGCGACGCGCGATGCCATAGCCCCAGACAATGACAATGAAGCCTGCTATCGATATCAGTGAATAAATGCCTCTCCAGGCATGGCCCAAGCGGGCAGCGATTCGATCGCGCCAAGCCGGTGCGATGATCGATATCGAATGGATTCCAAGAAAAAGAACCAGACCGAGCACGAGGTAGATCATCGGTTCTACTCCTTAGCAACGAACATGGCAGATACCGCAGGCGTGCCGGGAAGTCAACTTTATGCGGTAATTCATGCCGTCCTGGAGAAGCGCGATGAGTCCTAAATCAGTCACGCAATCTAGTTGGCACAAATCGCCCTGTCGCTCGGGGGGCACCTACCGTTTCGTGTTCGGCCACCCTTCCTCAGAGCAGCCCAAGGCGTTCTTCGGTAGGTACCTCGAAGTGACACCGCACTCCCGCCTCGTCTGGACGAATGACGAAGGTGGCGAAGGTGCGAACGTCACCACGGTGACCTTCGAAGAACGAGGCGCCGAGACCCTGGTCGTCATGCACGACCTCTATCCCTCGAAGGAAGCTCTCGCCGGTGCCATGGCCTCCGGGAGTACAAGTGGGTTTAGCGAGATGTTCGAGCAACTGGACGAGCTTCTCCTCACCCTGGGCGCGAACATGGGACGGTCATGAAGTCGTCGATCTCGCGGTCGGACGGCTTCTAGCCGCTTCTTCATTCTTTATCGCGAAAGCCGCTTCACGAGTTGCGCGCGCAGCGCTGCGATTTGCTGGGCCGAGAGTGCCCCGAGGATGCCGCGCCGCTCCGGTGGAATGTGAGCGGTCGCCGCGGCTTCGTCGCCGAACACGTACTGCTCGAATAAGTTGCTCCAAGCTCGCCGTGTGGCCGGCGGCAAGGCACGGATGCTGAGGATGCCATGCAGGAGTGCATCGAAACCCGAATCCGCGCGCGCGACATCCTCGGCATTGTCATGCCACCAATAGTTCACGAGCACGTTGAATGACTCGAGCGACTCGACGTGATGCCACCAAAGCGGCGGAGTGATGATGGCGTCGCCCGGTTGCAGCTCCGCCGTGACAGCTGCATCCAGAGCCGCGTGAAATTTGGGGAAACGCTCGAAGTCCGGATTGCGCAACGAAACAATGCTCATCGGGGCGCCCGTATGTCCGAAATCCAGCGGACCGATGTAGAGATTCTCGATTTGTTCGGGCGGGAATAGAGTGAAACGGCGGCGCCCGGCGACCACGCAGCCGACGTTGTTCCATTCATCGAGATGCGTAGGAGTCGTGATGCGGTTGCCGAGCCAGATGCGAGGCAGCACGTTGTCGTCCACCAAGCTGAGGCGATTCTCTTCGGCGAAGCCCGGCAGGCAATCGCGGATGAGCGCGCTTTGAGCCGCGACGGCCGGTGGGTTGGGAAAGTGAGCGTATCGCAGTACTTGCTCGATAAGCGCAGCCAGCGGCAGACGATTGCGAATGAAGTTGATGCCGCTCATCGCCTCGTTGTAGTAGTGCTGACCGTCGACTTGCGGCGGAGTCATCTGAGCATCGACCGGCTTGCCGTTGTCGAAACGGTTTAGATACCTGACCAGGGCAACCGGAGAATCCAATGCGTGCCGGACGGCAGGCCAATCATTGACGAAGCCGCGCAGAACGGCCGGCCGCTTGTCCGGTAGCACGTCGCGCCGAATGACATCGCAGTCCAGTCCGGAAAATTCGCGGATTGCTTGCGCTGCAGGCAGATGAGGCACGCGGCAGTATAGCCATTTCTGAATGATCTCACCGCGCGTGCCACCAAACGCGATTGAGGGCAATCTCACGAACCTCTTGAGCATACTGATTCGGCGCCCGACTACCACCAAGCAAGCCGGACCCCGGGTTCCGTGGATCGGATTTGCCTGCGGTTCCCGCTGCAAGGTAAGTTATGTAAGATTTGCCGCTTACCGGGAAACGGTATAAGATGGCATATGGCAATTCAGGGCTTCAAATGCAAGGACACCGAAGAGCTATTCAAGAAAGAGAAATCGCAGCGTTTCGGTGCGATACGCAAAGTCGCGACTCGCAAGCTCACGATGCTGGAGGCCGCGACCGTGCTTGAGGATCTGAAATCGCCGCCGGGTACTCGACTCGAAGCGCTAGTAAGTGATCGAGCGGGACAGCACAGCATCCGCCTCAACGATCAGTTTTGGATCTGCTTCGTTTGGACCGATACAGGGCCGACGGACGTTGAGATTACCAACCATTACGCATGAGAGGCTGGATTATATGACTTTCAAAAACGGAATGCGGCCGGTTCACCCCGGCGAAATACTTCGTGAGGAGTACTTGAAGCCCTTGGACTTGAGCGCAAACGCGCTTGCCAAGGCTCTGCGCCTGAGCCCGTCGCGCATTGGTGACATCGTTCTGGAGCGCCGGGGTGTCACTGCCGATACCGCCGTGCGCCTCGCGCGCTATTTTGGCGGCACCGCGCAGTTCTGGCTGAATTTGCAATCTATATACGATCTTCGCACAGCCGAGCGTTCTGCGGAGACGAAGCGGGCGCTGCGGGAGATTGAACCCCTTGAGCACTCTGCGGCAGCTTGAAATGATATGCGTCGGTCTTTAGCCTCGCTGCTCAGGACTGCCATGATCGCATTGCGCAAGGCATCTCACAGCGCGAGCTCGCGCGACGTCTGGGTGTGCACGAGACGCAGGTCTCCCGCGATGAGCGAAACGAGTATTTCGGCATCACACTCGAGCGGGCGGCCAAGATCTTGGACGCACTCAATGTACGGTTGCGGACCCAGGTGGCGATCGAGCCGTTGCCGCCATTTCCCGTCGCGCAGGCATCATGACGGTCAGTTCACGTCGTCAGCACGAGTTGATCCCTGAAGCCCCTCAATGCACCAGAACCCTTTGGACGATCAGATCGCGGGTAACCCTGTATTTTTATTGATATTTTAGCGATGAGGCGGACGTCCCTGGACGTCGGCGGAAGTGGCTGGAAAAGAGGGGTTGGTGGGACGGCTGACCACCGACCACTCGCCTTAAGTACCTATTTTTAAAGCTATTTTACTTCTCCGGATTCTGCAGATGCCCCATTCATGCTCTTCCCAGACGTTGGCTGCCAATGGATGTACTTGAACACTAGAGTGTCCCCGGCGTGATCACGATTTCTCGGGACCAATATTATGGAAACTCGATTTAGAAAAAAATAAACAGCGACCCGCTACTGTGGGCGCGGACAGATGAAAGTGGCGGTCGGCAGTCGAGTTCGTGATAATGCGCAATCTGATATTCAGGGAAGAAAAAAAGAATAATGACGCAACCTACTCGCGTGCACCCAGTGAGCATGGGTGCGTTATTACTAATTTTCGCCGCCTCTGCCCTTACTGATGCGAATGCGAGCTCTCCACGACTCGTTCGCGACATCAACGCCGTAGGCACAGGGATTTCTTCAGCCCCCACCTTATTCTCGGATCAAGGGGCGTGGTCAATGTTTTTCGCCGACGATGGCACTCACGGAAATCAGCCCTGGGTAACCCACGGTACTGCGATCGGTACATTTGCATGGGGCCCGGTAATCCCCGGCACCACGGGCGGGGGCGTCCCGATACACGCGACTGGGAAGACGTATCTGTTTCAGTTTGCATCCCAGAACAGCAGTCCTATCTGGATCTCAGACGGCACGCCCAGCGGCACCTCTCTGGTTGGAAATGCAACCAGTGATCCTAACTGGATCAACATAGCTCCTGTAGCGGCTTTCGGCTCAAGTGCAATTTTCTCGGCAGCGAATTCCAGCACAGGAGCGAGAGAGTTGTGGCTGTCCGACGGCGTTCACGCCTCGATCCACCTCGCCAGTTCGTCTGGCGAGGCTTACAACGTGATCAACTCGATGGTAGCGAACGGCCACATCTTCTTTCTTTCCACGAATTCCGACGGTAGTTACGAGCCATGGATCAGCGATGGAACCACGGCAGGTACGGCTCGCCTGGGGATGATTCCACAGGTCGCACCAGATCCGGGGCGACTACGGGCGCCCGAAATTGTGCAAGTGGGCAATATTCTAGTTTTCCCCGCCTACACCAGCATTGCGGGGCGCGAACTGTGGCGCATCGATCTGTCGACGAATGCAGTATCCCAGGTCGCCAACATCGCAGCAGGGACTTCTTCCGGAGTGGCGCCGAATAATGTGTTCTGCACGCTTGGCAGCATCGCGGTTTTCAGCGCAGCAGCAGATGGAACCAACTACGTACTCTGGCGCACCGACGGCACACCAGCAGGCACCTTCCCGTTGGCTTCGGTGGCGCCAGATCCTAATTTCTCCTATGTCAAAGCACCCGGTTCGCAACGCACGCTGTTCGGCGTATTCACAGGCGCTGTCGAACAGCTCTGGGCAACCGATGGCAGCGTACAGGGTACCGTTCAACTGCCATTCAGCGGAGCGCCGGACCAGGTGTACCCAGTAGGTTCGACCTACTATTTGACTGCCAGCTCACCCTCAGGTAACCAGCTCTGGCGCACCGATGGTACTGTGAGCGGAAGCGCCCCACTGGTTGGGATTTCCGCGAGTCTCCACTTCGCGAGTCAGTTTGTGGGGGACGACACGAAGGTTTTTGTCACCAGCGATGATGCGTCAGGCGCGTCGGGCAGTTTGTTCGTTTACGACCCCCAAGCCAGGACCAGCAGACAGATCTCGCGTTATGCACGTACAGTGAGCCAGGCGTTCAGCTATATCTTCGCCTACGCGCAGGGCATGCTTTTTTTCGACAACGATGATCCGGGCACCGGCGAAGAACTTTGGATAAGTGACGGCACTGCTGCGGGAACGCTGCTTCTGAAGAACATTGCTCCGGAAACGCAAACACGAGCCTCGAATCCACAGAATTTTGCCGAGTATGCCAATCTGCTGTACTTTTCAGCCGACGACGGCGTCCATGGCCGAGAGCTATGGCGGTCCGATGGCACGAGCGGTGGGACGCAGCTGGTTGCGGATCTCAATTCCGGAGCGAACGACTCCAATCCCACGAACCTTTTCGTATCCAATGGTAGGCTTTACTTCTTTGCGCTTGATACCTCAGGCACTTTCAAATTTTGGCAATCTGACGGCACTGCGGCCGGTACACTGCCGTTGGCTACCCTCGCGCCTACGCCGCTTCCAGCATGCGCCGCAGCCGGCGTTGCAATCGGCAGCGTCACCTACTTTGGCGGATACGATCCTGTGCTGGGCAGCCAGCTGTGGCGTACGGACGGCAGTGTCGCCGGTACCTTCCGCGTCTCCAACATCGTAATCAATGCAGGCGTTTCGCAAGGCCTATGCTCTTTGATAGCGTTCAACGGTAACGTGTACTTCGACGCCGGCGGCCCCAGCGTTACCTACAACAATCTCTGGAAGTCCGACGGGACGGCAGCCGGAACTATTCCTTTGGCAGGCTCAAACCAGACAAATCTCGCACCGAGTTTTTTTGCTGCCAACGGATCGGAACTCTACTTCAGAGGAACCGACGCTACATTGGTCGGTCAGCTGTGGCGCACGGATGGGACTGTGCTCGGCACCGAGCTCGTGTCATTAGCCAATGTTAGTGGGGCAACAGGCGTATACGCACCGGTCAGCGGCAAAATTCTGTTCAGAACGGCCGGCAACACCCAAGCGCACTTGTCGCAGTTCTGGGTTACCGACGGAACTTCCGCAAATTCATTGCAGGTGGGTCCGGACATGGCGATCGCCATGGATGCATTCGTGAACAACGGAGTCGGTTATGTGGCAGGTCAGCTGCCCGCCGGCTCGCAGCCCACCGGCGTAGTGCTCGCGACGGACGGCACCGCGGCGGGTACGCATGACGTGTTCCCGATAGAAGGCGATTTCGCTTTTGTGGCCGGCACGTTCGCCGACTTTCGCGGACAAACCCTGTTCCAGATCCAGGTCCAGAACCAGGGTGCGTCAAGCTTTGTCTGGATACGCACCGACGGAACGGCTGCGGGAACGCAGGATACGAATGCCATATCGACGGGCACAGCGTGGGGAGAGGCGGGCCAGAATTTCTTTTATGTGGGCAATGACGGCAGTACCGGTAACGAACTGTGGGTCATCAGCAACGACCCTCCTTTGGCGATGGACGACAATCTCGGCAGTGTGGTTGCGGGCGCTTCAATCACGGCGAACCTGCTTGCTAACGATCGCGATCCAGACGGTTCCCCCAATCCAGCCAGCCTGCGAATTCTCACTCAACCGAGCGGCGGCACAGTCACCATCGGTAGCGGCAGTGCAGTGACATACGCCGCGAACGCGGGATTTACCGGCGCGGATTCCTTTACGTATACGGTCGCAGACATGCAGGGCTTGAATTCGCAACCCGCGGTAGCGCAAGTGTCGGTTACCGCAGTGGTGGCGAGCGGCGGCGGTTCAATTCCCTCGAGCGGAAATGGCGGCGGGGGCGGCGGAGCAATTGACTGGTTCGAGCTGTTGATGCTTACATTATTTGCGAGCACGGGCTATTTTATGGGCGCCCGCGACCGGCACGCGAGACGCGCGCTTACACCCCGGTAAAAATCCTTCGGCCTCAGCGATAGACTCGCAAATGCGGACCGGTATCTGCCCAATAGCGGTAATTCGCTGTCCCAAACTGCCTTCCGGTTTGCAGTCATTCGCCAAGCGAGCTATCGGTCACGTTTCTCTGCCGATTTGGCGATGCGGGTAGAGGTGTATTATTGGACAGGTACCTACAAGCCGCTTCATTGAATATCTGGTTCGAATGGCGAACACACCCTGACCTCGGAGGCCTGATCATGAATACCAATATGGATCGTCCGTCTCCTCAACCCAGGCA
>Ga0193727_1001368_pt1 | contig 10044 bp, 11 predicted proteins | sample H2c2metaG_FD_143051 | JGI IMG/M metagenome (GOLD analysis project Ga0193727, IMG submission 143051) | Soil microbial communities from a riparian zone of the East river system, Colorado, United States - H2c2 | ecosystem: Environmental > Terrestrial > Soil > Riparian zone | place: USA: East River...
CGCGGAATGAGCTAAGAGGGGAACTTGTCTCGCTACGCGCCGAGATCCGCCGTGCCGTTCCGCGGGCATCGAACCGCGAGACGCGGGTCCATCTCGAGGCGTCGGAGCATCAGATTGGAGAGATCCTGGACCCGAAACGGTGATCGGCCGTAGCTCGCCTGATCACCAGAACGGGCATTCTCTGAGCGCTCTCTCGGTGTCGCCGGCATCGAAGGCCCGGTTCCGGGCCTTCATCGCCGAGTGAAGCTCGTCGAGGATGGTTCGCACCGCGGGCTGAACTTCCGACGCGAACCTCTCGTTCGATGCGTTCTCGTCATCGACCCACGCCGCAAAGCCGCGTGATTCGAGTCGGACGTCCCGAACGGCCGCAACGAACCTCGGCGCGTATTCCCCGAGCAGACGGCGCGCGATCGCCACATGCTCGTCTTCGTGACGCTTCAATACTTCGTAGTTGCAGCTGCCCTCCGGATATTCGCGGGGCATGTGGACTGTCACCCGCTTCATCGGAAAGATCTTCACTGCCTCCACCACCACGCAGCGTGTGCCATTCTGGGCCACCGCCTCGGTGGTTCGCACCTCCACACCCCCGGTGACGATGTGGGTCAGGCCAACCGTCTCGTGGCTCAGACCCGTAGCTTGGCTTTCGAGGGAGCGGATCTCGCTCTTCGACAGCGCGTGCACGTACTCCGGATCGGGAAACTGCCCGACGGCGATTGAAGGAACCGGTGCTCCCAGGCCCTCGCCGCACACATTCGGTATGGCGACGGTCGTTGCCCTGACCGACCAGGCCTGCAGCGTCCCCTGCGCGAACGCAGGTGCGATAGCAATCGGCAACATCAGCCAGACTCGGCATGCCGCGGTCTTCAAGGCTCTCCTCCCTCCGGGGCCCTCGGGTAATTAGACACACGCAACCGGGATTGCGTTTGGCCGGAAAGCAAAACGGGGCCGGCTTTTCAGCCGGCCCCGCCTTGTAACCAGATCTCGTCGAACTTAGACGCAGGTGATGACGCCGTTGATCATGCTGCAAACCTTAGCCGACTGCGAGTGCGTTGCGGTCGCGCTCCATGAAGGCGGCGGGCCGGCGACGTTGATCACTACGACGGTCACGTTCTGCGACGGGCTGAAGCCCTGAAGGGGAGCCGCTGACGTCGCGGTTCCACCGAAGTAGGCACCACCGTTGTCGGCGGCATACTGCTCTTCGTAGGTCGCCATGTTGCGCAGGTCGGACTTCATCGCTGCGACATACGCCTTGTCCTTCGTGTTCGCGAACTTCGGAATCGCAATCGCGGCAAGAATGCCGATGATGACGACCACGATCAGAAGCTCGATGAGGGTGAAACCCTTTTTGTTGCTCATTTAAGTAATCCTCGAGGGATAGGAAAGCGGTTGGATTTGGAGCAGCGACCGCGAATTACGGCGCCGAGAGTGTGAAGACAACTGGCAAGCTGTACGTACCTGGAACATTGCTCGGCTGAACGAAACCAGCCGCCCACACGGTCCTGAAAAACGCCTGCGCTGCTAAACCGTTCGTAGCTGAAGCTCCGGAAAGGAACACAGCATCGCTGGTGCCGATGTTGTTGAACGTGCCAGCAACGGCATTGGACCAGGTCAGGTCGCTGATCGGCTTCGTACCGGCAAAGGCTCCGGCGTACGTCCAGACTGTCGGATTCGTGGTCTTGATGTTGAGCGTCCAGCTGCGATTGGCCTTGATGGTGAAGCTCGGGCCTCCATCGGCGATGACCGCTCCGGCTTCGATCTGATCCGCCGTCGGCGAAGTCAGTGAAGTTGCGGTTCCGCTCATACCCAGCTTGACGAGTGCGTTGACGGATACAGAAGCGGTGTTCGTGGTGTTGCAGCTTCCGGCGTTGCCACTGCACTGTGCATTGGCCTCAACGCCGATGGCTGTTCCCAGCACCATCGCGGCCAGAAGAAAACGGGTCGCGTTCATTAGAGTTGTACTCCCAGTGAATTGTCGGTGTGAGGCGCAGCCACTTGGATCTTAAGCCGTCCTCGCTACCATGAAGACGCGATCCTCCGGCCTTCCGCAACCCAAAATCGAGCTCCGAATTTGCCCCCGACTACCAAAGCTAACTTATTGGGAAATAATAAGTTAAATATATCACAAATGTACGCTAAACACCCGGGTTGCCGCGAATTGCAAAGCGCATTGCAGAGTGCATTTGCGCCGAAATGGCGTCCCGGATGGGGAAAAAAAGGGCCCTCTCCGGGCCCTTTTTTCATGCCTGAAGCCCGGCATAACGTCTCCCGGCGGGTCGATGTTCGCCGTCCGATCGATCGTCAATGGAGGGACGATTATGCCTTCGTCGAGGCTCCCATAGCCCCGGCTTATCTGTTAAGATGTGGGTTCTCCACCAAATCGATGTTTGTATTCGGGGCGTAGCGTAGCCCGGTAGCGCGCCTGCTTCGGGAGCAGGAGGTCGCTGGTTCAAATCCAGTCGCCCCGACTGACATAAGTAAAGCCTCTGCAATGCTTTCTATTGCAGAGGCTTTTTCGAAAGGAGGCTTGAGATGGTACCGCAAGTGCTAGTCATGTTCGGCGCATTCGCCACCGCCATCATCTTTGCCATCGGTATCCCGCTGGCGAGAGCGTACGCGCGAAAGATCGACGCTGAAGCGAAGAATCCGCGCATTCCTCCGGAGGTGACAGCCCGTCTCGAGCGAATCGAGCAGGCGGTGGACGCAGTGGCGGTCGAAGTCGAGCGCATCTCCGAGGGACAGAGATTCACGACCAAGCTTCTCTCAGAGGGCAGGAGCGCCCCCTGAGGACCGTCAGATCCCTTTCATCGGACCTGTCACTTCGAAGGAAGCTGCCAGATCTCGACCAGATTGCGATCGACGAACGGAACGGCAACGCGATTCCGCTTGGTGTCGACGGCGATGTCAGCTGGCGCGCCACCGGTGTGAATGATTGGGCGGCCTGAGCCGCCGGAGAACAGATGCAGGCTCGAGTCCTTCTGACTCGCCACCAGTATGCGATCTCCGGAGAGAACTTCGACACCGTCGTACTTGGCGCCGGTGCTGGTGCCGGCCGCACTGAGCGTCTTGCTCCCCGCCGTCCACGCCATGATGCCCGCGCCCCCGCCGTAGGGGACGACGATGAAGCGGTTACCCGACGCATCCCACGTAATCCCGTTGGGGCCGCCGAGTGCGGAATCCTTGAGAGCGACTGTTATCCGACCACCGGCGATTCGATAGATCTGATTCGTTCCGGTGTCCGTCAGATAGAGAGCATCGGGGCCCGCTGCGATGTCGTTGAGGAAGCCAAGCTTGTAGGACGAGAAACTCACGGTCGCCAGCGGTGCACCCGTCCGCCGATTAAACCCGCGCACGGCATCCGCGTCCACCACCCACAGCGTGTCGCCTGTGATCGTCATCCCGCGTGGCGCGTGCAGTCTCGCCCCGCCGGTGCCGCCGGCGATGAACCTCGGCCGCTCGACCGCGCCATCCGGAGTCAGCCGCGAAATGAATCCGTTGTTGTCCTTCGCGTCGGGCGCGCCCGACCCCCAGCTGCTGACGAAATAGATGTCCTGATCGGGATCGTATCGCACCGCTTCCGGCTGGATGAAGCCGCCCGGCGACGCTACGAGCCGCGCAGAATCAGCCTGAGCGGCCGCCAAACTATCCGGAGTCGCTCCGTCGGTTTTTGACTTCGAGCAGGCGGCAATAACAACGACGGCAACGATACCGCTGAGAATCGGACGCATTGATTTTCCTCAATTGAGTTCAAGTTGGGAAATTTAAAGCCTCTCCGCCCCAGCTTGTCGAAAGCCCGGTATTTTTTCGCATGACCAACGGTGTTGTCCGGCTCACCTGTCAGGCCCTCATCTTCGATCTCGACGGTGTGCTCGTCGACTCGATCGTATCGGTCGAGCACACCTGGCGCGTGTGGGCCGCCCGACACGGACTCGACCTGGATACCATTCTTCGCTCGGCCCACGGCCGCCGCGCCTTTGACACGGTGCGCCTCGTCGCGCCGCATCTGGATGCGGCAGCCGAGGTAGTCGCCCTGTCCGCCCAGGAGGCGAGCACCAGCCAGGGTTTGTCGGAGGTACCAGGTGCGCACGCGCTGCTGGCGGCGCTGCCGCCCGATCGCTGGGCGGTCGTAACCTCGGGAGACCGGGCAGTCGCCGAGCACCGTCTCCAGCACGTCGGTCTCCCCATACCAATGGTGATGGTCTGCGGAGACGAGGTGAGCCGCGGCAAACCCGATCCGGAAGGCTATCTCGTGGCTGCTGCGAAACTCGGAATCGCGCCGGGAGCCTGTGTCGTAGTGGAAGACGCGCCGAGCGGAATCGATGCCGCGCGCAATGCAGGGATGCGCGTCATCGGAGTGGCTACCACCCACACGCCGGAGGAGCTTCTAGCCGCCGACAAGGTGATCGAGGCGCTGAGTGCCCTGACCGTACTAGTCCACAGTCACGGGCTCGAACTATGCTCGTAAATTGAAGGAAACAGTAAACCGGAGATTACAGTCATGTCGCTCACAACGGAGCAGCGCACGCATCTCGAGAAACGCTTACTGGACGAGCGCGCGCGTGCGGTCACGCTCGTGAACAGAATCGTCGCCGACCGCTCGGGCTCCAGTCAGCAGGAGGAGGCAGGAGATCTGACCCTGATGCCGCTTCACGCAGCCGACCTCGGAACCGACACAATAGACGAGGAGCTGGACGAATCCAACGCGACGCGTGCTTCGCAGGAATTGAAGGAGATCGACGCAGCCCTGGAGCGTCTGTACAAATCACCGGCGCAGTTCGGCCGGTGCGACGACGGGCGCGAAATCCCGTTCGAGCGATTGGACATAATCCCGTGGGCGCGCACCTGCGACGATTAGGGCTCGTGCCGCCTGTCAGGCAGGCTGGGGCCCCGGCCACTTGATCGACGCGATCACGGAGAGTCCCAGCGCCGCGGCGATCAGGCCCAGAGAGATGTGATTCGGGACCTCGATGACGTCGCTCAGTAAGAGCCTCGCGCCGAAAAAGATCAGTATTACGGCCAGGCCGATGCGAAGGTAGCGAAAGCGCTCGACAATTCCCGCCAGGACAAAGTAGAGCGAACGCAGCCCCAGCATCGCGAACACGTTGGACGTGTAGACCAGGAATGGCTCCCGCGTAACCGCGAGCACTGCCGGGACCGAGTCGAGCGCGAAGACGATATCGGTCGTCTCGACGATGATCAGGGCCACGAGCAATGGAGTGGCGACGAGCCGGTTCCCCTGTTCGGGCTGGCGCACGACGAACTTGCCCCCGTGGTATACCGGAGTAATCGGAATGAGCCGCGCGACCCAGGTGCTGCAGATAGCGCACGCGGCGACGACCAACTCGCGCTGTCTCTGGTTGCCCCACACCAATCGGATGGCTGCGAAAATGATGAGCGCAGCGAAAGGGTAGACCACCCAATGAAACCGGGCGAGCAGGAACAGCCCGGCTCCGATCAGCAATGCGCGCATCACAAGCGCTCCGAGGACTCCCCAGAGGAGCACGCTTCGCTGCTGGGCGGGTGGGATCCGCAGCTCCGAGAAGATCAGGACGAAGACAAAGACGTTGTCGATCGACAGCGTCTTCTCGAGCAGGTAAGCCGTTAGATAGGCGAGCGCCGCCTGCTGGCCGTACAGGGCGAAGACCACTACCCCGAACAGCAGCGAAAGCACGATCCACGCGATACTTCTTCCCGCCGCCGCTCGCAGCGACAGCGCACGCTGTTCTCCGCGCGATCGCGGCAGGAGTCCCAGGTCGAGCGCGAGCGCCGAAAGCACCAGCGCCCCGAACAGGAGCCAGGCCCAGCGACTCACATGCACTGGATCGCCTGGCAATACTCTCGTGGGATATACGTGTGATCAGCCATGCTTTAGGTTATTCATAAATAATCGTATTACCTCAAGCAGAGCATCACTCGCACGACTAATGTGACGACGATGATAGAGACACTCCAGTCGACGGCAGCGGATCCCGAGGTCGCGCTCCCGTCCGCGGGGACGGCAGGCGATCAGGCTTTCCCCACGCTCAACGAAGCACAGATCGCGCGCCTCGCTGCACACGGGCGCGTGCGCAAAGTGGAGCGCGGTGAAGTGCTCGTAAAAGCGGGCGCCAGAAACGCGAGCTTCTTCGTGGTGGTTTCCGGACGTCTCGACATTGTTCGGTTGTCCGACGGCATTGAGACGGTGGTCGTAGTTCACAAACCCGGCCAGGTCTCGGGCGAGCTCAACGTGCTGTCTGGCCGGCGAGCAGTCTTTTCCGTCCGCGCCGGCGAACCGGGCGAAGTTATCGAGCTCGATCACGAGCAGCTGCAGGAGGTCGTCCAGACAGACGCCGATTTGAGCGAGATCCTCATGCGCGCGTTTCTCCTGCGGCGGGCGAGGCTGATCGCGGCCGGCATCGGCGACGTCCTGCTGATCGGATCCGTGCACTCCCAGGAAACGCTGCGCATTCAGGAATTCCTGACGCGCAACAGCCATCCCTACCAGTACATCGACCTCGATCGCGACACCGGCGTTCAAGATCTGCTGGATCGATTTCGAGTCGCTGTCACCGACATCCCCGTAATCATCTGCCGCAGCGAAGTCGTGTTGCGGAATCCGACCAATCGCGACATCGCTGATTGTCTCGGCTTCAACGACCCGATCGACCAGGCCCAGATGCACGACGCTGTGATCGTCGGAGCCGGGCCATCAGGTCTCGCGGCAGCGGTGTACGCGGCGTCCGAAGGACTCGATGTGCTGGTGCTGGAGTCCGGCGCTCCGGGCGGACAAGCCGGGTCGAGCTCGAGAATAGAGAATTACCTCGGCTTCCCTTCCGGGATCACCGGCCAGGAACTGACCGCGCGCGCCTACGCTCAAACACAGAAATTCGGCGCGCACCTGATGATCACAAAGCCTGCGACCCGTCTCAGGTGCAATACGAGGCAATACGTCATCGAGACCGACGACGGAGCGCAAATACTCGCGCGCACCGTCATCATCGCGACCGGCGCGGAATACCGGAAGCTTCCGCTCGAGAATATCTCGCAGTTCGAAGGGGCTGGCGTGTATTACAGCGCCACGTTCATCGAGTCGCAGTTGTGCGCGGGTGAGGAGGTTTGCGTCGTTGGAGGCGGCAACGCGGCGGGGCAGGCGGCCGTCTCCCTCGCCCAGTCGGCGAGACACGTCCACATCCTCGTCCGATCCGATAGCCTGGCCGACACGATGTCGCGGTACTTGATCCGACGCATTGAAGAGGATCCGAGGATCACCGTGCACACGCACACCGAAATCGCCGCGCTCGAAGGCGTGGATCACCTCGAGACCGTGCACTTGCGCCACGGCGACGACGTCACGGAAACCGAGCGAAAGGGCATTCGTCACGTGTTCGTCATGACGGGAGCAAATCCGAGCACCCGGTGGCTCGACGGATGCGTCACCCTCGACGATCACGGATTCATCAAGACCGGGTCCGACCTCTCGCCGGATGATTTGTCCGCTGCGCATTGGCCACTGGCTCGCGCTCCGCATCTTCTGGAAACGAGCAAGCCCGGAGTGTTCGCCGTCGGGGATGTCAGAGCCGGCAACATAAAGCGCGTGGCGTCAGCGGTGGGCGAGGGATCGATAGCAGTGTCGTTCGTGCACCAGGCCCTGCAGGAGTGAGGTAGGGGCAAGACGAAGAGTGCGCGAATTCGAGATCATTCTGGGGCTGGCTCTCCTAGCCACGTTGATTCAGCCCATCGCGCGCCGCTTCGATGTTCCTCTCGCGATCGCGCAGGTCTTCGGCGGAGTACTTCTGTCGACGCTTCCTTTCCTTCCAACTGCTCCAATCGCTCCGGAGCTGGCGTTCGTCCTGTTCGTCCCGCCTCTCCTCTATCGCGCCGCTTCGACCAGCTCGCTTCGAGACACCCGAAGAAACGCTCGCCCCATTTTTCTCCTCGCGGTAGCGCTGGTGCTGGTGACGATAGCAGCAGTGGCGGTAGCAGCACATATGATTGCACCAAGGATTCCGTGGGGCGCGGCGTTCGTTCTTGGGGCCATTGTCGCTCCTTCGGATGCCGACGTCACCACTCAGATCGTGCGCCGCCTGGGCCTGCCGGCGCGCCTGGTCACCATATTGGAAGGAGAGACACTCCTCAATGACACCACCGCCTTCGTGTCCTACCGAATGGCGGTGCAGGCCGCTTCGCTCGGCTCGTTCTCACTTGCCTGGGCAGCAGGGGCCTTCATTGCCATAAGCGCCGGCGGACTCGCGGTCGGGCTCGCTATCGGCTGGCTGTTCAGGAGGCTCCGTCCCCTCGTCACCGACTCCATCGCCTTGAGCACGATGACACTGGCGATCCCTTTTGCGGCGTATCTGATCGCCGAACAGGTCAACGCGTCCGGAGTGCTCGCGGTCGTGGCAGCGGGTGCTGTCGCATCGCGAACGCCCCTGCGGACGCAGTCAGCTCGCACGCGGGTTCGTTCAAATGTCGTGTGGGACTCAGCGACGTTCGCGATCGGCGGGCTCGTATTTACACTCATTGGGCTGCAAATCGGCCGGCTGATTCCGCAGTTCGTGGGACGCGACGCGCTCGGATTGGCGATGGCTGTTCTGGTAATCAGCATCGCGGTGGTCGTTACTCGCGTCGTGTGGATTTATGTAGCCGCATATGTGCCGCGACTCCTGAGCGCCCGGCTTCGCGCTCGGGACCCGATACCGCCATGGCGCGCGCTGGTCATTCTGGCCTGGGCCGGTCTCCGTGGTGGCGATACGCTGGTGATGGCCCTCGCGGTTCCGTTTCAGACGGCTTCGGGCGCCGCCTTTCCCTCAAGGCAGATTGTCGTGACAGTGGCTTTTGGCGTGATCGGACTAACGCTGCTGGCGCAGGGCTTCACTCTCCGGCCGCTGATAAAGCGGTTCGCGCTTCCCCGCGAGGATCCAGTGGAAGCCGAAGAGCGGCGCGCGCGCCTGGAGGCGAAGCACGCCGCGATAAAGACTCTCGAGGAGATCGGCGGGCTTGGACACATCCCGGCCAACGCCCTCGCACAAATGCGGGAGGCAATCATTCAAAGAACGAGGCTGGACCTGGACGATACCGACCACTCCGCGGGCCACACCGGTCTTACGCTCGAGGACTCGATCAGAGATGCGGAGCAGCAGGTGCGCGAGGCGTCGCGTGACGCGGTAGCGCGTCTTCGTGACGAGGAAGAAATTGGCGACGCGGCATTCAGAAGGGTCATCAGTGACCTGGACCTCGATGAAATTCGCAACGTCGACGAACCCATTATATGATTGAGCTTGGCCGTCACTCAACCTCATCGCGACGATGGCACTGATCTCCAGGGGATTTCGGGGAAGACGACAGTCAGCAGAAACCGCCGGGCGACTTCCTCCCGGGCAATACGAGACGCGTGACTTCCCCGTTCTCTCCGCGGGACCGACTCCGCGCGTTCCGCTCGCGACGTGGAATTTCACTTTGCAGGGCGCGGACGGCACCACGGCGCGCTGGACGTGGGAAGAGTTTATTGCGCTTCCGCGTCAAACTACCACGACCGACATCCATTGTGTCACCAAGTGGTCCAAGTTCGGAACGGTGTGGGAGGGGATTTCGGTCGACACCCTGCTGGCTGAAGCAGCCACAAAGGGAGTGCAGTCATCGCCGTACCTGATGGCTCGGTCCGACGGCGGCTATACCACGAACCTGCCGCTCGCGGACGTGACGGGCGGGAAGGCATGGATTGCTTTCATGTACGACGGTGCGCCGCTGGCGCCGGAGCATGGCGGCCCCGCGAGACTGCTGGTGCCGCACCTCTACTTCTGGAAGAGCGCCAAGTGGGTGCGCGAGCTGCGTCTCATGGAGAGCGACGCGCCCGGATTCTGGGAATCGTTGGGCTACCACAACTACGGCGATCCCTGGCGCGAGCAACGGTACGCGGGCGACGAGTGAATCGTGTCGACACCCCACAGAGGATTGTCTGGCGCCTCGCGACTGTGGTCAACGTCGTGCCCGAGACGCCGAGGACACGGACGATCGTCTTCGATGTTCCCGAGTGGCCGGGTCACCAGGCCGGACAGCACGTAGACGTGC
>Ga0193727_1001369_pt1 | contig 10042 bp, 10 predicted proteins | sample H2c2metaG_FD_143051 | JGI IMG/M metagenome (GOLD analysis project Ga0193727, IMG submission 143051) | Soil microbial communities from a riparian zone of the East river system, Colorado, United States - H2c2 | ecosystem: Environmental > Terrestrial > Soil > Riparian zone | place: USA: East River...
CCAGCAGAGGCGGTGACGCCGGAATTGGCTTTACCGGGCTTCAACACGGCTGACGGATTTCAGGCCCTGGATAGCCTTACCAGTGGCACCTTCAACTCAGCTTTCGGCGCTTTGACACTCGAGGACAACACTAGTGGGAGTCACAACACGGCCTTGGGCGGTCAGGCACTGACCAACAATATCGGCGGCAGTTTCAACACGGCGGTAGGTGAAAATGCCCTTGTTTTCAACACCTCGGGCAGCGGGAACATGGCCCTTGGGCAGGGCGCCCTTGGGAAGAACCTCATAGGCAGTAACAACACGGCCATGGGCTTCCAAGCGCTCAATGTTAACACCACCAATAACAACGTGGCTGTTGGCTTTCAAGCGCTAAGAAGCAACACGACCGGGAATCCCAACGTGGCCGTCGGTTTTCAAGCGCTTTTTAGCAACACCACCGGCGAAGCTAACACGGCTGTTGGGTATCAAGCGCTTAGTAGTAACACCTCTGCCTTCGACAATACGGCTGTTGGGGTTCGAGCGCTCTCTAGTAACGTCGGGGGGGATGATAATACGGCCACCGGTGCATTCGCACTTGTGTTAAACGAAACCGGCACCGACAACACGGCCAACGGTGCTTCGGCACTCGTCAACTGCACAGGCACCCACAACATCGCGTTGGGTTCCCAAGCCGGCAGCCAAGTGCTCGCCGGCAATAACAATATCTGCATCGGTAATGGAGGTAGTGATACGTCCAACACCATCCGCATCGGCGTGCAAGGAACGCAGACGGCAACCTTTATCGCTGGCATTCGTGACGTAGACCCTGCTGGTACGGACGAGGAGCTGGTAGTGATTAATGCAAACGGACAACTCGGTTCGGTGAGTTTCATCGGCCCCACTGGCGCCGCCTCTACGATACAGGAGCTAAAATCTACTGTCGCAAAGCAGGAAGCCACTGCCGCGGAGCAGCAGAAAGAAATTAAGGCCCTGACTGCGCGTCTCGAAGAGCAGGCCGCGCAAATCCAAAAAGTGAGCGACCGGCTTGAGTTGAGCAAAGCTGCACCGCAAACGGTCGCGGATAATCACTAGAACTGCGGAAAGAGACAAACCGCATTTCGCAATCAGCCGTCACGCTTCACCGCGTGGCGGCTTTTTGCTCCGCCTCGTTCACCACTCTTTGAACTCGCCTGCGTGCTCGTGCGTGTCAATCACGTTGCTAGCACGGTCGTCAACGCGAATCACAGCATCATGTGATCGGCTGCAAAATTTGGCATAGCCGACTGCATTGCTGGCCGCATGGGCTCGCCATACCACAGCCGACCGAATGGCAGCGCATCGGAAATTAGATCGACGCCGCGCTTATCTTTGCGCGGGCGGACTTCGTAAACGTGTTGTGCGTCGCTCATTGTGCGGGGGCCTGTCCCGTCGCAGCGTACGGTTAGGTAGCCTTGCGATGGGTCGCGAACGTGGCTGACTTTAGATGTCAGGCGTCAGTCGCCCATGGAAGCGTGCGCTTGGCAAAATCGGCTCGCCCGCAAACAAGATGAAAAACAAAGGAGCCAAGGCAGAACCCGCCAAACGCCAATGCGCCGACTGCGACGATGAAAAACCCTTCAATAACGAGTGCAATCGTGCGCCAGCCCAGAGCGAGTGAAACTCCAATCGCCAGCGCGAACAATCCGGCCAGAGCCTGAGCAAACCTCCGGGGGGCCGGAGCCGCAGCAAGAGCGGGACCGCCTGGTCGCGCTAACGTCCAATTATAGAGCGCATCGAAAGGATTGAGTCGTGGGGCCAATGCGCTCCACCAAAGCACCGCGGCGAGAGCGAAGAACCCAAGCGGGGCCTGCATTATCACAGCCACGACAAGGCAGAGGCCGATTACTCGAGGCTGGAACAGAAGCGCGGAATACTGGAGTGGACAGCTTTCCCCGACGGGTTCGCTAAGCCCTTGCTGGAGGATGAAGTTGCGCTTGGCATCACGACCACGAGAGCGATGCGCGGCTTGGATGTCGGCTCCGAGTTTCATAACGGCATTCCTAGGCTTCCTAACGAGAGAGATATAAGCCACGGGCGGGGTCGATAGCAAACTCGCTGACGTTATCTCGCCAAGGGGCTGTTGGCTTCATCTATTGGTTAGGCGCCGTTCGCCACAATGGCATCAATCGCGGCAAAGGCCGCCCTACAGACACCTTGATCGTAGTCGTCTTCGGGCGAGTAGGAGGTGAGCGCGGCAGCCCCGAGCGGAACCCGAGCGCGGACTGCGGCCACGGCGGCGGTCAGGTGGGGAAGGGAGAGACCGTTGGGGACCGGCAGGTAGTTCGCGTGGCCGACGGAAGGATCCAGCACATCGACGTCCAAGTGGAGATAGCCGAGGGTATCCGCCAACGGCGCCCTCGCCAGTAGGCCCGGGAGCCCTTTCGGGATCTGACCGACTGGGATGGCAGTAATGGCGGACCCCTGCAAAAGCGCCGCCTCTGACGGATCGAGGTCCCGAGCGCCCAGTAGAAGAGTGGCCTCGGCCGCGACAGGCTGAAATCCTGGCACGGTGGCTCCCAGGTGATGCCAACACAGACCCATCGTCATGGCGAGGCCCATGCCATCCAAGAAGCCCGACGTAGTAGTCTCCGGCGTATTGCAGTCGCCGTGGGCATCGAACCAGAAGGTGGCACGGCGAGCAGGTGTCAGGCCGCTCAGGGTGCCCACTGCCGTGTTGCAATTGCCGCTGAGCACCAGCGGAAAGTGACCGGCGGTCCGAGCGGACCGAACGGCAGTGGCTAGTCGCCGGGCCAGTTCGAACGCGGTCCGGATTTCGGCGGGTGGGTACGTCGGGTCATCCTCGATGATGTGGATGGCGGTAACTATGTGTCCCTGACGTTGGAGGTGAGCAGGGAGCCCGGCACGGACGAGGTGCTCGGGCCCGGCCCCGCAGCGCCAGGCGCGTTGGCCGGAATCGTAAGGGACTAGCAGGAGTTGGATATTCATGCGGGAGATCAGGACAATGGAAGGCGCCTAACGAGATATGGATGGAATTTCTCCGTAATATTTTACGGAATTATTCCGCCTAATCCTCCTGCTTGCTTCGTGATCGCCCGATAAAAGCGGAAACATTGGAAATCGGTTTTAGCGGGAAATGCGACGTGGCGCGAGGGAAAAACTCACCACTCTTTGAAATCGCCCGCGTGCTCGTGCGTTTCGATCACGTTGCCCGCGGCATCGTAAACGCGAATCACAGCGTCATGTGAGCGGCTGAAAAACTTGGCGTAGTCAACTGCGTTGCTGGCGGCGTTTGGCTCGCCATACCACAGCCTGCCGAATGGCAGCGCATCGGAAATCAAATCGTATCCGCGTTTGTCACGGCGCGGGCGGACTTCGTAAGCGTGCATATCATTTTCTGCGAAACGCCGCCGCAATCTTCTCAATAATCCATCGCAGTCCTACCCAAATCAGCCACAACGCGATAAGAAAACCAATGAGTAGCAACAGGAAACCAATGAGTTTCCAGAAAGACCTTCCGCCGCCTGGAATATATGATGGTGCTTGCGCAATCGTTAAGAGAAACCCCATGCCTTGCATACGGAAGCCCTGCATCTAATCTCCGCCGAAGAAAGACATCAGCAAGCGTGTAATCTCGGTTGCGATCATCGTACCGCCACGTGCGTTATTGGGAAATCATCGCCGTTACGCATTTGTTTAAGAAAAGTTACTTATTTGTTACGGAAATAGCTTGACAGATTGACCGGATTTTTCCAAACTCGGCTTCGCTAAACGGATCTGAATCAGGCGCAGGACATTTCCCCGCTAGGTTCTTCGCCCCTTCCGGACCCGCAATCCCAGGGAACTAACTCAGCGGGGAAACAGAAAGGGAGAACCATGAATCCATTGATTCAGTTCAAAAAAACCAGAATTCTATTACTTTTCATCGCACTTCCTATCGGCACCCTTTCCCACGCAGATGTAATAACGGACTGGAACACCGCCGCCCTTAACACGATTCGTGCCAGCAGCACAGCGCCACCGATTGCCTCCCGCAGTCTTGCCATTCTTCACATCTCAATCTACGACGCCGCTAACGGTATCGCCCGCACGAACGAACCTTACCTGGTGCAAAGCTTAGCGCCGAGCAGTGCTTCGCGTGAAGCCGCTGCCAGCGCCGCGGCGCACAAGGCGCTCGTCAATTTGTTCCCAGCTGCTGCGTCCAACTTCGATACGCTTCATGCCGCGATTCTCGCTGCAATCCCCAATGGGCCACAAAAGATCGCCGGGATCGTGTGGGGTGAATTCGTCGCAAACCAAATTCTCGCGGCGCGCGCCAATGATGGTTCAAATGCTATAGTCCCACCGCCTGGCGGTAGCGGTCCTGGCGTGTGGGTGCCGACACCTCCGGCCTTCGCTTTGTATTTGCTGCCGCAATGGGGATTCGTTGTGCCATTTGCAATGAGCAGCAGCTCCCAGTTCCGTCCACCGGGCCCGCCGTCTCTCGATAGCCAGCGATACGCAGCGGACTACAATGAAGTTAAGGAACTCGGCGCGGCTGTGGGCTCAACGCGCACAGGAGAGCAGAGCGAGATCGCCTTGTTCTGGGCGGATGGCGCCGGCACCGAAACGCCCCCAGGCCACTGGAACAGTATTGCGCAGACTATCGCGGCGGCAGAAGGCAACACACTGGAAGAAAACGCGAGGCTGTTTGCCCTGTTGAACATCGCCATGGCCGATGCTGCCATTTGCGCCTGGGACGCGAAATACACATTCCATAACTGGCGCCCCGTAACGGCGATTCGCAACGCCGAAACCGATGGCAATCCTGCCACAGACCCCGATACAGCCTGGATTTCGTTCATCGTGACACCGCCCTTCCCTGATTACGTCTCCGGCCATAGCACGTTCAGTGGCGCAGCCGCGACCGTGCTCCCACTGTTTTACGGCACAGAAGACCTGCCCTTCACCACCGGCTCCGATTCTCTGCCCAGCGTGCGCAGCTTTTCAACCTGCCTCGATGCAGCGGAGGAAGCGGCAGTGAGCAGGATATATGGTGGGATTCACTTTCGATTTGCAAGCGACGATGGATTGCAAGCGGGAATCAGCATCGGCGAATGGACTGATAGCCACTATTTGCAGCCCAAGGGCAATCACTCGCGAAGATAACAGCGGAGGCAAGAAGACTCACGTCCGCGCAGACGCTCGATTGGTTTCTCAAGAAGCATCAGTTGCGGAAAAGAATGAGCCGCGCTGCGCCGCAAGTGGCCGGGAATCATCGCTGACAATCTCAGCAAAGCCGGTTGGAGTTGGGGCTGCGTGTCAGCGATTGATTCCAACGGGCGAACAATCTTCGTTGCTGACGCGCATCGCGACGATGGAAAACGCTTTATTGTGCGTGCGGATGAAAAGCTGACTGCGTTTGTGGAACTGGAATCGGCGATTCGGGGATCTCCTAGTTTCACGCCCATGCACTCTGTCAAGCGACACAGCGCAGACACAGAAATGTACGACTAAGGTCCCATAGACCCACCACGCGAACCCTAACATCATTAAAACGGATCTGAATCAGGCGGAGGACATTTCGCCCCCGCTAGGTTCCTTCGCCCCTTCCGGACCCGCAATCGCAGAGAAACCAACTCAGCGGGGAAAAAGAAAGAACCAAATCATGAAACCATTAATAAAACTCAAAACAACAACCCTGCTCGTCATTCCGCTGGTGCTGGCCGGTTTTGCGCTTTTGCCAAGGGCGCAAGCAGAGACGCCAGCAGAGGGCGTGACGCCGGAATTGGCTTTACCGGGCTTCAACACGGCTGACGGATTTAACGCCCTGGATAGCCTTACTACTGGCATCTTCAACTCAGCTTTCGGCGCTTTGACACTCGAGGACAACACCACTGGGAGTCACAACACGGCCCTGGGTGGTCAGGCACTGCGGAACAATATCGGCGGCAGTTTGAACACAGCGGTAGGTGAAAATGCCCTTGTCTTCAACACCACGGGCGGCCAGAACATGGCCCTGGGGCAGGGAGCCCTTGCGAACAACCTCACAGGCAGTAACAACACCGCCATGGGTTTCCAAGCGCTCAATCGCAATACCGTAAGTGGCAACACGGCTATTGGTTTTCAAGCTGGTTTTGCCAACAGTACCGGTACTGACAACGTGGCCGTGGGTTTCCAAGCGCTCGTTAACAACACCATCGGGAGTTTCAACGTGGCCATCGGTACGGAAGCACTCGTTACCAACTTTGGCGCCGGCAGCAACACAGCTGTCGGTTTCAGCGCACTCGCTAGCGGCAACGGCGGCAGCAACACGGCCGTCGGTGAGAGCGCGCTCGCTAACACCGGCGGCAGCAACAACATCGCCTTGGGCGCCGGTGCTGGCCTCAATCTCAACCAAACTGGCAACAACTTCAATATCGATATCGGCAACCCAGGCGTTGCTGCCGACGCTAACACCATCCGAATCGGCAACACTCAAACGGCTACCTTTATCGCTGGCATTAGCGGGGCAAGCGCCGCTAGCGGTGCCGCGGTTTTCGTTACCGCAGCCGGTAAGCTCGGGACTGTCACTTCCTCGGCGCGTTTCAAGGACGCGATCAAGCCCATGGATAAGACCAGCGAAGCAATCCTCGCGCTCAAACCGGTGACGTTTCGCTATAAGCACGAGCTTGATCCCGACGGCATCCCGCAATTTGGCCTCGTGGCCGAGGAAGTAGAGAAGGTAAATCCCGATCTGGTTGTTAGGGACACCGGTGGAAAGGTTTATACCGTCCGCTACGAAGCGATCAACGCGATGTTGCTCAACGAGTTCCTCAAAGAGCACAAGACGGTGCAGGAGCAGGGAGCTACGATTTCGCGGCTAGAGAAGCAAATCGAAGCACTTACTGCGGGGTTACAGAAAGTGAGCGCACAGATCGAGGCGAGCAAACCTGCGCCGCAAACGGTGGCCAACAATCAGTAAAACTGCGTAGCGCAAACAGCAGCAGTATTTTCGCAATCAGCCGCCATGCTTTGCCGCGTGGCGGCTTTTTGTTTCGCCCCGCTCACCACTCTTTGAAATCGCCCGCGTGCTCGTGCGTTTCGATCACGTTGCCCGGCTTCATGGTAAAATTTAGACCAATCCGCCATCGCGCCGGGCTGCGTTTTACTGTTTGTGGAAGCTGAAGCGACTAACGTGCCTGAGCAAGCGAGTGAGGAAATGATAAAATATTGCGCGGCGCATCCTAAAAGTCCCACAGCGACACGTCGTCCGCAGTTGTCGCTCCGTAACGGGTTATGGATCGCGCTTCTTGGGTCTAGCGTTAAAGACGGGATCGTTGGAATCGGGTCGACTGTCGAAGACGCGCTGCGTGCATTCGACAATCGATATGCGATGGATCGCGTCCAGAGGAAGACAAGATAGACCACGCGCAGTCGAATTTCGTAAACACGCGCGTCCCTCACCACTCTTTAAAATCGCCCGTGTGCTCGTGCGTTTCGATCACGTTGCCAGCGCCCACCTGGACGACTTAGGAGCATCGGACTTCTACCTATACACAAATCTGCCGGGTGCCCGATTGTGCGATCTTTGCAGCCGACCACATTTACTCAAGCAAAGGGGGCAAAGGAGGAGTGATGCTCATAAGCAACACAATCGCGGATCTCCGGCACCAGATTCATGACGACCTCCGAAGACAACATCCGGAATGGGTTCTGCCAGACGGCGAATGCCCAATGTGCGATGCCTACGAGGCGCGGCTCATGGATCTGCTCGGTGTCCGGCTCACAGACGACGCCCGACCGAATGGCAGCGCATCGGAGATCAGATTGAATCACAGCATCATGTGAGCGGCTGCGAAACTTTGCGTAGCCGATTGCATTGCTGGCCGCGTTTGGCTCGCCATACCACAGCCGACCCAATGGCAGCGCATCGGAAATGAGATCGACGCCGCGATGATCTTTGCGTGGTCGCACTTACATTGACACCACGCGACCGTAACGACCGTAACAATGCGATCAGTTGTGCGTGTCACATCTGTCACATTTGTCACATCGGGGCAGCTACTGTCATCAACCTGTCAGCAAAAGGCCGTTTGTCCAAACTGTCCAATCGCCTACCGACGCCTACGCTGACCTACGTTTTCACGGTCATTTTCTACGGTCTGAAGGTTTTTTGCTGCAAAGTCACGCAATTCTGCGTAACACAGCGCGAATGCAGAATGGCCGAAACACCTAGCGTCCGCAACGGTGCGCAAGCCGGTGAAAGCGCACGCAAAAACTCCTTCGTGAATTAGAAATCCGTTGCTCTATCCGGCTGAGCTACGGGCGCAGAATTAGCAGAGACATATACCGCGTTTCCTTAGGAATAAAAGCAACTCAAGCTACGCGATTCTTACTTTTGCTTTTTGGAGATAACGATTAGCTGCAACCGCCACCTCGCGAGCGCTCCGGCTGGAGAACTGAGAAGGTATCCCCCTTTTCCCATCTTTGGGCGGACACTAATCGCTGAATCCGTGCTTCAGTTCCCAAACGCGTAATGCGGCATACACGAGTCCTTGGGTTTGGGTAAAGCCATCGTCGGACGTAACCCCCTCGCGGTCACCAACTTTCTCTACGCACCTCTCCTCCATGGCACGGGACCAGTGTTTTCGTGGTGCTCTCGGCCCTCCGCTAAGACGCTTTTGCAACCGTCGTTCAAAAATACCGCGTTTACCCTTATTCATGAGAGCTTAATTCTGATCGCGATTAGCGTCCTCCTGTTCCTTTTTCCTGTTCTCTCATCATGAAAACGCGCGTCCGCTTTGTGCTGGTCGCACAAAAATTCACGCGAATCGAACACCAATCACGGCGCACACTTGCCGGCTCCCGTTGCTCCGAGGACTATGAACGCAGTTTCCATACTTGACGGTCAACGCCACAGTGCAATATCCGTGAAAAGCGCTTGTGCGAGCGGCGGTTCTCCGGCAGTTTCGTGCCACCATGGCAGCAGATCGCAGGCTCGGTTGTCTCAGTATTTTTTTGTTCGTCGCGCTTTGCGCTAGTCTCTTCGTGAACTTCGTCCTGACGGCGGCAGTGTTTCAGCGCTATGGCGGGGTGAGGGAAATCGAACCGCTCCCGCGTTTCCGTGAGATCTTGCTTCAGAGAGGCACACGCGGAGCTGGCGACAAGGTCGTCGTCATTACCATGCGCGGTTTGATCAGCTCGTCGATCCCGGGCAATGTGTCCGATTCGATGGTCGACGACATGCGCACGGCGCTGCAACAGGCCCGCGATGACGATCGCGTCAAAGCGATCGTGCTGGAAATCGATTCGCCCGGTGGCGAGGTGACCGCTTCCGATGCCATCTACAGCGCTCTGGTCAAAGCGCGCGCGAAGAAACCGGTCGTGGTTTACATGGAATCGCTCGCGGCTTCGGGCGGCTATTACGTTTCCTGCGGCGGTAAATTCTTAATGGCCAGCGACACGACGATTACGGGGAGCATCGGCGTTATCATTCAAACGCTGAACTACGAGCAACTGTTTAACAAGGTGGGACTGGCTTCCGTCGTTTTTAAAAGCGGCAAGTTCAAGGACATGCTCAACGGGGCGCGGCCGATCACGCCGGAGGAGCGCGCGCTGGTCCAGAGTTTCATTATGAAAACCTACGATAAGTTTCTCGGCATTGTCGCGAAGGAGAGAAATCTCTCCGCCGATCTGCTGCGCAATACCATCGCCGACGGCCGAATCCTGTCGGGGAAAGACGCATTCGAGAATAAGCTGATTGATGGCCTTGGTGAATTGGACGATGCGTTCGCTAAAGCCAGACAATTGGGAAATGCGCCGGGGGCGAAAATTGTGAAGTACGGTCCGCCGTTCAGCCTGAGCCGATTCCTGCGAATTTTTGGAGAGGCTGACTCAAAAATCGAATTGCAGCTTCCGAAACAGTTCGTTCCACAGCTGGAATCGGGACGTGCGTATTTCCTGCCGAGCTATTACGCGCCGTAGGTAACGAAACGCATGCGATCCGACGGCTTTTTTGCGGCGTTCGGAGCCGCGCCGAGTTTTGTTTTAAACGCCTTTTTCGCGCTTTACTTTCTTGCTAGCGTCTACGTTTACATTTCACTGG
>Ga0193727_1001370_pt1 | contig 10034 bp, 7 predicted proteins | sample H2c2metaG_FD_143051 | JGI IMG/M metagenome (GOLD analysis project Ga0193727, IMG submission 143051) | Soil microbial communities from a riparian zone of the East river system, Colorado, United States - H2c2 | ecosystem: Environmental > Terrestrial > Soil > Riparian zone | place: USA: East River...
CGAAGCGAATTGCTCGCCGCTTCAACGTTCTCGCTTGGGATGTTGGGAATGAGGAGGTTTTGCCATACGGTAAGCCTCAATTCGCCGTTCCCGAAGTTTTCCGCTATCTTTGCGATGGCGTTCATCTGGTCGGCCGGAAGTCTGCCGACCGGGACGGACACGCCAATGTAATGCAATCCCGGCTGGCGCTGCGCGTGCACGCCAATGTGCCCAGCACGGTCGATCGGATTACGTGGTTCGCACTCCGATCCTGGAAAGCGAATGATGGGGAAGGCGAGGCGCTTCTCAGTCTCTTCAAGGAATTTGTCGACACCCCAGCGATCCACCAGGTACTTCAATCGGGCTTTCTTGCGATCTGTTCGATCGCCGTTTTCCGAGAAGACGCGAATCATGGCGGCGGCCACCGCTACAGTCTGTTCGGGGCGCAGCAGCAAGCCGCAGTCAGACCCAAACTGTTTATGTCCAGTGATTCCGCAAAGCAGAACACGGAAATAGATCCCCGCAGGGAGACTGCGCCCATCGCCCACTCGCGTCGCAACAAATCCGATGTCGTTCGTATCGGCCACCACACCAATGGATCCGCCGCTATCAAACGCGACATTGAATTTTCTCGGCAATCCATAAAGATCGCGTGAATTCAGAATGTAGTGATGAAGCGCGTCGGCCAGTGGGGCCACATCGTAAAGCTCAGTTGGGTCGAGCCCCGTAATCGGCGACGCGGTGATATTCCGAACATTGTCAGCCCCTGAACCACGCGAACTCATCCCCAGCGACTGAACCTTGTTCAGTACGCGGACAGTGTCCTTCGGTTGAAACTCACGGATTTGCACGTTGGCACGTGTCGTGAGATCGGCTCGGCCAGAGCCCCAAGCCACTGCCATTTGCGCCAGGCCCCGCATCTGGTGCGAAGACAAGATGCCTCCAGGCACCCTCAACCTCAGCATGAAAGAGTCTTGGGCGGGAGCCACATAAAACAAGCCATGAAATTTGAACCGGAACAGATCATCGGCTGCCGGAGCACGATTCTCATCCGCGTGCGCTAGAAGTCTGTCCCAAATGTCGAGTGGGTTCTGCTCGTACTTCCACATCTCCTCACGGCTCAGATCGGAAATCGGGGTGCCACAATAGCACTCTTCCGCACTGCTCGCTTGGTTCGCAACGCCCAAAGCGGGATCGTTTGTTATGAGCCCTGCCGCCGTCTGTCCCGCAAAGGCAGAGGCACGCCTCTGCAATGCACTCGCGAAGAAACCGAGCAGATATTCTTTCTGCTCCGGGGTGAAGGCCGCCGGACTGGAAAGTAAAGAAGCTTCCATGCTGAATCCTCTAGATCAGTCGCCGCGAAAAATCACGAGCCGGATGATCGTCTGGAGCGCGAATCCGCATCGCATGCAGATCGACGCTATGAACGGGCGAACGCCGCAGTCAGCTGCGGAGATGCACACTCGTCATGGAGCATGGAAATGTAAAGGAACTGAATTGAGAGCTCAACACAGCGTGGTGAGAGCTTCAGAGAAGCGGCGCGAACGTCTTTGTCGCCCCGTTGTTGCAAATAGTACCCGTTTCCCTCTCACGATTCAAGTCGTCGTGTATGTTCGCTTCCAGCACGAGTGAAATAGTTTCTAAAAGCCGAAAATATTGAATGAAAGCGCGCTTACAAGGGTCATCTGCAGGATTCTTCATTGAATCCTCATATGGCATGTGCTAAAAACTCGATAACTTCATGGTGCAACGGCGACACCCTGACGTGTCGCTCGTCTCATCTTTCTTGAGCCAGCGCTCCCCGCCTGAGCATGTAATCCATCCGCTAATTCAAGAGCGAGACTTGCGTTCTTCTACTTCTCACTGAGCCCCGACAACATCGTTGGTCGGGCCAGAAGTTACAGCGTCACTCCGCGCGGATCACCAGTTTGGCCGTTGATTGTGAGCGCGGCCAGCGACTTACTGTCTTTATCACCTTTTTGGAGGCTTTTTGAGACGGGCTATTTCATTGACTGTATTCATTCTTGTCGTCTGCATCGCTGCTACCTCCGCAAGCGCGGCTCAAGCGCAATCAGGCTCTATCTCTGGCTGGGAAAACCGTGTACGCAAGACGACTTCGCAGCAACCCGGATGGGCTGTACCGGTAATTACACCCTATTCCGGCATCGTGCAGCTGATTCGCACTGACATCATCCGGCAATACACTTCAACTCGAACCCTCACCATGAACTACGGAAACGGCAAAGGGCTCAATCTGATTCCCTTTTACAAAACAGAAGTCGATATCGACCTTCCGCCGTACGTACTGCACAACACACACCCGTCTCTCGATGGGGCCGGAGATTTCTCTGCACTATTGAAATATCGCTTGTTCGCCGGGAATGAATTGCATGGCAACTACGCGCTTTCCGCGCAATTGCTTGCCACCGGAGCCACGGGGAGCTACAAGAATGGAACGGCCTCAACAACTTTCACGCCCACCATCGTTGGAGGCAAGGGCTTAAAACGCCTCGATTTCCAGAGCAGCATCGGAGGCACGTTGCCAACCCAATCGATCCATTCCATCGGCCGTACCATCTCGTGGAATAGCGTGGCTCAGTATCGGCTCAAGAAGGTCTTCTGGCCTGAACTGGAAACGAACTCAACGTTCTATTTTCTGGGACCGCACGATGGCAAGAGCCAGGTATTCCTGACTCCCGGCCTCATGATCCACAAGATCAAGCTGAGAGCCGCGGAGACTAGCCGCTTGGCGCTCTCCGTTGGTGGAGGCATGCAAATCGCCACATCTTCCTACCACGCGTATAACCATGCGCTCGTCTTCACGGCTCGGATTGGTTTCTGAATTGTCGGCTTTGCGGTTCCATCAGCGATGTCGAAAAGCTTTGACTCATTGGTCGGAAATGGGATTCCGTCTTGCGATTTAATCGATCCATGTCTAGAATCACAGCATCCGGCTTGGCTGATCGCATGCATCCATCGACGCTGCGCAATTAGCTGAATGTCGAAATGCTGGAACATGATCAGACAGTCTGCTTAGATTTGCGTGTAGCACACGATTTGTGCGGCGCTTAGGAGAGTGTCTTTGCCTCACGCGAGCTTCAGGGGACTTCGGGTTCTTTCACTAGAGTCCCGTCGTGCCATCGAAGTTGCCAAACTTATCCGTACTTACGGAGGAGAGCCCTTTGTGGTCCCGTGCATGCGCGAGGTTCCCCTCGACTCCAACACGGAGGCGCTTGAATTTGCCGCCCAGTTGATTCGTGGAGAATTCGACCTGGTCGTCTTTTTTACGGGTATCGGTGTTCGCGCGGTTGTAGAGACCGTGGCAACAAAGAATGACCGGGAAACGTTTCTGGAGGCTCTTCGAAAAGTCAAAGTAGCTGCCCGCGGTCCCAAACCTTATGCAGTTCTGCGCGAGTTCAAAGTGCCTGTGACCGTGACGGCTTCCGAGCCTGCCACCTGGCGCGAATTGATGCAAGTGATTGAAGTTGGGTTCGGTGCATCGCTCGCCAAGATGCGGGTGGCTGTGCAGGAATACGGAGCGTCGAATCCCGAATTCTTGTTGGACCTCACATTGAAGTGCGCATCAGTCACCAAGGTCCCTGTCTACCAATGGGCTCTGCCGGAGGACCTTGCGCCGCTCGAAGAGTGCGTCCACTGCATTGCTCGCGGAGGCTACGACGTTTTGCTTTTCATGACAGCGGTACAGGTCATTCATCTGTTCCAGGTTGCGGAGAGAATGCACTGCGTTCCCGCGATGCGTGCAGGATTGCATTCAATGGTCATCATCTCGATTGGCCCAACCACTACCGAGGAACTGACCCATTATGGAATCACCCCGGACTTCGAGCCATCCCGGCCCAAGATGAGTTTCATTGTCAACGAAGCGGCCCAGTATGCAGGAAAGATTCTCGAACAAAAGCGGGGCGGAGAGGCGCTGAGTGGTGACATCCTTCCGGTCCAGGAATCAACCGGCGCCACCATCGCCACTCGGGCGGCCCTTCCCGCCCAGATCAAACCAATTGTGCCGCGCGTTGCTCTATCAACTCCCACGATGGCGGGCTTCCGGGATGGTCTAACTCAGATTGATTTCCTACATGAGATCAGCAGCCGCATTGCCTCTGCGGACTCTTTCCACACGGTTCTAAATCGCATTGTGGAGTTTGTAACCTCGGTCATTCCCTGCGACTCTTGCTTTATCTACGTGCTCGATGAGGACAAGCTGGTTCTTCGCGCGTCGAAGAACCCGCATGCTGACTTGGTGGATCACCTGGGAGTCCAATTTGGGCAAGGCGTTACTGGGTGGGTTGCCGAGCACCGCGAACCAGCGGTCATCTCCTCGAACGCCTCGAACGACCCACGTTTCAAAGCGTTCAAGAATCTTCCTGAAGATCACTTTGAAGCAATGCTCTGTACCCCGATTCTATGCGCTAGCAAGGTAGTGGGTGTGATCAATTTGCAGCATCGGCTTTCGTACGAGCACTCCGCTCATGAGGTTCGACTACTTTCGATGCTTGGCTTCCTGGTTGGTGCGGAGATCGAACGAGCACGGTTGGAATCAGAAAATGTTCAACTGACGGGGAAGCTGGAGGCGCGCAAAGCGGTCGACCGAGCCAAGGGAATCCTGCAGAGAGACCTATCCTTGACTGAGGACGAAGCCTACCGTGCCATGCAGAGCGAAAGTCGCCAGCGCCGTAAATCGATGCGCGAGATTGCCGAAGCCGTAATTCTGGGTGAGGAATTGAGGAAGTCCCAATCGGGTCTTGTCGATCCCAAACGCGCTCGAGGATGAGCCCGCCCCTCAAGCGAGTCTGCTACACCCGCACGCGGTCGTGGAAATAGTGACTCTTCTTCATCTGCCGTGTGGAGTTGACCACCCGTACGGAAGTATTGCAATGCAGCTTGAATCGCTTCACGTTCCTCGTCGATTAGACTTCTATTCCTGGCGTCGTTCCTAAGATTATCGCCACTAGACGGGCGCAACTCTCAAGCGCCCTGCAGGACATGAAGTGTTCTCGCCGTTTTCACGTGCGATGGCGGTTGCACAAAACCCTTGGGAACATAGGAACAACACGGCTCTTCGGCGTACGGGTTTCCGGTCAGGGCGTGTGCACGGGCGCGCGATCCACCGCAGATTTCCTTGAATTCGCAGGAACCGCACTTTCCTGCAAGCTTTGATGAGTCTCGCAAATTCCGAAACAAGGTTGAGTCGCGATAGACTGCAGCCAATTTCTCCTCACGAACGTTACCGGCGGACAGGGGAAGAAAGCCGCTCGGGAAGACCTCTCCCTTATGCGAGATGAAGACAAACCCCTTCCCGTCATTGAGCCCACGCGGTGCACGCCCAATTGCGTCGGCAGACCTCTCATGCGCACCAAAGGCGTCTACTCCGGACTGTCGCTCCGCGACTCGCTGCTGGAGGACAAACCGCCTGTAATGTTGTGCCTCCGTAGTCTTGATATCAAAGCTTGCGGTTCTGGATAGTTTGTAGACTTTCCCAAATACCGACTCGAATTCATCGGCACTCAACAGATCGTTCAGCTTTCCACGCCCTGTAGGGACAAGGAAGAAAACACTCCAAAGGGTTATCTTCAGCTTCTCCAGCAGCGCAACAATCTCGTCAATCTCGGCGATATTTCGCCGGCTGAACGTAGTGTTGATCTGTACCGGCAGGTCAATCTCGTTTGCCCAGCGAATGGCGTCAAGCGTCCGCGCGAACGACCCGGTCATTCCGCGAAATGCGTCGTGGGTCTCAGGCCTTGCTCCATCCATGCTCACCGCGAGCCGAGCGAGACCAGCCTCCTTGAGCCGAACGATCTTTTCTCTCGCAAGCAAAGGAGTAGCGCTCGGCGTCAAAGAGACTCTGACTCCCACAGATCGGGCATGCCCTATCAACTCGAAAAGATCAGGTCGCTTGAGTGGGTCGCCTCCCGTTAACACGAAAACTGGAACCTTCAAAGCCGCAATCTGGTCTATCAGGTGTTTTCCCTCGTCCGTACTGAGTTCCAAAGGATCCCGCTCGGGCTGAGCGGAGGCGCGGCAATGAACACAGGCCAGGTCGCATGCCTGGGTCACTTCCCAGATGGCGATGAATGGCCGTTCGTTGAAGTCAATCGCGTTGATTTGCGGGTTCATGAACCTATAGAACAACCGCGATCGTGCCGTGCGCAGTGACCAAAGTCTCAGACTGCTAGAATTCTCCGGTGACTTTCGAACGCACCGATCTCGCTGCTGCCCTCGGGAAAACCGCGCTTTTGTCGAGCCTCACCCCCATCGAGTTGAAAATGCTCGCCGCGCGCACGGTTCGCAAACTATTCAGTGCGGGCGAGTTGCTCTTCTCAGAAGGCGAGCCTTGCAACGGCCTCCATATCATTGCGCAAGGCAAGGTTCGCATCTTCAAGACGTCAGTGAGCGGCCGCGAGCAGGTTCTGGCAGTGAATGTTCCCGGCGAGTCCGTCGCGGAACTGCCGGTCTTCGACGGCGGGCCTTTTCCAGCCTCCGCCGTGGCAATTGACGATTCGGAGATTGCCTTCATTTCGCGCAGTGATTTTCAGGCTTACTGCATGGAACATCCTGAAGTCGCGCTCAAAGTGCTCCAGGTGGTGGGTTCTCGTCTCCGGCGCCTGGTTGGGATTATTGAAGAGCTATCGTTCACCACCATTCGTCAGCGTTTGATTTCGGTATTGCTCAGGCTGGCGGAAAGCGAAGGCAAGAAGACCGCGCATGGGATTCAGTTTCAACTTCCAGCAAGCCATCAGGAGCTTGCCAATCAGCTTGGAACGGTGCGTGAGCTGGTGTCGCGTAACCTCATGCGCCTGCAGGCCGAGGGGCTCCTGGATGTAGACGCGCGACAAATCGTAATCACTGACCTAGTCGGCCTGAAGGCGCTCCTGGAAACGGCTTCCTAAGGTTTTTGAACTCCGAGTGACATAAGTTACTGCCCTGTTTGTCGTCGATAGCTAAGGTTGCAGGTGGAGAGTGCAAATGTCCACCTCAACACAATCCATCCGCGAGATCCTCACCAGGCACCCATCCGCGGCCACCATCCTGAATCGATTCGCTATCGACCCGTGCCTGCAAGCCGACTTGTCGCTTGAAGGAGCCTGCCACGAGTTGCAGCTCTCCGTCGATCAAGTCCTCGAAAAGCTTGCCGACGCCGAATCAAAGGAGCACAGCGGTGTGACAGCCGATCCGGCAACCCTGCCCCTTGCGCGCCTCATTCAACATATTGTCCGCTTGCATCACCAATTTGTTCGTCAAGAGCTCCCAAGACTGGCCGAGATGGCTTCAACGGTCGCGGCTAAGCGCGCTGGTCACGCACCCGGATTGGCGCGCGTCGCCGAACTGATCGAGAAACTTCATAGCGATATGTACGCGCACATTCAGAAGGAAGAGCAAATCCTGTTTCCGTTCATCGCGCGAATGGACCGTGAATCGATCGTTGCTTATCCTCCTGCGCACGCTTGCTTCCGTTCGGTGACTCATCCAATCGTCATGATGGAGCAAGAACACGAGTCGGCCAATCATATTCTTGCTGAACTTGTCCGCCTCACAAATCACTTCGAGCCGCCCTCGTGGGCGTGCGCAACGCACATCGCTCTTTTCTCCGGGCTCCGCGAATTCGCAACGGACCTTGAGCAGCATGTCCATCTGGAGAACGATGTCCTGTTCCCCCGCGCCATTCAATTGGAGACAGAACTCAACGCGCGGACTTCGTTAACACAACTCAAGGCGAGGAGTTAGTCATGGCTACGCTTCCACTGTTCGATCAATCTCTCTCAGGTGCTCTGAACAACTCGAGCGTCGACATCGCGCGCGAACGGCAAAAAAGCCTGATCCTGCGGGCCTGGATCCTGAGCGGCCTCTTCTTTATGGCCCTGCCCGGGACCCTGCTGGGGTTTTCGAACCTGATGGCCATTAGTGCCAATCACGGCCTGGGCGCCTTGCCGGCTGCATGGATGGAAGGACACGGGCACGCACAGATGTTTGGCTGGATTGGCAGTTTCATTCTCGGCATCGGATTCTACTCACAGCCGGCGGTTGGACGCTCAATACTTCGTGTTCCTCTTTCCTGCTTCACCCTCTGGATATCCGGCGTCGGAACGCGCTGGTTCGCAAATATCTATGGGTGGCATTGGCGCACGCTGCTTCCTGTTTCTGCTGGATTTGAGCTAATTGCGGTGATTCTGTTTCTCTATGCAGCCTCTCACCATAAGCTACCCGCATCCAGTCAGGGAAACAAAGCGAAGGCGCCCATGGAACTCTGGATGGTCTCGGTCCTGATCGGCACGGCGGCGTTAGCCTTCGCGGTGATCTTCAACTTTGTCGAGTGTGTTCGATTGAGCATGCAGGGCGGCCTTCGATCTTTTCCGCACGCCCTCGATCAGAGATATCTCGTATTGCTGGGCTGGGGCTTTGTCGTCCCCGTGGTTTGGGGATTCTCCGCGCGGTGGCTGCCCATGTTTCTTGCGATCTCTAGACCCAATGCTCGTTGGTTTCGAACCGCCCTGTGTCTGGATTTCGCGGGCGTTCTCTTCGGAGTATCAGGCCTGCCAAAACCGGCAACGATCCTGTTCGCCCTCAGCGCTTTCGCAATAGGTGTTGGCCTTCGCATTGCAGAACGGCCCCTTGGACACGCCAAAACACTCGGCATCCATCCAAGCTTTCCAACCTTCGCCCGTTTGGCGTATTCATGGCTCATCGTTGCTGGGTCCATGAGTGTCTGGGCCGCATTTTCAGATGTGCACGGCGGCATCTGGGGCGCTTCGCGTCACGCTGTGACAGTCGGTTTCGCGGCAACAATGGTATTCGCAATTGGGCCCCGCATTCTCCCCCACTTCGCAGGTATTCAGAGCATCTTCAGCAAGCGCCTCATGTTTCTCAGCCTGCTGTGTCTTCAAGCCGGCTGCCTGCTGCGGGTTTCCTCTGAGCCTCTCGCATATGAAGGCCTGGTCTCATTCGCATGGAAAGTGCTGCCTGTCTCAGGCATGCTGGAACTGAGTGGAGTGTTGATCTTCGCAACAAATCTGGCCCTGACGTTTCTTATCGGACGGTCAGCATTCGCTGTGAGCACTCAGAGTCAACAATCTGTTGCGTAGTTACCCGCCGGTAAGCAGGCCGCATATGACACGCGCTAGTTCCCGGCCTCCTGCTCCTCTCCATGTGGCGAATCGTAGGTGGCTCCCTGGCACGAGTGGTTCTTTTTGCCAGATCCGGAAGCGCGCGACGTGATCTATATCACATTCGAGGCGTCGTTTTTTTGCGAGACTCTATTTCGCGAAACGTGATTTTTATCACGGATATTGTGACTTAGGTCCCTGCATTCAGCTTACGAACTCTTTAAGCTGGCCTCATTGCAGCCACCTCCGGTGACGGACCAGGCCGCGACCTGCTTTTCATCTTCAAATTGAGGGAGATCATGTCCTACAAACGTTATTGGGTGGCCTTTGCCATCGTCATCATTGGGTCTTTCGCCGTGCTCGGCAGCGTTGGGCGAAAGATGATTAGCCAAGCTCCGCCACTTCCGGATGTGTACACAACAGACGGACAACTCTTGTTCACTGGCAGTTCCATCACTGACGGGCAGGGGGTCTGGCAGTCGATCGGCGGACAGGAGATCGGCACCGTCTGGGGTCATGGAGCGTACGTCGCACCCGACTGGAGCGCCGATTGGCTTCATCGCGAGTCGTTGATTCTGCTGGATACGTGGGCACTCAAGTACGGAGCCCCAAATTTCGAAGCGCTCGGTCAGGATCAGCGGGCAGTGTTGAAGGCTCGACTGATTCGCGAAATGCGCACCAATACATACGAGGCCTCCACCAACCGGGTCACCATCAGCGCAGACCGAGCCGCCGCGTTTGCCCAGTTGGAAACCTACTACGCTGATGTGTTTGGCAAAGGCCGCTCCGCTTATGCGATACCGCAAGGAGCCCTGACCAACGTCACCAAGCAGCACCAGCTCGCCGAGTTCTTCTGGTGGACTTCATGGGCGGCCAGCACCAACCGGCCCGGATCAAGCGCCACTTATACGAACAACTGGCCTCATGAACCATTGGTCG
>Ga0193727_1001372_pt1 | contig 10031 bp, 12 predicted proteins | sample H2c2metaG_FD_143051 | JGI IMG/M metagenome (GOLD analysis project Ga0193727, IMG submission 143051) | Soil microbial communities from a riparian zone of the East river system, Colorado, United States - H2c2 | ecosystem: Environmental > Terrestrial > Soil > Riparian zone | place: USA: East River...
CGAAACAGCTCCAGGCAATGGCGCGGCGCCGCTCGGCGTCCAGGTCGAGCGTGGCCATGCCGTGTGCCAGCACCAGAGCGGCCAGCGCGACCATCTGAAATCCCGCCCGCGTGGCCGTCGCGACGTCGAACGCCCGGTGCGCCGTGGCCCGGCCGCGACGCAGATCGTCGTCATCCATACAGGGAAGGTCGTCGTGAACGAGCGAGTACGCGTGCACCACTTCGATCGCGGCCGCGAGCTCGGCGACGCCGGCGCCCGCGCCTCCCACCGCCTCGTAGGAGGCGAATACCAGCGTCGGCCGCAGGCGCTTGCCCGCGCCCAGCAGACTGTATCGCATGGCGGCGGCAATGGAGCCCCGCCCCGGGGTGCCCGACTGCCCGCCCCAGTGGTCCAGCACCGCGTCCACGCGCGCGCGGGCGGCGGCGAGGTACCCCGCCAATTCCGTGCTACTCGTCGAGGTTTTCAGCGCTCAGCACCTGCTTGACCTTCGCTTCCGCACTCGAGAGCCGCTCCCGCATGGCGCGCAACCCTTCGACTCCCTCCTCGAACAGCTTGAGAGCCTCGTCCAGGTCCAGATCCGGTGATTCAAGCCGCCGCACGATTGCCTCCAGGCGCTCGAGCTGTTGGGCGAACGTGAGTGCCTTCGCCATCAGGATTCGGGAACGCTGGCGGAAACCTCGCCGTCCCACACCCGCAACCGGAACGCCAGACCCGCCGGGAACTGCGCCACCCGCCGCAGCACCTGGCCGCGCGCGTCGCGCGCCAGTGAATATCCCCGCTCCAGAATTCGCAGCGGCGACAGCGCATCCAGCCGCCCACTCGCCGTCGCCAGCTGATGCCGGTGCCGCTCCAGCCGCAGCGCTACCGCACCGCTCAACTGGTCGAGACTCTGCTCCAGGCGCTGCGCCGCCAAATCTACGCGGGATGCCAGGCCCCGCCCGAGCCGGTTCCCGAGGTGCGCCACGTCGTCCAACACTTCCGCCTGGTCCGGGGTGGCGGCCGCGGCCGCCGCCGATGGTGTGGCAGCGCGAAAGTCGGCGACCAGATCGCACAGCGTCACGTCGGTCTCGTGCCCGATGGCGGAGATTACGGGAACCGACGCCGCCGCCACGGCCCGGGCGACCAACTCACTGTTGAACGCCCACAGGTCTTCCTTCGAGCCGCCGCCGCGACCCACGATGCATACGTCGAGACCGCGCAGACGCCCCAGCAGCTTGAATGCGGCGCACAATTCGGCCACGGCGCCCTCACCCTGCACCCGCGTCGGCACCACCAGCAGCTCCGCCAGCGGCCAGCGGCGCGCCACCACGGCGACGATGTCGCGCAACGCGGCGCCGTCGGGACTGGTGATCACGGCGATGCGCTGCGCGTACGCGGGCAGCGGCCGCTTGCGGGCCGGATCGAGCAGCCCGTCCCGCGCCAGGGCGGCTTTGGCCTTCTCGAATGCCACCTGCCACAGCCCGCCCGCTTCAGTGGACAGCAGCTCAACGACGGTGAGGCGGAACTCGCCCTTGTCCTCCCATACCGTCGGCCGGCCGAACGCGAACACCTGCATCCCGTCGGCGGGCGCGGTGGGTAGGCGGCGATTGTCCTTCGCGAACATGACGCAGCGCAACTGCGCCGTGCGGTCGCGCAGCGTGAAGTACCAGTGTCCGCTCTGCCAGCGCTTGAGTCCTGAGACCTCACCGCGCACCCAGAGCGGCGGGAGCCCTGCTTCCACCACGGCGCGCGCGCGGCGGGTCACCTCGCCCACCGTCCACGCCCCCTCGGCGGACGCCGCGGCGAAGAGATCTAGGCCGGCACCCATTGCCGCGCCGCCTGAACCGTGTTGTACAACAGCATCGTGATCGTCATCGGGCCCACGCCTCCCGGCACCGGAGTGATCGCCTCCGCTACGCCGCGCACTTCCTCGAACTTCACGTCGCCCACCAGGCGATACCCTTTCTTGAGTGTCGGGTCATCAATGCGGTTCACGCCCACGTCGATGACGACGGCGCCGGGCTTGACCATGTCGCCGCCGATGAACTCCGGCTTGCCGATCGCTACGATCAGGATGTCGCCCTGGCGCGTGATCGACGCCATGTCGCGCGTGCGCGAATGACACACCGTCACGGTCGCGTTGCCGCCGGGGCCGTCCTGCAGCAGCAGTGAGGCCATCGGGCGGCCCACGATCACGGACCGCCCCACCACGACCGCGTGCCGGCCCTGCGTCGCGAAGCCACTGCGGAGCAGCAGCTGCTGCACGCCGTAGGGCGTCGCCGGCCGGAACCCGCTCGGGTCGCCGACGGCGACCTTGCCGACGTTTTCCGGATGAAACCCGTCCACGTCTTTGCGCGGGTCCACGCTGCGCAGCACGCGCTGCGTGTTGATCTGCGGCGGCAGGGGGAGCTGCACGAGAATGCCATGAATCCTGATGTCCGCGTTGAGGCGCCGTACGAGGGCCAGCACTTCCGGTTCGCCGGTGTCCGCCGGGAGCTCAATGGTTTCGTGGTACAGACCGGCGTCGTCGCAGGCTTTTCCCTTCATGCGCACGTAGGTGCGGGATGCGGGGTTGTCCCCCACGAGCACCGCGGCGAGTCCCGGCGTCGTGCCGGCCGCCACGAGCGCGGCAATCTCCCCCGCCAACTCGGCGCGCATCGTGTCCCCGATGGCGACGCCGTCGATCAACCGCGCGGGCACCGTCCCGCTCAGCTCACGGGCGACTGCAGCCCGACGATCTTGCGCTTGGCGGGCGGCAGCACCTTGATCAGGTCGTCGGCCAGGGCCGTCAGGCGGGAGGCGACTTCGCGCTCGCCCTTCTTCGATTGGAACAGCTCGTTGGTGATGTCCAGCGCCGCGAGGATCGCGGCCTTGTGAATCTCCACGATCGGTCCCTGGCTGAGCACCTTCTTCAGGGCCTGGTCCACGTATGCCGCCACGTCGCGCGTGTACTCGGGCGGGAGATCGGAGCGCACGGTGTATTCCTCGCCGCCGATCATCACTTTGACCGCGTGTTTCTTCGTCGTCACGCGGACCCGTCCTGAGGCGCAGCGGCGCCACCGGCGCGGCTCCCCCCCCCGCGACTCCCTCCGTTGCCGCCTGCCGCCTCGCGCGCCTGATCTTCGAGGAACGTGAGCCGGCTCAGCAATTCTCCCACCCGCACCCGCGCCGCTTCGACGCGCTGCTTCAAGTGTTTGTTCTCCTGCTCCACATCCGACGCCCGGCCCCCGGCCCGCGCCTCAGGGTCATGCCGAGCCGGTCCAGCGCCGCGCGCCGGCGCAGGGTGTTCCTTGAGATCGGTTTCGGCTTTGAGGGCGCGCGCGCGCCAGGCGGCGAGCTCCTCCAGCACGTGGCGGAGAATCGTCTCCAGCTGGTCGAGGACCGCGGTATCAACCCGCTGCTCTCCGTCGTACGCCAAGCTCAGCCTCCAGGGCCTGCAGGGCCGCCGCGAGGATCGTATCTATCTCGTTCTCGCGCAGCGTGCGGCTGGGATCGCGGAACGAGCAGCGCCATCCGACGCTGCGATGCTCGGCGGCAACCCCGGGGCCGCGGTAATCATCGAACACCGTCAGGGCCTCGAGCAGCGGTCCCGCGTGACGCCGCAGCAACTCCGCCACCGCAGCCGCCGTCACTCCGGGCGGCAGCACGAGTGCCAGATCGCGCTCCACCGCGGGCGTGAGCGGCAGCGGCTGGTAGCGGACCGGCGGGCGGTCGTCCAACCCGAGTCGCACCTCGAACCCGAACAGCGGCGCCGCCCACACCGGCGCATCACCCTCCAGCACACCCGCCCACCCCACCAGCGCCTCATCGGGCCCGACTGCCTCCCACCCGGACCCCGACGCGGCAGCGCGCACGCTGCTGAACGGGGATGCCAGCCCGACAGCTAACTCAAAGTGATACTTGAGGTCCCATATGTCCATATCAGGTACTTTCGCACCCTCACTCCAGTGCGCCGGCCGCCGCGCCCCGGTCAGCACCCCCGCGACAGATATCCATTCTTCGGGCGTACCCTTCCCCCGTCCCCCGTCCCCCGTCCCCAGTCGGAAAACGGTGCCGACCTCGAATAACCGAATATCTCTCGTGCGGCCTGACCAATTGTGCTCCACACGACGCACCAGTCCGGGCAGCAGCCGAGTCCGCAGGTGCCCCTCCTCCGCGGACATCGGGTTCAATACGGCGATCGCCTGGGGTCCGTCGGCGGGGCCGAGTGGGAAGGTGCGGGCCTCAAAGAACCCGCCCTGCGCGAGCTGCGACCGCACGCGGGCCTTGGCGCGCTCCACCGGTGCGTCGGGTACCGTCCCGGGCCGATAGGGACGCAGCTCGTCGGGGAACGCATCGTATCCCTTGAGACGCGCCACCTCTTCGATCAGATCCACCTCACGCGTCACGTCGGGACGCCAGCCCGGGACCTGCACCGCCAGGCGCGCGTCCTTGGGCGCCACGAAGAAGCCGATCGATGAGAGTATCTGCTCGATTTCGGATCGCTCGATCGCCATTCCCAACAGACGCTCGACGCGTTCGGGGCGCAAGAATATGGCGCGCTCGTCCGTGGGCGCCGGCCACAGATCGAGCGGCGCTTCCCGCAGTGCGCCACCGGCGACCGCGACAATCAGCTCGATCGCCCGGCGCAAGGCGTCGGGCATCCCGGGCAGGTCGATGCCGCGCTCGAAGCGGTAGCTTGACTCACTCGAAAGCTCGAGCGCGCGCCGGGTGCGGCGGATCCGCGTCGGCTGGAAGTAGGCGCACTCGAGCACGATGTCCGTCGTGGCGGCCGACACCTCGGACTCGGCGCTTCCCATGACACCGGCGACGATCGTCGGGCGCTCCGCGTCGCAGATCGCCGTCATTTCGGGCGTGAGCGTGCGCGTCACGCCGTCCAGAGTGACAATCTTCTCGCCGGCGCGCGCGCGCCGGATCACGACCGCCGGCCCTCGCAGTTTCGCCAGGTCGAAACCGTGCAGCGGCTGGTTGAGCTCGAACAGGATGTAGTTCGTCGCATCCACGACGTTGTTGATGGGCCGCTGGCCGATGCTGCGCAGGCGTTGCGCGAGCCACGCGGGGCTGTCCCCGACCTTCACGCCGCGAATGACCGCCGCCATATAGCGGGGGCAGCCTTCCGCATCCTCCAGACGGATTTCGACACCGTCCACAGTGCCGCGGACACCCTCGGTGCCGGACCGCCTGACCGCCTGACCGCCGCCTGACCCGACCGCCGCCTTCCCGCTCGGTATCTCCGGCAGCTTGAGGACCGCGCCCAGCGACGCCCCAAGCTCCCGCGCCACTCCCTTGTGACACAGCAGATCGGGACGATTGGCGGTCACTTCGATGATGATCTGATGGTCGGCGATGGGAACGACGTCGAGAAACCGCACCCCGGGCGCGGCGTCGGTGTCGAGCTGCATGATCCCCGCGTGATCGTCGCCGAGCCCCAGCTCCTTCGCGGAGCAGAGCATGCCGTTCGATTCGACCCCGCGGATTTTTCTGCGCTCGAGCTTGAGCCCGCCCGGCAGCGTGGCGCCCACGGGAGCGTAGGGGTACTTCTTCCCCGCCTGCACGTTCGGGGCGCCGCACACCACTTCGACCGGACTCGCCCAGCCGGCGTTCACCTGGCAGAGGGACAAGCGGTCGGCGTTGGGGTGCTTCTTGACCTCGAGCACCTCTGCGATCAACACGTCGCCCAGGTCCTGGTGCAGCGGCACGACGCTCTCGACCGGGGCGCCCAGCATACTGAGCCGGTGCTCGAGGTCGCGCGGATCGAGCGCGCGTCCCAGCATCGCTTCGAGCCAGCGGCGCGACAGGATCATGGGACGTGCCCCGTGAACTGACTCAGGAAGCGCACATCGCTCTCGAAGAAAAACCGGATGTCCGGGATTCCGTGGCGAACCATGGCGATGCGGTGCGGCCCCATCCCAAACGCAAATCCGGTATAGCGCTCGGAGTCGATTTTGCAGTTGTCCAGCACGGCCGGATGGACCATGCCCGATCCCAGGATCTCGATCCACCCGCTCTGCTTGCAGGTGGGGCACCCCGAGCCGCGGCACACGGAGCAGGTCACCTGCATGTCCGCCGATGGCTCGGTGAACGGGAAGTACGACGGTGAGAAGCGCGTCGCCGTGTGCGGCCCGAAGAACTTGCGGGCGAACGCCGAGAGTGTTGCCTTCAGGTCCACGAAGCTGACTCCGTCGTCCACCACCAGCCCTTCCACCTGCTCGAACACAGGGGAATGCGACGGATCGAAGGGATCGCGGCGATAGCACTGTCCCGGTGATACGACGCGGATCGGGGGCGGGTAGTGCTCCATGGTGCGCACCTGCACGGGGGACGTGTGGGTGCGCAGCAGCACGCCCGGGCTCAGGTAGAAGGAATCCTGCGCGTCGATCGCCGGGTGATCTTTGGGGAAGTTGAGCGCCCCGAAGTTGTACCACTCCGTCTCAGCCTCGGGGCCGACGGCGCGGGTGAATCCCAGCTCGCGGAAGATGTCGCAGATCTCGTCGACCACCTGGGTGACGAGGTGCAGGCCACCCTGCCATGCAGGACGGCCGGGCATGGTGAGGTCCACCGATCCGCCGGCGCGGGCGGCGAGCGTGAGGGCGCGCTCGCGCGCGACGAACGCCGCTTCGAACTCGCGCTTGAGGACGTTGGCCGCTCCGCCGACCGCCTTGCGGTCGGCGGGGTCGAGCTTGGGAAGCGCGCCGAGGATTGTGGTGAGGGCGCCGGCCTTACGTCCCAGGATTTCGGTCTTGAGATCCTGGAGACTGCGTTCATCGGCCTGCGGAATTGCGCCGAGACGCTCCCGCAGCGCGTGGAGGGCTGCCAGGAGGTCGCGCATGATCAGGACGCCTTCTTCGCGACCTCCGCCAGGTGCCCAAACGCCGCGGCGTCACGCACGGCGAGATCGGCCAGGACCTTGCGGTTGATCTCCACGCCGGCGCGTCTGAGCCCGTTCATGAGACGGCTGTAGGACATGTCGTGGAGGCGCGCGGCTGCGTTGATGCGCGTGATCCAGAGACGCCGGAACTCGCCCTTCTTCGCGCGCCGGTCGCGATAGGCATACTTCTGCGCGCGTTCCACCGCCTCTTTGGCGGCCTTCCACAGCTTGCTGCGCCCGCCCCAATAGCCCTTGGCGAGCTTCATGACTTTGTTCTTGCGCTTGAGGCGCGCGACGTTACTGGTGACGCGAGGCATGGAGTCTCCTTACACCATCAGGAGGCGCTTAAAGCGGCGCTCGTCGGCGTGCGAGATGAGCGCGCCTTTGCGCAGATGGCGCTTCCGTTTGGGATGCTTCTTGGTCAGGATGTGACTCTTGTAGGCGCGATGGCGGCGCAGGTGGCCTCGCCCCGTCAGCTTGACTCGCTTGCGGAGCGCGCGCTTGGATTTCTGCTTGGGCATTCTGAACCCCAGGTGTCAGGTGTCAGGTGCTAGGTGTCAGATGTTCCAGGGTGTCTCGCTGACACCTGACACCCGACACCTGACACCTTTATTTATTTCGGCGCCAGCACCATCGACATGTTGCGGCCTTCGAGCTTCGGATCCTGCTCGATCTTTGCCACGTCCTTCAGCTCGGTCGCGACCCGATCGAGCACCGCGCGGCCGAGATCGATGTGTGCCATCTGCCGGCCGCGGTACATCATGGTCACCTTCACCTTATTGCCTTCCTGCAAGAACTCGCGCGCATGGCGCGTCTTGAAATCGAAATCGTGCTCGTCGATGCCGGGCCGGAACTTCACTTCCTTGAGCAAAATAATGTGCTGCTTCTTTTTCGCGGCGCGCGCCGCCTTCGCCTGCTCGAACTTGAACTTGCCGTAGTCCATGATCTTGACCACGGGGGGCCGCGCCAACGGCGCCACTTCGACCAGGTCGAGTCCCCGTTGCAGCGCCGCTGCCAGGGCCTCGTCCACGGTCATGACCCCGAGCTGCTCGCCGTCGGGAGCAATGACCCGAAGGGGGCTGATGCGGATCTGCTTGTTGACCCGCGTGCGCGGCGTCTTGCTGGTGCTGCTGTTGTTACTGCTGCTGCTGCTTTCGATCGCCAGGTTCGGTTCTCCTCCTGGAAGAAAAAAACGAAAAGCGGATTCCACCCGCTCTGGAATCCGCCTCACTTCACCCCCGCCCCCCACGCCGCTACGCGGTGCGGGGGAATATGGAGTGACGACTCGGAACCCTGGAGCACTCCCCGCCGTGTGGGGAGGCGATGTGGGTGGGTCGCCGGTGGCGGCCGCTTACCGTATTGTGGGCAGCAAGTTAGCCCCGGCGAACGGGCTCCACAAGACCGAACCCCTTCCCCTCCCGCCCCAGGCGCCCCGCCGCGATTTCGGGGTCGTGTTCGAACCACAGCAGCCACCCCTCCGCCTCCGCCCGCTCGTAGATACGGCGTTTCGTGGCGAGCGTCACGAGCGGCTCCAGGTCGTATCCCATGATCCACGGGAGCGGCAGGTGGGCGGTTGTCGGCACCAGGTCGGCCAGAAAACAGCCCCGCTCCCCGGCGCTCTCGATCAAGACCGACTGGTGATGCGGCACGTGCCCGGGCGTCGCGAGGTAGCGAATCCCCGGCACGACCTCCACCTCCCCGTCCACCAGGGTAAATGGCACCGATTCGAAGTTCCGCGCCAAATAACTCGCCGCGGTGCGCTCGTTGGTGTGGCGCGCGAACTCGAGCTCGCGGGACTGGACCACGTAGCGCGCATTGGGAAAACTGACCGCGATGGTCCCATCCGGCGCGCGCGCCGTGTTGCCGCCGGCGTGATCAAAATGAAGATGCGTGTTGATCACCCAGCGAACATCGGCGGGCGCGAAGCCGGCGGCGTGGATCGCGTCCTCGAGTTGGGTGGGCCCGCGGATTCCAGCGTTCGCGACGCCGTAGATGTCGATGAACTTCGCGTCTTCCTTGTTGCCCAGGCCGGTGTCGATGAGCACCAGGCCGTCATCGTGCTCCACCAGCAAGCAGCGCATCGCGAGGGGAATGCGGTTGCGCGGGTCCGCCGGGATGCGGCGCTCCCACAGCGGCTTCGGCACCACCCCGAACATCGCCCCGCCATCGAGGCGCTGCATGCCCCCTTCGAGCGTATGGCAGCGCAGGCGGCCGATAGTGAAAGACGTGTGCAATGCGGAGTGCGAAGTGCCAAATGCGGAATTACTCACCCGTGGCTCCCATTCCGCACTCCGAATTTCGCATTCCGCATTAGGTCGCATTCCGCATTGCTGCGAGCGCGGCGAGGGTCAGAGCTCCCCGCCCGACGGCAATGGCGAGCAGCTTCGCGAAGATCCGCGCGGTGGCCACCGCATCTCCCGCCGCGCGGTGGCGGTTCTCGATCGTGATGCCGAGGAAGTCTGCCACGCTGTCCAGGTTGCGGCGGTCGAGCGGGGGCAGCAGGCGTCGCGCCAGCCGCACGGTGCACAGCCGCGGACCCTGCAACAACAGTCCTCGCGTCCGCTCGAGCTCCGCGGCGACGAACCCCCAGTCGAACCGGACGCTGTGCGCGACGAACACGCTGCCCGCGAGACTCGCCAGCACCGTGTCGGCGATCGCTTCGAAGGGAGGCGCGCCGCGCAACGCTCCATCGGTGATTCCTGTGAGCCGGCTGACGAACGGCGAGAGTGGCATGCCGGGATTGACGAGGCTCTGGAACACGACCCGGGGCTCATTCCCCTCGAGGGCGACCCCCGCGATCTCCACAATGCGGCCGCCGGCCCGCACGCCGGCGCCGGTGGTTTCTATATCCACCACCGCAAACCGGCACGCGTCGAGGGTCGGGCTCGCGGCGCCCTGCGCGGCTCCGGCGAGCATCCAGCGGCCCTCGGGCGTCTGGATTACCCGGGGATCGCCCCCCACCAGCGCCTGCGCGATGCGGGCCGCCATCCCGCGCGGCGTCGCCCCCAGCCCGAGGACGTCCCGCACCAGCGCGATGCTCGAGGCCGGGCCGGCTTCCAGGTAGGCAGCCGCCCGGTTCACCAGACTCGACGAGGGGAATGCGGTCAGGCCGCTCACACGTCGTCCCGCCGCAAGGGAAGCGTCATACAGCGCGGGCCGCCCCCGCCCCGCACCAGCTCGCTGC
>Ga0193727_1001373_pt1 | contig 10029 bp, 10 predicted proteins | sample H2c2metaG_FD_143051 | JGI IMG/M metagenome (GOLD analysis project Ga0193727, IMG submission 143051) | Soil microbial communities from a riparian zone of the East river system, Colorado, United States - H2c2 | ecosystem: Environmental > Terrestrial > Soil > Riparian zone | place: USA: East River...
CTGCAATGGCGGGGGCCAGGGCGGTCGTCAGCGCTTCGGTGAGTTCGTCCTGCATCGCGAAAATATCGGCGAGATCGCGGTCGTAGCGCTCGGCCCAGACATGGTTGCTGGTTCCCGCCTCTATCAATTGCGCAGTGACGCGGATCCGATTGCCGGCCTTGCGCACGCTACCTTCGAGCACATAGCGCACGCCGAGCTCGCGTCCGACCTGTTTCACATCGACCGCTCGACCCTTGTAGGTGAAGGACGAGTTCCGGGCGATGACGAACAGCGAGGGATAGTGCGATAGCGCCGTGATCACATCCTCTGCGATCCCGTCGGAGACGAACTCTTGCTCGGGGTCGCCGCTCATATTGGTGAATGGCAGCACGGCGACGGACGGTTTGTCGGGCAACGCGAGCGCCGGAACCTCAGGTTTGAGCTTCGCAGGCCGCTGGCTGGGATCGATGATGATACGGTAAACGTGGACGGGCCGGGCGATATTCTTCAGGGTTTGCTCGCCCGCGTCCTCGACGTCGAAAGACACCTTATCGCGCGCGTGATTGAGGACTGTCCCTGAGATACATATGCCGCTGGGTTCGGCGAGCGCCTCAAGTCGCGCCGCGATGTTCACGCCATCGCCATAGAGGTCTCGACCTTCGATCATCACGTCCCCAAGGTTGACCCCGACGCGAAACTCAATTCGTTTCTCCTGCGGCACGTCGGCATTGCGTTCGACCATGCCCTGCTGAACCTCGATCGCGCAGCGCACTGCATCCACGACGCTTAGAAACTCAATTAGAATTCCGTCACCGGTCGTCTTCACGATGCGGCCGCGATGTTGCTTGTTCTTTGGATCGATCAGCTCGCTGCGAAGCACCTTGAGGCGGGCGAGCGTACCCTCCTCGTCCGCACCCATCAGCCGGCTATAGCCGGCAATATCGGCGACGAGAATAGCGGCGAGCTTGCGTTTGGTCTGATCTTTGGCCATTGGGGTCGGCTTCCCCAGTTCCTTATCTACATACTATCACCGAATTCGATGCCTTTGGGGCTTCACGGGGGATGGCCGCCGTGAGATGGGCTCTGACGTTCGACTGCGCTGCTCCAACGCCGGAGCCTTCGCACGCCGAAGCATCAAAAGATGAGGCGCCGCGCTTGGCGACCGGCAAGTTCGCACCACTCCGTCAGCCTGAGCTCGAACACGAAGGCGCCGGTGAGGGCGCCAAACCTGTTGACCTGCCAATTGACCAACCGACCAGAATTTAGCTGCTCATCAATCTCAAGACCGCCAGAACGCTGGCTCTGACGGTGCCGCTTCCGCAGGTGGGCCACGCCGACGAGGTCATCGAGTGCGGTCGGCACTTCCGGGTTTGGCACTGAACGGACCAATAGCGATGTCCGCAGCTTGGTCGCTATCGGGGGTAAACCGGACATGCGGCGGGCGGCCCAATTCGGTAGCGATTGACCCAAAGCTGCCAATCCTCGCGGCGTCCCGATCGGCGAAGCGGGCGGGCCGAGAACAATGAAGATGGGAACTACGTCTGCGCCATAGCTACCTGAAACGCGCTACGGCTCTCTATTCCCTCTCGCGGCGGGCTTGCGGCCGCGCTCATTTACCCATGAACCTGATGATTTGCTCGGCGACGGCGCGGGGGGCTTCTTCGGGCATATAGTGCCCACAGCCAGCAAACACACTACCCCGCACATCCGCCGCGACTAAGCGCATCGTGTCGAGCAGCATTGCTCCGCCTCCGCTCTCCGCGCCGACAGCGAGTACCGGCATGGCGAGCTTGCGCTCGGCGCGCGCCCGAGTGTGGGCGATTCCTTCGGGCCCGAGATTGTGTCGTTGGTAGGAAAGCGCCGCCCGCGTCGCGCCGGGGGCGGCGTTGACGCGCACATATTCACCGAGATCCGCCGGCGTGATCGTCCAGGGACGAGTGGATTTGTTCCTGAACAACCAAGTCAGCAACTCCCGCTCGCGTCCCTGCAGCAGGATCTCCGGCAGGTCATCGAGCCGGTTGAAGGCCAAGTGCCAGGTCTTCACATTCGCCTCCGCCGAGGGAATGCCGGCCGGAGGCGGCGGGGTAATGCCGGGCAGCGCCGCGTCGAACACCGCGAGCCGCTTCACGTCGTCCGGCCATTCGGCCGCATAGGCATAGCCGATCCAGACGCCCATATCGTGACCGACGATGTCGACAGGCCCGTTCGCCGTCAGTTTCAGCGCCTCGACGAAATCATGAAGCTCGGCGGCCACGGTGCGCATCTCGTAGCCAGAGGCGGGCCGATCGGAGTCGCCCATGCCGCGCGGGTCGAGCGCGATCACGCGCCGGCCGGCCTTTGCGAGCAGCGGCATCACATAACGCCATGCGTACCAGCTCTGCGGCCAGCCGGGCAGCAGCAGGATCGGCGTGCCGCTGCCGCCTTCGACGAAATGCAGCCGCACGCCCTTGATAACGACGGTATCGTGGTGGAACTGCGTCCAGAACGTCGCAGGGTCGAAGGGCGGCAACGTGTCCGCAGCGGAGGTTTGAACGATGTCATGCGTCATGGTGTACCCCTGGTCGGGTCTGGGTGGGCGAGTGCCTCAGACGGCGAGGGCCTCCATAATCAGGTTTGTGATCGCATCAGGTTGTGAGATCAGCGCCAGGTGGCTCGCATTTATCTCGATCGTCTTCGCACCCATTCGTTCGGCCATGAAGCGCTCCAGGTCGGGATTGATCGTCCGGTCCTGGGTGGACACGGCATAGAAGGACGGCCTGGTACGCCAGGCGGCATTGGTCGTCTTTTCGGTCGTCAGCGACCTCTTGAATGGCTGTTGAACCGCGTAGAGAACGCGCGCCCGTACCGGCGGCAGATCGCCAGCGAAGTCGCGCAGGAAAGCCTCCTCCGACAATCGGCCCCAATCGTCGTTGAAGACAATGCCGGCGGTGGCCGGGGGCGTCGGATAATTCTTCGCCAGCGCCGTATAATCCTCGCCCGCATCCGGTGCCCGCGCGGCGACGTAGACGAGGGCGGTGACCTTTGGGTCCACCCCAACTTCCGAGACGATCATTCCGGAGAAGGAATGCCCGACGAGCACCGTCGGCCCCGGCTGCGCCGCGATCACCCGCCGCGCGGCTTCCGACGCCTCGCTTAGCGACGTCAAGGGGTTCTGCGCGCTGGTGCAGTTGATGCCCTTCTGCTGCAGGCGGGCGATGACATTCGACCAGCAGGAACCGTCCGCGAACAGCCCGTGTACGAAGACGACATTCTTCGTCTTCGGCGCTGTCTGGGCGCTGGCAACTCGATCAAGCGCGGGAAAAGCGGCCACAGCGGCAGCGGCCCCGATCAATGTCCGTCGATTCATCATAGTCTCCTTTGAACCACCGCCTATTTTGTGGTGCTCCGCCCCAACGCGAAGCGACGAAATCAGGCCAGCTCTGCTTACTGCTGGAGGAAAGCGCGTGCCTGCTGAACGAAGGCGGCATGGTGCTGGAAGATGCCGCCGTGCCCGGCGTCGGGGAAAATGCTCAATTGTGCTTTCGGCAGCCTACGCGCGAGCTCGAATGAGTTGAACGACGGCACCATCACGTCGTCATCGCCGTTGACGACCAGGACAGGATGCTGGACCGACCCGAGCGTGGCGGCATCACCCTGTCCCCAGGCTTGGATCGCCGCAACCTGAGCCTGAACGGTTTCGTTGCTTACGGGCGCGTCAAGGTCCTGGGTGCGTTCTTTCAAGCGCTGCAGGAAGTCGTCGGCTGCTGTCTGGCCGTTGCTCGTCTGTGTAAAGAACAGAAAATGCTTCGGATGCTTGTTGGTGGCGCCTGCCTTGCCAAATGCATCCTGTAGAACGGCACCGACATTCACGATGCCGTCGCCGCCCGCCGGGCCGGTGCCCGCGAGAATGATTTTGCGCACCAGACCAGGTTGTTGTTGCGCGATGACCTGAGAGACGAAACCGCCGAGCGAAAAGCCCAACAGATCGACTTTGCTAAAACCGAGAGCACCTATGAAAGCGACGGCATCCCGAGCCATCTCCTCGACCGTTTTGGGGGTAGAACCTCCGGATCCGCCGACCCCACGATTGTCGAACACAATAACGTGGTGCTTCGCCGCCAGGCCATCCACGACCCTCGGATCCCAATCGTCCAATACCGCCGTCAGATGGTGGAGGAACACCACGGGGACGCCGCCCTTCTTGCCAATCTCTCGGAACACGAAGTTCGTGCCGTTCACATCGACCGATTTGGTCGTCGTATTTTCAAAGGTCATGCTCATCGCTTATTTCTCCATTATTCACGAGATTAGGTAACAGTCCTGCGTGCAGCGTCATGTCTCAGCCTTGGCAGCAGCGGCAGAACTCCAAAGGGAACCAGGATTGGCGCGGTCCGGGTAAAGCTCGAGCATCTTGTCATAGAGCTCGCGGGCGGTTTTCGTCGCGTCATTCAACCGAATGAAGTCGCGGATATACTGGCGCGTTTCTTCCACGTTCCGCGGACTGTCGTCGTTGCCGGGAATCTTATGTCCCGCAACGACTGCCAACGGTTTCAGGGCGTCGATTTTGTCGAGCGCGGCAATCCATTCCCGCCTGGTTTGCCTGTTCGACTCGTTGAGAAACGGATGAATGCCGTTGTAGACGGCATCGCCGGCGACGACCAATCCGATGGATGGGACGTGAAGGCACGTCGTATCGTCGGTGTCGGTATGTCCGACCCTTACGACGATTAATTTGCTTCCTTCCAAATCAATCTCGTTGCCTTCCAGCGGATCCGCGACGGAAATGACGTCCGGAATTTGGTTTGGGAACAGCTTGCGCCATCGGCTATTCAATTTCTCCGGCGTGATCTGAAGCTTCATTTTGGCGACGACCTCATGTGTCGCCAATGCTTTCACGCTCGGAAATCGATCCTGCAGAACTTTAATCCCAAAGAAATGATCGCCATGGGCATGAGTGATATAGATTGCCTTCAGCGTCTTTCCGCTCGCAACGATGGCGTCAGCCAGACCGTTGCACTGCTCCACCGTAAGGAAGGTATCTACGAGTACCGCGTCTTGCTCGCCGTAGATCAGCGTCGCCGAATTGGCCACCCACATCAGGGGCTCCTTGCCGGGCGGCACTTCGCGGTTCAGGCCCGGACGGGTGACGGTAAAGACCTTGTACCTCAACGCAGGCGTCTTCCCGTCCGAACTTGCCACGGCTGCGCCCGGTATCGTGGGGAGCATCACCAAGGACATGAGTTTCATCATATCGCGACGCTTCATACCTAGCCTCCGGCGGCGTTCAGTGGACGGAATTATTGATAGCGATCGTAATGATTGACTTTACATGACGACCGTCACTATTATTGTCAATGCGTCAACGCCGGGGCGGTCGATCACAAGGACGAGAGCGATGCGGGTTACCAAGGAAAAGGCTGCGGAGAACCGCGAGCGGATCCTGACCGAGGCAGCGCGCCTGTTTCGGGAGCGTGGCGTATCTGCGGTGGGCATGGATGCCCTGGCCGAGGCTGCAGGGATGACCCATGGCAGTCTCTACAGCCAGTTCGGCTCAAAGGAACATCTGGCCGCGGAGGCGCTGGGTCGTGCGTTCGATGCCAGTGCCGCCAAATATGGCGAGATCGAAACTCTCTCCGCGTATGTCGAAAGCTACCTGTCACCGCGCCATCGGGACACTCCAGGAACCGGCTGTGCCATCGCGACACTTGGCTGCGAGGTCCCTCGCCAGGGCAATGCGATGCGGCAGACGTTTACGGAGGGAGTTCGGCGTCTGATGGAGCGATTGACGCGCTTGTTGAGTCCCAAGGCGCGCCGAAAACGCGAGGACGAGGCTTTGGCGATCGTCGCAACAATGGTCGGCGGTATGATTCTAGCTCGCGCCGTCGACGATCGGGAACTGTCAGATCGGATACTGGCAGCGTGCCGCGCGCGATTAAGCCGGGCCTAAGGCTCGATTCCCGCCGCTTGAAGGATCATCCACGCGGGGCATCGAGATCGGATCTGCACTGTCGCCTATTGGCACAAAGCAGACGTGCCGCTCGCCTCGACGAATGTCCGTTGTTGGGGGGGAAACAGCGGACATGTTCTGGAGATGCCGCCACTTCGGCTTTTGACCCGGAACGGACATTGGGAGCGGTAGTCGTTCAAAGTCGTTTTTGTCTGACCACCCGTTCGCATAGTGCTACGTTGGGATATTGGCTGCGCGCGTTTCCGGAGGCGCCATGCGACGACGCGATTTCATCACGTTTCTCGGAAGTACCGCGGCCACGTGGCCGCTTCCCGCGCGCGCGCAACAGCCGGAAAAATTGCGTCGCATCTTTTGGGTTTCGACCGAAGACCAACCCGATCCATTTTTGGATGGATTTCGCGAAGGATTGCGCGAGCGCGGCTACATCGAGGGAAGGAACGTTGTCTTTGAGCTTCGCTTTGCGCGAGGCGATCCCGATGGGCTCCACGGGGTGATATCCGAATTAACTCGCGGCAACGTGGACCTCGTCGTGTCCAGCGGTCCCGCAATTCGTGCGCTGAGGGCGGCAACAGGCATTCCCGTCCTGTTTGCCATCAGTGGCGATCCGGTCGAGTTGGGCCTCGTCAAGAGCCTCGCGCGGCCAGGTGGTAGTTTCACGGGGAGCACATTCCTTTCGCTTGATTTGGCGGGAAAGAGAGTTGACCTGCTAAAAGACATATTTCCGCAACTTCGCACCCTTGCAGTACTGTCGAATACGGATCATCCGGGAGAACGCTCGGAATGGCAGACCACTCAGCGGGCCGCTCAAGCACTGGGCATCGATCCGGTCTATGTTCCATTTTTCGGCGCACGTGAATTAGACAACGCGCTTACAGTGTCAGGCAACGCGCGCGCAGACGCGATACTCGTCTTCCCAGAAGGCGCAACAATGGTGCACCGGACTAGAATTGCCCGGTTTGCGGTCGAGCAGCGGCTACCCTCGATGTTCGGATGGAGCGAGTACTGCGATGCAGGTGGGCTCTTGAGCTATGGGGCAAACCAGCGGGCAACCTATTTCCGGCTTGCGACCTATGCCGACCGGGTCTTGCGCGGCGAAAACCCGTCTGATCTTCCCGTTGAGCAGCCAACAAAATTTGAATTGGTGGTGAATCTCAAGACTGCAAAGGCGCTCAGGATCGACGTAACAACATCTATCTTGCTGCGCGCGGACAAGGTGATCGAATGAAGCGGCGAGTTGCTGCGGTGCATGAGTCTGGTTCTGGCAGCTTTTGAGACATGCCAACGGGTACAGAAAACGTCTGCTTATCGGGGTAGACCGGAAGTGATCGACGCACGGTCGGAACGACGCGATTGACCCGAAGGCGACATCGGGTCTGGTCGGCTTCCAAGAGCCGAATGGCTGCAAATTCTCCCTCGCCGCCCCGTCGCAAAATGCTAGGCTCTCCGGGCGATGCGTTCCTTCAGGGGGATCAATGCAACGGCGCGAGTTCATCACGCTAATTGGCGGCGCGACCGTCGCCGTTACCTGCTCCGCGGTGATAGACCCGAGCAAAGCGCAGACGGCCCGCCGCAAGCGACTGGGTTACCTTTCTGGTGGAAGCCAGGGCGCGGGTGAATCTACTATCGACATTTTGAAAGCACCACTGCGCGACCTTGGCTGGCGTGAAAACGAGACAATAGATATCGATGAACGGTGGGCCGACGGCGATGTTTCGCGTTTGCCTCGCTTGGCTAGTGAACTTGTTCAGCTTCGCCCTGACGTAATTGCGACGACAGGTTCTAGCGAAACCAAAGCGCTACAGGCCGTTACTCCGGATATTCCTATCGTCTTTCACGTGGTGGCTGACGCGATCGCAAGCGGTGTGGTCACGAGTATCTCCCGTCCGGGCGGAAACATCACGGGCTTCTCGCAGGGTCCTCAGATCCTTTGGAGCAAGCGACTTGGCTTGTTGACGGAAATGCTCGGGCGTCAGCCCCGCCATCTTGCGTGGCTTGGCAATCCCGCTAACTCGGGAACTGCATCGAACTGGGCGGATGCCAAGGACGCGGCGGCGCGCGCGGGTGCTGACATTGCCAAGATCGAGGTGAGTCGAGCAGAGGAGCTTGAAGGGGCATTCAAGGGCTTAAAAGGCGTAGATAGCCTGTTGGTTCAGTGGGATTTCCTGTTCTCCATTGTAAGCAATCAGATTGCCCAGCTTGCCGCGCAAGAACGTGTTCCCGCCATTTATGAGAACCGTGTTCAAGTATTGGCGGGTGGACTGATGTCGTATGGCGCCGATTTGCGAGAAAACTTTCGGCAGGGAGCAACCTATATTGATCGTATCCTGAAAGGCGCTCGTCCGGGCGACCTGCCCGTCGTTCAGGCTAGCCGATTTGAACTGGTTCTGAATAAAGGCACCGCTAAGGCGCTCGGGCTGACCATCCCTGACTCCCTCCTCGCACGCGCCGATGAGTTGATCGAATAGCGATACCGTTTTCTGCAGGGCACGAGTCTCTTGTTGGCACGTTTGAGACATGCCGGCGGACTTTGAAAAGGTCTGCTTATGGGGGAAGACCGGAAGTGGTCGGTACACAGTCAGAATGACGCGATTGACCCCCACAGCGGACGTTGCAGTGGCTGGGCGTACCGGACCGCTTTGCGAAGCTTCATCAGATCGGAGCTCTACCATCGCCTCTCAGGCAATAGTCGCGCGGTGTTGCAGCCGAACTTCCGATTATACGATCGTGCAGCGTTATACACGGGAGCGAATCTCATATTGGCTTTGCGGGCCCGCCGCCCTAGAATTGCGGCGATCGCAGGATGGGCGAAATGCAGTATGTTTGCGACGCGCCGATGGGTAAGACCTGGTTCCGTATCGAGACGGAAGGTGAAGCGGCGCATGAGTCGCGCCTGATGCGCCACACAGTCGAGAAATATTTCTGCCGCGAGCGGGAGAAGGCAGTCCAATCCTGGCGTCCGGAGCGGCCCAACGCGATCGAGCGCGACATCGGCCTCGAGGCCCATGTACAGCGAGAGATGCCGCTTTTCCTCACGTTGCGCGACAGGGAGGGTAATGCACTGGCTACAGCGATGCTGCCACCGGGTGGCAAGGATCGCGGCGGGTTCCGGATCATCATCGTTGCCGCATCCAATGCCGATCCTTATCCTGAGCAGGATGCGGCCATCGCTGCGCTAGGAGCGCATTTCGGTCTCACACTCGATCGCCACCGCTGCTTCCCCTACGGCCGCTAAGGAGCCTGACAAGTATCGCTGCTTGGAGCGATGTCGGCTCATGGCACGAAACGGACGTCGCAGTCGCGGGCGTCGATGTCTGCTTTTTGGGGTGGACCGGAAGCGGTCGGCCGACGTTCAAATCGGTGCTTTTGACCCTAATGTCAGAGCCGGCATCGCGGAAATCTCACTGCTCTACCTTTTCCCACACCACAGTGATGACACTCATCTTGCCATCGCCTCCGAACGGGGCCGGTCGAGTCGTGTAGATCAATCGATCGCCTTCTACCTTGACGTCTCGAATGACCGTGGTGCCAGTCCACACCTCGTTCCACGAGAGATCGATATGATGTTCGACAGTTTTGCCATCAAAGTTGTACGTTCCGCCATAGGCGCTCATCGTACGGTGCAGGTCAGAGCGTTGCTGATCAGTCATTGTCCCGATTGATTCAGGCTTCAGCCGACCGTCGTTTGTGATGAGCGCCAGAAAGTGCCTGTCTTTGCCATACGTAATCAGGCCTTTCGCATTCTTTCCGAACGCGTCCGCCCGCTCGCCGGTGTCAACAATTAGTCGCGCGCTGCTGATGAGTCTGTAGGCTCCGCAGAGCTCCATGGGCCACTCCCGTACGTCGAAAACGACGATGCTACCCCACATGCGCCATGTCGGCCATTGGCACGAAACCGACCTACTGCCGCTAGTCCGATATGTCCGCAGTCGGAGGATGAACGGACCTAGCCAAGACGCCGCCCAAGGTCTCGGTTTGACCCATTTCCGACGTGCGCATAGCCGGACATGGGCCCACAATTGTGCTATATGAACATTCAATTTCCCCCAACCTTGGGGGTGCATCTTGAGCAGCGATCATGTAGAGCGGCGACTCGCGGCTATTCT
>Ga0193727_1001374_pt1 | contig 10026 bp, 6 predicted proteins | sample H2c2metaG_FD_143051 | JGI IMG/M metagenome (GOLD analysis project Ga0193727, IMG submission 143051) | Soil microbial communities from a riparian zone of the East river system, Colorado, United States - H2c2 | ecosystem: Environmental > Terrestrial > Soil > Riparian zone | place: USA: East River...
CCCACCCGTAAGCCTTGAGCTTGGAGTTTTCATATTTTCCGAGATGCTCTGTGACCTGGCAGCCCGCCGCGCGCAATTCTTTCGCGACTAACGCTGCCGTTCGCTCCTCATATCCCGATAATTCCGGGTGACTGTGAATGTCTTTGTAGATCCCGAGCAAAGAGGGAAGCTCAACGTCAGCGAGCGATTGCGGCGTCTGCTGCGCCAAAATGAGAGGCGCAATCCACATCGACAGCAACAAAATCAGCAACGAACGAATCTTCATTCCGCATTTATATCCACAGATTTCGCAGATTGGAAAGCCTGGGCCGCCGCTTCGAGTTCGTTGCAGCCGCAGATTCATTTTGTCATCCCGAGCGAAGCAAAGCGCAGTCGAGGGACCCCGCAGACTTACCGAACGTGTCGCAACGGGATTCCTCGACTTCGCTCGGAATGACAGCAGCTTATGCAACCATGGAATTTGAGAAAAACACGCTGCTCTTCGGCGCGGACCTGACGCCTCGAATTGTGGCCATTGAGCTAGGCGAAACGGGCACCGTGCGTGTGCATCGGCGGGAAACTGATGGTTCGACCGTTACCGACGTCGAGCCATTTCACCCGTTTGTCTGGGCCGACTCAGACGTTGTCGATCTTGGCATCGAGACGGAGAAACTCCGGGGCAATCTGAAGTACGGCTGGCTCGTCACAGTCGATAGCTGGAAGGAATTGATTGCGCTTCGAAACGGACTCAAAAATGCCGGCCGCGATTTCTTCGGGTTGACCGATCCGATTCAGCATTATCTCACGGCAACTGGACGCACGTTGTTCAAGGATTTGGCCTTCGAGGAGCTGAAACGCATGCAACTCGAAGTGCTCGCTGTAGTCCCGACGAGTCGGGATGACCCCGGCAACAATGATCACATCATGAGCATCGCTCTCTCGGACAACACCGGCTGGGAAGAATTGATCGCTGTCAATCCGAACAACGTAGAAGAATCTGAAAGAAGCGCGCTCAGGCGACTCACAGTACTCATCAAAGAACGCGATCCGGATGTAATCGAAGGCCACGATCTATTCCGCGTTCATCTGCCCTATCTTGTCGGCCGCGCGAAGAAACTGAAAACCAAACTCGATTGGGGACGCAGTGGCGGCTTTCTCCGCTCGCGCCCGTCACGGCTGCAAATCGCGGAGAAAACTATCGATTATCCGAAGTTCACCATCGATGGCCGCCATTTCGTCGACACATTTTTGCTGGCGCAATTTTACGATGTCGGCATGCGTTCTCTCGCAGGGTTCGAAAGGGCAGATGTCGCTCGACATTTCGATCTCTGCGATAGCGAACAGGTTTCAGGACTTACCGGGAAGGAATTGGAACGTGCGTACCTGAGCGATTCGGAAATGTTTCAGCGACGCGCGCTATGCGGTGTTCGCGAAACGCGCGCTTTATCGGATCTGCTGAGCCCGAGCTACTTCATTCAGGCGCAAATTTTTCCTTATAATTATCAAGACGTGATCGTGCGCGGCAACGCCACGCGCATCAACGCGCTGTTCTTGCGCGAATATTTTCGGCAACGCCATTCCATTCCCGAACTGCCGCTGCCGCGCGCATTCGAAGGCGGTTACACCGACATCTTCTTCACCGGTGTGGCGCGCAACGTCTGGCATTGCGACGTCGCTTCGCTTTATCCGTCTATCATGTTGCAGTTCGACTGCTTCCCGGCGACGGATGAGCTGCAAATCTTTCGGCATTTACTCACGGATCTCCGCAACTTCCGGCTCGAAGCCAAGGCAAGAATGCGGGCGGAACGGGATCCCGCGAGACAACATCATCTCCAGGCATTGCAAAACACGTTCAAGATTCTGCTCAACAGCTTCTACGGTTACCTTGGATTCGCGCAGGGACATTTCGCAGATTTCGACGCCGCCGCTCGTGTAACGCAGATCGGGCGCGATTTGTTGAAGAAGATGATCGACTGGCTCAACGCGCAAGGAGCGCAGGTGATTGAGGTCGATACCGACGGAATCTATTTCGTGCCGCCGAACGTAGGGCATGCCTCCGGCTTGCCTTCCGAAAGGAACCAGCGAGACGCAGGTTCTACCATCGGCGACTTGCAGAAAGATTTGGCGAAAGAATTGCCGGCAGGAATCGACGTCGAAATCGACGAGCAATTCGACGCCATGCTCAGTTATAAAGCGAAAAATTACGCGCTTCTCACGAAGGACGGCGACGTCATTATCAAAGGCGGCGCGCTGAAGTCCCGTGGACTCGAAAAATTCCAGCGCGTTTTTCTGGAGGAAACGATCAAGATGATCATGCAGGGCAAATCGGAAGCGATTGCCGATCTTCGCAGCGAATTTGAGCGAAAAATTCGCAACCGTGAATGGAAGATCGACATGCTGATGAAGACCGACACGCTCCAGGATTCGCTCGACAAATATCGGGCCAAGATAGCCGGCTCGGCGCGCAATCGCGCCGCGGCGTACGAGCTCGCACTGGCGAGTGGCCGCAATTACAAACCTGGCGACCAGATCAGTTACTACATCAGGGGCACGCCGAAAAAGGTTCCGGCTTACGAAGCCGCCAAGCTTGCTAGCGAATTCGATCTCGAAAACCGTGACGAAAATATCGATTACTACATCGCGAAGCTTGACGAAGTAGCGAAGAAATTCCGCGGCCTGACTAATGCAGCTCCAACTCCGGAACAGGAGAGCTTGGCGCTCTAGCGGTTGGATAACAGGCACGAAGTTCGGCCACCATTGAGTTCAACATTTTTGCGCGACGTCTCGCCGACCCGAGACGACAAGTTATCGCGCGATCCTTACGAGTGCCGCCTCGAAGTTTCCGCTGAACGTCGTGCTTCCATCCGGCGTTGCGGCGCCTGCAGCAAGAGCCGCCGATATGCCAGGGACGTCGGCGAGCGCGCCGTCGACGACCGCAAGAGTGCCCCTAGGCGCCGATAATTTCGCGGAAGCAGCCAGCAACGAATACGGTGGCGCTGTCGTAGTCGTCGCGGCGAGCGCGAGTGTCGCTCCGCTCACCGCGACGCCGGCGCCGGTCTCGAAGCCTGTTCCTCCCCATGTGAAGGCATCCAGTAATTTCTTGCCGGTCGGTTGCAGATGGAGCACGAAAGCGTCCTGGTCGCCGGCCCCGAATGTGGTGGTGGTTCCCGTGACATAGATCGTGTTATCCGGAGCGACTGCCACTCCGTCCCCGGTCTCGGTAGCCCTGCCGTTAAACTGCTTGTCGAAGACCAAGGCGCCGTCCGAAGTGAGCTTGACAATCAGCGCGGCAATATCCGCCGCATTATGGCTGACCGTCTGGATAGCGCCCACCATAACAATCGACCCGTCAGGTCCTGCAGCCATTCGGCCGCGCGGATCCACTACTTCGCCGGAAGAATAGGTCCGTTGCCATACGAGGCTGCCGACGGCTGTGATCTTCAGCACCACTATGTCGAAGTTGCCGATTTGACCTGGTCGGGGAGTGGTGCCCGCGGCGTAAACGCTGCCGTCAGATGCAACCGCGACAGCATTGCCCGCAGCTCCGTCAGAGATTCTCTGCCAGACGAGGTTCCCGGCCGAACCAAACTTAACGACGAACAGACCGAAGAAGCTGGGTTCGAAGCTCGTCGCGGTGCCGGCGATATACACAGATCCATCGGGGGCTGTCGCCACGGCCAGGCTCTCATCGGACGCGGCGCCGCCCCAGGCCCTCTCCCACAACAATGTCCCGTTCGCATCGAATTTCAGAAGCACCGCGTCATTCTGGTTATCGGCGGTGATGCCGGTCACGTAGACCGAGCCATCTGCGCTGACTGCGACGTCAGGCCTGCCGAGCCCGCGGATCGTCGTCCCATTCCAGATCCTCTGCCAGCTCAGCGATCCATCGGGTGCGAACTTCACGACGAAGATTTTCGGGCTCGGATTGCCAAATTGATCTGTGGTGAAGCTGTCGGTGATACCTACGACGTACGAGCTTCCGTCGGCTGCGCTCGCGACGCCCTCCGCCACATCGCTACCGACACCGCCCCATGTCGTTTCTGTGAGCAGCGTTTGGCTTTGGACGCTGCCCATAGCGAGGGCGATAGACAAAATAATCAAAAAGAAAGCTTTCATGGTCTTAAGATATGTTTCTGTGTTTTCGTTTCTCTCACCGACATCGGGCGGGAAAACAAACGAGCGAAAGGTTACCAAGTTGTTACTCTTGCCGAGTAGCCTTCTGTTGCGGCTGCCGATTGAATACGGAACGATTTGAATGCGCGCCCCTGCTAGCGATGCAAGGATACCCAGCGCAAGCAGAATGAAATATCTGCGGACGCAAACGACCGTCGGTCTGCTCGAGAAGGTAACGAGTTGGTAACCTTTCTGAGTTTGCTGACAACTGCATCGCTTTTCATGCTGTCGACGCATGATGGCAATTTCGCCGGTCAAGCCACGCGCACGGTGACTGCGAGGTAATCGTTTCGCGTTAGCTCATCGGGCACATTTGCCGACGGTGGCGCGTGACACCTGAACTTATGGAGATTCTAGTCGTCGAAGATGAAGTTCGCCTTGCCCAGCATATCTCTCGCGCTCTCACTGAAGCTGGCCATGAGCCCCTCAGGGTCCACGACGGCGAGACCGCATTGGGAAAAGCGGACCTGAAGCGGTACGATCTCATCCTGCTCGATGTGATGCTGCCAGGGATCGATGGCTTCGAAGTGCTGCGACGTTTGCGCGCGGCGAAAATCGACACTCGTGTCCTTATCTTGACCGCGCGGGGCGAGGTGAGCGATCGGGTGACGGGCCTCGGCCTGGGCGCGGATGATTACCTCGCGAAGCCGTTCGCGATGCAAGAACTGGTCGCGCGAGTGAGTGCGCTCGGGCGACGTTTTCCCGAGAAAGCGCCCGTGAAGCTCCAAGTCGGCGATCTGGTTTTGAACCTGATCGACAGAAAATTGTGTCGCGGCCCACGCCGGATCGAGCTATCGGCGCGAGAACTCACGTTGTTGCGCGTGCTGATGCGCGAACCCGGTCGCATCTTTAGCCGCACCGAATTGTGCGAGCGCGTCTGGGAACGGGAACACGAATACGGCGTGAAACTGGTCGAAGCCTTCATCAGCCGTTTGCGCAAGAAAATTAACTCGCCGCCGCTCATCCACACCGTAAGACATCTGGGCTACACGATTCGGGAGCCCTGATGAAAAACTGGCCATTACGATGGAAGGTCGCGCTTTACTCAGCGTCGCTGGCCGTGGCCGCGACGCTCGCCGGCGCGACCACCACCTGGTTTGTCATGCGCCATGCCGAGATCGCGGCTTTCGATCGCCGCCTAACGACCGACGCCCAGGAATTCTTTCGGGACGTCGAACATTTCGAACGTAGTCGGACGAACAGCGGGCCGGTGTTCAACGAAATCTTAGTGCCGCTCTCATTACGTAAACACCTGGTTGAAGTAACTGACGCAAACGGCGCTGTGCTCTATCTTTCCCCGCGATTGCGCCAGCCGTTCCCACGCGATGGCATCAAAGAATTTCATAACCACAAGATCGACGGGAAAAACGTCCGGCTGGCGGAGTTTAGTGAAAATGGCCTCACCTTGCGCGCCGGTGACGACCTCAAGGAGATTAACCAAATTGGCCGCGATATTTTTCTGGCGATGCTGGGCGCGATTCCGACCGTGCTCTTGGTGACCCTGGTCGGTTCGGCCTGGGTCGCGAGTAAAGCGATCGCGCCGGTTGAGGAGATCCGCCAGGCGGCCAAGAGGATCACCGCGCAGCGGCTCGACCAGCGTCTGCCTGTCCCGCCGACTAACGACGAGGTCGCAGGATTAATCGAAATGCTCAATACGACATTCGAACGGTTGCAGCGCAGTTTCGAACAATCCGCCCGTTTTTCCGCCGACGCTTCGCATCATTTGAAAACCCCGATCGCCATCCTGCGCGCCGACGTTGAAGAAATCCTGGCCGACGTTAACTGCAGCGAAAGCACACAAGCGCGCGCCGAAGGACTGCTACATCGCATTCATCACCTTAGTTCAGTCGTGGACAACCTGCTTCTACTCTCCCGCGCCGATGCTGGGCGGGTAGAGCTGTCGAAGGCCGAGTTCGAGTTAGGAGAAGTGCTTGAAGGCGTTCTTGATGACGCGCTCACTTTGGCCGAGCCGCTCGATCTGACGGTCGAAGCGGATATCCCGAAGCATCTGCCGTTAAAGGCCGATCCCACATTCGTCGCGCTGATCGCGCAGAATCTGGTCGAAAACGCGGTTAAATATAACACTCCTGGCGGCCGCATCCGGGTGGAAGCGCGGGCCGTCAATGGCGCGGTGGAAATGACAATCGGCAACACAGGCGATGGCATCCCCCAAGAGCGCGCCGGCCTGTTATTCGAGCGTTTTTTCCGGGTGGGCGGCGGCGCACGCGTGCCAGGGCATGGATTGGGTCTGAGCATCGCGCGGGAGCTGGCTCGAGCGCATGGTGGCGACGTCAAGCTCGTCCGTTCGGATGAAAGTTGGACAGAAATGCGTGTGCACCTGCCGCAAGTTGCCTAACACAGGCGCGCGTAATGGTGAACGCGATCTAAACTCGACGCTTCAGTGACCTCCAAGGGTAGTCTCAACTCAACGCCACTCCATTAAACTTTAGACTTAACAAAATGAAGAAGAAATCTATTTTACGATCCGCCTGCTTTAATCCCCGCGCCTCGATGAGCCTCTTTCTTTGCTGCGCCGGAGTAATTATTGCGTTCTTTCCGGTTGGCGCTTCCAAAGGACCGTTCGAGCGACCAAACAAGGCGCAACCGGGCGCGCTTAAGACGACGCGTGCTATTTCGCACGAACTCGATCCTATGACGGTTGCGCCCTTCAATCCGACGGGCGGCACCTGGACTGTCACGGGGAGTCTCAACACCCCGCGCGCCAGCCACACGGCAACGTTACTGCCGAATGGCATGGTGCTCGCCGCAGCGGGAGGCGCCAGTCTCGCGAGTGCGGAACTGTACGATCCGGCCAACGGAAGCTGGGCTCCCACCGGGAGTCTCAACACCCCGCGCACCGGCCACACCGCGACGTTGCTGCCGAACGACATGGTGCTTGCTGCAGGGGGACTTAGCATCTTTACCGAATCTGCGAGCGCGGAACTTTACGATCCGGCGAGCGGCACCTGGACTGCCACGGGCAATCTCAATGTCGCACGCCGCTTTCACACGGCGACGTTATTGCCCAGCGGCATGGTGCTTGTCGCGGGGGGACAAAGTGACAACCCCGTTACCTCGAGCGCGGAGCTGTTTGATCCGGCGAGCGGGAGCTGGACCGCCACCGGCGACCTCAACACCGAACGCTTGCAGCACACGGCGACGCTGCTACTCAACGGCATGGTACTGGTCGCAGGGGGGTTTGATAACAACGCCGCTGCTCTCGCGAGCGCAGAGCTCTACGATCCAGCCACTGGAAACTGGACTCCCACCGGCAAGCTCAACGACGAACGTGGGACGCACACTGCGACGTTGCTGACCAACGGCATGGTGCTTGTCGCGGGGGGACGTGACAGCAGTTTTAACCCTGTTGGCACTGGGGAACTATACGATCCGGCAAGCGGAACCTGGACTGCCGGCGGCAATCTCAGCACCCCACGGTATTTTCACACCGCCACGTTGCTGCCCAACGGCATGGTGCTTGCCGCAGGGGGACTTGATAGCTTGTTTATTGCTTCCGCGAACGCGGAGCTGTTCGATCCGGCGAGCGGGAGCTGGACTCCCACCAGCAATCTCAACACCGCAGGCGAGAGTCACACCGCCACGTTGCTGCCCAACGGCATGGTGCTAGCTGCCGGAGGATTCGTTAGCAATGGTAACGCTTCCTCGAGCGCAGAGCTGTTCGCGCCAGCAGGGATGCCGACGCCTACTCCCATACCAAGTGCGACGACTACTCCAACCCCGACTGCAACAGCGACTCCACGGCCAACCGTGACGCCGCGACCGCTTCCAACGCCGCGGCCGAGGCCATCGCCTCGACCAAGGCCATGATTCATTGAGGCGGCATCAGCGCAATCGTCTGGGGTCCAGCCAGATTTTCAGTTGAAACGAACGCACTCATGCCGCATCGAGAGGTATGAAACGAATGCGATTTTTTTCTGTCGGTAGTGCTGCTATCGCACTTTTTTGGACAGCGAACCCACTTTGTTACTCAGCGGACACTGAACACGCCGACATCAAACCCGAAATCACGAAGCGGCACGACGAGGCGGTGAAGCGTTTGCAGGATTGGATTGCGCAGGTTTCGATCGCGGCAGAGGACCGTGGATACCCGGAGGGCGCGGAGTACATGGCGAAGCTCGCGCGGGATGCGGGATTTCAGCAGGCGACAGTGATCAACACGGACGGAAAACCGGGTGTATTCGCGACGCTCGATGCAGGTGCGCCGAAAACTGTCGGGCTCTATTTCATGTACGATGTGAAACAGTTCGATCCCGCGGAGTGGTCGTCGCCGCCGACCGAAGCGCGAATCGTGGACAAACCGCCACTTGGGAAAGTGATGATCGGTCGCGGCGCGGTGAACCAGAAGGGCCCGGAAGCGGCGTTCCTTGCTGCCTTGCACGCGATTCGCGGCGCGGGAAAGAAGATGCCGGTGAACCTGGTCATGGTTGCGGAAGGCGAAGAGGAGATCGGTTCGCCGCACATTCCACAACTCGTTAGGCGTCCCGAGGTGCTTGCGGCGCTAAAGAAGTGCGTCGGCGTGTTCATGCCGTTTGCGGCACAGGACCTCGACGGAATTGTTACGGTAAACCTCGGATCGAAGGGCGTGATCGAACTTGAACTGGTGTCGAGCGGCGAAAAGTGGGGACGCGGTCCGGCAAAGGACATTCACTCTTCACTCAAGGCGATGGTGGACAGCCCGGCGTGGCATCTGGTCAAAGCGCTCAACACACTCGTGTCCGACGACGGTAACGTGATTATGATCGATAATTATCCGAAGCCGCTTCCGCTGAGTGCCGAAGAAAAGGCGCTGATCGAAAAAGTATCGAAGACGCGCAGCGAAGCGCTGGCGAAAAAGCAATTCAGCGTCCAGCATTGGATCAATGACCTGCCGTGGGAGCAGGCGAACGAACGACTCGAATCGCAGCCGACTGTAAATATCGAAGGACTCGTGGGCGGCTACACCGGGCCCGGCGGCAAAACGGTTCTTCCGCATCGCGCCGTCGCGAAAATCGACATGCGACTCGTGCCCGATATGAAAGCGGCAGACGCGCTTGCCGCGTTGAAGGCCCATCTGGCGAAGCGCGGCTTCGGCGACATCGAAGTGAACATGACCGGCGGGTACGATCCGACGGCCACATCGAAAGATTCGGCATTGATCCAGGCGCAATTGGCAACTTACAAAGAGTTCGGAATCGACGCGTTGCTCTGGCCGCGCAATGCCGGTTCATATCCCGGTTACGTCTTCACAGGTGAACCCCTTAAGCGGGCAGCCGGACATTTCGGACTCGGCCACGGCAGCGGCGCGCATGCGCCGGACGAATATTACATCATCGAGTCCACAAACCCGAAAATCCAAGACTTCGATGGCGCGACGATGTCGTTCGTCGAATATCTTTACGAGTTGGCAAAATAGCATGCTGGGGAGCACACGCGTCTCGCGTGCTGGCGAGCGCGTCCTCGCGATCGCGGACTTTTCTGTGAATCCGTCTCTCCCTCACCTCAGTCGCGATCGAGGGAAAGATTATTTCGGCGCGACGCCGAAACCAGCACGCGAGACGCGTGCGCTCCCGGAACATCGCGCCTACATCAACTTGGCGTCGAGATTAATCTGAGACACGAATTTCACGAATTCACACGAAGGAACTCTCCAAGGAGATTTCTCGCAAATCGTCATCGTAAGATTAGTGAAAATTCGTGTAATTGGTGTCTGGCCGTTAGAGCTACAGCAACTTCGCGTCCAGGTTGATTTGAGTGCCTGCTAAAGCGACGGAGACCGGGCAGGTCTTTTTCGTCAACTCGGCTTGCTCCCGGAATTTTGCTTCGTCGATACCCGGAACGTCGGCTTCGGTTTTCAAATCGATCGACGTGATTTTG
>Ga0193727_1001375_pt1 | contig 10024 bp, 6 predicted proteins | sample H2c2metaG_FD_143051 | JGI IMG/M metagenome (GOLD analysis project Ga0193727, IMG submission 143051) | Soil microbial communities from a riparian zone of the East river system, Colorado, United States - H2c2 | ecosystem: Environmental > Terrestrial > Soil > Riparian zone | place: USA: East River...
TCGGGCGGCCGCGGATTTTTATCGTGACACGTTTACGCGCGCGGGCCTAACCGAAACGGTCGCACTCCCGATCGAGCCTTATCGCGGCATGGTAGAAAATCATCACATCTACCATCAATACGTGATTCGGACGCCGCGACGCGATGCGCTGCGCAGTCATCTGACGGAGCGTTCCATCGGTTCGGCCATCTACTATCCGCTTGGACTGCACCAACAGGAATGCTTTTCCTATCTCGGCTATAAACAGGGCGATCTACCGGAGACCGAGCGCGCGGCCCGCGAGACTCTGGCCCTTCCCATATTCCCGGAAATCTCGCGCGAGGCGCAATCATATGTGGTGAATTCGATCGCCGAGTTTTTCGGATCGCGAGACATCTAATAACGCGAACCGCTTCCCCGATTGTCATCTTGAACCGCGAAGACGGCAAAGGATCCCACATGTGCATATCGCGTGAATGAAAAAGTTGCTCGTGTGCCACTGGGGCCATTGTGAGGTCAGCGCTCCTCCCAGACGCGATCCCGGGGCCCCGGAATGATCGACACAATATGATTCAAACGCCTGGGCGGTGGCGCAGGTCAAACTACTTGCGACGCGAACACCGCGAGCCTATATCAACGCTCGCACTGACGGGTAGGTTCCGGAGTGGCCAAACGGGGCAGACTGTAAATCTGCTGGCTTACGCCTTCGCTGGTTCGAATCCAGCCCTGCCCATTTCTCGCTGACTGAACCGGTCAGCGACGTTTCTTACGCCCACCGGCGCGACTTTGCCTGCCCCGGCCTTTGGAAGAGGGCTTTCCGCCGCTTCGGGCTTTTTTCTTCGAGCTCGATCGTGATGTTTTCGCTGTGGAGCCCTTTCGCTTCGCGCCACGCGACGATTTGGAGGTAGCCTTCCTGGAGCGAGCCTTGGTCGCGGTCCGCGTTTTCGTGGCGACCGCTTTGCTTCTCCTCTTAGTCCCGCGAGAGGCTTTGCGTCTCCCGCTCACGGCTTTGGCCGCTAAAGCCCCGACTACACCACCAACAACGGCGCCGATCGGTCCCGCCACACTGCCAACGGCCGCGCCCGCAACGATCGGCGGTATTTGATCAAGGTTTCCCGAACTGTTTGAATCTTTTTTGTCGTTTTCCTCAGCCATGCTCGCAATCCCTTTAGATTTTAATGTTGATACAGAGATAATTCGGATCAGCGAGTGATCGCAGCCGTGACGAGTTCGAAATTCGCCGAAGAAACGTCTGAAAACAAAAAGCGCCCGCCGAGGCGAGCGCTTCTTGGAAAAAAATTAATGACCGCGTCGTCCGCCGCCATCGCGCCGGCCACCACCGTAGCCACCGCCACCGCCGCCACCATAGCCGCCACCGCCGCCGCCATAGCCTCGGCCGCCACCACCCCCACCGCCGCCACCAGGAGGACGTGCCTCTCGCGGGCGAGCTTCGTTGACCGTCAACGGACGGCCCTCGATGGTCTGGCCATTGAATTTAGTAATGGCAGTCTGCGCATCGGCTTCAGATCCCATCGTGACAAAGGCGAAGCCACGTGACTTGCCGGTGAACTTATCTTGCATGAGCGTCACTTCTTGAACGGCGCCAGCCTGTGAAAAAAGCTCCTGCAGTTCGTTTTCCGTCGTATTGAAGGAAAGATTACCTACGTATAGTTTAGTACCCATTGAGTTTATTTTAGAAAACGCTGCCAGGTCACTGTTCCCGCTTATCGGATTTCAAATCGCCGCTGAAATAAACTCAACTGACAATCCACCAAATACCCAAGCTTCCGTTTCCGTTTGAGCAATTACTAAGGTGCTTCAATCGGGAAAGCAACAGGAATCGAGAAGGGAAATTAAAGTGCCAATCGCGTGACATTTAATGATCAAACAGTAACAACTAGGCGCGTGGCTGTGGTGGCCGCCGGCGTCGTCAGTCCCCTCGGTATCGGCTTAATTAAGACACTCCAATCCCTACGCGATTCGCGCGATTGCGTCACCCCGGTGACCCGTTTTCCGGTCGACCAATGCCGATGCAAAACGGCGGGCCAAGTGGACGATGAGCCCCTCATCGCGGCAGCGCAACTGAACGGACGGCAGGGAAGGCGTCTGCACCGGGCTTCGCACATGATGATCGCCGCGTTGAGGGAGGCATGGTCGCAAGATCCGCGATTCAGGCCACAACTTACGGTCGTGGGAACCACCAGTGGCGGAATGTCGTTCGGCGAACAGTACTATCGGTCGCTCCAGGGACAGGCGACCCTCCGGCAAGCCCCAGCCTGGATCGCAAACTACCCGCCGCAGAAACCGGTGATCGATGCCCTCGCCGCCTTCGATTTATCGACCCCTTGCCAGGTCATTGCCAATGCCTGCGCTTCTGGCACGAATGCCATCGGGCATGCGTTTGAGTGTATTCGCTCCGGGCGTTACGAACGCGTCTTAACCGGCGGCTACGACGCCATCTCAGAGCTGGTCTTTGTGGGCTTTGATTCTTTGCAAGCCTCCACTCCGGAGAAGTGCCGGCCGTTCGATCGCCAACGAACCGGAATGGTTCTGGGCGAAGGCGCCGCGCTCCTGGCTTTGGAAGAGATGGATGCGGCGCGCCGCCGCGGAGCCCACATTTTGGCGGAAATCACGGGATACGGGATTTCGACCGACAATCATCACTTAACGCAACCGAATCCTTCGGGAGTCGGTCCCCGCACCGCCATGGAGGAAGCTCTACGGAGCGCGAGCATCGAACCCGAAGCCGTCGATTACATCAACGCCCACGGGACCGCGACACCTTTTAACGATGCCGCTGAGGGAAAAGCCATCGGGGAATTATTCGGTAAAGGCGTCGCGGTAAGTTCGACCAAGGCAATGATGGGACACTCGTTAGGCGCCGCCGGCGCCATCGAGGCCGTCGTCTGCATCCTATCCCTCCAACATGACTTTCTTCCCGCGAACATAAATTTTCGCGGCTCCGATGAGGGCGTCGTTCTCGACATCGTGACGAACAAGGCGCGGTCGGCGCCGGTCGCCACCGCACTTTCAAATTCATTCGGGTTCGGCGGCACCAATGCCTCAATTGTGATGCAGAAACGTCCGGGATGAGCTTGCACATCGCCGGGATGGGATGGGTCACCCCCCTGGGTAGCTCCGTTCCAGAGGTGTGGGGACGGTTGCTCCGCGGCGAAGAAGCGGCGGTGGAGATAATTTCCGATTCTGTCGGTCAGGAGTCCCACCCCGTTTTTCGGGTACCTGCTTCGGCCCTGAAAGACTTGCCCGCGCACCCTCGTTTACGTCGGGCCAGCGCGATCTCGCGCTTTGCGGCGGCCGCCGGCATCGCGGCCTTGGATGATGCCGGTATCACTATCAGCGCGCCGGACGCACCCCGGATCGCGCTCATCTTTGCCATATCGAACGGCGGCGTCATTTATACAAAACGCTTTTATCGCGACATCGTCGCCGCCGGCGCGAACACGGCTAGTCCTTTGCTTTTCCCGGAGACGGTTTTCAACGCACCTGCCAGTCACCTCGCCGCGCTCCTCGGCCTCACCGGCGTTAGCTACACGCTGGTGGGGGATGGTGCCGTTGGGCTCCTCGCCATGCGCATGGCGGAAGATCTGATGAGGAATGACAATTTCGATTACTCTCTGGTGGTCGGAGCCGAAGAGGCGGACTGGCTCTTGTGCGACGCCTACTCAAAATGGCGGCTTACCCGGTCGGCGCCTCCCATCGAACCTTTTCACAGCCCGGCAAAGGGGATGATTTTGAGCGAAGGCAGCGGGGCGATTCTCATGGCGCGGAGCGGATCGGTGAAAATTGCGATGACGCATGCGGGCACGTCGTACACAAAAAGGAGCCGGCTGGGCGAAGCATCGAAGAAAGTCTTGCGTGAACTGGAAGCCCCGCTGGGCGCGGCGGTGATCGCCAGCGCCAACGGCACCTTTATCGATGCCGCCGAAGCAAGCGCCGTCACGGACGTCATGCCCGGTTCAGCGGTCTACGCGCTCAAACCTGCACTTGGCGAAAGCGTCGGGGCGAGCACTCTCTGGCAGGTGATTACCGGAGCCCAGGCACTACGCACCGGAACACTGCCACCCATGCTACATATGAGCTCTAATTTACCGTTTCCGCCTCCCAAGGGAGACGCCGATACGCTACCGATTCGGGATGCCGTCGTGCTCGGTTGCGGACTGAACCAGCAAGTCGCGGGACTCCGGTTATCGATATAAAGGTGATGGGTGTTGCAAGCATTTGTCGCCGGGGGAGGCACTTCCGTGCCGCCTGAGCGGTTTTGGTCTTTGCAACCCAGGGTGGGTGCGGTACCTTCGGCGTCCGAACATGCGAAAGCCGGTTTCGTTGCTCACAGCCCTCTTCCTGACCACCGGTCTGGTGGGCGGAGCGATTGAAACGCCGAAGGGTCAGCCGATCGAAATCACTTCAACCGGCGAAACCACGTACGAGAACGGGATGGCGACGGCGCGTGACAATGTGGCCATCCACATTGGGGACACCGATATTTATGCCGACAGGGGGCAATATAACTCCCAGACCCACGAGGTCACGGTAGACGGCCACGTCCGCATTTATCGGGACGTCAACCTCTACCTGACTGACCACGCGATTTATAACACGGAGACCAAAGAGATCCGGACGAAGGAAATGCGGACCGACTACGACCCCTACTTTGTTTCCGGCACAAACGTCACCTCCATTTCAGAGAACGCTTATCGGATAGAGAACGGCAACTTCACCACCCATGACGCGCCGGACCCGAGTTTTCATCTTCACGCCCATACGATCCGAGTTTACGAAAAGGACTACGTTGTTTTCCAGAATGTCACTTTCTACGTGGGTAAGGTACCGATCTTATGGTGGCCGTATGTTTACCAGTCACTCAACGACGCCTTTAGTTTTTCTGTTTCTCCGGCGTACCTGAGTTCGTGGGGTGAGTCGCTGCTCACGCAGGTGACATTCCCGATTACGGACAAGATCAAAGGCCGGCTGCGACTGGATTACCGCACCCGGCGCGGAGTGGCCATTGGTTTCGATGGCACGATTAAGTACGGCAAAGACGACGATAGCTGGGCGAAACTCAAAACGTATTATCTTCAGGATCAGAATCCGCTGCTCAATCCAACGGGCGTGCCGCGAACCAAGGTTTCCACCGGGCGTTATCGAGTCAGCCTGGAAGATCAAACGAATTTTACGGATAGCCTCTACGCCATCGTCGACGTGACAAAGCTAAGTGATGCCTACGTCATGGAGGACTTTTATCAGAGCGAGTTCCGCATCAACCCCGTGCCGGATGATGTGGTCTCCTTGGCCAAGACCAATGAGTTTTACACGCTGACCGGAATAGCCCGGTTCCAGGCGAACGAGTTTTTTCAGCAGACCGAGCGCCTGCCCGAGGTGGTTCTCGATATCAAGCGCCACGCCTTGTTTGGCGGTCCCATCTTTTATGAAGGCGAAACCGGGTTCGCCGATCTTCACCGCAATTTCGCCAGCGATACGGGTTTTGAGGATTACAGCTCGGTCCGATTCGACAGTTTTCATCAGTTGCTCTATCCAAACACTTATTTTGGATGGCTTTCGATTGTGCCGCGGGTCGGTTTTCGCGAAACCTATTACGGCGAAAGCCGCGATCTCGGGAAAACGATATTTCAATCGAGTGACAATCCTCTTATTCCAGATTTTCTTCTGCCCGATCCCACCACGGACAATCCGATCAAGAACGGCGGCGGTGTAAACCGCACGGTGGTGAACGCCGGAGTCGAAGCTTCTTTCAAAGTCTCCCGGGAATGGGAGGATGTGCAAAGCCGCTTTTTCGGGTTGGATGGCCTTCGTCACATTATTCAGCCATACACGAATTTCTCATGGGTTTCGAACAGTGGCGCCAACCCGGCTGAAATTCTGCAGTTCGATCGCTTTGTTCCATCAACCCAACTTCCGCCGCTCGATTTTCCGCAGTTTACCACGATCGATTCGATCGATCATTGGACGATCTGGAGGTTGGGTGTCCGGAACCGGCTGCAAACCCGCCGGGACGATCTGACCGTGAGCTGGCTGGATCTGGAGACGTATTGCGATGTGAACTTCGACGATCCTTATGATCGTACCCTTTACTCCAATCTCTTTAACAAGCTGCGCTTCACGCCGCTGCCGTGGGCTTCCCTCATCGTCAGCTCACAGGTCCCGGCTTTTGACAAGGGTTTCACGGAGGTGAATACCAACATTGTCTTTCAACCGCTTTCGAATTTGCAGGTCAGCGTCGGCAATCGTTACCTCAATTCAGATCCCTTCTTTAAGAACAGCAGTCTTTTTGTGGTGGGTGGATATTGCCGGGTGAACGACAACTGGGGCATCGGCTTGCAGGAACAGTACGAAGGGGCAACACATACATTGGAAGAGCAACGCTACTCCGTCTACCGCGACCTAACGACATGGGTGGCCTCCCTCGGAGCAGTCGTACGGGACAACGGAACTAAGACGGAGTACGGTGTGTTGCTCACCTTCACCTTAAAGGCGTTTCCAAAATTCGGTTTTGACTTGAACTTTGACCCGGGGAGTACGGGAGATTAGTGAGCGGCATTTGGTCTGCCTATTTGCAATACCGGCTGCCTTAGCGCTCATTGCGCGAGCACCGCTGAGGCTGGTTCAAAAACGCAATTATGGATCTTTCGATCATTGGTTCCGGTTATGTTGGGTTGGTTACGGGCGCCTGCTTTGCGGACGTCGGGCATAACGTCATCTGCATCGACAACGACTCCCGCAAAGTCGAAGCACTTCAAGCCGGGAAAGTGCCTATCTACGAGCCCGGCCTGGAAGAAGTCATCCACCGCAATGTTTCCGCGCATCGGCTCCGTTTCAGCGGCAGCATCAAAGAGGGCGTCGATAACTCGCAGATCGTCTTCATTGCTGTGCCTACCCCCCAGCAGCCCAACGGAGATGTTGATCTCAGCTATATAGAAAAGGTCGCGCGCGAGATCGCGGGTGTTCTCACCAGCTATCGCGTGATCGTCGATAAGAGCACCGTGCCCGTAAAGACAGGCGAAAAAGTCGCCGAATCAATCAAACGCTACAACCGGCATGGCGCTGATTTCGACGTCGTGAGTAATCCCGAATTTCTCCGCGAAGGTTGCGCGGTGGCTGATTTAATGAAGCCGGATCGAATCGTAATCGGCGCTCAAAATGAGCGAGCCATCGATTTAATGAAAAAGGTTTACGAACCTTTCATGGCCCCGATCCTCGTGACCGACATCAATAGCGCCGAACTGATTAAGCACGCCGCAAATTCGTTCCTCGCCCTCAAAATTTCCTACATCAACGCCATCTCGGCCATTTGCGAGGCCAGCGGTGCCGACGTGGCCAAGGTGGCCGACGGTATCGGCATGGACCGCCGCATCGGTCGCAGCTTTCTCCATGCCGGGATCGGTTACGGAGGATCCTGCTTTCCGAAAGACATTGCCGCGTTCATCACCATCAGTGAGCAACTGGGCGTTCCCTTCAACCTGCTGAAGGAAGTTCAGCGGATCAATGCGTCACAGAAGGAACGTTTCCTAAAAGTGATTCGCGAAACTCTATGGGTGCTGCGGGAAAAGAAGATCGCGGTCTGGGGTCTGACCTTCAAGCCGGACACGGACGATATTCGCTCATCGGTAGCAATCGAACTGGTGGAGGATATGTTGAAGCAAGGCGCCCATGTCGTCGCTTACGACCCAAAGGGGATGGATAAGGCGCGCGAGGTGAAAGCAATTTCAGACGCCCGACTAGTCTCTTCCGCCCTTGAAGAAATCGAAGGCGCCGAGGCGCTGGTCATTGCCACGGAGTGGAGCGAGTTCGCCAATGTCGACCTTGCCGTGGTGAAGGAAAAAATGACGACGCCCATCATCTTTGATGGACGAAATTTGTTCGACCCTCAAACGATGGCTCAACTGGGTTTCCGTTATCACTCCATCGGGCGCGCCAGCGTGGCCCCGCGGTAGAATCGTTTCGTGGCGCTATTATCTGCTCGCAGAGCCGCCCTGGACGCTCTGCGCAAGTGGCAAACACAAAAGCAATTCGCCGATTCGGTCTTGTCATCCGTTCTGAGCAGCGAGCAACTGGGCGCTTCCGATCGTGCCTTTGCTCAGGAACTGTTTTACGGCGTCTTGCGCAATGTCATTTTGCTGGATTTTTGGATCGGCCGTCTTCGGAGCTCTCGCTTGAACGCCGATCTGCGCGACATCTTGCGACTTGGATTGTATCAACTTTTCCTCCTGAACGTCCCGGCACACGCCGCGGTTTACGAATCGGTCGATCTGGCCCAGGCCAAGAACCGCGGCTTGGTCAACGCCATCCTGCGGTCGGCGTTGCGACAACGCGAGAGCCTTCAGGCCGAAGCGAGCGGCCAGACACTCGCCGTCCGTACATCTCATCCTGAATTCCTGATTGATCGCTGGCAGAACAGTTTCGGTGCCGAGGCGACCGCCGAGCTATGCGCGTGGAATAATGAGCCGCCCCGTGTGTATGCCCGCATTAATCATCTAAAGATTGATGATGAAGAATTCAGCCGCACATATCCAGACGCTCGGCCACTTCCCGGACGGCCATCTTTCAGTGAGTTCTCGGCCAGGTTTCCGAGCGATGCCCTGGCATCTGGACATTGCTATATTCAAGATCCGAGCACCGCCCTCGCCTGTGAGCTCCTCGATCCGCAGCCTGGAGAGAGAATTCTCGATGCGTGCGCCGCTCCTGGCGGGAAGACCAGCCTTCTCGCCGCGATGATGCAAAATCGCGGAACGATCGAGGCATGCGATCGCGATCCCAAACGCCTGCAAATCCTGCAGGAGAACCTGAGCAGGCTTGGGGTTGAAATTAGCCGCACGGTTTGCCACGATTGGAGATCCAACCTCAGTCCGTCCGCATTGAAATCGGCTCAATTATTCGACCGTATTCTGGTGGATGCTCCCTGCACAAACACCGGCGTCATGAGACGACGGATAGACGTTCGCTGGCGCCTCCAGCCTGATGAATTCCGACGCATGCAGGAACAACAACTCATTATTCTAAACGCGGTGGTTCCTTTGCTCCGGCCGCAAGGCGTGCTCGTTTACAGCACTTGCAGCCTTGAACCGGAAGAAAACGAGCACGTCGTGGAACAGTTAGTGGCAAACGCGTCCACCTCCTGGCGACGGGACGCGGTCAAAGTCTCTCTTCCGTTCCGAGATGGCCTGGACGGCGCTTACGCGGCGCGACTCACTAGAACCCGTTGATTCAGCAAAGGCCACGGCGCCGGTTGCATCCGGCAAAGCCAGTGGAATCGTAGCCCTCTATGCACGATCCACGATTCGAAAAGCTCGCGCGCCTGCTCGTCGAGTATTCCATCCGATTAAAGGCTAACGAAAACGTTCTAATCGATGCCTTCGACGTACCGGACGAGATGACGATTGCGTTGGTGCGCTCGGTCCGCCAGGCCCGCGGAACTCCCTTCGTGCAAATACAGCGTGCGCAGGTGAGCCGGGCGCTCGCGTTCGAAGCGACCGAGCGTCAGCTCAATCTCATGGCGACTCATGAATTGGCCCGCATGAAGAAGATGGATGCTTACATCGCACTGCGGGGCAGCAAGAATATCACGGAGATGTCGGATGTGCCGGTCGACCGGCTGAAGTTGCTGGGAAAGAAAATGCGGCCAGTGATCGACCACCGGGTTAAGAAGACGAAGTGGGTTGTTCTACGCTGGCCTACACCATCGATGGCTCAGCTCGCCGGCATGAGCACCGAAGCGTTCGAAGATTTTTATTTCGACGTCTGCACTTTGGATTACCGGAAGCTGCAACCCGGGATGAAGGCCTTGAAAGCGCTCATGGAACGAACCGATCGGGTGGAAATTACGGGCCCCGGCACGGACTTGCGCTTCAGCGTCAAAGAGATTCCGGCTGTGATCTGCGGAGGGGATCGAAATATTCCTGACGGGGAGGTTTTCACCTGCCCGGTAAAGAACAGCGTTGAAGGTCACGTCACTTTCAATGCCCCGACGATTTATCAGGGGACCAGCTTCGATGGAATTCGACTGGATTTC
>Ga0193727_1001376_pt1 | contig 10022 bp, 9 predicted proteins | sample H2c2metaG_FD_143051 | JGI IMG/M metagenome (GOLD analysis project Ga0193727, IMG submission 143051) | Soil microbial communities from a riparian zone of the East river system, Colorado, United States - H2c2 | ecosystem: Environmental > Terrestrial > Soil > Riparian zone | place: USA: East River...
CGCGCGCTCTTCGCATATTTCAAACACGAAGAGGAGCCGATCGGGGCCATTAGCGCGGTCGATACACTCCGAAGGCTCCAACGTCAATGAGTGACCCTGACAGCGGCGAATTCACCGACCTTTCCAACCCGAACGCACCGGTTCGAGGCTATCTGCGCCGCTCCAGCCATTCCGCCGCGGATTGCCTCATTCTGACGCACGGCGCAGGAGCAAACTGCCAGTCTCTTTTGCTCACGACCCTGGCGGATGCGTTTTGCAACGCTGGCCTGACGGTACTTCTATGCGACCTCCCTTTCCGCCAGTCACGGCCCCACGGTCCACCGCCTCGCGGAAGCGCCGACAGAGACCAGGAAGGATTGCGGGCCGCTGTCGAAGCCATGCGAAAGCTTGAAGGGGGCCGGGTCTTTTTAGGCGGGCATTCCTACGGCGGGAGGCAGGCAACGATGTTGGCGGCGAGTACACAGCATCTGGTCGAATGCCTTCTGCTGCTCTCCTATCCTCTCCATCCGCCCGAGCGACCGGCCGAATTGCGCACCAAGCATTTTGCTGCGCTACATACCCCGGCGCTCTTCGTTAGCGGTACGCGAGATGGGTTCGGCACCATCGCCGAAATGGAATCGGCATTGAGCCAAATTCCAGCTCACACGGAGCTTCTTCCGATTCTCAATACCGGACACGAGTTGATTCCGCGCCGTAATCGCGAAGAATTTAGCGCAGAAGTTGTGTCCAGGTTTCTTTCATTCCTGAATACAATTGGCTGAATGTCCCCAAAGAGCAAATCGCGTTCTGAGTCAGCGAAGGCAGTAGATCGCCAACTTGCCCGCTATCGCGAGATGCGCGATTTCAAGATCACTGCTGAACCGAGGGGCGGGGGGTCGAGCGCTCGCGGGCGCTCTCAGGGCCCTGAGCCGATGCCCTTTGTCGTGCAGAAACATGCCGCGCGACAGCTTCACTACGACTTCCGGCTGGGCTGGCGCGGTGTGCTCAAGAGCTGGGCGGTCGCCAAAGGTCCAAGTTACTTTACCGGCGATAAGCGCCTTGCTGTCCAGGTTGAAGATCACCCAATGGAGTATGGCGGCTTCGAAGGCACGATCCCCAAGGGCCAATACGGAGGCGGCACCGTCATGGTTTGGGACTATGGCGAATGGCAACCGTTGGGTGACGTCGAGAAAGATCTGGCAAAGGGAGACCTGAAATTCCTGTTGAATGGGACCAAGTTGAAGGGCAAGTGGGTCTTGGTCCGCATGCGTCCCAATCGCGACCGCGATCGCTCGGATAAGCCGAACTGGCTCCTGATCAAGGAAAAGGACGAGTACGCCCAACCGGAGGACGCCCCCTCAGTCACGGACCTCGCTCCCAACAGTGCCATCACACAACGATCGATCGAGCAAATCGCGGAGAGCGAGGATCATGTTTGGGAACCGAAGCATGGTCTCCGCGAGCCCAGGGAAACCGAGGAGAAGCGGGTACCCGCGCGACGGTCAAAGGCCGCCGGTCAGAGGCGCAAATCATTCGACCGCCTGCTGCAGGCCGCGCCTCTTGAAGACTTTCCCGGCTTCATCAGCCCGCAGTTGGCTGGCGAGGGCCGCTCGGCGCCAAACGGTCCGGACTGGGTCCATGAGTTGAAGTTTGACGGGTACCGAACACAGGTCCACGTGCAAACGAAGTCGCTCCACGGTGGCAATATCCCGAAGTCGCGCCTGTTTACACGCAGCGGCCTGGACTGGACTGCACGCATGGCGCACATTGCCCAGGCCGCTGCGTGTAAACAGGCGCGACGTGCCATCCTCGATGGCGAGGTTGTCGCGCTCGACGCAGAGGGTCGATCCAATTTCTCCGATCTACAGTCTGCATTTCAAAACGGGAAACAAGCCAATCTGACTTACTTCGCGTTCGACCTGCTCCACTTGAACGGTCACAATCTGCGCGGTCTTCCGCTCGTGAAGAGGAAAGCAATTCTGGCGAAAATCCTGGAACAATCTGAAGCCGGTTCAACTCTGAGGCTCTGTGAGCACATCCAAGCTAAAGGAGAATTGGTTTTTACGAACGCTTGCGCGCTGGGCGCGGAAGGAATTGTTTCAAAGCTCGCGACGGCTTCGTACACCCCCGGAAGAGGAAATGTCTGGATCAAGATGAAGTGCAAGCTGCAGCAGGAGTTCGTAATCGGCGGATTTACCCCCCTTGCAAACGGGGGGCAGGGAATCGGTGCACTTCTGCTCGGTTACTACCAAGATGGGAAGCTGCGTTATGCCGGACGATGCGGAACTGGATTCACTCGCGAAGTAGAACGAATGCTTCGGGTCCGCCTGAATGCGCTGGCGCGGAGGACTCCGGCCTTCGCTGCAATTTCACCGATGGCGATGCAGAACGCGATATGGGTTAGGCCCGACTTGGTTGGCCAGGTCGCCTTTGCCTCATGGAGCAAAGATGATCAAGTGCTTCGAGCCTCATTCAAAGGGCTCCGGGACGATAAACCACCAACTGATGTCGTTCGTGAGGCGCAAACGGCCGGTATAGTGTCTTCGATTGAAGCCTCCCAGCCTGAAAAGAAAACGGCCGGCCGCGAAGCTGTTGGCCGGAGCCCAAAGATGCCCACCGCTTTTGGAATCACGCGCCCCACAAAGGTTCTGGATGACAAAAGCGGCATGACCAAACAGCAACTCGCCGATTATTACGCGGCCGTTGCTGACCGAATGCTTCCGCACATCGCGGACCGCCCGCTCAGCGTGTTGCGGTGCCCCAACGGCGTAGGCAGTCAGTGCTTCTTTCAAAAGCACGTGAGCCCCGGGTTGCCAAACGCGATTCGCAGCGTCTCAATTGCGAACAAGAAAACCAGCGGGAAGAAGGACTTTCTCACACTGAATACTGCTGAAGGGTTGATCGGCTTAGCCCAACTCGGTGTCCTTGAAATCCATCCCTGGGGCTCGAAGAACGGTTCCATCGAAAGGCCGGATCGCGTCATTTTTGATTTGGATCCGGATGAGGGCATCGCCTGGCCCGCCTTGGCGGCAGCCGCACTCGAGTTGAAGTCGCTGCTGAAGGAGTTCGAATTTACGAGCTTTCTAAAGAGCACGGGTGGAAAGGGTCTTCACGTTGTGCTGCCAATCGAGCCGGAACACGAATGGCCGGTCATCAAGCAGTTTTCACGTGCGCTGGTTCTCAAGATGGAAAAAGCCAATCCGGGACTGTACATCACCAACATGGTGAAAGCCGCACGCAAGAACAGAATTTATCTCGACTACTTGAGGAACGATCGCGAAGCTACCGCCATCGCGGCATTTTCAACTCGGGCGAGGCCGGGTGTTCCGGTTGCAGTCACCCTTGATTGGAAGGAATTGAAAGCGCCGGTCAAGCCGGCATTTCATGTGTCTGACTTCACTAGTTGGAAAGGCCGCTTAGCCAAGGATCCATGGAAAGGAATTCAGCAACAGAGACAGCGCTTGACGTCAGATGTACTTCAATCTTTAGGCGTGAAATAGGAACCAACTTACGCAAGCGAACGAAAGACGAAACCGGTTCGTTCTTTGTGGATTTTGCTTCACTGACATGTAGGGTTGCGATAAACTCTTGACTCTACAGGGCCGAGCACGAACACCCTAAGTGCTCGAGGGGGTCAATTCATGGCGCGTCCGTATTGGACGGGGAATCTGCAGATATCCCTTGTGTCGTTTGGTGTGAGTCTCTATGTTGCCACGGAGACCAAAAGCCAGATTAGCTTTCACCAGATCAGTCGCAGGACTGGCGAACGTATCCGTCACCAGAAGGTGCTGGAGAGCGCTGTTGAAAACAACGAGGCGACGACGGCTGTTGAGAAGGACGAGATCGTCAAGGGCTACGAGTATCGCAAGGGGCAGTACGTAATCATCGAGCCCTCCGAACTTGAGAATCTTCGTGTCCCTTCAAAGCACACTATCGCGGTTTCGCAGTTTGTGGATGCAACGGAGCTGAACCCTGAGTATGTTGAGAAGCCGTATTTCGTTCTGCCGGAGAACGATGCACAGGCGGAGTCGTTCAACGTAGTAAGGCAAGCTCTTGCCAAGACGGGCAAGATCGCGATCGGAAAGGTCGCGTTCGCCGGGCGCGAGAACATCGTCGCTGTGGTGCCCTCAGGGGAAGGCCCCGGGATGATGGCTTATACACTGCGCTTTCAAAACGAGTTGCGGAACGCGAGCGATTACTTCCGGGACATCAAATCGACGGAGATTGATCAGGATTCGCTCGAGCTCGCCGAGACACTCATCAAGAAGATGTCATCGAAGTTTGACCTGAGCAAATTTGAAGACGGCTATGAGGTTGCGGTGAAGGCCCTTGTTGAAGCCAAGGTCAACAACATGCCGGTCTCAATCGAAGAAGCACCGAGACAGCCGCAGGCCAAAGTGGTCAACTTGATGGACGCACTTCGCAAGAGCATTGGGCAGGATGCCGGTCTCGGGAAGAAGCCCCCCAAGAGCGAAAAAGAAGCGCCAGGCAAGAAGATCGGACTCGTCAAGACGCCCCCCAAAACGGCCGCCAAGCGCAAGTCGGCGTGAGTGTCCTGCGCGTGAGTGGCATTGTGAGCCCGAGCCGGATTGGAGTCAAATCATGCACCTCGTGATCAGAGTGGATCTTGATAAGGCAAAGCAGCCTCTGCCGGAAATCTTCAGGCTCATCGGAAGCCGCGCTTATGCGGAAGAGACCGTGAGAGGCCCTGGGATCGACTCCGCCGGGCAAATTGAGGACAACAGGTCTCACGTCATCGGCGAATGGGAGATCGAAGAGGCCGACAGGGAGGATCGTCAGCATCCCCTGGAGCCGGCATTTCGTGCGGCGGCAACTGAGCGATACGCGTCGCCTGGACAGATTGAGGTGGATCGCTTCGCGACAGTAAGCATGGCCGACGATGGAGCTTACGTCCAGGGCTGGCTATTCGTCCCTCAAACTGCGGTCAAAGATTCCGACGAGACGGCTCCGCCCAAAAAGGCGCCGCAATCCGTATTTCCGATTCGCAACGCAGGGTCGAAGGCGAGTTAAGGGTCTGCGCGGCCATTAAGGCCAGTCGCGGGTTTGCGCTGTGAAATCCCTAAAGATGGGAGTGCCGGCGGCCTCCCGCATCCACTTGAGCGACAAAGGTTCCGCGCTAGTGCTGGATCAATTAACATCTCTCCAGAGGAATCTCGAATCATGAATCAGGCAGAGATGATCGCCAAATGGGACGAACACATCAGCTATGAGTTTTCGACGCGCGACGTCTCTTCGACCATTGCGACAATGGTAGAGGACGCCTACGTCAACCACGTTCCGGTGATGACTGGCGGTTACGGCCATGAGGCCCTGCGCAGGTTTTATGCGGAAGACTTCATTTCACTGATGCCCGCCGACACGTCCATCAAACTCATCTCCCGTACCCTCGGTCAGGATCAGCTCGTCGACGAGATGATCTTTTCATTTACCCACACTGAGGAGATGCCCTGGATGCTTCCCGGGGTGCCGCCGACTCACCGGCACGTCGATATTCCTCTTGTTGTTGTTGTTGGTTTTCGCGAAGGCAAGCTGGCGCATGAGCGCATTTACTGGGACCAGGCGTCAGTGCTCAAACAAATCGGCCTGCTTTCGGATTCAACTCTTCCCGTATTCGGGGCCGAGACCGCGCAAAAACTCCTGGACCCATCCATGTCCTGATGAGAGGATGCAATCCGGGCGAGAAAATCTTCTCAGTAACGCCGTCAGCGCAAGGAGTCACGTGGTCAAACAGCCGCTGCTCGCACCCCAGGCCGTGAACTTCCCCTGCGATCGAATTCGTTCTCTCTTTCCAGCGCTCCACCAGGAGCCGGCCTTCATCTTCTTCGACAACGGCGCAGGCGCACAGATTCCCCAGGGAGTGTTCGACGCGATCAACGATCATCTTCTACATCGCAACGTGCAGCGCGGTGGACGCTACTCCCGTAGCGTGGAGGTCGATGAAACCATCGTACGCGCACGCGAAAGTGTCGCGGTCCTGATCAACGCACGCGATTCCAACGAAATCGCTTTCGGCATGAATGCCACGTCCTTCCTACGCCTGCTCAGCCTCGCCATTGGTCGCACTCTCCAGGCCCGCAATGAAATCATCGTCACCGACCTTGATCACGAAGCCAACGTCGCCACGTGGCTGCAGCTTGAACGCGAAGGGGCCAGGATCGTCTGGTGGAAGATGCGCGAAGATAGCAACCTTCACGTGGACGACCTTGCGCGGCTCCTCACCCCGCAGACCCGTCTTGTTGCCTGCACAGTTGCCTCCCATGCACTCGGTTCCATTGTGGATGTCGCAACCGTTGCCGCGATGGCGCATGCCGCCGGCGCTGAGGTCGCACTGGATTGCGTTCATTACGCTCCGCACGCTCTCATCGACGTCCAGGCATTCGATTGCGATTACCTGGTCTGTTCCGGCTACAAGATATTTGGCCCACACATGGGTTTCATGTGGGGCCGACTCGAACTTCTGAACGTGCTCCCAACCTTTCGCGAGGACTTTATTCCTGACGCTCCGCCCGGCAAGATTGAAGCTGGTACTTTCATCTTTGAGAACGTTGCAGGCATGGCCGCGGCCATCACCTATCTTGAAACGCTTGGCGAGAGCCGGCGAAAAGGAAAACGCTCCAACTCCGCCACATCGGACCGCTCTCGTTCGCGGTATGAATTCAATCCGTGATTATGAAGCCACGCTGTCCTTCGAGATGATCGAAGCACTGCAGGCCGCCGATGCCACCATTTTCGGGGTTCGCGACACTGCTCGCCTAGATGAACGGGTTCCGACGTTTTGTTTCCGCCTTCCCAACGTCGCGCCCGCTCTCGTCACACAGACAATGTCGGACCGCGGCATTGCCATTCGCGACGGGCACATGTATGCCCCGCGACTTATGAAGCGCCTGGGCGCCAGCCTTGATACGGGTGTCAACCGAGCGTCGCTTGTCCACTACAACACAGTTCAGGAGATTCGCGAGTTCGGGAAGGTACTCAGTGACATGGTTCGGGGTCAATAACAAAGCCAAATTCGCCCCGATGCGGATGGCTTCAAAACTCGCCGCCTCGCCTGAATATTCTTCCGAGCTCAACCGCGCTCTGACGCAACGCCAACTCACCATGATGACGATTGGCGGAGCAATTGGAGTCGGGCTCTTTCTTGGAAGCACTGTGACGATCCGGCTCGCCGGGCCGGGCGTCATCCTCTCTTATGTCATCAGCGCCATCATCGCGCTCATCGTCGCATACTCGATTGCGGAGATGGCCGTCACGCATCCCGTGGCCGGCTCATTCGGCGTCTATGCGCAGACATATTTGAATGAGTGGTCAGGATTCGCGGTCCGTGTTACATACGCCTTCGTTCAAATCCTCGCCATCGGCGCGGAGGTCACGGCCGTGGCGATTTACTTCTCCGTCTGGTTCCCCGGGGTACCCCAATGGGTCTGGGTTGTTGGAGTTTCGATCGGTTTGATCGCGGTCAATGGCCTGCGCGTCGGGAACTTCGGTGAATTCGAATACTGGTTCGCCATCATCAAAGTGATCACTATCGTGGCCTTCATAATCGTCGGCCTCGGATTGATCTTCGGCGTAGGCCCCTGGCGCGCCATTGGCTTCTCAAATCTCACCTCCCATGGAGGGTTTCTCCCTTACGGCCTGAAAGGAGTCTGGCTTGCCTTGAGTCTTACGCTCACCAGCTACATGGGAGTGGAAATCATCGGGATCACGGCGGGCGAGGCGCTGCAACCCGAAAAGATCATTCCTCGCGCCATGCGTTCCGTCATTCTTCGGCTCATTCTCTTCTATATTCTCTCCATTACCGTGATGCTCTCCATGAACCCATGGGACAAGATGGGTAATGGCATCACGGGCAGCCCGTTTGTGCTGGTCTTCGCAAAGGTCGGTATTCCCTACGCGGCGGGAATTATGAATCTGGTTGTAATCACTGCAGCTCTTTCAAGCGCGAATACCAACCTCTACCTCACCACCCGGACCCTATTTTCGCTGTCCCGAGATGGCTACGTCCCGAAGGCGCTAGGAAGCCTTGGAAGGAACGGCGTTCCCTACCTCGCACTGATAGTGTCGACCGCCGGCATGGCTGCGGCCATCCTTCTCGCCATCTTTGCTCCGGGCCGGGCATTCTTGCTGCTTTACGGCGTGGCCGTGGCCGGAATGTTCTTTGTGTGGATCATCATTTTGCTTGCCCACCTGTCCTTTCGCCGTTCAATAGGACAAGCGCGTGCCGAACAGCTCCCGATTCGGTTGCCGATCTCGCCGTGGCCCCAGATCGCAGCTTTGGTCGCCCTCGCAGCTATCGCCATCAGCACCTTCAGCGTGGAGGGCCTCAAATACTCGGTTCCCAGTTTCATTCCATTCGTGCTGGCGATTTCGGCGTTCTATCGGGCGCACAAGCATAGGAATAGCAGCAGGCGGGAGGGGCAGGCCTGAATCAGATCATTGTTCAAGACGCGGTTGGCCTACTTCTCCGATACGTGGGGTATAGTGGCTCAGTCAAGAAAGCTGAACTGGCGGGTTTCCTAGATGAGTGAACGCGAGATGAGCGAACGATTGAGTAGAAGGTCTCTGATTGCTGGAGCGGGCAAAGGCTTAGTGAGTGCGAGCGTCCTGGCGTCAGTTCCCGCACGCATTCTGGCACAGCCCGTTCCATTGGGCTCGAAGCGGCCAAGCCCGTCCGATCGCAAGTTTCGCAGCGACGCGCTCGATGCATATATCGTCGCAACGAGTCGGCGGATAGGCGATCCGGAACTTGCCGACATGTTTGCCAACTGCCTGCCGAACACAATCGACACAACGGTCGTCCCCGGCGAGTTTGAAGGAAAGCCTGATACCGCTGTGCTTACCGGTGACATTCCAGCAATGTGGTTGCGTGACTCCTCGGCCCAGGTTTGGCCGTATCTTGACCACGCGAGGACAGACGATAGACTTCGTGCGCTGCTCGAAGGCGTCATTCGGCGCCAAACGCGCTGTCTGCTGATTGATCCCTACGCCAACGCATTCATGGCGGACTTGGCCGCTCCTCCGCTGGAGTGGAGTACCAAGGACCAGACCGAGATGAAGCAGGGTGTGGGGGAACGCAAATACGAGCTTGATTCAATCTGCTATCCCATTCGCCTGGCGCACGGATATTGGAAGGTTACCGGCGACGCGCGCCCTTTCGATTCCGCCTGGAAACACGCGATGACGGAAATACTTCAAACCATGCGTGTCCAGCAACGCAAGAACGGCCCGGGTCCCTATCGCTTCCAGCGGAACGCAGGCAACCCAACGGACACGCTGGTCAATGCGATTGGCAATCCTGCCAAGCCCATCGGACTCATCGCATCCTGCTTCCGTCCGTCCGACGATGCCTGCATCTTTTCATTTCTCGTGCCCTCAAACCTTTTTGCGGTTACGTCATTGCGGCAACTTGCAAGCATGGCGAACTCAATTCTTCACGATTCCGAGATGGCCAACGAAGCAACCGCATTGGCGAACGAGGTCGAGGCGGCCCTGCGCAGGCACGCACTTGTCCCGACCACCGCTGGAACAATTTGGGCTTATGAGATCGATGGGTACGGCGGGCGTGTATTGATGGATGATGCAAATGTACCGAGCCTGCTAAGCCTTCCATACCTGGAAAGCTCGCTGGACGAGGCAGTCTATGCAAGGACTCGGAAGTTTGTCTGGAGTGAATCGAACCCATGGTTCTTCAGCGGCGCGGCGGGCGAGGGCATAGGTGGACCCCATATCGGTCGCGACATGATTTGGCCGATGTCGCAAATCATTTACGCGCTCACCAGCAATTCTGACGCTGAGGTTGCCCGTGCCATTCGCATGCTGAAAGGATCCTCAGCCGGAACCGGATTCATGCATGAGTCCTACAACAAAGACGCCCCAGAACACTTCACGCGATCGTGGTTTGCCTGGGCCAACACGCTGTTCGGGGAACTCATTGGCAAAACCGCACAGCGCAGGCCGGAGCTATTGCGGTCTTAATGTCGGAGTAGCCCGCATGCAGACTTCTTTTCGTCGCCCCTTCCCCATCC
>Ga0193727_1001377_pt1 | contig 10021 bp, 8 predicted proteins | sample H2c2metaG_FD_143051 | JGI IMG/M metagenome (GOLD analysis project Ga0193727, IMG submission 143051) | Soil microbial communities from a riparian zone of the East river system, Colorado, United States - H2c2 | ecosystem: Environmental > Terrestrial > Soil > Riparian zone | place: USA: East River...
AACCGTCATCGCGCCAAGGTCGAGAGCCATTGCGCCGATGCCCATCAAATGTGACGAGATACGAGACGTTTCGCAGCAAATCGTCCGAATCGCTTTTCCACGCGGCGGGATTTCCCAGCCCATTAATTTTTCGACGGCGAGCGCGTAAGCGACATTGTTCGAAAGCGGAGCGAGATAATCGAGCCGATCGGTGTAAGGCACGAATTGGTTGTATTGCATGTTCTCGGCGATTTTCTCATCGCCGCGATGTAGAAAACCGATGTCTGGCGTCGCCTTCGTGATGATTTCGCCGTCGAGTTCGAGCACCAGCCGGAGCACGCCGTGCGTCGCCGGATGCGACGGCCCCATGTTGAGCACCATCTTTTCACCAATGTCGTCCTCGGGATGGCGCAGCTTCGCGTCGGCCGCGACCACCCGCGTCACCGGATCGGGTGATTCAATCTCGCGCGTTGTGAAGGGCATGGATCGACAATTCTATCTACGCTGGCGAGTCAATCGGCGACCGCAAGCGTAAAATGGGGAGCGCACGCAGTCCCGTTAAACCGAACTTGTGTTGCCGAGTTTGGATCCGTGCGCTGAGACCGCGCACGCTACAGCAATTTTTTGATCTCGAACCGCGGTAGCATCCGCTATCCTCAACGAACTTTCGGGGGCCCGGCTGCAGCGAAATTTCCGAACTAACTCAGTCACGCCCACGCGCGACGGGCACAACGACTTTGCACGGACGAAATTATCGTCCGGCCGACTGTCTGCGCGATGCTTCAGCTCAGAGGTTTTGCCATGAAACCTCTCTCCAAATAGGAGTAGAGCCGGGAACAAGCGCCCTAGCGTAACCCTCATCCGAACGCCGAAACCGAATCATTTGAAGCCGCCCCACGGTCAGATCGGAAGGAACTAACGAATGCGGCGCAAGCCGCCATTTCATCGACGCTTCGCGGGCCAGGCGATCCAAGATTGTTTGGCCGCTGCTCCTGATCACTCGCGAGTTGGTCACTCGGCCATCTCTGTCCATGGTCAAGGACACAACGACCGAGCCCCCCAAGCCTGCGTAAAATATGCCCATCGGAAATTCAGGCGTAGGCTTCTCGATCCATTCCGCCTTAACGGAAGCGAATGGCAACATTAATAAAACTGCAATGACTGTTCCGCATCGCGCGGAACCCGATACCGCTTTCTGCGAACGCTGTGTGCTCATATTTTGAGAATGCTCAAATTTCTTTACCCGAGTCAAGTGTTTTTTTGGGTGGCGCGCTCTTTGTCACTTAGGGTATCCCACTGGAATACGGCTGTTTAGGACAAAAATCCGCCAGTTTCTGCCAGCGCTATAATCTCTCGCGCGTTGCGCTTAAGGAGACTACCTATTCTCCATGGTTAAGAAGATCGCGCTGCTATTCGCCGGGCAAGGCGCACAAAGCGTCGGAATGGGGCGTGACTTGGCGAAGCAGTTTCCTACTGCAGCTGACTTGTTTCAGAAAGCGGATGACGTTCTTGGGCGCAAGTTGAGCGAAATCGCGTGGCACGGTCCGATTGAAGAGTTAACCAAGACTTCAAATTGTCAGCCGGCGCTGTTTGTTCATGGACTCGCCTGTTTGTCGATCTTACATGAGCTGGCTGGCGACTTTCCGATTGGAGGCGCCGCTGGCCTGTCACTAGGCGAAATGACTGCGCACGCCGCGGCGGGTACCTTCGATTTCGCGACAGGACTCAAGCTGGTGCAAAGGCGGGGCGAATTGATGGATGAAGCTTGCGCCGCGACCAACGGAGCGATGGCAGCAATGATCGGCGCGGATGAAAGCACAGTGCGCGCGCTGGCCGCGGATACGGATGTCGATGTTGCAAACATTAACTCGCCGGGACAGATCGTGATCTCGGGTGAGAAGGCAAAAGTGGAGATCGCGATCGGGCTGGCCAAGGAACATGGGATTCGTCGGGCGACCCTGCTGACCGTGGCGGGCGCGTATCATTCGCGTTTGATGGAGAGCGCCTACCAAAAGCTTGGCGCGGTGCTGCTTCATGTCCCCGTGCAACCGCCGCGTTTTCCTGTGATTAGCAACGTGACCGGGGCTGAAGTGACAACCCCGATTGAAATTCGACGCACCCTGCAAGATCAAGTCACGGGCACTGTGCGCTGGCTCGATTGCATGGAGCGACTCGCCGGGCTCGGTTGCGATTTTTTCATCGAGCTCGGACCGGGGGGCGTGCTGGCTGGTCTACTAAGACGCACGCGCAAAGATGTAGATGTGGTGAGCGTCAGCGATTCCGCATCTGTGCAAGCCTGCTCTGAGAAACTGCGCGCCGGTTAGCGGATCCGCCGTTCGCGACCGCGAGCAACACCAGCGCAAGCCAGATATAATTCAGCACGCGTAATGTTGTAGCCACGTTGCTGTGCGACGTCCAGTTTTAGACGCGCCACAGCCGCGTGGTTACAGCGATATTATTGTTGCGTTGTCGATCTTTCTTTCGGCAGACTGGCCGCGCCATGAACGACTCCACCACTCAAATTAAAGACACGACTGGGAATCCGGCTCCGCTGGGCCTGCTCGGCTTCGGGATGACTACGGTGCTGCTCAACCTTCATAACGCCGGTTTTTACGAACTCAACAGCATGATTCTGGCGATGGGGATTTGCTATGGCGGGCTTGCGCAAATTATTGCCGGAATCATGGAGTGGAAGAAAGGCAACACGTTTGCCACGACTGCCTTCACTTCATACGGCTTGTTCTGGCTTTCGCTCGTTGCCCTGATTGTGCTGCCAAAAGTCGGGTGGGGCACAGCAACGAATGACACTGCCATGGCCGCGTATCTCGCCATGTGGGGATTGTTCACCGCCATCATGTTTATTGGCACATTGCGGCTCAACCGCGCGTTACAAGTCGTGTTTGCCACGCTGACGATTCTGTTCTTTATGCTCGCCATCGGCGATTTTGCCGATGCAAGCGAGGGCTTTAAGCACGCTACCGGCTACGAAGGGATCTTCTGCGGTTTCTCCGCGATCTACGCCGGCCTCGCGCAAGTCCTCAATGAATTGTACGGCAAAGTTGTGCTGCCGCTCGGCCCGGTGGAGAAATAATCGCGCTTTTTGATCTGCTGTAGCGGCGTTCTATGAGCGTCGCATTAATTCATCCGACAGTCACAGACCGCCGCTACAATCCCGCCTAGTAGCCCTTACCTTTCAGTAAACTAGCTGCGAGTTGCAGAGCCGATTCGCTTTTGCCACCGAGCATGCGCGCGATCTCTTCCTGTCGGCTTTTCCCGCTAATCTCACGCAGCTGCGAATAAGTTCGGCCGCGGACCACTTCCTTTGTCACGACAAAATGTGAAGAGGCGTTCGCTGCCACTTGCGGGAGATGCGTGATGCAAATTACCTGATGATCGCGGCCCAATGTGTCCATTTTAGCGCCGACTGCATGCGCAATCTCTCCGCCGACATTCGTGTCGATCTCGTCGAATACGAGCAGGGAAATCGCGTCGTGCGCGGCCAGCGCGGATTTGATCGCCAGCATCAAGCGTGAGATTTCGCCGCTCGACGCAATGGCGCGAAGCGGCTTTAACGGTTCGCCTGGATTCGGCGAGAAAAGTAATTCTATAGCATCGAATCCATTCGGACGCGGTTCGTCGAGCGCATCGAGCTTTGCTTCAAATTCCGATTGGCGAAACCCGAGATCGCGAAGGTTGCGGCGGATGTTCTCCGAAAGTTTGGGTGCAGCCTTTGTCCGAACCTTCCGCAATGCTTCGCCGGCGCGATTCATTTGCGCGCGGACATTCTCGATTTCTTTTGCGAGACGTTCCAGCTCGACATCGCGCCGTTCGATTTTCCGCATCCGTTCAGCGGCGCGCTCGCCGAATCCAATTACATCAGTAATCGACCCGCCGTATTTCCGCTTTAAGGTTTCGAAGAGCGAAACGCGCTGCTCGAGCGCGGCAAGCTGTTCCGGATCGAGATCGAGTTTCTCAGCATAAGCCGAGAGGGACCGCGCGATTTCGGAAAGCTCGACTACGCTGGCAGCGTGCGCCGATGAAAACTGCGCAATGGAATTGTCGGTCTTTTCCAGTTCGCGCAATAGGCGCTGCGTCTCGGCAAGTTGTGAGAGAACGGAATCGTCTGCTTCGGAAAGTTTGTTTGCGACCGCGCTCGCCAGTTCAATCAGCCGCTTGCTGTTGCTGGCCAGTTTATAGCGCCTGTCGATTTCTTCTTCTTCTCTAGCGACCAGATTTGCCGAGCTAATCTCGCTAACCTGGTGGCGAAGTAGGTCGAGTTCCTGTTCGCGCGCGGTTTCTGCGGTGTTGAGCGCCGCATGTTCTGCTAGCAGCGTCTGTAATTGCCGGTAATTCTTTCGATATTCGTCGATCTGTTCTTCAGCGCGGCCGAACGAATCGAGCAGGCCCAATTGCTTCTCGGGCGAAAGCAAAGATTGGTGATCGTGCGGGCCATGAAGATCGACCAGACCGTCGCCGAGACTTTTCAGAATCGACAACGTCGTTGGCGAACCGTTGATGAACTGGCGTGTGCCTCCGGTGGCCGAAAAGCTGCGTTTGATGATGAGATCATTCTCGCACGGTTCGATTCCAGCCTCGACAAGCTGCGGATTGAGCTGTTGCAGGTCGTTTCCAGTCCAAACGGCTTCTACCGTGCAGGAATCGGCCCCGGTTCGGATGAGCGATTTGTCGGCGCGTTCCCCGAGCAAAAGTTGCAGTGCGCCGATGATAATCGATTTGCCCGCGCCGGTCTCACCAGTGACGGCAGTAAAGCCTGGCGCAATTTCCCACTCGAGTTCCTCCACGAGGGCGAGATTCTTGATTCGCAACAAGGTGAGGACGGTCATGGGAAGGTTGATGGTTAATGGTTGAGAGTTGACAGTTCAGCTTGCCAACTCAATTTCAAAGCCTCAACTCTGAACTCACGGTTACTTTTCTTGGCACGGGCACGTCCCAGGGTGTGCCGATGATTGGTTGTGATTGCGATGTGTGCCGGTCTCCCGACCCGCGCGACCAACGGCTGCGCTCTTCAATTCATGTCCAAACCCCAGAGTGCTCGGTTGTGGTGGACACTGGGACCGATTTCAGAACACAGGCGCTCCGCGAAAACATCCGCAACGTGGACGCGGTAATTTTCACACATTCGCACACCGATCACATCATGGGCTTCGATGATCTTCGGCGATTTTCGCACGCGCGAGGTTCGATGCCGGTTTATGCGTCGCCCGAAACGATGCGCGATCTGGAGCGCGTGTTTCGGTTCGCATTCAACACGAGCAACCCGGTTCCATATTATTTGAAGCCCGAGCCACACGTGATCGACGGTCCGTTTAAACTAGATGAGACATTGATCACTCCGTTGCCGGTGCCGCATGGCGACTCCATCGTGAACGGCTATCTTTTCTCGCGCGCGGACCAAAAACTTGTCGCCTACCTAAGCGATTGCAGCGCTGTACCGGATGCGATTGTCGGTCTTATCGCGGGCGTTAAAGTCTTGATCATCGACGCGCTGCGGGACAGACCGCATCCCACGCATTTGAGCGTAGGCCAGGCGCTGGAAGTCGCCGCGCGCGTAAAACCTGAGGCGACTTACTTCACCCACATCTGCCACGACCTTCCGCAATCTGCGGAATCGCGGCTCCCCGGGGGAGTACACATCGCATACGACGGGCTGCAGCTCAGTTTATAGGCAAGTCGCCCAACCGGCGTTAGATCTCAGCGAATAATTCCGCGTTCGCTTCGTTCGATGAACTCGATGATCTCGGTGATCTCTTCGGTCTGAGGCAATTCCTTGCGCATCGCTTCAACTGCCTGGCGCGTGTTGTATTTTGAGCGATAAATCAGACGAAACGCTTCCTTGATCAGCTTTACGCTTTCAGCCGGGAATTTTTTTCGTTCCAAGCCGACCAGGTTAATCCCACGAATTTCCGCCGGGTTGCCATCGGCGATCATGAATGGCGGAACGTCCTGGACGATCTTCGAACATCCGCCCGTGATGGCAAAGCGCCCGAGCCGGCAAAATTGATGCACGGCTGTAAGCCCGCCGATGACGGCGTGATCGCCTACTTCCACGTGACCAGCCAGTGTGCCGTTGTTTGAAAAAACAACAGCATCTCCGACGACGCAATCGTGCGCGATGTGGCTGTAGGCGAGGAACGTGCCACGATTGCCAATCCGCGTTTTCCCCTGGCTGCTTGTGCTGCGGCTGATTGTGACAAATTCGCGGAACGTATTCTCATCGCCGATTTCCAGATGAGTCGGTTCGCTCTGATATTTCAGGTCCTGCGTTTGCTGGCCGATAGAGCAGTACGCGTAAAATTTGTTCTTCGCTCCGGCCTTCATTGGCCCGCAGAGTGTGACATGATGTTGGAGCCAGCAGTTTGGGCCGATCATCACATCGGCCCCGATTACGCAATAGGGGCCGACGATTGTTCCGGCACTGATCTCTGCGCCCGGATCGATAATCGCGGTCGGATGAATCTGCACATCGCTCATTTATCGAGAAACGTGAACATTAATTCGCCTTCGGAGACGACCGCATCGTTTACCACGCAATGGCATTTCGCTTTCGCTAGACGCTCACCGCGCGACTTTGTTAGCTCGGCATGAATGAAGATGGTGTCGCCGGGAAAAACCGGTTTGCGAAATTTCACTCCATCAGCGCTCATGAAATAGCCGATGCGACTGGTCGTTTTTGCCAGTTTGAATAACAGGACGCTGGCCACCTGCGCCATCGCTTCTACCTGCATGACGCCTGGCATCACCGGGTGACCGGGAAAATGCCCTTGAAAGAACGGCTCGTTAATCGTGACCGTTTTGATGCCGATACATTTGGTTTCGCTCTCGAAGCTGATAATCCGGTCGACCATCAGAAACGGGAAACGATGCGGCAAAATTTGCATTACCTCGTCGGTGTCGAACCCACCATCCCCACGTGGAACCGCGCGCGTAACGGAGAGAGCGTTCCGGCGCGTTTGCTCACGGGCGAGCGCGCGAGCCAGGTCGGCATTTACAGCGTGACCGGGTTTTACCGCTACCACATGGCCTCGAATACGCCGCCCGATCAGTGCGAGATCTCCGATAATGTCGAGAATTTTGTGGCGCACGAATTCGTCTGCGAAACGCAGTGGTTCCTTGCTCAAGACGGCTTCGCCGCGGACCACAATCGCGTTTTCGAGGCTGCCGCCCTTGATCAGATTTTTCTCCATGAGCGGCTCAACATCTTCGTAGAAAACAAAGGTTCGCGCCGGGGCAATCTCGCGCTCGAAAACAGCCGGCGTGACTTCCATCGACAGATATTGCGCGAACCGATTATCGGGCCCGGCTTGGGTGCATGAGATGCGAAATTTCTCATCCGGCAGCAAAATCAGCAGCGCACCTGTTTTCGATTCTACATGCACCGGTTCGCGCACGTCGAAAAACTTTCGCGGCTCCTCCTGGGCGGTCACACCGGCTCTCTTGATGAGATCGATATAAGGTTGCGCGCTGCCGTCCCCGATGGGCGGTTCGTTTGCGTCCATCTCCACCATGGCGTTATCAACGTCCATCCCCGACAGAGCGGCGAGCACATGCTCGACCGTGTGCACGCGCACAGGTCCTTCGCCGATGGTTGTCGCGCGCTCGACCGTTTTAAGATTGTCGATCTTGGCGTCAATTGTCGGTTCGTCCTGCAGATCCTTGCGCTTGAACTTAATCCCGTGACCGATCGGCGCCGGATGCAACTTTAGCGAAACTTTTTCGCCGGTGTGCAGCGACGTACCGCTAAAACTGGCGGTCTTGCCAACGGTCTGTTGAAACTCGGGCGTCGAAGCCATGTGTGCTTAGCAATCGCTTGCGTTGTAGCGGTGCTTGTGTCAAGCACCGTTCATTTCAATTCAAATTCGCCACAATCAAAGGCCATCATTTTGTCCACGTTTGAGATGCGGAATTGACGAACCGATGTGCCATCATCCTGCCAGACATCGACCGATTTTTCGCTTTTCTTTGCGATGAATGCGCGGATCAAGTTCGGGGTCTCGCTCAGCATGAACAACGGCAGATCATCGATCGTTTTCAAATAGCTCCCGTCGCTATCAAACCCGACAACAAGATCGATGATCGATCGTTTGTCGTTCGCCAATGGATTTGGCATGAGTCTCACTTTCACGCTGGTAGATGGCTCATTTTCCACCGGTGGGGGCGTGGCCTCGCCGATTTCTTCGAGCTTGAACTGACCGACGAGATAACCGTGGCCGCGATATTTTCCAGCGGGCAAGTCATCGTCATCGTCATCTTTGCCATCCCATTGCGTCACCAGCGCATCCGCGCCGATTGTGAACTCATTCAATTCGGCTTGCTGATGCAGAACGCGCACGAGCGTTCCATTCCCATCGTAAATGCCGAGGCTGATCGTGCCTTCCAGCGGCGGCGGAAGGAAGCTGATGCGCACACTTCTCGAGGGCGCTGCTGAAGGAGACGGGGATTGCTCCGGGGTCGGTGAAACAGAGGGAGATTCCTCTGGCGTGGACGAAGGGGTTGGCGCCGGCGATTCCTGCGCGACGGCGGCGACCGCAACAAGCAAAGACGCGAGAATCGGCAATCGGCAATCGGCAATCGGCATTTCGTTAAATGTAATAGCGCCAGTTTACGTTTGGGAAAGCGTTATCGCGCCGTTCGCAGTCACGCAGAAATTCTTCATCGACATCGTTTGCAACGAACTGATTGTACAATCGATTGAAGCGGGCAAGATGATCCATCGTTCGATTGGTTGCGTATTCGCGTGCTGTTCCGGTTTTCATGAGGAACGCCCAATCGCTCGATTGCGCGAGCAAAAGTTCGCGAGCCAGTTGCTTTAGGACGCGCTCTGCGAGCTGGGCCACATCGCCTGCGTATTTACGGGCGAGGTCGCTCATGCGTCGCGCAGCAGCATGCAGGTGTGGATAAATCCAGGCGTTGCTTGGGTCGACCCAGACACTGAGATGGCCGTTCTCGCCCCAGGTCGAAGCCGCTGGCTGAAGAGTTTGGAGAGTCGGGTGGGCTGCGAGATAATCGCCTGGCGTCGTCGGACGAAGGTCTTGCTCACTGGCTGCTTTGCGAATGAAATGTTCAAGAAAGCGCGGCCCTTCGAACCACCAGTGGCCAAATAATTCGGCATCGAATGGGACCACCACGATCGGATCAAAACCCACGCCGCTGATTTCGCGAATTTGCTGTTGTCGTTGCTCCAGAAAGTGAGTGGCGTGCGCCTCGGCTGCTTTTTCCGCCGCCTCGCGATGATACAATTCCTTTTCTTCACTGCGTCCGGTGATGCGATGATACTTCATGCCGGCGAATTTTCTCTGTCCGCGCGCGACTGGCCCCAAATGTTCCATCGGAAGATCGAAACCGACGTCACGATAAAATTCGCGATAAGTGGGATCGCCCGGATAACCTTCGTGCGCGCTCCAGACCTGCCGGCTTGAATCGCGGTCGCGCGCGAAAATGGCAGGACCGGCTGGCGTGTAACAAGGCGCGTAAATCGATCGCAGCGGACGAGGTTTTCCAAACATCAATCCATGTGCATCGAGGATGAACCACCGAATGTTTGCCTCTTGCAGGAGCGATTCCAGGCCGGGGGCGTACGCGCATTCTGGAAGCCAAAATCCGATTGGCTCGGCGCCGAAAAGATCGACATAAACATCGCGCCCAATCAAAACCTGGGCGCGCGCGGCTTGAGGCGATTGCTGCTGAAGAATGGGAAGCAAACCGTGCGTTGCCGCGCTGGCGATGATTTCGAGCGTGCCCGTCTGCCTCAACTCGCGAAAAGCGGAAAGCAGATCGTATTTTCTTTCATCAACGAAGAAACGGCGGCTCTCCGAGAAAAGCTCGAAATAGAAGCCGGCTAGCTCTCGCAGTTTTGGATGATCGTGGTTTCGCCTTCGCTCGCGCCTGGCGAGATCGATCAACAGATCGAGGTGTCGCACGTAGCGCTCGCACAAGAGTTCGTCCTGCAACATGGAGCAGAGAGTCGGCGTGATCGACATCGTGAGTTTGAATGGCACGCCATCGCTTACTAATCGCTGCATCA
>Ga0193727_1001379_pt1 | contig 10020 bp, 7 predicted proteins | sample H2c2metaG_FD_143051 | JGI IMG/M metagenome (GOLD analysis project Ga0193727, IMG submission 143051) | Soil microbial communities from a riparian zone of the East river system, Colorado, United States - H2c2 | ecosystem: Environmental > Terrestrial > Soil > Riparian zone | place: USA: East River...
CATCGCCGGCAGTCGCTTCGGCCCCGGTGTTGCCACCATCGAGCAATGCGGGCATCACGTCGCCGCCTGCAACACGTCCTGCCAGCCTGGATCCGCAGCGCGCGCCTGTCGCTGCACCCGCGCCGGCGCAGACTGCTGCGGCGCCGGCACCGCGGCCATCGCCGCCATTCTCCGATGTCCGCTCGCCGGCTCTCGAGCCTTCACGCAACGCCGTGCCGCCAGCCGCGCCGACACCGGTGGTGCCGACGCCCGTCGACACAGGCGCCGCCGGCACACCGCCGCAGAAAGCGCAGCCTTAGTGCATCCGCCAGTGCAACCCGCGCGCTCAAGCGCGCGCGGTTGCGCTGCCAGCGGCGTCCATCAAGCCGTGCAGCGCGGCCAGATGCGCAAGCGTCACCACATTGTTCACATTTAGCTTTTCGAACAAACGATACTTGTAGGTAGCGACGGTCTTTGCGCTCAGCTTGAGCCGGCCGGCGATGTCCGGCATCGTGCGTCCGCGCGCCAGCATCATCGCGACTTCGAGTTCGCGCGCCGACAATCCGTCGAATGGCGTCGAGGACGCGGCAGACGTCGATTCGAGCGCGAGTTGCTGTGCGACGTCGGCACTCAGGTAGCGACGGCCCGCGGCCACGGTGCGAATCGCCCTGACCAGTTCCTCGGCCGGACAGCCCTTGGTCAAATAACCGCTGGCGCCAGCCTCGAGCAGGCGCCGCGGAAACGGCGCTTCGCCCGCCATGGTCAGGATCACCACATGCGTTGCCAGCTTGGAGCGGCGAACACGTTCAGTCACCTCGACGCCGCTGACTCCGGGCATGTGCAGGTCGACCAGCGCGACGTCGGGCGCCAGCTTCCGGATCTGCATCAGCCCCGGCTCACCGTCGTCGGCTTCGGCGACGACCTCCATGTCCGGCTGCTTGTCGATGATCAGGCGCAGTCCCGCGCGCATCAACGTATGATCGTCAATCAGGACGATTCGGATCATTGCTCCATCCCCCGTGCCTGGAACTCCCGTGCGCAAGGTACTGCGTCGCGGGGCGTCGCACAAGCGCAAGGCGGGCGCTTGGGGAGGTCGGCCTGATTCGAGTATCCTTCGCGGCCCGCCACGGCGCAGCCGATGGCCCGAAGGGCGAAGGACAGGATGTCCGGAGTCAAACCGGCGTGGTGGCGCGCAACGCGCTCCGTGTGCGACAAGACGGAGAGGTGGCCGAGCGGTTTAAGGCACCGGTCTTGACTGCGAAGGCAGGATGCCGCAGCGAACATCGGCGCAGCCGATGGCCCGAAGGGCGAAGGACAGGATGTCCGGAGTCAAACCGGCATGGTGGCGCGCGCAGCGCGCCAGGGAATGAAAAAAACGGAGAGGTGGCCGAGCGGTTTAAGGCACCGGTCTTGAAAACCGGCGTGGTAGCAATACCACCGCGAGTTCGAATCTCGCCCTCTCCGCCAATCCAGCAGCTTCGCCAAGCGCTTTTGCCGAGCAGTACTACGAGCCCGGCACCGTTGCGATATCCCGCCCTGGTGACGTCCCCGGTTGCAAAACAAGGGCGGATTGGAAGTTTTCACTGTATAAGTGCCGGGATACTTCCACACACGAGCAAGCAAAAGCCATATCTGCCTACGCGCTGCGCTCGTACGATGCCGTACGGGCATTTGAAACGGCGCGGCATGCGGGTCCTGCTCGACTCAGCACACAGCACCCGGCGAACAAGGAGCATGCGAACCTGAATCGCCAGGTGTTCGCGGTGACTACCGGTACGCGACCAGCCGAGTCGCCAACCCCTTGAAGGGCAGAGCATGCCGAATTTACCCATCCTTTCTCATGCCGAAGCATCTCACGATGCGCGCGTTGTTTATGATGAGTTCCACACGAGGATGTCTTTCCCGTCGGCGCCAAACTTCATCACGACGCAGGGCCATTCGCCGACCGTCGCGCGAGGAACCTGGGAACTCGTGCGCAATGTCCTGGTTTCCGGCGCGCTGCCTCGATGGTTGAAGGAAATGATGTTCGTTGCAATATCGGACGATCGAAACTGCCTTTACTGCAAGGCGGCACATATCGCCTGCTGTCGGATGCTCGGCATCGACTCGCAGGCCTTGAACCAGCTGATCGTCGATTACAAGTCGATCCTCGATATCAAGACGCGCGACATCGTGACGTTCGGCGTGAAGTGTTCGCGGACCCCGCAGGGACTATTGGAAACGGACTTTGCAGTACTGCGATCGCACGGATTGAATTCAGCTGAAATCATGGAGATTATTGCGATGTCGGCGCTGGCGGTGTACGCAAACATCATTGCTGACGCGACGGCGATGGAGCCGGACGCAATGTTCAACACGCTGTAGCCCGAAACAGGCGAGCGCAAGTTTTTTTGCGGGCCTCGGCGCCGCAGCCCCGCTCAGGCGTTCTGTGACAGTCCTGCCTCGACGGCCTCGAGCAGGTCAGCCAGACGGTATGGCTTCGTCAAGCGACGCAATATTCCTTCTGCTTCCTTGGGCAACTCGGCGAAACCGCTCGCAAGAATTACGGGCAGCTCAGGGCGAAGTTTTCTTGCTGCTTTTGTCAACTGCAGGCCGGTCATGCCAGGCATTGCCTGGTCGGTCAGGAGAAGGCTTATCGAGCTTGGGCTTGCAATGATCTCCAGGGCGCGAAATGCATCGCAGGCTTCGACGACCGTGTAACCCACATCATCGAGCATCGCGCACGTACTGACTCGCACCAGGGTGTCGTCGTCGACAACGAGGATGATCGGCCGCTCCACCGCATCGAACGACGGTATCTTCGCCGTGAGCTTCTCTTCGGTGGGCTTGTCCTGTTCTGCGCCAGCCAGCTGCAGCCATAACGACGCCTTCGTTCCCATGCCAAGTTCGCTCTCGAGCTGCAGCTTGCCGCCCGATTGTTCAGCCACACCATGCACCATTGCCAGGCCGAGGCCGGTGCCTTTGCCAATGCCTTTGGTCGTGAAGAACGGTTCGACTGCGCGCGCAAGCGTCGCCTCGTCCATCCCCTGGCCGGTATCGGCCAGGGACAATCGCACGTAGTCGCCAGGCAGCGCACCTGTCCGGTTGCCTTCGACCAGGCTTTCGGCCTGCGCCGAGATGATGATGCTGCCACCGTGCGGCATCGCGTCTCGCGCATTGACCGCGAGGTTGAGAATCGCCGCTTCCAGCTGGTTCGCATCGGTCCGCACCGGCGGCAGGCCCGCAGGCAATCGCGTGACGATCGAAATCGAGGGTCCTATCGATCGTTCCAACAACTCACTCATGCCGCCGATCAGCGCCGTCAGGTCGACGGAGCGCAATTCGAGTTCCTGGCGTCGTGCAAACGCCAGCATCCGCTGCGTCAGGGTGGCGCCGCGCTCGACGCCTTGCAGGGCATTTTCGAGCAGCAAGCGTGCCCTGGGATGGTCAGTCAGATATTTGCGCAAGAGCTCCAGACTTGCACCCACTGCGGTGAGCAGATTGTTGAAGTCGTGGGCGATGCCACCGGTCAGTTGGCCGATCGAGTCGAGTTTCTGCGCCTGGAACAGCGTCTGCTGCGCACGCTGGAGCGCCTGCTGCGCCTCATAAGGCGCGGTGATATCACGCGTGACCTTGGCGAATCCGATGAGCTCGCCGTGGTCGTCGCGAATCGCGTCGATGACGACATTGGCGCGGAAGCGGGTGCCATCCTTGCGCACGCGCCAGCCTTCCTTTTCGAACCTGCCCTCGCGGGCCGCAGTCTCGAGACCAGTCTGCGGAACTCCTTTCTGGCGGTCCTCGATCGTGTAGAACCGGGAAAAATGCTGACCGATGATTTCGGACGGGGCATATCCCTTGATGCGCTGCGCACCTGGATTCCAACTGGTAACTCGGCCTTGCATATCGAGCATGTATATCGCGTAGTCCCTGACGCCTTCGACAAGGCGACGGAATTGTTCCTGGCTTTCCAGCAGCTTTTCGGCAGCGAATTTTCGTTCGGTGAAATCACGAGTGATCTTGGCGAAGCCGATCAATTCGCCCGAAGGGCGCCGGATCGGATCGATGACGACGTGCGCCCAGAAACGCGTACCGTCCTTGCGCACCCGCCAGCCTTCGTGTTCGAACTTGCCTTGTTCGGCAGCTGTCTGCAGGGCCCGCTGGGGAAGATTCGAAGCTTGATCCTCGGGCGTGTAGAACCGCGAGAAATGTTTCCCGACGATCTCGTCCGGCGTGTAGCCCTTGAATCGTTCGGCGCCGGCATTCCAGCTGACGACTATGCCTGACGGATCGAGCATGTAGATCGCGTAGTCCGTGATCGAATCGACCAGAAGTCGATAGCGGTCATCTACCTCGCTCGCAGGCGCTGGAGTTACTGACGCGGTCATACCAATTTCCAGAAAGCTCCTGCATGCCAATTTCCACAAGCTCGAAGCTCGGTCATACCAATTTCCAGAAACTCCGTTTGACCTCGCTGCCTCATCCTAGCATCAACCCCGACGACAGGGACGCTGCGGCGTAGAGGCCGCAATGCGAATTCATCGGGGGTTTAAGGTCGCATGCCGAAATGCGAATTCATCGAGGGTTTAAGGTCGCATTCAGTTGTTGCCTTGCGCATGGGACTCGAGCAGTCGCGACACCCACGACGAGTGATGTCGATGCATGCCGTATCTTGGTGTTGGCGGCTTCTGCCGTCGGGAGGCCTGAATCGCCACGACCTAGCTCTGACGAAGGACTCGTCCGATTTCAAATTCCGACCGCGTTGTCGCGAATTGCCTCCGGCATTTTCTCGGCGAGCCAGTCGATCAGCACGCGCACCGCCGGCAGCACGCCACGCCGGGACGGATAAACGCAGTGCACGACACCTTCGGGCGGGCTCCACTCCGGCAGGATCACCTCCAGCTTGCGCGACGAAATGGCGGAGCAGCACACGCTCTCCGGCAGCAAGGCGATTCCCAGACCTTTCTCCGCCGCAGCGCGCACGAGCGGAAAATCGCCGCACATCAGGCGCGGTTGATGATCGAACTGGTAACGCCGCCCGTCGCGACCGGTCAGCACCCAGGATTGCGATTCGAGTTCGGCGATACTGATCGTCTCGTGCCGGGTCAGATCTTCCGGTTGCTGCGGACGCCCGTGCATGTCGAGATAGCCCGGGCTGGCGACCAGCACCGACTTGCTCTGTCCGAATGCGCGCACGACCAGATCGGCGTCGGTGTCGAGCTTGAAGCGCACACGCAGCGCGACATCGACGCCTTCGTTGATCAGGTCGATGCGCCGGTTCGTCGACAACACCAGTATTTTTACTTGCGGATATTTCTCCATGAAGCCGGGCAGTATTCCGGCCATCACGTTCTGCGTGATCGACACGGGGCAACTCAGGCGCACGAGGCCGCGCGGTTCGCTGGTCAGCTGGGCAACCGCTTCCTCGGCAGCCTGCGCCTCGGCGATCACCGCCTGGCAATGGCGATAGAAGCGTTGCCCGGCGTCGGTTACCGCGAAGCGGCGCGTCGAGCGCTGCAGCAGGCGCACGCCGAGGCGTTCTTCGAGCTGAGAGATGCGTCGGCTCAAGCGCGATTTCGGGATGCCGAGCGCCCTTCCGGCCGCGGCAAAGCCGTTTTGCTCGACAACGATCGAGAAATAGAACAGATCGTTCAGATCTTGCATCGAATACCTCGCTTTGTCCTATCCATGGAACCAAAGGTCCTTTTTTCCCTACTTATCAAATCATCGTTCTACGCATAGTGTATCTGTCCACGAAGCGGCCGACATCCGACCGTATTGAGAGGACAAAGCCATGAAACTCCTGCACATCGATTCCAGCATCCTGGGTGCCAACTCGGCCACGCGCGAACTTGGCGCTGCATTGGTCGCCTCCTGGCGCCAGCGTCATCCGAACATCGACGTCCAGTACGTCGATCTCGCCCGCGAACCGTTCGGCCACCTGACTGGCGAACTGATTGCCGCTCGCTCGGGTCCGGTCGCCGCTCCCGCACCGGAAGTACAACACGACATCGAGCGCAGCGAGCAAGCATTGAACGACTTCCTCGATGCCGACGTGGTCGTGATCGGCGCGCCAATGTACAACTTTTCGATCCCGAGCCAGCTCAAGGCCTGGATCGACCGCATCGCCGTTGCCGGCAAGACGTTTCGCTACAGCGAGAAGGGTCCGGAAGGCCTGGCCGGGGGCAAGAAGATCATCGTCGTGTCGGCGCGCGGCGGCATGTACGGGGAAGGTTCGCCAGCTGCCGGGCTCGACTTCCAGGAAAACTACCTGCGCGGCGTGTTCGGTTTCCTCGGCGTCACCGACATCGAGTTCGTGCGTGCCGAGGGCTTGAACTTCGGTCCGACGCAACGCGAACAGGCCATGAGCGCGGCGCTTGGCGCGATCCAGGGTCGTGAGCTGCTGGCGGCCTGAGTAGGAACTTTCTGGACGCGGATCAACGCGGATAAATGCGGATCGACGCGGATCAAGCAGTCGAAGTCAGTGAATGCGAACCTTCACTTCACTCTGATTCTCATCCGCTCTGATCCGCGAAATCCGCGTCAAGTGATTTCTAATTCTGCTCACGTAATGCGTTCGGCACCGCCCATGTAGGGCTGCAAAATCTTCGGCACGGCGATCGAGCCGTCAGCCTGCTGGTAGTTTTCCATCACCGCGATCAGTGCGCGACCGACCGCGACACCCGAGCCGTTGAGTGTGTGTACGAGTTCAGGCTTGCCGGTTTCCGGATTGCGCCAGCGCGCCTGCATGCGTCGCGCCTGGAAATCGGTGCAGTTCGAGCACGAGGAAATCTCCCGGTAAGTGGTCTGCGACGGCAGCCAGACTTCGAGATCGTAGGTCTTTGCCGCGGCAAAGCCCATGTCGCCGGTGCACAGCAGCACGCGCCGATACGGCAGCTCGAGTTTCTCCAGCACGACTTCGGCGCAACGCGTCATGCGTTCGTGTTCGTCGGTGCTCTCGACCGGCTTCGAGATCGTCACCAGTTCGACCTTTTCGAACTGGTGCTGGCGGATCATGCCGCGCGTATCTTTGCCGTGCGATCCGGCTTCAGCGCGAAAGCACGGCGTGTGCGCGGTCATGCGCAGCGGCAACTTCGCCGCATCGACGATTTCGTTGGCGACCAGGTTAGTCAGTGAAACTTCGGCCGTCGGGATCAGATAGCGGCGCACTTCGCCGGTCGTCGCAAAAAGGTCTTCCTCGAATTTCGGCAGTTGCCCGGTACCCTGCATCGTCTCCGGATTGACCAGCAGTGGAACGTTGCACTCGAGGTGCCCGTGCTCACGCGTGTGCAGGTCGAGCATGAACTGGCCAAGCGCACGATGCAGGCGCGCAAGGTCACCGCGCAGCACCGTGAAGCGCGCCCCGGAAAGTTTCGCGCCGGCGTCGCCGTCGAGCCAACCATGACGCGCACCGAGTTCGACGTGATCCTTGACTGCGAAATCGAACGACTTCGGCGTACCCCACTTGTGCATTTCCTGGTTGTCGGCTTCATCCTTGCCGAGCGGAACCGAGGCATTGGCCAGATTCGGAATACCGAGCGTGACCTTCGCGAGTTCAGCGTGCAGGTCGGCCAGCCGCTGCTCATTGGTTTTCAGCTTGTCGCCGATACCGGCGACTTCGGCCATCAGCGCAGCTGTATCCTCGCCCTTCCCTTTGGCCATGCCGATTGCTTTCGAGCGTGTGTTGCGCAGGTTCTGCAATTCCTGCGTCTCGATCTGCACGGCCTTGCGCTGCGCTTCGAGCGTCTCGATGGCGGCTTTATCGAGTTCATAGCCGCGCGCGCGCAGGCGTTCGACGACACTGTCCAGTTGTCCGCGCAGCAGGGCGGGATCGAGCATGGGAATACCTTGGAAATCTGGGAAGAAGCGAATTATCGCGGCTGCGCGACATGGGGCGCAATAAAAGCCCTCCCCTTCAAGGGGAGGGTTGGGTGGGGATGGTGCTTGCTGGCTCAACCCAAAATCGAAGCAGTAGCGCCGCGCTCAGCGCGCACACCGATCCAAATGCAAACGCGCTCAGTGGCGAAAGCGTAGCCCAGAGCCAGCCGAAGAGTACTGATGCCGGCAGCAGCAGGATGCCGACGACGAGGTTGTACCAGCCGAACGCCGTGCCGGATTGGCCGCCGGGCACCATGTCGGCGACGAGCGCCTTCTCGGCGCCTTCGGTCGCTGCCAGGAAGACTCCGTAGGAAGCGAACATCGGCCACAACAGCCACGACTTGGCCGGCATCAGTCCGAACAGCAGATATAGCACCGCGTAGATGCTCCAGCCGGCAACGATCATCGTGCGGCGCTCGATGCGGTCCGACAGTGCGGACAGCGGTGTTGAAAGAACGGCCGCGACCAGTGAAACCAGCGCCCACAGCAGCGGAATCCCGGCCTCGCTCAAGCCCAATTGCCTGGCCCGCAACAGCAGGAACATGTTCGACGAATTGCCGAGCATGAACAGGCCAAGCACGACCAGATAGCGCTTGAACGCCGGCGGAAATTCGCGCAGGTTCCAGCTGAACGGCACCGGCTCGACACCCATGGCGTGCTCGGGTTCCGGCACGGAAAACGAAAGCCACAGCACGATGATCGCCGGCACGAACGCGCACAGCAGGACCTGCTTCAAGGGCATGCCGAGCGCGAGCAGGGCCGCCGCGATCAGCGGGCCGACGACGGCGCCGAAATTGTCCATGGCGCGATGGAATCCGAACGCGAGTCCGCGCTGCTCGGGCTTCACGCTCAGCGTCAGCAACGCATCGCGCGGCGCCGTGCGCAAGCCCTTGCCGACGCGATCGGCGAAACGTAACACGAGGACACCGAGCCAACTCGTCGCGAACGCGATCAGCGGGCGCGCGAATCCCGCAACACCGTACCCGGCCACGATCCAGTACTTGACCTTGCGCGAACGATCGGCCAGCACGCCGGCAAACAACTTCACCAGGCTGCTGACCGCTTCAGCGATGCCCTCGATCAACCCGAGCGCCTTCGGGCCGGCCATCAGCACGCCGGTCAGGTACAGCGGCACGAGCGGATAGATCATGTCGCTGGCGGCATCGTTTACCAGACTGATCAGACCAAGCTGCCATACGGTACGTGGCAGCGATCTGAGATTCCGGATCATTTGAAACCTTGATGGGTCCATTGAGTAGCGGCTGGGCTCACCTCTCCCGCTGGCGGGAGAGGTCGACGTGCGAAGCACGCCGGGTGAGGGTGGCGATTGGAAGTGCGGGTTCTTGAACCTGAGGCGCCACCCTCATCCGCCTTCGGCACCTTCTCCCGCCAGCGGGAGAAGGGAAAAACTCACTGCTCTCTTGATTGCTTCCCGGTGGCCTTTTCGTGAGGCTTCTTCAATGCGCTTGCGCGCGCTTCGCGAATGGCTCGAAGCTTCTCACTGATGCGCGTCTCGAGTCCCTGTTCCGCCGGCTGATAGAACTCACGGCCGACCAGCGCGTCGGGCAGACACTGCTGACCGAATGCGATGCCGCCTTCGACATCGGGATCGTACTGATAGCCCTTGCCGTAGCCAAGACCCTTCATAAGCTTCGTTGGTGCATTGCGCAGATGCAGCGGCACGTCGAGCGTGCCGGTCTCACCAATGACACGGCGCACCACACCGAACGCGGCGTAGGCCGCATTGCTCTTCGCCGCGATGGCCAGATAAATGGCGACTTCGGCCAGCGCCAACTCGCCTTCCGGCGAACCGAGGCGGTCGAACGTGTCCCAGGCTTCCAGCGCGAACTGCAGCGCACGCGGATCGGCCAGACCGATGTCCTCGATTGCCATGCGCGTAAGCCACCAGTACAGCGCCGCGTCGGCGTCGGAGCTGCGTACCGACTTGTGCAGCGCGGAGATCTGATCGTAAAACTGTTCCCCGCCTTTGTCGAAGCGGCGCGTGCGATCGGCCAGCACCTGGTTCAGCGTCGCCGCGTCGATCTCGCTGTCGCGGGCTACCTCGGCCGCGATCTCGAGCAGGGTCAGCGCACGGCGTACATCGCCGTCGGCTGCCTGTGCAATCAGAGTCAACGCGTCGTCCGCAACGCGCAACTTCAACGCGCCGAGCCCGCGGTCGCCGTCGCC
>Ga0193727_1001380_pt1 | contig 10013 bp, 8 predicted proteins | sample H2c2metaG_FD_143051 | JGI IMG/M metagenome (GOLD analysis project Ga0193727, IMG submission 143051) | Soil microbial communities from a riparian zone of the East river system, Colorado, United States - H2c2 | ecosystem: Environmental > Terrestrial > Soil > Riparian zone | place: USA: East River...
TCGCGTTGGCCGGGCTGATCGGCATCAGCCAGTTCTTCCTGGTCCAATGGGTCGCGCCGTTCCTGTCCGAGTTCCCGGAGTTCGTGTCGACCTTCACCTGGGCGCGCCGGGTCACGCAGGCGCCGATGGCGCTGATGAACATCGTCTCGAGCAACATCAATCAGTGGACGATCCTCGCCGCCATGATCCCGCTGGTGTACGGCTTTTCGCACCAGCACCATCATGGCACGTGGGCAGACTTCCCCTTCGACCCCGGCCAGCGGATCGAGATCGTGCTCACGTTGCTCCAGACGGCGCTGGGCATCATGGTGCTCGCCAACATGGAGTTCGACTGGCTCGACGCGACCGCGTTGTTCGCGCTATGGGTGGTGCAGTTCTCGGTGCCGCATTTGCGCGTGGAGGTCGCCGTGGCGTACGGGGTGTGGATGGTGGTCCTGGTGATTCAATTCGTCATGGGGAGAAAACGGCTGCTGGCGCCGAAATACTTCATCGAAACCCTCAGGGCCAGCCGGAAGTGACCCCCAGGCTGAAGCACAACCGGCCGGGCACCGGTGTAACCCGGGCCGGCCGGTCGGTAGAGCAGGAGCGAGAAGGATTATTGAAGCCCGAAAGTAATGACAGGTCCCTCACCACGAATTCTGTCTTCCCCCAGAGGGGGCATGACATCGGCCGCAGTATCTGGGTCCACAATCGAGCTGTTGGCTCAATAATTTGACTCCCCGCTCCTGAGCACTAGAATACGTCTTGGACTTGAAACGTCAACAGCCATGAACGTGACGTTCATCACGGCAATCGTTCTGCTCGTCGCTTGGGTCCTGCTCGTGTTTGTCGCGCAGGTCCCCTCGGGCAGCGTGCACCTGCTCTACGCAGGTGCCGTCGTGCTGTTCGCACGCCGCATCCTCATCGGCGCGCCCAGCTTCCGCTCCTGATGCTCAACGTCACGTCGTGGGATCCCAGCGTCGGCCCGCTGCAACTTTCCACATTACGGCGCGCGCTCGAGCGCGAAGGGATGACCACCGCCTGGTGGTCCGACGTCCCGGGCACACACGTCGACTCGCACGCGCACGACTTTCCCGAGACGCGCTGGGTATTGTCGGGTTTCCTGCGGGTGATGGTCGAAGGCGCCACGTTCGAGCTCGGCCCGGGCGATCGACTCGACTTGCCGTCGGGCACGGCGCATGCGACCGAAGTGATCGGCCTCGGGCTCGTCGTGTATGTGACGGGACGGCCCGAGGCACAATCGGCGCAGCTTCCCAGCTAGAGAGTCGACTTACTCAACAGCCGATTCGGTGTCCCACCTGGATTGCCGGTGATCACGCCGGTCGTCGCGTTCGCAACGATCCAGTTCGCCACCGTCGCCGACGGCGCATCCCCGAAGGTCGCCTTGTAGAGCACCGCCACACCCGCGACATGCGGCGAGGCCATCGACGTTCCGCTCAGGCTGCTCGTGGTGCCCAGCAGGTAATCCGATACGATCGCTGACCCCGGCGCGTAGGCCTCGACGCACGATCCCCAGTTCGAGTACGACGCCTTGGCGTCCGTCTTTTCGGATGCAGCGACGGTGAACGCGCCGCTCGCGCTGGCCGGAGATGCCGTGCACGCGTCCGCGTTGTCGTTCCCCGCCGCCACCGCCACGAAGACGCCCGAGTCCCAGAGATTCGTCGTCGCATCGTTGAGCGCCGGCGAGAGTCCACCCCCCAGCGACATGTTGGCGACCGCGGGCTTGACCGCGTTCTGGCGAACCCAATCGATCCCCGCGATGATCTGCGACGTCAGGCCCACGCCCCCGCAGCTCAGCACGCGGACGCCGTGCAACGAGACCCCCTTCGCCACGCCGTACGTCGTACCGCCGATTGTGCCCGACACGTGCGTGCCGTGTCCGTTGCAGTCCTCGCCGGTCGCGCCGAACGCGTCATAGACGTTGTTCGCGCGGCCCCCAAAGTCGGCGGTCATCGTCCAGATACCCGTGTCGATGATGTACGCGTGCACGCCGGCTCCCGTGGCCGTGTAGGTGTACGTCCGGGACAGGGGCAGTGCCGTTTGGTCGATGCGATCGAGCCCCCAGGGATCCCCACTCGCATTCATGGATTGGGTGACGTCGATGCGGAACTCGCGGTCCGGCTCCACGTACGCGACGAGCGGGTCTTGCTCGAGCGCGCGCACCGCGTCGTCGGAGAGACGGGCCGCGAATCCCTGCAACGCACTCGTGTACGTGAACCGGATCGTCCCGCCCTGCGCCTTCGCCATGCGGGTGGAGAGACCCGCGGGATCGGTGACGCCGCCCCGGAACACGACGATGTACTGCCCGGGGACGACGGTTCCGCTCACGGCGGGAGGCGCCGCGGGCACGTCGGGGGTCGTCGCGTCGCGGCAGGCGGCGAGACCAGCGCTCAACAGAACGGCGACGGCTGCTGCGGATTGCCATCTCATAGCGAGCTCCTCGAGAAGGGTCTTGCCGTTCGGAAGGCAAGTTCCGTTCTCAGAGGCGCCAAGGCGACAGCGGTCGCCGGGTGTGGCGCGCGCGCTACCGCAGCATCACGAGCACGAGAATCCCCCACACAAGCGTCAAGAGAGTCACGGGAATCCCGACGCGCGCATACTCGATAAACCCGATTCGTACGCCACGCGCTTCGGCGCGCTCCGCTACGATGAGGTTCGCCATCGACCCGATGAGCAGCAGATTCCCGGCGAACGTCGAGCTCATCGCCACGATCCGCCACGTGAGGTCGGGATCGGGGAGGGTCGGGACCGTGTTGCGCCACAGCAGCACAGCGGGGACGTTCGAAATGAGGTTCGACAGCACCAGCATGACGCCGCTCACCGCCGTGGCACCGCTCAACGCCGAGCCTCCCTGCGCCAGCGTCACGGCGTGCCCATCGATCCAGGCCACGGCGCCCGTCTGCTCCAGTCCGCGCATCACCACGAACAGGGACGCAAAGAACAACAACAACGCCCATTCGATGCGGTCGATCGCGTAGGCCGGATCGCGCTGCGCGATCGCGACCATCAGCGCCCCGACCGTGATGGCGACGAGCGGCAGCGACCCGCCCGCCAGCCACGCGACGACCGCGACCCCGAACATCGCAAGTCCTTTGGCGACGAGCGGCCGGTCGAGCGACAGGGGCACCGTCGCCAATACCTCCCGGAACGGCTCGCGCAGGTCGGCGCGGAACGCCCACCGCAGGTACCCGTACGTGATCGCGAGGCCCCCCAAGGCCACGGGGAGCATCCGGAGCAGGAATCCGCCGAACGACGCACCGCTCCAGATCCCGACGAGCATGTTCTGCGGATTGCCGGTGATCGAGAGAACGGAGCCCACATTCGCGCCCATCGCGAGGCCGATGAGATACGGCGTCGGGCGCACGCGCAGCGGCCCGAGCGCGGCCAGCAGCACCGGCGTCACCATCAAGCAGATCGTATCGTTCACGAAGAACGCCGACAGCAGACCGCCTCCCACGACGACACCGAGCAGCAGGCGGTCAGGCGTGCGCGCGCGGCGCAGCAACCACTCCGCTGCCCACTCGAAGAAGCCACCCACCTCGAGGTACCCGACGACGAGCATCAACCCCAGCAGAAACACGAGGACGTCGAAGTCGATCGCGGCGTAGGCCTCTGGCAACGTCAGGACACCGAACACGACCATGGCGACCGCGCCCAGCAGGCTCGCCGCTGGACGGTTGAGATGAACGAAGGGAAGACGTTGGACGGCGATGAGGACGTACGTCGCCGCGAAGATGATCAGCCCGGCGGTCATATCTCCCAGTTGGAGAACAACACGCCGCTCGCCGGGTGGCGTTCCGGGTAGCCCTCGTAGCTCATCCGCAGATCGGTCCAGCGCACGCGATAGCCGCGCGCGATGAGCCGGCTGAACGCATCGGCGAACCTCGTCTGACAACGGACCGCCACGCGACGGATCCCGGCCGTCGCGGCCGCCGCCTCGACCCCGCCGATTGCGGCCTCGAACGCGCGGTCACTGCGCGCCGCGAGCTTGAGCACGCGCACCTCATCACGCGCGCGCGTATCGGCGAGCGGCGCCGAGTGCCACAGCGCCATCGCGTCGAGCCCGTCGGCCCCGTCGACCAGCGACGTGTCCCCGAGCCCGAGCTCGGCGGAGAGCATCATCTCCCGCGAGAAATCGCAGCCCGGCGCGAGCGACCCCGTGAGGTCCCGCGCCGCGGCGAGCGCGGCGTCCTTCGCGGCCGCGGCGCGCTGCGACAGCAGCGTCGGCGCCGGGTGGCCGCGCGTCGCGATTTCGTTCGTGAGCGTGACCGTGAGATGGCCCGGCGAGAAGCCGAGCCGGGCGTAGAAGCCGATGTTCTCGGGCGTGCGCGGCATCGTCTCCAGGCCGAGGGTCGCCACGCCGCGATCGATCAGCCAGTCGGTGGCGGTGCGGACGATCGTCTTCCCCACCCCGGTGCCCTGGCGGTCGGGGCGGACCGCGAGGGGCCCCATCCATCCCTCGCTCCCCGAGCGGTGCGCGACATTGAACGCGGCGACTTCATCGTGCTCGTCGCGCCACACCATCGCGCCCTCCCCGGCTCCCAGCAGGGCGTAGCGCCACACGAGCGGGTTGAGCTGGGGCACGCGCACGCCGACGAGGCCGTCGCGGCGATAGCGGTCGGTGAAGGCTTCCGCGAACACGCGATTCAGCCCTTCGATGTCGCGTTCCGTGGCGGGCTCGGGGCCCGCGACCCGGGTCTCAGGCAGCCACGCCCGCATCGGCGGTGCCTCCTCCCAGGGTAGCGGTGTCGTCGCGCACGACGCTCGCGCCCGCGGCCGGGTCGTAGGCGACGCGAATCACGCGGTCCAGTCCGTCGCGCACCTGCTCGATGTGCGTGATGAGGATGACCTGCGGGAAGCGATCGCCCAGCCGGCGCAGCAGGCCGAGCACGTGCTGGCGCCGCGTTTCGTCGAGTGAGCCGAAGATTTCGTCGAGCACGAGGAGCGACAGGGGTTGCCCCGCGCGCTCGGCGATCATCTGCGAGATGGCGAGACGCAGCACCAGGTTCGCGATGTCCTCCTCGCCGCCCGAGATCACCGGCTTCGGGATCCCGTCGTCGAGCACCACCACGCGGTAGTCCTCATCCAGGTCGACCTCGTCGTACCGGCCATCGGTCAAATCGGCGAGGAACGCCGACGCGAGCTCGCCGATCTCGGGCCGCATGGCCGCATTCAAGTCGCCGCGCAGGTCCGAGAACGCGCGGTCCAACTCGTGGTGCAACCGCAGCTCCGCCTTGCGCTCGGCAATCGTCCGCTCGCGCGCCGCGCGCTCGCCTTCCCGGCGCTCCGTCTCGCGTACCGCGGCTTCGGCCCCCACCAGCTCGCCGCGCGCCTCGGCGACCGACAGCTCCGCGGCGCGCAACGCGTGCGTCGTCCGATCGTGGCGCTCGCGCGCCGCCTTGAACTTGGCTTCCGAAAACCCCTCGGCCTTGACCGCGTCGGCCAGCTGGCGTGCCAGTGCTTCACGGGTCGACAGGGCCCGCTCCGCGAGCTCCGCTTCCTTCACAAGGACCTCGGCCCGTTCCGCTCGCGCCGCCAGCACGGCCGCCTGCGTCGCCACCGGCTCCAGGCGCGTCAGCTCGGCGCGCACGGCGTCGTGGCGTTGCGCATCGTAGCCGCTGGGTCGCGCGGCGACGCGACGCTCCAGTGCCTCGGCGCGCTTCACGACCTCCGCGCGCTCCCGTTCGAGCCGCCCGCGCTCCGCGACTTGCGCGCGCAACGTGCCCTCGCGCTCGCTGGCGCGCCGGCTCTCCTCGCGCAACGCATCGCGCGCCGACTCTGCCTGCGTGACGGCTTGCGGGGGCGTCGCCAACTGCTCGAGGCGTTGGCGGAAGTACGTGCCGTCGTCCACGATCGCCTGGAGCTGCCGGTCCAGAACGCCGAGCACCGCGGCGTGTTCGGCCCCGAGGGGCCGGCGGCAGGTCGGGCATTCTCCTTCGGGACCGAGGCGCTGAATCTTATCGCGTTGCTCCTTCACCTCGTCATACTGCTTGAGGAGCTCCTCGCGCCGCGTGGCGGCGTACCCCTTCTCGCGAACCCAGGTGGCCTGCTGCTCCTCCGCCGCCTGGTCGGCGGCCTCGAGACGTTCCGCGAGCCCGCGCGCTTCCTTCTCGGCCCGCGCCATCGCGGTGACCGCGTCGGCCAGCTCGGCGATGCGGCGGTCCAGCGCACTCAACGCTCGCGCCAGCTCCGTCAGCTTCGCCTGGTCTTCGCGCCGCGCCGAATCCTCCTGATGCAGGCGGTCGAGCTCGGCGAGCTCGGTCTTGAGCCGCGTGATCGGCGCCACCTCGGCCTCGAGCTTGCGCAGCTCCTCCCGCGCCGACAGCGCCTCGGCCAGCTCCTTGTCGAGTCGCTGAAACTCCTGCCGCTGCGCCAGCACTCCCGACTCCGCCACCTTCTGATCGCCTTCGAGCGAGAGCGTGCGCTCGCGCCGCGTCACCCACGCCTGCCAGCGCGGCTCTTCTGCCGTGAGGGCATCCTGGGCCTTCTTGCGCGCGGCTTCGGCATCGGCCGCCGCGCGCCGCGCCCCCGTGAGCCGCTTCTCCGCCTCGCGCCGCTCCTTCTGCAGCTCGCTCCGGGGTGGCAGCCCAGTCTCGAGTCCGTCCACCTCGTGGCTCAACGCACTGCGCTTCTCGCGCACGCGCTCCTGCGCCAGGCGCAGCCGCTCATAGCCGAGGACGCGGGAGAGAAACGCGGCGCGCTCGGGCCGGCTGGCGTTGGCCAGCACCGCCAGCTCCTTCTGACCCGTGAAGTACGTGTTGAAAAACTCCTCGTGCGTCATGCCGAGGACGCGTTGCAACTTGGCCGTCACTTCGCGGATCGAATTCGCGATGATCGTCCCATCCTGATGGAGCTCCGCGTCGTTCAGCCCGCGCTCCACGCGGTACTCGTGACTGCCGAGCCCGAACTCGAGCTCGACGCGCACGGACGTCCGGGCCTTGGCGCGCAGGTTCCGAATCGACTCCTTGTCGCCCCGCGCCGCGGCGTTGCCGTAGATCGCCCAGGCCAGGCCCTCGAGCAGCGAGGTCTTGCCCGAACCATTGGGCCCGATGATCCCGGTGATCCCGTCGCCGAACACGATCTCGGTGTCGGCGTGTTGCCGGAAGTTGACGAGGCGGAGGCGGTGCAGCTTCACGGCCGCTCCTCCCCGCCGGCGGCCTCGACATACTCGACACCCAGGCGCACGAACGTCGGGCGGTCGAGCTCGGCGTCGAGGGGCCGGCGGCCGAGGAATTCGCGCACCGTCTCAGGAAGGGGTTGGCGCCGCTGTGGTGAGCCGAGCCCCGGCACGCGGTGCTCCTCGGGACGGCGCACATCGAGCTGGAAATTGAGCGCGCGCGCCTTGTAGCCGCGCAGCGCCGCGTGATCGAGGTCTCGGGCTGTCGCCCGAGTCACGTTCCAGATCACGAGGCGGACGACCTGGTCGTCGATGGACGGCTTGGCCGCCCCGATGACGCGGGCGATCTCGTCGTCCAGCTCCTTCGCTGTGCGCCCGGCGCCCTCGATCGGGGGGAGCTCCATGAAGCGCCGCGGCGGAGCGATGGGTCTCGGCTCGACGCGGGCGCCGGGCAAATGCACCATCAGGTAGCCCTTCCCCGCGCGGCCGCGCTCGCGCTCATCCTGTAGCTGGCCCCACGGATTGGGACTCAGGTAATCGAGGCTCCCCGCGTACCAAACGTTGGGCTCGACTTGATGCGCCACGTGATAGTGGCCGAGCGCCACGTAGTCCCATTGGGCGGGTGCGATCTCGTCGCGTCCGAGCAACGCGCCGCCGTAGTCCTTGGTGCCGCGCTCCTCGCCGAGGCCGGGCCATTCGCCGTGGGTGACCAGGACGTTCAGAGCGGCGCCGGCCTCGGGCCGGAGGGCGGGTCGTTCGGCCTGGCCAACGCCTGGTGCGGCACTGCCAGCACGGCGCAATCGAGCTTGGGAAAGACGATGCGTCGCGGTTTATCGACGGCGATCTCGACGCCGAGCGCCTCGTACAAGCGCAGGATCGTTCCGGTCTCGAGGGAGCGAGGCGTATCATGATCGCCGGCGACCACGACGACCGGTGAGTCCGGCAGGCCCGTCCGCAGGCGTTGCATCTGCTGGAAGAAGAAGAGAATCGCGGGATTCGTGGGCCGGACGGAATGGAAGATGTCGCCCGCGAGCACGATCAGGTCGGGACGCTGCTCGAGCAGGTCGTCGACGGCGCGGCGGAACGCCTCGGCGACGTCCGTCTCGCGCTGATTTCCGCCGCGGGGCGTCTGGCGGTCGAACTGGCGGAAGCCCAGATGCAGGTCGGCGAGGTGCGCGAGCTTCACGTCAGTACGGCTCGTCGGAGATCGGGTTCAAGGGCGGGACGACCTGGCGCTCGCGCGGCGCGTCGGACGCCACGCGGCCACCCAGCATCTTCCGGAAATGCGCGAGCACATCCTCGGGCCGCTTCTGTCGCACGGCGGCCAGGGCGCGGCGCACATCCTCTTCGGTGCGATCCGCGATCAGATCTTTCACCTGATTCGGACGAATGCGCCGGTCCATGTGCACCAGCTGCCGCGCCACCGCGTCCTCGAAGGGGAGGTCGACGGCGGCCGGAAAGCGCCCCATCCCGTCCCGGCCGCGCAGCACGGGCGGCTTCGGAAAACGCACGAAGATCGGCTGCGTGAAGTGTGGGTGCCGCACCATCAGCTCGCCCACCGGGAGCGTCGCCAGCTTGATCTTGGTGGCCGGCGACAGCACCTGGTAGCCGGGAGTCGCCAGCTCGTCCATGTCCATGCGGCCGAACACCTGCGTCCCCGCGTTCCCCACGACCCGCCGGTGGACCTGCGAGCGGAACTGCTCGGCACTGAACAGCACGAGCCCCAGGTAGCGGCCGCGCTCGGAGATGTCGAGCAGCATCTTCTTCACGTAGGTCTCGGGACCATCGCCCGGGGCGTACTTGTTCAACTCGTCGACGAACACGACGACGGCGTCGACGCCCAGGTCGCGGCGCTCGAGGTGCTCGCGCAGTTTCGAGACCGCGCGCGCGAAGACGAGATCCTGGCCGAGGGGGTCGACATTCGCCACGTCGATGACGTACACCGCGCGGTCGTCGAAGGAGCCCCACGGCAGATCGCTCGCGGGACCGTCGTCGGTGACGAGGCCCTTGCAGCGCGTCGAGATGTTCAGGAGCCGGTTGCGCACCTTGCGCATCGTGGCGATGTGGTGCGTCCGCCAGGTGTCGCTGCGACCGCTCGTCTCCAGCCCGTCGAACACGCTGCGAAAGAACCGCTCCAGGTCGGCGAACGTCGTCACGTGGTGTGAACCGCCGAACCCGTCGTCGAACGACCGGCCCAGGACGCGATCTCTCAAGTAATCGATGAACGCGTCGGCCTTGGCGTCGATGTCGTCCCGGTTGAGCAGCACTTCCGCGAAGTCGACGACCTCCTGGAGACCCCACGTCAGCGGCGTGACGTCGTCCACGAGCTCCGGATGCGTGCGCAGCGTGTTGAGATTGACGCCGTCGGCTTTGAGTGGCGCGAAATAGTGGACGCGCTCGAACGGCGCGGCCGGCACGTCGAGCAGGTCGTAGCGGCGGCGATCTTCGTCGCTCAATTCCCCCGGTTGGTCCAAAAAGCAGAGATCGGGGCCCTTCACGTTGAAGCACACCGCGGCGACCTTGCCCTTGTGTGCCGGGAAATGCCGGAAGATCGACGCGAGCAGGAACTCGACGGCGCTCGTCTTGGTCGCGAGGCCCGAGACGCCCGAGATGTTCAAGTGCGCCGCTTCGGGGCCGAGCAGGAAGTCGGCGTCCAGGTACACCGGCGCCTCGAGGCCCGCCGACGTGTAGAGCCCGATCGGAATCGCGGTCGGCGTCGCCGAGTGGAGGTAGGCGTCCATGCGCAGCGCCTGCGCGACGTCGGTGTCGCTGGCGACGAACACCTGGCCCAGCGGCACCGGTTGCAGGGGCTCCTCGGGAATCTGCCGCAGGACGGCCGCCGTCCAGTAGCGGATCTCCTGGCGCACCGTCGGCGACTCAGCCGCGCGGGCCGGAT
>Ga0193727_1001381_pt1 | contig 10008 bp, 6 predicted proteins | sample H2c2metaG_FD_143051 | JGI IMG/M metagenome (GOLD analysis project Ga0193727, IMG submission 143051) | Soil microbial communities from a riparian zone of the East river system, Colorado, United States - H2c2 | ecosystem: Environmental > Terrestrial > Soil > Riparian zone | place: USA: East River...
CCGCGTGTGGATCGGGCGCCTTTCTGGTTCACGCGCTCGAGCGTATTGCTTCGCTGCGACTGGAATGCGGCGAAAGTGGCCCGATCGCCGAAGTGAGGCGACGCGTTCTGATGACTTCGATCTTCGGCGTCGACTTGAATCCGATTGCGGTCTGGCTATGCGAGCTACGCCTTTGGCTTTCCATCGTAATCGAGAGCGCCGACGGCGATCCGATGCGGGTTGTCCCTCTGCCGAACCTCGACCGGCACATCCGTGTTGGCGATTCGCTGGCGGGAGGCGCATTCGACAACAAGGTGCGGTTCGCGACCGGGCGAAAGCTGACGAGTCTGCGAAATCGCTACATGCGTGCGTGCGGGCCGAGGAAACTGACTCTGGCGCGGGCGATGGACCGGGAAGAGCGCGATGCGGCGATCAATGTGTTGCTACGGGAGCGCGCCCGATTGACCGCCAGACGCAAGGAGCTGCTGCTCGCTTTTCGCACGAGGGATCTCTTTGGTGAAAGGCATCAAGCCGATCGCGATTCACGCTGCTATCTCGTGGAAGTGCGCTCGAGAATCAGAGAGACCACGCGGCGCGAGCTGAAGCTGCGCGCCGGGGGTGCTCTACCATTTTCGTTCGCCGCGCATTTTGCCGACGTCGCCGCCACAGGCGGCTTCGATCTGGTCATCGGCAATCCTCCCTGGGTTCGCGTTCATCAGATCGCGGAGTCGTCGAAGGAAAGGCTCAGGCAGGAATTCAGGGTTTACCGCCAGGCTGCGTGGGAAGCTGGGGCTGCCTTTGCCGGCGCGGGTCGTGGATTTGGAGCGCAGGTGGACATGGCGGCTCTCTTCGTCGAGCGCTCATCGGGATTGATAGCTCCCGGCGCGACCGTGGCCTTGCTTCTTCCCTCAAAGTTGTGGCGCTCGCTCGCCGGCGGCGGAGTCCGCCAGCTGTTGCTCGAGCGCACGGACCTGGTCGATCTCGACGACTTCTCCGAATCACATTCATCATTCGACGCGGCGGTGTACCCCTCACTCCTCGTCTGTCGCAGGAAAGTGCAGGCCACGAACGGTTCACCACGCCGGCTCGACGCGGCAGTCCGACTGCGAGACCGGATCGTAAGGTGGAAGTGCAAACCGGACTCGTTGCCGCTGGACGAGACACCGGGCAGTCCCTGGATACTACTTCCTGATGCGGCGCGAAAAGCGTTCGATTGCCTGCGGAGCTCTGGAATCCCGTTCGCGCAAACTTCCTTCGGGCGGCCACTCCTTGGCGTGAAGACCGGATGCAACGATGCCTTTGTTGTGCGGCTCGAAGACATTCGCGGCGAAGTTGCCCGCATCTCCGCGGGCGAGCGCTCCGGGGAGATCGAGCGCGAGATTCTTCGCCCTCTCGTGCGGGGAGAAACCCTCGCGGCGTGGAGCGTCACCGGACCACGCGAGGGTATCGTCTGGCCCCACTGCGATGACAACCAGCCGCGACGCGCCCTGCCTCCGTTGGCGCGACGGTGGCTATCTCCTCATCACGACAAGCTCCACGCGCGCAGCGACCTGCACGGAAAGCTGCCGTGGTGGACGCTGTTCCGCACCGAAAGTGCATCGTCCGATTCTCCGCGAGTGATCTGGGCGGACTTTGGGCTCGCGCCGCGCGCGATTGCAGTCGACGCCGGGAACCCGGTCGTGGCGCTCAACAGCTGCTACGTCGCGAACTGCAAGACTCTCGAGGATGCATACGCGTTGGCGGCACTTCTCAACGGACCACTGGTCGCTGCCTGGCTAAATACGCTGGCCGAGCCGGCTCGCGGCGGGTACCGGAGGTACATGGGCTGGACGATGTCGGTCCTGCCGATCCCGGAAGACTGGAAGCGCGCTCGAGACCAGCTTGCCGCTCTGGGCGAGCGCGGAATGGCGGGCGACGTCCCGACGCGAGAGGAGATGCTGAATGCGGCGTTGAGCGCCTATGGAGTTCGGCTCGACGACATCCAGCCGCTGCTCTCGTGGATGGTTCCCTGCGACTAGAGCCGGCAACGAGAGTTCGCGCCCGAATTGCGCGGGTGATGCTGGGCGAAGACCAAGCGTGCGCACGCCTCGGTGATATCACGTTGAAACCCCATCAGCAGTCGGCGTTGGGGAGGGCGGAGGCGGCGCTCGAGGAGTTTGGCGGTGTTCTTCTTTGCGATGACGTCGGACTGGGCAAGACCTTCGTCGCGACAGCGATTGCGCGACGGTATGCGCACAGTCTGATCGTAGCGCCTGCGGCGCTCGCTTCCATGTGGAGAGAAGCACTCCGGACGACGGAGACGGTCGCGGATTTTGTCAGTATGGAGCGGCTCAGTCGCGCCGGCCCAATCGAACACTCGCCTGCAACACATGATCTCCTCATCGTCGATGAGGCGCATCATGCCAGAAACCCCGCGACGAAACGATATCAGAGACTCGCAGCGCTGGCGCGGGATGCGCCGGTCGTTCTTCTCACTGCGACACCCATCCACAATCGCGTTGCCGAGATGCTTGCTCTCCTCTCGCTCTTCCTCGGCTCGCGCGCACGCGCGTTGACGACGAGCGAGCTGGGTCGCTGCGTGGTGAGGCGCGAACACGGCGAGATCACAACTGAGGCTGTCATTCCCACTGTCACTCCCACTGTGCATTGGAAGGTTTCCGACGATCCGGAGGTCGTTGCGGAGCTGATGAATCTTCCGGCACCGCTGCCCGTTCGCGACGGCGGACTCGGCGGCGCTCTCATCGGGCGCGGGCTTGTTCATCAGTGGGCTTCGAGCGAGGCCGCGTTGCACGAAGCAGTTCGCAGGCGGATCGCGAGAGCCGCGGCGCTCGGTGCTTCGCTCGAAGCGGGCACTTATCCCACCGCGCGCGAGCTGGAAACGTGGACTTACGGCGAGGGAGCACTACAGCTTGGATTCCCGGAGCTGCTGTCCTCTCCCACCGAGGACGCCACCGCGCTGCTCGATTGCGTACGTACTCACTCCGACGCATTGCAGGCGTTTCGCGCCCGGCGCAGTTCAGAACACATGCTCGACAGCGAGCGAGCCGACATTCTCTCGGAAATCCGGAACGCGCATCCTCACGCTTCCATCGTCGCGTTCGCGCAGTATGCGGAAACTGTGTCGATGCTTTTCAGCCGATTGTCGGCCAGGGGTGGAGTCGCAATGCTTACTGCGAGAGGCGGAGTCGTCTCCGGTGGAAGGCTAAAACGCGAAGACACGCTTGCCAGGTTTGCGCCCCGAGCACTTCGGGTCGAGGCGCCGCCGCGCGCTGAGCGCATCGATGTGCTCCTGGCGACGGACCTGCTCAGCGAAGGTGTAAACCTTCAGGACGCGAATATCGTGGTCCATCTCGACGTGCCGTGGACCTCGGCTCGCATGGCTCAACGAGTGGGTCGAATCGCGCGACTCGGCTCAATGCATCCACGGGTGCACGTGCACATCCTCCGTCCACCCGCGAGCGCGGCAGCGCTGCTCGGGAGCGAGCTGCTTGTGCGCGAGAAATGGAGGGTGGCAAAGCGCGCGGTCGGGTCGAGTGCCAATGCGCCGTTTTCAGATGAAGGAGAAACCGAAGCACCGGGCGCCGCGGTCGAGAGCCTTCCGGCGAAGACCGAGCGACTGCGTCGAATCCTCGAACGCTGGCGCCACTTGGAAACCAGTTCAGAACGTTCTGACGTCGCTGAGCCACCCGGCGCGTTCGTGGCGTCGGTGCACGCGACTTCTTCTGGATTCATCGCAGCTATGACCGTTGACGAGAAGCCGGTGCTTCTCTCTTCGATCTCGAGTCGCGTGTCAACGGACCTCGACTCCCAGATCGCTGCGTGTCTCCTCTGCGACGGAGACGACCTCGAGACCGACCGGGAAGACTACGAGAGAGCCATCAAGCGGATTCACGGGTGGTTCGACCACGAGCTCGCAGCGGCGTCCGCCGGCGTTGGAGGCTCGACGTCGCGTGCGCGAAAGCGGCTGCTTAATCGAATCGACGCGGCTATCGAGAGAGCGCCGCCGCACGTTCGCATCTCGCGATGCCGGATTGCTGCTCGGGCGCGAAAGATCGCGACCGGCGAGCATGGAGCGGCACTGGAAACGGACCTCGACCTACTCGCCCATTCTCCCCTGCCGGATCACGAATGGCTAACTGCCGTCGCGGGCCTGGGTTCGAAGCACACTAGGCAACGAGACACCCATCCCAAAACGCTGACAATCCACGCCGTGCTCTTGCTGCGTGAGACTGCCTGAAAACCCCGGGAATCAGACCGCTTCGATTTCGCTCGCGGCCCTGTCGAGAATCTCCTTGATCTTCCTGATCTGCTCCGTAGTCCTCGACGAGCTCTTCGACGACGCGTAAACCGCGCGACCGATATTCTTGAATCCGCGGTGCACTTCCATCATCGGCTCTCCGAAAATGTTCGCGGCGAAGTCCGCGATGCGCGAGAAGATGTCGTCGATCAGCGGCTGGTTCTCGGCCAAATGCGCGCGACCTTCGTCGGTGATCTCGTAGATCTTCTTCCCGCCCTCTTCCGGCCTCGCTCGCGCGTAACCGAGATCCTCGAGCATGGTGAGAGTCGGATAAACCGTTCCGGGACTCGGTGAATACATCCCGCCGAAGCGCTCCTCGATCTCCTTGATGATCTCGTAGCCGTGGCGCGGCTTCTCGTCGAGAAGACGCAGGATCACGAACTTGAGGTGGCCCTGATCGAACATCCTGCCGCCGCCGAACGGACCGCCGCGCGACTTGCCCCGACCTGCCCAGAAAGAGCCAGGATCAAACCCGAAGTTCTCCGGCCTCATCCCGAACGCCCACGCGAACCGTGGTCCGCAGTTTCCCCCATGCATCGCAGTAATCCCCCGAAATTGGACTTAATCGCGCCAGCGAGGCGTCAGTTCGCGCCTGTGATAGTACTGGCGATATATCTTTTGGCACAGAAGCTATATCTGACGATATATCGGCGCAAGGCCCCGACACGAAGCGGTCCCGCTGAGCCGGTGGTATTTTCTCTGCCTTGACTACGCCCGCTCATTCCCCGGCGCAGGATCTCCGCCGAGTCATCGGGCTCGCCGGCGGAATTGCGCTCATCGTCGGCATCACGATCGGTGGCGGGATCTTCCGGAAACCGCCGACCATCGCCGGGCTCGTCCCAGATCCCCTCGTCATCATGGGGCTCTGGACGGCCTTCGGTCTGATCAGCGTTTGCGGGGCGCTCGCGGTGGCGGAACTGAGCTCGATGCTGCCGCGCGCTGGTGGCGTCTACGTGTTTTTGCGCGAGGCGTATGGCGATGCCGCCGCTTTCGTATTCGGCTGGTTGTATGTGCTGGTCACGACGCCTACCGCCGTTGCCGCGCTTGCCACCGTCTTCGCGGAATTCCTGCTCAACCTGCTCGGCAGGTCGGTGGAAGCCGCGACAGTCCAGGTGATCGCGATTGCCGCCATCGTCACCCTTACCGGCGCCAACGTGCTTGGGGCACGAGTCGGTGCAGCCGTTAGTGAAGTGACCACCCTGGTAAAGGTGACCGCCCTGGCGGCGATTATCCTTGGCGCGTTTCTGTTCGGGAACGGCAGTCTTTCCCACTTTACCGAGCGCGGCATCGTCGAGCGCGGTGGGCTGGCCCGCGCGGTCGCATCCGTTTTTTGGACCTACGATGGTTGGATCGCTGTCAGCATGATCGCGGGCGAGGTCGTGGCGCCCGAGCGATTGATGAAGCGGATCATCATCATAGGGATGCTGATCATCGTCACCCTCTACATCGGCGCCAACCTGGCTTACCTGTACATGATGCCGGTCAGTGTCATGGCGCAGCAAAAGGAAGCGATCGCGCGGACAGTCATGACGGAGATTGCGGGACCCGCCGCTGGCGTCGCCATTCTGCTCGCGATCATGACGAGCGTTTTCGGCGCGCTCAACGGCAACTTGCTCGCAAAGCCGCGGGTCGCCTACGCGATGGCGCGCGACGGCCTGACTTTCTCGTTTCTCGGGAAAATCCATGAGCGTTGGTCCACGCCGTGGGCGGCGCTGCTGATCCAGGGGGTTGTCGCGATCATCATGGTCCTCGCGCTCAGGGATTTCGATACGCTCACGACCTACTTCGTCGTGGTCGAGTGGGCCGCCCTGATTTTTGCCGTCGGAGCGGTGTTCGTCCTGCGACGGAAGATGGCTGAAGCGCCGAGGCCGTTCCGCACGCCTGCGTATCCGTGGGTCCCGCTCTTGTTCGTGGTCGGCACCGTCGTTGGTCTGTCGGCCATCGTCTGGGGAGAGATCCAGGTTGGCAACTATTCGCCGATTTATGGACTAGCCATTGCGCTGGCGGGATTCCCGGTTCATCACCTTTGGAAACGATTGAAGAGGAGCCCTTGAGAAAAGCCATTGTGACAGAGAAGGGGCCAAAGCCGATTGGTCCGTATTCGCAGGCAGTCGTCGAGGGAGATTTCATTTTCCTTGCCGGACAGGGATGCACCAATCCCGAGACCGGGGAACTGGAGCTTGGAGACGCGCGATCGGAAACGAAGCGGACGTTCGAAAACGTCCGCGCTATTCTCGAGGCGGCAGGTTCGTCGCTCGATGACCTCGTGAAGTGCAACGTCTATCTTCGGGACATTCACGACTTCGCCGCGATGAACGAGGTCTACGAGACGTTCTTCTCGGCGCCGTTTCCGGCGCGCACCACGATCCAGGCGGGCGCGCTGCCGGGCGGCATCGCCGTCGAGATCGAGTGCATCGCGAAGAAGGGAAAGAAGAAGTCCCAGAAGAAGGCTCGGAAGAAGGCTGAGAAGAAAGCTCTGAAGAAGGCTCGATAGTGGACGCGCTCGATCTCGACACACCCGCCCTCTACGTCGATCTCGACGCCCTCGAGCGAAACATCGCTACGATGCAGGAGCAATGTCGTGCGTGGGGTGTCGAGCTCCGGCCACACGTGAAGACCCACAAGATCCCCGAGATCGCCCAGATGCAGCTCGATGCAGGCGCAATCGGAATCACGGTCGCGAAATTGGGGGAAGCGGAAGTGTTGCCCGGCGATGATGTGCTGGTCGCCTACCCGCTGGTGAAGGCGAAGCTGCCACGTTTGCGAGAGCTGGCTAAGAAGCGACGCGTGAAGGTCGCGGTCGATTCCATCGACGTCGCGAGTGATCTCAAGGGAATCGAAACACTGGTGGAGATTGATGTCGGGGTGGGCCGCACTGGCGCGCAGTCACCCGAGCAAGCGGTCGAGGTCGCGAAAGCGTGCTCGGATTTCCAGGGGATCTTCTATTGGCCGTCGTGGCTTGACGATGAAGGTTTCAAGGCGGCGTGCGTCAAAATCGACGCCGTACTCGATGCGCTCTCCGCGGCCGGCTTCGAGGCGAAGATTGTCTCTGGAGGCTCGACGCCTGGTGCCGCGAAAACGCCGCTGATTCCGCAGACAACCGAGATCCGGCCTGGCACCTACGTCTTCTATGACGCGAGCAGCATGGACGCGAAGATCTGCGTCGAGTCGGACTGCGCGCTCCGAGTGCTCACTACCGTCGTCAGCACGTCGGTGCCGGGCCAGTGCGTGATCGATGCCGGCTCGAAAACTCTATCGAGCGATCAGACGGTCGGTTCGGGAACGTACGGCCACGTCATCGGGCATCCATGGACCGTGCGCAAACTGAATGAGGAGCACGGCTACGTGGAGATCCCCGGGCACGCCCACGTCGGAGAGAAAGTCTGGCTCGTGCCAAGCCACGTCTGCCCGACTGTCAATCTGCACGACGAAGTCTGGTACGGTCGTGACGGTCGAGTGGAAGGAAGCTGGAAGGTCGCGGCACGCGGGAAGGTACGCTAACGAAGGAGTAGCCATGACGATCGGCTCGATAGCTCGCGCGGCGGTGTTTGCCGCAATTTGTGCCTCGGTAGCTCGCGCGCAGCAGACAGCAGCTCCAGCTCCGAGTCCCTTCACATTTCAGGAAGTAATGATTCCGGTGCGCGATGGAGCTCACCTGCAGACGGTGATCCTAACGCCGACCGATAAGAAAGGGCCCCTGCCAATCCTCTTCCAGCGCACTCCTTACGGCGTGCCCTCAGGCGCCCCTCCAGGTATTCCTACTTCTTTCAAGGAGCTGGTTCAGGACGGTTACATCTTCGTCTTCCAGAACCTGCGTGGACGCTTCAAATCGGAAGGCACTTTCAGGATCTTCGCGCCGCCGCGCGATCTCGCCAATCCGAAAGCCACCGACGAGACGACGGACGCCTACGACACCATTGACTGGCTCGTAAAAAACGTCCCCAATAACAACGGCAAGGTCGGCATGTGGGGCGTGTCCTACGATGGCCTCACCGCGGCGCTGTCTCTGTTGGGGCCGCACCCGGCGCTCAAGGCGATCAGCGAGCAGGCATCGCCCACCGATCAATGGATGAACGATGACGAGCACCGCTATGGCGCGCTCCGCCAGAGCTACGCCTTCGAGTACGCCGTCCTCGAGGAAGCCGATAAGAACAAGAACACGCATTTCGACTTTGACGTTTACGACACTTACTCGTGGTACCTGCGGCTCGGCCCGCTCTCCAACATCAACTCCAACTATCTGCACGGGACCATTCCGCGCTGGAACGACATCGTCGCCCACCCCGACTACGACTCTTTCTGGCAGCGCTCGGCGTGGACCAATCGACTGCACTCGTCGACAGTACCGAATCTCAACGTTGCCGGGTTCTACGATCAGGAAGATCCCTGGGGACCGTGGCAGATCTTCCGGCACGCCGCCGAGCACGATCCGGATCACACCAACTTCATGGTGGCGGGACCATGGTTCCACGGGGGGTGGCAGGGCCCGAAGGGAGACAGCATAGGCTTGGTCCCACTCGGTGCTGAGACGTCGCGTGAGTTTCGCGAGAATGTCGAGGCGCCGTTTTTCCGCTACTACCTGCACGGCATCGGTGCAAAACCGACTTGGCGGGTGACGACCTTCCAGTTCGGCGCCAATCGCTGGCGCACCTACAACGAATGGCCGCCCGGCAACGTGAAAACGCGCAGTCTGTACCTGCAGTGCGATGGAACTCTGTCGTTCGACACACCGCCGCAGCGGAGCAATCGTGCTGCTTATCGCGAGTACGTCTCCGATCCGGCGAGCCCCGTTCCGTATCGACCGCGTCCAATTTCACCGACGTATCCGGGCGCCGATTGGCGGACATGGGAGGTAGCCGATCAACGATTCGTCGACAATCGCCCCGACGTTCTGACATACGTGAGCACGCCGCTGGAGAGCGATCTCACCATCACCGGTCCGGTGTCAGCGCGTCTGTTCGCATCGACATCGGGGACCGATGCGGATTTCGTGGTGAAGCTGATCGATGCTTATCCGGATAATGCGGAAAAGCCGAAGTGGAATCCTGATCGCGGCCCGGGAGCGGGAGAATTCGCGCGTACGATGAACGGCTACGAATTACCGGTGGCGATGGAGGTCAGGCGCGGCAGATACCTAAAAGGTTACGAGCATCCGTCGCCGCTCCAGCCCAACATTCCGGTGGAGTGGCAGATTCCGCTGCGTGATCGCGATCACGTTTTTCTGAAAGGCCATCGTCTGATGGTGCAGGTGCAATCGACATGGTTCCCCGTGATCGATCGCAATCCACAGAAGTTCGTGCCCAGCATCTATCAGGCTAAGGCGAGCGATTACGTCAAGGCGACGCAGCGGGTATACTGCGGATCGAATCCGCCGTCGCGAATCGAGCTGCCCACAATTCAATAGAGTTCGCGCGTTTTCTTTCCCCAGCTGTCGCTCGGTCCATGGCTCGTTCAGCCGCATCAGCGGTCGTACACAAGTTCGGAGGCGCCGGTCTCGCCGATGCCGGAGCCATTCGGCACGCCGCCCAGATCGTCGCAGGGCAGCCCTCGGGTGTTGTCGTTGTGGCCTCGGCGATGAAAGGCGTCACTGACGCGCTGCTCGACATCGCAGCCATGGCGAGCCGAGGCGAACTCCCGGCCGCACGCACCGCGATTGACGCGCTCCGTAAGCGGCACGTGGCGACTGCGACCAGGCTCACGGCCGACAACGGGCAGCTGTCGACGGTGCAGGT
>Ga0193727_1001382_pt1 | contig 10008 bp, 6 predicted proteins | sample H2c2metaG_FD_143051 | JGI IMG/M metagenome (GOLD analysis project Ga0193727, IMG submission 143051) | Soil microbial communities from a riparian zone of the East river system, Colorado, United States - H2c2 | ecosystem: Environmental > Terrestrial > Soil > Riparian zone | place: USA: East River...
ACGCACCGGTAGGGTCTGCTCGCCGGTGTAATGCCACGTGCCATTCAGGTGAATCAGAGACGGCTGTGGCTCCGTCGACTTGAGACACGCCGACGCAAGCACAAGGCATCCGACTGCAAGCAAGCGAACGCACTGGATCAGTGAGTGTCTCATGGGCGACTCGGACTGGTGGTGGCTTCGGGCGGCTTGCTGCTCGGTGGCGCTTCGTTCTTCGGAGCGCTGCCGCGCGGGCCGGAGCCGTTCCACATGCGGATCGGACGCGGGTCGAGAGTGATGGTGATCGATTTTGAATCCTTGCCTGTCACAATCAACAGAGGAAGCGGGCCGCGAGGGACGAGCGGCTCATTCAGCTCCGAGAGATCGAAGTCGAGCTTGTACGTGCCCACAGGAAGCGACTGAAACGTTGCCGTCGTCGGGCCAGTCATGGTCGCCGCCCATTCGCTGCCGGCGCTGTCGCGCGCGATCACGTGGGCTTTGCTCAGATCCACCTGAACCGCCGAAATCCCCGAACGAGGGGCGACGACCAGCTCCACTTCAGCCGCCGTCGACAGCGACACGCTCAGATCACCGCGGCCCGCGCCGCTCGCTGACCAGCCATCGGGCAGCGACGCGTCGTCGATGGAGACCGGCTGCTTCGGGTCGCCGGCGACTCGATACTTGCCGGCTGCATCCGCCACCGCAGTCTCGCCACCACGCCTGACGATCGCGCCTGGCACGCCAGGCTCGCCGTCCTCGCGGCGCTGATTTCCATTCAGATCCTCGTAGACGTATCCCGATGTTCCCGGAGTCCGAAGCATCGGCACGGTCAACGCGTGCTCGAAGCGCGCGCCGAAGATCCAGGGCACTTTGCCACTCACGGAACGGAAGATCGAGTTGCGCTCGGCGTCGATTTTGAACGCGAAACCATTCGTCAGCGGAATCGCGATGCCGGCCCGCATGGTGGCCGAGTTGTCGCCGCCGAAGCCGTTGACGCGCTGTAGATCTCCCTCTCCGCGGATTCCACCAACCCACGGCAACACTACCTGCTCCGCGCGAATTCCGTAGCTGCTTTGCTGCATGACGAAGCCGCCCCGGTCGCGTGTCTGCTCGATTCGCGTCTGAACCTCGAGGATGCCGCCGGGCCCGGACCAGCCGGCGCTTGTCGTCCAGTAGTTTCGTGGCGTGCGATCCGTCACGGTGCTCTGGCCCGCTTGTGATACGCTCCGCTTGACGTTGCCGATATAGGCGGAACTGTTTACGTAGTACTGGCGGACATAGCTGCTGACGCTGATTCCGAGTTGATCCTCACGGCTCCCGAATCCACCGCCGGTGTTGGATGGTGTCGGGCGTGACGTCGCGTCGAACAGGTACGATCTCGCCTCGAGCGCGATCGTCGTCGCGCTCCGGATCGTGTACTGTGGACGCAGGGAGAATCCGTTCGACTTCAGGCCGCTGAACACTGAAGTTGCATCAGTGGTGCGCCACGCGCTGGCGCTGACGCTCGTGCGCGATGACAGCCGCTCGGAGACATTCGCCACCACCTCGTTTGTCGCGCGGGCGAACGCATCGCTTCCGCCGGGAGCGTGGGTCACGCGCAGCTCCTCGTTGCTCTCCGGTCCGGTCCTGAAAAGGCCAGTCGCCCATCCCATCCCACTTCCGTCCTGAAAACGACGCTCCGCCACTTCGGCCTTGAAGGTGCTGCCGAACATCGCGGGGATCGCCGCGCCAATTCCTACCGCATCGAGGCGTCGTGGCGACGTCCCCGCATCCGCGAGATGGGAGATCGAGGCGCTGAGGCGTGCGTCACCGAACTGCCGCTCGCCGCGCAACCCGACCATCGGCTCGCGTTTCGTCGATCCCTCAGCCGGCAGTGAAAGTGCACCCATGCCAAGCAGTCCCCATTCCGGGTGCTGCACGTGGAGCAGCGCGCCCTGGCCGTACGGATAGAGACCTGTGAGGTCGGAGAAGGAAGTCCCCGTGTTCCCCAGGCTAAGCTGTCCCGACGGCGACGAAAGCATGAGCGAAGCCGCGGACTGGTATGTCCCGAGGCGCGCGAATGCATTGCTGGCAGCGCCGCCCAGAGCTGAGCCCTGTGACATTCTGGCGTCGATGCGCACGGAATCGTAGAGCGCGCCCGTAGCCGCCGCAGTGAACACCCTGTTGGCGTGCCCATTTTCGTCGACTGCCTGCGCGATTGCCGTCGTAATGAGGGGGCCCGCTTCGCGTCCGATCGAGCCGGAGTTGAAGACTTCGACCGTAGTTATCTCGGACGCGAGGGTGTCGGTACCCGAGCGGAGGTCGATTCTCACGAACGACGACCCGGTGCTCGAGAGCGCTGGGACCTTGAGCCTCACCCGGCGTTTCACCGTCTCGCCGGGCTGGATCACGAGAGCACCCGGGTGGATGTCTCTCGATGCCCAGCCGCTCGGCAGCGTGAGATCCGCGCTTATGGTCTCACGCCCATTCCCAGAATTGACGATGTCGAATGGGATTATCACGTCGTTGCCGGCCTGAGCATTGATCGGTCCCGACTTGGGCCGAAGCACAATCTTTCGGACGAGATGGACATCGATCTCGACCGGTACCACCAGTGTCGGGGAGGCCGGAGAGGAGAATCGCGCCTCGGCGGCGACGAGGCGTCCGGCCAGTGCGCTGGCTGGAATGCCGATCGTGACGCCCACTCGGCGTCGGCTAGCGATTGGCAGCGCGCGGGTGCGGGGGCCGAGGACGGCGAAATCTCCCCTCGGAACAATCTCGACGTCGAGCTTCATCACGTGCGCGAACTCGTCGGGGACGGGAATCGAAACCACTTGAAAGCTGCGCGGCGCGCCCGACACCGTGACAGAGGGAAGGGTGATCACAATGTCCCCGACGGAGTCGGCTCTGGCTTCGCTGGAGGTCGCGAGCGAGGCGGCGCTGGTGGTCCCTGGTTGGCTCGCAGCGCTCTGAGCTTGCGCGACTCCGAAGGGCATCAGGCCCGAGACAGTCAGAGAGAGCGCAGCAATGCACGCGCTACGAAACCGGATCACGGCACAGTCTGAGAGAGTGTGATCTGGTAGGTCCCGCTGTAGGTCGCCGGTGCATCGGTCGTCCAGTTGAGCACCATCCGGAAGAAAATCGTGTTGCTCCACGGATCGTTGAGACCCTTGTTGACGACGACGCGCTGCTCGATCTGTGTATCGGTGAGCGTGATCGAATTCCAGGTTGCGAGATCCGAACGACGCCACTGCAAATCGCCGATCACCTTGCCGCCGCCAAGAGAAGCGGAAATCGATCGAACCGAAACCGTGGTAGTGCGTTGGGCACCGTTCACCGAATTGATTGTGAACGTCGCGCCGGCCGGAGCGTTGACGAATCCGGCGATGTAGTCCGCGGCGGTAGGAGCCGGGAAGGTGACCGTTCCGCCAGCCACCGTGAGGCTGGTCTTTTGAGCCGCGAGCGGAAATGCGCAGAGCACCAGCGCGAGCGAGACCGCCGCGGTAGTGAGGCCACAATGGAGCTTCCGCCCGAGGATTGACATTGGTTTCTACTTCGCCTGGTAATCGATCTGGCCCGCAACGAGCTCGGCTCCGCCGAAATCGATCAGCGCGAGCACGACGTAATCTCCGGGCGTGAGGCCCGCCGGAACATCGACCAGCAGCTTGCGCTTCGCGCCCGGAAGCGTTGGGAATTCGGGGATTGGAGCCTCTGCCGCCAGCGAGTTGTCGAGGCGGCGAAATTCCAGACGCCCTTTTCCGAGCAGGTGTGCCTGGCCCGTGTTGTGGAAGAGGACGGAGATCTGGCGCTTGGTTGCCGCCGGAGCGCTCGCAACGGTCGTGACGGATGTCGACGACGATGTGGCCTTGGGGACCGGCACTTCTTCGACGGCCATGTTCTCGACCGCGCCATCGCGCGTAAGACCAGGTGGCGCGACGTACACTTTCACGCCCGTGCGGAAGATATACTGCAGCGAGTTGCCCTTCGTGGAGGCGCGTCTTGGCACTTCCTCGATGAAGAAGATGTCCCAGCACTCCTTCGTCACAGTCGCGCCCGGTTGAACGGCGAGGCGGATCACGCGTGAGGTATGGGGCTCGACGCGAATCGAGAGGGGTGAGACGCTGAGGCTGGTGCCGCACGACGTGCCCGTGGAACCGGCAGGGAGAAAGCGGTTGTCGCCGTTCTCGACGCGGTCCCAGTCCGAACGCGTGATCGACGCCTGGACGACCTCGTTGGAGGTGTTCGAGACCGAGAAGCTGGCCGGCACGCGGTTCGTTCCGGCGGCGACTATGGTCACCTCGAGCGGATCTACGAGCAGCTGCGCCGACGCGCGCTGCGAGAACACCACCCCTATTACAGCGCAAAGGGCGAGTACGGATCTCCGTACTCGCCCTCTACGCTCAACGCCCGCCCTTTCGGGCGAGCGCGAGCGAGAATTGAGCATCAGTTACGGAGCCGAGAGGGTGAATACGATCGGCAAGCTGTAGGTACCTGGAGCATTGCTTGCGCTCGTGAAGTCATTCGCCCAGCTCGTTCTGAAGAAGGCCTGCGAGGCTGCACCGTTGCTCGAGCTTGCACCCGAGGTGAAGGTCGCGTCGACTGCCGTGATCGCTACGAACGTTCCACCGACTGCGGTCGACCATGCAAGGTCGGAAATCGGCTTCACACCGGCGTTGCTGCCGACGTAGGTCCAGTTCGCTGCGTTCTGTGATTTGATCTTCAGCGTCCAGCTTCTGTTCGCCTTGACGGTGAAGCTTGGGCCTGCATCAGCGAGGACGTTGCCGGCATCGACATCGTCAGCCGAGGGGTTGGTCAGATTGGTCACGGCCGAGGTCATTCCGAGCTTGACCAGCGCGCCGACGGTGACTGACGCGGTGTTCGTGGTGTTACACGTGCCGGCGTTGCCGCTGCACTGTGCGCTGGCCTGGCTTGCGCCGATGGTGGTTCCGAGCACCATCGCGGCCAACAGATACTGGGTCGCTCTCATTTTCGATCTCTCCAAGAAATTTGATGGTGCCGGCCCCGAGCAAGGTGCTCAAACCGGTCCTTTCAAGCGGTTGTTTTGAGTGCATCAATTGGTTGGATCCTACGCATATAAGACGAAAACGGACCGCCTCTGTAACGGGTTTTTCACCCTTATTTCAGAGGCAAATCCGTTGATTTTCGGCGCCTTCGTACAGTAGCAATTGATCGTCGGCGAGGTCCCGTCAGGACCGGCCGCAGACCCCCCAAATCAGGGCATCAGTTGTCTGATCAAGCGAAATGATTTCGACATTCAGGGCGACAGCGAAAATGCGTCGGGGTTTATTCGGTTTACTGGGTTAAATCTTTAGCTGCAAAGGCGATCGCCGCTTCGCCTCGGACGCCGGAAGGGTGAAGAAATCACCCTTCCTTGTCTTCGTACTGATCCTTGAGACTGGCTACGACGTTCGGATCTGCGAGCGTGGTCACGTCGCCAAGCGCGCGTCCTTCGGCGAGTCTCGCAGCAGTCGCCGCATGATTTTTCCTGAGCGTGTTTTTGGAAGATCAGCGGAGAACAAAATGTCGTCCGGACGCGCGAGCGCGCCGATCTTTTTTGCGACGAATTCCTTGAGCTCGTCGCGCAACGCCGGGCTCTGTTTGCTCTTGTCACGAAGGGTCACGAACGCGGCGATTGCCTGGCCTTTGAGCTCGTGCGACTTACCGACGACCGCGGCTTCGGCAACCGCCGGATGCTCTACAAGAGCGGACTCGACCTCCATCGTGCCGATGCGGTGCCCGGCGACGTTCAGCACATCATCCACCCTGCCCAGAATCCAGAAGTATCCGTCGGTGTCACGCTTCGCCCCGTCGCCCGGGAAATACAGATCGGGCCTACCCGGCCACTTCGAGAAGTAAGTCTCGACGTAGCGTGCGTCGTCGCCCCAAATGGTGCGCAGCATCGACGGAAACGGCTTCGTAAGCGCGAGCAATCCTCCGCCGACATCGATGCGTTTGCCGAGGGAATCGAGAAGGTCGGCGCTGTAACCAGGTAGCGCCTTTGTCGCGCTTCCCGGCTTGGTCGGCGTTATTCCGGGCAGCGGCGAGATCACGATCGCGCCCGTCTCGGTCTGCCACCACGTATCCACGATCGGGCAGCGGTTTCCGCCGATGTGTTCGCGGTACCACATCCACGCTTCCGGATTGATGGGCTCGCCGACCGAGCCGAGGAGACGCAGGCGCGAGAGATCATGCTTCGCGGGATATTCGTCGCCCCATTTCATGAACGCGCGAATCGCCGTCGGCGCCGTGTACAGAATCGTGACGCCGTGTCGCTCGCAGATGTCCCAGAAACGATCCTTTTCCGGCCAGTCGGGCGCGCCTTCGTACATCATGCACGTCGCGCCGTTGGCGAGCGGACCGTAGACGAGGTACGAGTGGCCGGTCACCCAGCCGATGTCGGCGGTGCACCAGAAGACGTCCTCTTCCTTGAGGTCGAAGACCATTCTCGTAGTGGTTGCGGCTCCCGTGAGATAGCCGCCGGTCGTGTGAACGATGCCCTTTGGCTTACCGGTGGTTCCCGACGTGTAGAGGATGAATAACACGTCTTCCGCATCCATCGTCTCCGGCTCGCAGTTGAGTGGTGCGTCCTGCATCATGCGGTGCCACCAATGGTCGCGACCTTCCTTCATTTCCGCGAATGCTTCGTCTCCGGATCCGCCGGGCCGACGCTGAACCACTACGACGTGCTCGATGGAAGGAGTCGTCTCCAGAGCCTTGTCGGAATTGCGTTTCAGCGGAATTACCTGGCCGCGGCGATAGCCGGCGTCGGCGGTGATGAGCACCTTCACCTGGGCATCGTTGATCCGGTCGCTCAGTGATTCGGGGGAGAAGCCGCCGAATACGACAGAGTGGATCGCGCCGATGCGCGCGCAGGCGAGCATCGAGATCGCGGCCTCGGGAATGAGCGGAAGGTAGATCGCCACGCGATCCCCTTTCCGAACACCCAGCTTCTTGAGGACGTTGGCGAATTTCGACACTTCGCGATAAAGATCCCAGTACGTCAGCGTCCGCCTGTCACCCGGCTCTCCTTCCCAGATGAGCGCCGCCTTGTTTCTTCGCGCTCCCCGGACATGGCGGTCGATGCAGTTGGCGGAGATGTTGAGCTTTCCGCCGGTAAACCATTTCGCGTGAGGAGGCTTCCACTCCAGGACGGTCTTCCACGGCTTGATCCACTCCAGCTTGCCCGCCTGGTCGGCCCAGAATTTTTCGAAGTCCTGTTCGGCCTTCGTGTAGATGTCGGAGGACGGGACGTTGGCGGCGAGCGTGAATTCCGGCGGTGGCTCGAACTTCCGGGTTTCCGTTAAGAGAACGTCGATGTCAGTCATTGCGCGAAGTGGTTGGTCGTCGCCGATCGTGGCGGAGTCGCAAGGATATAGCGTTTTGCGGCGCACTCGCCAGAGTGGCAAGCCAATCGTCGAGGCCGGAGCGTGGCCCAAGCTGCTGCTCGCATTCGACATCGTGTCTGTCGCGGCGTGCACCCCGGCCTATCCGTTCACGGTCGAAGACTGACGAGCGTACTTCTCCAGAGGCGACCGACGTTCCGCAGCCTCCGTACCAAATTCTGTTCAATCGTGACATGAAACAGCCCCTACCATGACCGCCAGGGGTCATTTCGTATCAGGGACAACGGGGAATAGAAACGATGCAAAGCCTTGTATAGCAATTGGTTAACCCAAGAACCATCGAGCCCACGACTTGCCCCCCTATTATGACGAAACTGTCAGATTCGTTTCATAAATCTTGTTACGGATGAGCCCAGATCTCGTCTCTATGGTAGTGAAACTGGTAGCAAAAACCATTAGGGCTGGCTTAAAACGAGTCAGCCCTAGGCCTATCTAATACTCAATCCATGAGTCATCTACAGCCGAAACGCATGACAAACTCGAGCGTGGGGTCGCGCATCCAAGCGCTGACCGCCATCGCTTGTTTTGTCGCGTTAGTCGGCTGCGGGGAACCAACCGGCCCGAGAACATTCTGCTGCGCAGAGAAGCCGGAGCAAACGGTCAACCGCCTGGCCGTGCTGGCTCCTGAACTCCATGATGCCGCTGACGTTTTTGCCGAGGGCGTGTCTGATGCGACACTGCGAGGGCAGGCGGAATTGGCAGTGAACCGTCTGGCTGACCAACTCCTCGCGGGAAGGGTCACCCCGTCCCGAACAGCACTCGCTCAAGCGCGGTCGCTGGTCGCCAACGTGGATGACATCCAGGCAATTGAACTCGCTCCAGTGGGTCTCGCTCTGGACTACATCGAGGGAAGAATAAACGAAATCCTAGCGGGCGCTCAGTGATGCACAACCCCATGCGCCTCTCCGACTCCGCATCACACGCTCGGGCAACTACGTCACTCTTGATGGCCGCGTTTGGCCTGATCGCATCGACTGCCCTGCCCAGCAACGTCTGGTCGCAAGGCCCGACGCCACCGCCGGTCCAAAGTGTAGCGCAGAGTACAGCGCCTGACTCGCTCATCGAGGCTTGCTACGTCGCCAGCACCGGTGTGGTATACATGATCAAAGGTCCTGGGCTCAGAACATATTGCGCGACACAGCGTCACACCTACCTCAGCTGGCGCACTTCGAGCGCCGGAACGCCGGGCCCGATCGGTCCTGCTGGGCCCATAGGTCCTGCCGGTCCCACAGGTGCAGCGGGCGCGGCCGGAGCGAATGGAGCTGATGGCGCGACGGGCGCTCAGGGACCGATCGGACCGATCGGACCGCAAGGTGTAGTCGGACCTGCCGGTCCAACTGGCGCGAATGGAGCTGCCGGAGCCGTCGGACCGCAGGGTCCGTCTGGGGCCACAGGTCCTATTGGTCCTGCAGGCGCGACTGGCGCGGCTGGCCCCCAGGGCGCCATCGGACCTCAGGGTCTGACCGGACCCGCAGGCGCGAACGGAGTTGACGGCGCGATCGGACCGCAGGGTGTGGCTGGACCAGCAGGAGCAACTGGTGCGACGGGCGCCCAAGGATCTATCGGGCCTCAGGGTCTGACCGGACCCGCAGGCGCGAACGGCGCTGACGGCGCGATCGGGCCCCAGGGTGTGGCTGGACCAGCAGGTGCAGCTGGTACGCCGGGCGCGAATGGAGCTGATGGCGCGACGGGCGCCCAAGGACCGATCGGGCCTCAGGGTCTGACCGGACCCGCTGGCGCGAACGGCGCCGACGGCGCTATCGGACCGCAGGGGCCGGCAGGACCCGCGGGTGCGGCAGGAGCAAATGGAGTTGACGGCGCGCCGGGAGCTCAGGGGCCAATCGGACCGCAGGGTTTGACCGGACCCGCAGGTGCAAACGGCGTTGACGGAGCCACCGGACCGCAAGGTTTGACCGGGCCCGCGGGCGCGAATGGAACTGACGGCGCTGTCGGACCCGCAGGTGCAACTGGCGCCACCGGACCGCAAGGGCCGGCGGGACCCGCAGGTGCGAACGGAGTCGACGGCGCGACAGGCGCCACCGGTGCCGCAGGACCGAACAACGTGACGACGACGACCGCGACCAACCTCACCGGTTTCCTGAAGGGCAATGGCGCAAATGTCTCGGCGTCCGCTTCAGTCGCCCTGGGTACGGACGTGACGGGCATCCTTCCGTCGACCAGCCACCCGGCGCTGACCGGAGATGTCACAACGCCATCGGGCAGCGTAGCCACCACGGTGTCGCGGATCAACGGCGTGGCACTCAGTGGGCTCGCGACCGGTATTCTGAAGAACACCACCGGCACCGGCGCGCCGAGCATTGCGGTTGCGGCGGATTTCCCGACGCTCAATCAGAGCACCACCGGCAACGCGGCGACTGCGACTAACGTCGCCGGGACCGGCATCACTGGTGCCACTCTCGCCGGCACAGTGGTTTCATCGTCGCTGACCAGCGTCGGAACGCTGACTGGTCTCACGGTCAATGGAGCCACCAACATCAACGCGAACAACAACGCGGCGACGAATATCGGAACTGGCACCACCACGAGCGCGGTCGCCGTCGGTGGTGGCACAAACACAGTTGCGCTTGGAGGCGGAACCGCCTTCCACGGTATCCTCTACGGATCTGCA
>Ga0193727_1001384_pt1 | contig 10003 bp, 6 predicted proteins | sample H2c2metaG_FD_143051 | JGI IMG/M metagenome (GOLD analysis project Ga0193727, IMG submission 143051) | Soil microbial communities from a riparian zone of the East river system, Colorado, United States - H2c2 | ecosystem: Environmental > Terrestrial > Soil > Riparian zone | place: USA: East River...
TGACACCAACACGGTGTCTCGTGTTGATTCTTTTCGAGGTGTCCTCCAGCGACTGGCGTTTGCTGTGCCGGTCGCGCAAGCTGAGGCCGCGGCGATCGGTAAACTACCATCCGCACTCGCGCCACCGAAAGCCGCGGCCCAGCTCTTTCATTTCTCGTCCGACCCTCGATAATCGAGTATTCTCTCATTTCATTTCTCGCCAACGAGAGCAACACTAAACCGGGGTGATCAGAATCTAATCGGGTTCCAGACCCAAAGTCTGTGAAGTTTGCTCGTGCGGCAACACACGGTGAGATAGACTTAGAGCCGACAAGTCGTGGGGGCTACGGCACAATGAAGAATCTATATTCGAAAGTTTTTCTGCTCGTTTCGGTCATCGGCGCAAGCTTGAGCCTGCTTCTTGCTCAGGCTTCTCTCTCGTCGGGTTCCTCGGCGACTCCTGCGCCGGCGGCGTCAACCCGTTCCGCCGCGACTGCGAGCTACAAGATCGACGCAAGTCAGAGCCGCTTCATGGTCCGGGCTTTTGCGGGTGGGTTCCTGTCGGCGTTCGCTCACGATCACAACATCGCCATCCGCGACTTCAGCGGCGAAGCCCAATTCACCTACGGCACGGTCGAGCCCGCGTCGCTTCAGCTCAAGATCAAGTCCGCTTCGCTCGCCGTTACCGACAAAGTGAGCGCCAGTGACCGCCAAAAGATCGAAGGCACTATGCGCGATGAAGTCCTCGAAGTCGGCAAGTATCCGGAGATCGTATTCAGGAGCACAAATGTCTCGGCTACTAAAACTGGCGACGGACAGTATCAGGCAAAGGTAGCGGGCGACCTGACTCTGCACGGGGTGACGCGTCCGTTGACGATCACCGCCCAACTCGAATTCGGCGATGCCGTGTTACGCGCGCGCGGCGGTTTTTCATTGAAGCAAAGCAGCTACGAGATTAAACCCGTCTCAGTGGCGGGTGGGACGGTAAAAGTGAAGGACGAGTTGAGGTTTAGTTTCGAGATAGTTGCAAAGCCGTAGTGCCTGATCCGCGACGCGTGATCCGTGATCTAAATACACATCCGTAATCACGCATCACGCATCACGCGTCACGAATCACGGATCACGAATTACCCGTTACTTTCCGCGCGCGAGTCTGCCCAACGCTCCGCCCGGATGCCAAAGCGCGTATTGCTCGCGAGTCAACCCTTTGTGCGCTTCAAGCTCGACCGACAACGCGCACAGGACATAAATCTTCGCCAGTATGCTCGCGCGCGGCACGAGGTTCAACTCGCCGCCTTCGTTGTCGACTCCTGCGTAGAGCAACACATCAGCCCTGCTTGCAAGCTGCGATTCTCGATTACCCGACACGCCGACGATCTTTATGCCCAGTTCGCGAAGCGCATCGACCGCGCTCAGCAACTCTCGTGTTGTACCGCTGTTCGAGATCGCGATCGCTATATCCGAGGCGCACACCTGTCCCGCCGAACCGTGCACGCATTCAGTCGCGTGGAGGAAATAAGCCGGCGTGCCGGTGCTCGAGAGCAACGAGGCCACGTAGCGCGCGACGTGCTCGCTTTTTCCGATGCCGGTTACGTGAACCCGGCCGCCGCGTGACTCACAGTCGAGTATCAAATCGGCTGCGCGTTCAATCGCATCAGTCTCCGCGCGAGTGCGCAGCGCCGCAAGCTCGTCCAGGGCAAGCTCAAAGAAAGCCTCGACCGCCGCGCTCGGGCTCGCGTGAGTCGCGGCCGATCCAAGCACGGGCCGCTCCGAGTCCTCAACTTCGGATGCTCTTGTGGCTATTCCGCCGCGCGCTTCCAGATCGAGTTTGGTAGTCATAAGAACCGTCCGGTGAGCGGATGGTTAGAATATTGCTCGCGAAGTTGAGAGTCAAGCCGCGATAGCGCTGCCTCACAGTATCTCGCGCTCGTTGCCGATGCGACGAGTGATTCGCTCGCGATCCAAATACTCGAGCAGAGGAATCGCATGCTTGCGCGACAGGCCGCCGGTGATCTCCTTGAACACTGCCACGTCCATTTTAGGGGTTTCCGACTTCCGCGCGCGCACTCGCGATTTCAAATCCTCAATCGAGTCGGCGTGAAAGACCATGTCGCCAACTCTGACGATGCGCCGTTCGGCCGCGAGCAAGTTGTAAAGCTTTCGCGCCATCTCGACCGGCACTCGAACGGCCGCTGCCGCCTCTTCAAGGGTGAGGGCTTGAAAGCCGGCAGCCTTGAAAGCGGCTTCCAGATTCTGTTTCGCGGCCGCGTCGGCATCGGTCAGCGCCGGGCGGTGGGAAGCGAGCCGCAGCGAGTCGCGCTCCGCCGCAACGATCCCTCGATCGACCAGGCCGGCTATCACCGTCCGAAAGACTTCCGGCTTGTCGTCGCCGAAGACCCGCTCGCGCACTTCTTCACGGCCTGCGCCGAGCGAGAGCGGCTCGCGTTTGTGTTGTGCGGTAAGCAGCTCAACGACACTCCCGGCAAGCAAACGACTACTTTCGGCGGAGATGAACAAGAGCGGCGAGGCGGTCACTTCGATCAGCCGACCCTGGCTAACAAGTTCTTTCAAATGCGCGGCCATCTGCTCATCCGTAGCTCCCGTGCGCGCGGCGATCTCGGCGGCTGACATCGCTCGCTCGGCCGACATCTCGACGAACAACGCGATCTGTTCGGCCCGGTCTGCGCGTTCGAGCTGCTCAAGCCTGCCGCGAGCGGCGGCGTCTCGGACGCGATGCTTCTGAGCCAGCGCGTCAATTACTACGCCGCCGCCGATGGTTATTTGCGGCGAGTAGCTTCGAATAATAAAACGGTCGCCTGGCAGCGCGGCGATCGGTTCTTCCAGGCGGAGCTGAACGATTGCGCTCTCACCTGGCTGGACGAAACCCGCTTCCGCGCTTCTGGTTCCGAATTCGGGGTTAGACTCTGAACCCTGATCCCTAACCACGGAGCCGTGAAGTATTACCACTCGAGCCATCACTTCCGCGGTGCCGTGATGGAGCCGAACTCGTGCGCGCTGGACGAGCGGCCGCGAAGCCGTCTTGAGCAAATCCAGCCGGGCGTCGATCATCGACGTAGCTCGAAGACGGCCCGCCCGCGCGAGCACGCTTCCGCGCTGGACCTGTTCGATATTGACGCCTTGCAGATTGATCGCCGTGCGCTGGCCGGCAAGCGCCCGATCGGTATCCTTGCCGTGGACTTGAAGGTTACGCACCCGAGTTTTCACACCGCCGGGTAAGACTTCTATCTCGTCGCCGACTTTCAGATCGCCCGCGATAAGAGTTCCGGTGACTACGGTGCCGAACCCTTTGATCGAAAAAGCGCGATCAACCGGGAGACGAGAAACGTCGGTCATTGCCTTTGGCTCGACGCTCGAAGCGAGTTCGACAAGCGCCTTCTTGAGCGATTCGACTCCGTCGCCCGTTCGCGAGCTGACTGGAACGATCGGCGCATCTTCAAGAAACGATCCGCGCACGAAGTCTTCAACCTCCGCGTGCGCCAGCTCGAGCAGTTCTTCATCGACGAGGTCGGATTTCGTTAGCGCTACAAGCCCCGACTTGACGCGCAGCAATCGGCAGATGTCGAAGTGCTCGCGAGTCTGCGGCATTATGGATTCGTCGGCCGCGACCACAAGCATCACCAGGTCCAGCCCGTGAGCGCCCGCAAGCATGTTCTTGACGAAGCGCTCGTGGCCGGGCACGTCAACAAAGCCGAACCGGTACTCGCCGACGGCCAGGTCGGCGAATCCTATGTCGATGGTAATGCCCCGTTGTTTTTCTTCTTTGAGCCGGTCGGCGTCCACGCCGGTGAGCGCTTTGACGAGAGCAGTCTTGCCGTGATCGATGTGCCCGGCAGTGCCGACTATGATGTTTTTCATCGCTTTGACTCTGAGGCTCAAGATATACAGGAGCACCGAAGTCAGCGTCAAACTTGCATCTGAGCGAGCCTCGGTCTTGAGCGCACGAGGAGGGTGGAAAGGCTTCGTTGTTTAGCGTTTCCTCACCGGTAGCGCGAAAACACTTGGAGCATTGGCGGTAATCGTTGATATAATGCGCGCGCTCACGCCGCTTCAGTCCAACAGGTATGCCTGGAGGTAGGCCAATGAAGTTTCGTCGGTTCCCGCTCGAAGCAACTCTCGTCACGCTTGGTTTGCTGGCGCTCTTTCTCTCGCCTGCGCGCGCGCAACGCGCTAACCAACAAACTTCCAGCGAGCCAATGCCTACGATCGTTCGCAAGGCCGGCGGCGTGTTGGCGGGGAGCGCCGTTACGCGGGTCGAGCCAATTTATCCGCCGCTGGCGAAGGCGGCAGGCGTGTCAGGCGCGGTCGTCGTCGAGGTGACCATCGACACACAAGGCGGGGTAATCTCGGCGCGCGCGATTTCCGGTCACCCGCTACTGAAGGAGGCGGCAGAGACGGCGGCGCGCGGTTGGAAGTTCAGTCCTACAACTCTGAGCGGTGTGGCGGTGAAGGTCATCGGCACGCTCACTTTCAATTTTCAAAGCGACACGCCGGTTCGCGTTGCCGACGAGTCAGATGAGACCGATATCGAAGAGGCGAAAAAGTTTGTTGAAGCCAATCCTTATTCGGCTGAGGCGCATTCCGCGTTGGGCGAGGCTTATGCGGACGAAAAGCAATATGAAGAAGCGATAGGAGCTTTCAAGCAGGCCTTGCGTCTCAAGCCCGATTACGAAAAAGCCTGTCTGGACTTGGGCACGGCTTACAACCGTTCGGAGCGATACGACGAGGAGATTTCCGTCTACAAAGACTCGCTTGTTTATCACCCTAATTCGATGGACGTGCTCGAACGGCTGGCGAATGCTCTAGGCGAAAGGAAGCGTTATCCCGAAGCTGTGGATATTCAAAAGCTCATTGTCCAACAGAAGCCGGAGGATGCCGAAGCGCACTATTCGCTTGGTTGGTTCTATTACAATTGCAAACGTATAGACGAAACGCTCGCAGAATATTCGCTGGCCGTGCACATCAATCCCAACCTCGCCGCAGCGTATCACAGCATTGGCTGGGTGAATTACGAGTTGAAGCGTTACGACGCGGCGATTGCAGCTTACACGCGGGCAGTCACCATCGAGCCGCAATATCACCAATCCGCCAGGGTCTACAGAGAATTGGGCGCGGTCTATGCTGAGTTGAAGCGGTATGATGAAGCAACGCAGGCTGTCCGTCGCGCTCTTGAGCTCAATCCTCGGGATCCTGATGCGTACTTGACGCTCGGGTGGATTTATCACGATCTCAATCGCTTTGACGAGGCGGTGGAAGTTTACAAGAAATTGCTCGAAATGACTCCCGGAGCTGTTAACGCGCTTCAATCGCTTGCCGATGTTTATGGACACCTCAACCGTTTCGCAGAGGCAGAAAAAGTTTACAGAGAAGCGATCAGACTCGAGCCTGATATCGGCGAATCCTATCTCGGATTAGCGGGCGCGCTCTATATGCAACAGAAAACCAATGAAGCCGAATCCGCGCTCCGGCAAGGGGCGCAGTTGGCTCCCAAGAATATCAACATGCATATGGCCCTGGCTTCATTCTTAACTCATCAAGGGAAGAGGGTGGAGGCGGAGGCCGAATACAGAAAGGTTTTGCAAGCCGAACCGAACAATCCGATGGCGCTCAACAACATCGGTTATTCGATGGTCGAGCGCGGCGAAAAGCTCGAGGAGGCGCGAGAGATGATTCAGCGCGCGGTGGATGCGCAGCCCGGAAACGGATACCACCTGGACAGCCTCGGTTGGGCTTATTTCAAACTGGGCAAGCTCGACGAAGCCGAGCGGTGCCTCAACCAAGCCGCGCAAATCAATAGTTCATCGGCTACTGTGCAAGAACACCTTGGTGCGCTCTACGAGCGCAAGGGCAAGACGGCGGAAGCGCGCGCCGCTTGGCTGAAAGCGCTATCACTCTCGTCGGACCGCGAACAGGTTGCGAGACTCAATACAAAGCTCGCAACGGGTGATAAGAAGTCCGAAGAGAAGAAACCACAGAAGAAGTGATGCTTCGATACGCCGCCTCGTTCCTGTTATCGGGCGAGGGCTCTAGTGGGCTGCCTTAATGGCGCTCAGCGCCGAGGGATCTTTTGAATTCGATCTATCAGGTCGGTTGTCGATGCGTTTTGCAAGTAGGGTAGTGACATGACTTTGCCGCCGGTAGCTTCGACTTCTTCGCGGCCGACGATCTGATCCAGCGGCCAGTCGCCGCCCTTAACCAGCACATCCGGAAGCAGCCGCGCGATCAACTCTTGCGGCGTGTCCTCCTCAAACACGACCACGTAGTCAACCGCTTCAAGCGCTGCAATCACTTCGGCTCGCTCGCCCTCGTTTAGGATCGGCCGACCGTCGCCCTTTAACGCCCGCACCGAGCGATCGCTGTTCAGCCCGACGATCAGAGCGTCGCCGAGCCCCCGAGCTTCGGTGAGATAACGCACGTGACCCGCATGAAGCAAGTCAAAGCAGCCGTTGGTGAACACGACCCGCTTCCCTTCCCGCCGCATTCGCTCGCGCTCGTATGTAAGAGAGTCGATCTGTAGCAGCTTAGTCATCACTCTTGCCGCCCGCCGGAAATCTACAGCAAACGGCCTATGCAGACCAGCGTTCAGGTTGTTGGCGGCTCCAGAAGGATGCCTGTACGCAACAAGGGCAGCGAGCGCAAGCCCGCTGCCTCTTCTTGAACATTCGATTCGCGCTTGTCCCTCAGCCTACCACCTGGTTATCTCTATGTCGGGGCCGGCAGAAGTGCCGCAAGCTACGTTTCCGTTTATGTGATTGAAGTGCGCGCCGTACCAGAAAACTATGTCGGTAGCGTTGGTAGATTCTCCATTGACCAGGGGCGTCAGGTTAATCGCGGTGGTCGGGCCGCAAGATGTGCAATTCACTCCGTCGTCGAGCTCTCCGTGGTTGTTCAACACCCATACGTCGCCTTTGCCATACTTGTCCCAGTTCCCGTCCCACGGCCCGGGTCTGACGACAACAGATTCGCCGCTCACCGTGTTGTAAATGGTCCAGGTCTGGTGCGACGGGTCTACGCGCGGCAGCATTCCTTCGACGGTAATCTGCTTATCGCCGTTAGCCGTGTTCTCGGTCACTCCATTATTCGCCGCCGTGACAATATCGAAGTCGAGCCTCCAGTAGACGTGATGCATGTGTATGTTGCAGACGCAACTGTTGGAGGTCGCGCCAAACCCGAAGCGAGGCTTGATCACGCCGCTATCAGTCAACGTCCAGCGGCTGATGTAGCGATACCATCCAGCCTCAAGCTCGCTGACCAGCACGACTTCCTCCTTGTTGTCGTAGACCGCAACACCCCTGAAGTTGCCTGTGTCGGTGCCCGACTCCAGAATCGTCTGCGGCGGGCTGGTGCACATACGAATCCCCGGAGCTGCGTCGGTGCCGTTAGCGGTGAATGATCCTTCCTGGTAGGACCAATCCCGGTACGGACCACACAGGTTTCTGTCGTACTGGACGTTGAGTATCGGAGCGTGAGCGCGAGCCAGCAGCCGCTTGCCATGATAGCTCACGTTCAGAAGCTCGACGGCCGAAGCTCGCGTCCCAGACGAAGCGGATGGCCGGACAACAACAAAGTTCCAAACCTCGACTCCATCCCGGCTGATGCTCACTTGAAACTGTCCGGCAGTGCCTCGGCTAGTCGTACTCTGACTTGCGCCGGTCAGCCCGCACGCCGAGGGGCTCGCCTGAGCCGCGGTCGGAGCGTTGCTTTGAAATCGCACCACTTTTCTCGCGATCATGTCCACGCCGACAATCTGGTTCTTGTAGTTTATACCTCTGGGCATCAAGCCGACTGCGAGAGTGCGATTGGCCTTGCCGACCGCCGCCTCCGGATAGACCAGCGGCGGCATCGGACGATAAGGCCGAAGACTGCCGGCTTTCATCGGAGGCCCAAGGTCCGGGTCTCGACTTAGGATATCAACCGCCGCATCGAACTCCGGTCCATCCGGGTCTGGCTGGTCCAGCAATGTGTCGACCTGCAAGTCAGAGCTGTCGAAACGCCCGCTGCAAACAAACGCTCGATTTTTGGTGTAGTCGAAGATGGTCGCCTTGAAGCTATCGGCCGGCTCGGCGTTTTCGCCGCTCTTGGCTGGGTCTATCAACTGGAAGGAAATGATTCGATACTGCCCGCCTTTCAACAGCTCCCGAACAACCGGGTGCTTCAGCGCGCGAGTCTGCGCAGCGTCCACCATCTCTTGAGTGGGACCCCAGGGAGTTATTCTTATCGTGTGACCGTCTTGCGGGCTCGCGGCGGTATACACGGAACCGTTGGAGGAATTGTTCGCTTCGATCGCTGTCATCGACAAGGGATACAGGTTGCCACCTACGAGCCCACCTAACACGACCAGCGCGAACAATAGCCTTCTCATGATCAAAGTCCTCCAAAGGAATTATTTAAGAAACAAGAACAGGGGGAAGTCGAAGTCGATTGGTATCATGCCGGGACTGATGAGGTCAAGGATTCGTCAGTCGCGTTACGAGCGGCGAATGCCCCTTCGTTGACACTCTTCTCAGCGCGTTCCTATAATCGCTTACTTAGTCGAAACACCGGAGAGCCGATGGCCGAACAGCCGCGCGACGAATCTGATTCGAACGACCAGGTAGAAGAGCGGCAACGGGCGCTTGAAGAGATCATCCGTCTCGGCTTGCAAGCCTATCCTCACAAGTTCGGCCGCACTCACACGATCAGTCAGATAGTCGAGCAATTCGCGCAAAAGACCGGCGAAGAGCTGGAAGCCTCTAAGGTTCAAGTTCGCGCAGCGGGCCGCATTCACGCGATCAACAAGATGGGCAAGGCGGCGTTCATACGCTTCACGGATGGTGGGGAGCTCATCCAGATCTACATCAAGTCGAACGAACTGGACGAACGCACGTGGTCGCTGTTCAAGCTGCTGGACCTCGGCGATTTCATTGGGGCGGAGGGCCGGTTGTTTCGCACTCGAACGGGCGAGCTTTCGATACACGGCGAGTCGCTGACTTTTTTGTCGAAAGCTCTGAGGCCGCCGCCGGATAAGCACTACGGGTTACACGATACCGAGATTCGCTACCGTCAGCGCTACGCCGATCTGATCGCAAACCGCGAAGTTCGGCGCGTGTTCGAAACGCGCTCTCAAGTCATCCGCCTGATCCGCACGTTCTTCGACGGGCGCGGCTACGTCGAGGTTGAAACGCCGATGCTGACCCCGCTGCCGACCGGCGCGGCAGCGCGGCCGTTCGTGACTCATCACAATGCGCTCGACATCGATCTGTACGCGCGTATTGCGCCCGAGCTTTACTTGAAACGGTTGATCGTCGGCGGTTTCGAAAAGGTCTATGAGATAAATCGCAACTTCCGAAATGAGGGAATCGACCGCTCGCACAACCCGGAATTCACGATGCTCGAATGGTACGAAGCCTACTCAGAGTATGAAGATCTCTTGAGGCTGACCGAGGAATTGATCTCGTCCCTGGTCGGACAAGTATGCGGCACGCCGGTGATCGAATATGGCGATAACAAGATTGACTTCACGCGACCGTGGAAGCGGCTTACGATGCGCGAGGCCGTGATTCACTACTGGCCGAACGCCGGTGGGCTGCCAACGCTCGATGACCTGTCGACAAGCGAAGGCATTCTGCGATTGGCGGAGCAAGACCAGAATCTCAAATCTCAGATCCCGCATTTCAGATCGCTCGACTATGGCCATCTCCTGGGCGAAGTGTTCGAGCAAGTAGCGGAGGCTCACTTGACCGACCCGACGTTCATCACCGAGTTTCCGATCGAGCTTTCGCCGCTCTCGAAGCAGAGCGAAAGCAATCCGGCGTTCGTAGATCGTTTCGAGTTGTTCATCGCGGGCATGGAAATAGCTAACGGTTTCTGCGAGATCAACGACCCAAAGGATCAGCAGGCTAGATTTGAAGCCCAGATGAAGCTTCGACAAGGCGGCGACGATGAAGCAATGCTGATCGACGAAGACTACATTCGCGCATTGTCTTATGGAATGCCGCCGACGGCGGGCGAGGGGATCGGCATTGAC
>Ga0193727_1001385_pt1 | contig 9999 bp, 8 predicted proteins | sample H2c2metaG_FD_143051 | JGI IMG/M metagenome (GOLD analysis project Ga0193727, IMG submission 143051) | Soil microbial communities from a riparian zone of the East river system, Colorado, United States - H2c2 | ecosystem: Environmental > Terrestrial > Soil > Riparian zone | place: USA: East River...
TGGATCGAGTGCGGCCGTGGCTTCGTCCATCACCAGAATAGAGGGATTGGAGACAAGCGCTCGGGCTATCTCGATACGCTGACGCTGACCGCCGCTGAAATTGCCGCCCCCCTCATTGACGTGGCAATCGTAGTTCCCTGGGCGCGTCGCCAGGTCGTGATGGATCAGCGCATCTTTGACCGCGGCGACCAAGTCGCTCTCCTCAGTGGTTGAATCCCACAGGGTCAAATTGTCTCGCGCGCTGCCCTCGAAAAGGAAGATGTCCTGATCGACATAGGAAACGGAGTTTGCAAATTCCTGAGATGGGATATTCTCCAGTGCCCATCGATCGAAAACAATTTCACCGGACCAGGGCTGGTATAGCCCGCAGATCAACCTGCCGAGTGTCGATTTTCCGCTGCCGGAAACTCCAACAAGCGCGACGCGAGATCCTGCAGGGATCGCGAGCGACAAATTGTCGAGAAGCGGGGGCTCGAGAATGGAATACCCGAAGCTGATGTTGCGAAGCTCAACACTGCCCGCAAGCTTGGGCGGAAAATCATTTCTCGTCGCGCTGTCCAGTGGTGCCGATCGAAGAGGGTACTTGTAAATATCCTCAAGTCGCTCGAGCGCGCCCTTGATTGTCTGCAACCCGCCGAAATAATTGACGAGATTGCCGAAGGGCTCGGCGAAGCTTGCCGCGAGGGATTGGAATGCAACCAGGCTGCCGAGTGTCAGCGAGCCCTGAATGACCCTCAAGCCGCCGAGGCCAAGGATGGCCGCGACTGTCAGCCCCGAGAGCAGCGTCGGAACCATATCGATGATGATGGCCGATGCGCCGAGCTTCTGCACAGCGTTCAAATTGTTGGCCTGAAGACCGGCCCACTTACTGAAGGCATCGTCTTCGAGACCGCTCGCCTTGATGGTCTCGATGGTGCGCACAATGCCTACAGTAGCCGCGAGGAGCTTGCCTTGCTCTACCGCAAGCCGGTAGCTGAGCTCTTGCCGCCGTGCTGCCACCAGCCGCAGCAAGAGGACATTCACCAACGAGATCGCGATGCAAAGGGCCGTGAGAGTGAGATCGTAGACTGCCATTGCAGCACCAAACAGCAGCACCGACGTCAAACTAAGCGCGTTCATGGTGATGCCGCCCGATAGCAGGCGGGCGATTTGCTCATTGGAGCCAACCCGGCTGGCGACATCACCGGCATGGCGCTGCGTGAAGAACTCAAACGGCAGCATCATCAAGCGCCAAAGGAATCGGCTCGTCATGACAACGGCAAGCTTGGCCTGCAGCCGCAGCAGGACCGACTGGCGAACCACAACCAACACCGCGCGGCATGTCGCCGTCAGTGCCATTCCGATCAGGAGTGGCGCAAGCCAGCTGTCCATGCGCTGGATGAGAATGTCGTCCACGAATATCTTGGAAAAACCGGCAGCGATAATATTGGGTATCACGAGAGCCGTGCTCGCGATCACCAGCAGCGCAACCGCTGGCTTGTTGCGACGCAGCTCACGCAGAAGCAGGCCGATGCCATTCGGCTTGGCGCCGAGCTTCTTGAACTCTTCGCCGCGCTCAAAGGTCAACACGACGCCCGTGAAGGCGCGATCGAGTTCCGCCATGCTGACACGGCGGCGACCAGTCGCGGGGTCGTTGATGTAGGCGTGCCTGCCGCTGACGTCCTCCAGCACCACGAAGTGCTTGAAATTCCAGTGGATGATGCATGGCATCGGGAGCTGGCCGAGTGCCGCAGGCTCGACGGTATAGCCCCTTGCGACGAGTCCATAGCGACGCGCCGCGCGGATGATGTTGCTCGCCTTACTGCCGTCGCGCGACACGCCACATGCGATACGAAGCTGCTCCAGGGAGATCCAGGCGCCATGATAGGCGAGGACAATTGCAAGAGCTGCAGCTCCGCACTCCGCTGCCTCCATCTGCAGGATGACAGGCGTACTTTTCACCTTTTTACGCAACAGTTGTTGGAAGCGGCTTCCCAGCCGCGAGCGTCCGAGGGAGGGCTCAGGCGGAGAGGGCCTATCCATCAATGCCTGTGAGATGCCTGATCAGCGGGATCACTAGATCGAGTGGCCGTTGCCGACGGGTCGTGATTTCTGCGCGCGTCAGGGTCCCGCTCGACAAATGAATGTCGGGTCCCTGGCCCACGGCCCAGCGATAGCCTGTCTTGGTAGAGGCATCCTGTTCAAGCGCCATCTCGGCGGCATAGGGCGCCCCATTGTGGGAAAAACGGGAGACGAGGTTTTCGTTGTGCAGTACGGCGTTGATCCCCTGCGGCGTCATCGGAAAATCGGAGACGCTCAAGACAGTACCCAGCATCATCCCGAACTCTTCGCGCTTGACCGTGGTCGGCTCGAACTGAACCGACATTCCCGGCTTGACCTGTTTGCCATGTTCCGCAGCGATATAGATGACGGCCTGAAGCTCCTTGCCTTCGCTTTCGATCGCGGCCACTGCCGTGCCGATCGCAAGGACAGAGCCGGCGGAGATCTTGACCTCGACGACACGCCCTTCAATCGGACTAAGCACCCGCGTGTTCTGACTCAACAGCTCTGCGGCGGCATTCATTTGCCGGCGAGCTTCGTTCAATGTGAACTCCGACTGCCCGATCTCCCGCTCGCGCTGTGTTTCCAAGTCCGTTTTCTGCGTACGGAGCTTCAGGATCTCGTTTTGAGCATCGGCTCGACGCTGCTGCGCATCTGTCCATTCCTGACGACGCTCCTCGAGACTGCGCCGCGTCGTATAGCCCTTCGCGAGCAGATTCTCGAGATTTCTGACGTCAACCTGGAGGTAATCGACGCGCTGGCTAGTTGCCTTGATAACCTGTTCAAGTGCCGCCTCTAGTTTTTGGAAATTCTGGCTTTTCGCTGCAAGCTCCCTGGCGACTTTGGAGTTGAGGTCCTTGTATTCGTATTCACGCGTGTGAAACACTTCCACTGCCGCTCTGTGCTTCTGTTGGATATCGGTCTGAACTATCTGGGCGATCGACTGCCCCTGGGTAACATGGTCCCCGACTGTAACCGCAACAGATTGCAGCTGGCCGGCAGCGGCGGCGACCGCATCCACCACCTTGCCGCCGTTGCTGATCAGGATTCCCTCGCCCGAAACCCGAGAGGGCACACGCCCAAAGATGCCCCACGCCAACGCAGCCGCGACCGCGACCAAGACCACCACGACAATGATCCAGTCCGCCGGCCTGCTGACAACGACGAGATCGTCAAGCTGCTCCGGAGAGACCGCCCCCTCCAGAGCTGCGGCGCGATAAGTCCGTTGCGGCGCAGTGGTCATCCATCTATTCTCGGGTTGTCCGGAGACCCAGATGTCTGCGAGCAATGAGATCAGGCTGCGGGCATATTCGCACAGAACGGACGATCTAACAATAAGCGCCGGCAACTGGAGAACGAAGGCTGGATATCGCATGACGCTCGAGAAGAGCAGGCACTTGCATGCAACGCACAAACGAAAAGCGATGCTTACGGCAGGCCTCGTGCTGGGTTTCCTCTGTGCTGGTAATTCGGCAGCCGGCGTGCTTTCTGAGACCGACTTCAAACAGGCCGAGAACTTGAAGCCGCTATTTGCGAACCTCATGACTGATCTCGTCGAGACGGCAAAGCGGCCCGAAGTGCCCAGCGGAGATGCAGGCTGTATCAACTCAACTATTCGAGAGCTTCTCCAGATCTCGGACGAGCTCGCCAGCTACGAATATCTGATCACGATGCAGAAGGATCTGACCGAGGTTGGCGATGACAATGCCACGCGCAGCGTAGTGAAGTTTGCGGTCGACAAGACCAGTAGCATTCTCTCGAGCGAAAGAAAACGGCTGGTTGCATTGTCCGAGCAGTGTGCCAAATACCCGGTGGGATTGGGGAAGGCGCAGGAGGCGTTGAAAGTTATAGATGCAACGACCGGCGTTCGTCGGACCGCCGCCTTGCGCGTCTGATGTCGTTCTTGCTGCGGGCGGGCGAAGTAGCCTTTGCGTTTGTAGTCCTTTTGTAGGCAGAACCGGTGTTTTGCGCGCCGCGAGCATTATGGACCCTAAGCCGACCTTCCCAGTCAACGAGAGCTGAAATGATTTGTTTTGCAGGGGCGAACGTCGCAGGCCGCTCATAACGGTCTGGTTGCAGGTTCGAGTCCTGCCGGGCACACCACGCTTCGCCCTTACGGGCTACGCGTGGCGCTGCCACGCGGAGACCGTTAGACCGAAGCGTGTCCGGCGTAGCTTGAGCGAAGCGAAAGCGTAGACGGACTGGAGCCCTGAAGCGCGAAGCTCATCGGGCGAAGGCGGGCCGCTGTGCGCGAGCTAGGGCTCGGCCAGCCATCCTGCCTGGCATCGCTGCCGGCTTTCTCTCCCGCTTCATATCGCCCGCGACCGCAATAAGCGCCTGGGGTGAACGCCGTCGACTTGTCCCATGAACGGCGGATGGATCGAATAGCCGATCAGCTCACGGGCGCGCTCCGGCAATTTTTCCGCGAGCTCGGCAGGTACCGCGAGCGCCATATTCTCGAGCTGCCGCACCCAGCCCACGCAATATTGCGGCGTAATGATCAGCCGTGGCCGATCCGATCGGTTGGCGCCGCCGCGGTGCCAGAGCGTTCCCTTCGCGATCGCCAGCGATCCCGATGGCATCATCAGCTTTACCGCGTCTGGCCGGTTGCCGAAATCGCTACTCGCATTCGGCGCTGTCTCGTTGCTGAAGTCGGCAGGCTTCACCGCCCCCTCGACCATCTGCTCGTCCCACAGATGGCTTCCCGGAATGACTTCGGTGCTGCCGTTCAATTCAGTCGTATCGTCGATCGCCCAGAACGCGCTGATGCCAAGGGCCGGGCGCGGCCGCGGCACCTTGATGCCGCCATCGTCGAAATGCCAGGGCTGCACGGTTTCGCCGGGACGCAGGTTGATCGCGAGCAAGGCCGACAGCAAGCAGCTCGGTCCGAGCTCCGCTTCGGCAAAAGCCAGCGCCAGCGGATGGATCGCAAGCTCGGCGAAAACCGGCGACTTCGCCAGCAACGCATACACCCGATTGGTCTTCAGGCCCTCGAAATCGTTGCGGCCGGTGAGGTCGCGCTCAAGATACGGCGCCAGCGCGGTGCGTATTTCGGCGACACGATCCGGCGAAAGAACTCGCTCGAAGATAAGGTAGCCGCTGGAATCGAACTGTTCCCGCCACGATGCGAATGTTCGTCCCTGCAACCAGGGCGACGCCTGCTCGATTGCTGTTGGCATTGGCTTGCACTCCCCATCAAACAAATTGTTTAAATGCCGGCGCGATCAGGCCGATGATCGCGCCAGGATACGATGAACTCAACAGCCTGTCTAACTGAGACAAGCGTTAGAATAGGGAGCCAGCGCGATGCGCAAGGTCGGGATTGAAGCGGCGTCGAACGCTCCCTGGAGCCGCGCGCTGCAACCCGGCATTCCCGATACGGTCGAGATGCGAAGGAGACGGTAAGGCCGCCGTCCACCGGGTCGCGTGCAACTTCCCGTCTTGCAACCTGTAATTTACAAGCGCATGCTCTGCATGCCATCCACCCAAGCGCATGCTCGGCATGCCATCCACCAATGGGAGGTCAATGATGATCCGAACCATGCCTGAATTTATGCTGCGGGTATTCGTTGTCGCGGCGTGCGCAGCTTTCTCGCCATGCGCCTTTGCCGAGAATTCGTCTCTCGGCATCACAATTCCGGTCGACCCGCATTATACCGCGCCCGCCTCGGACAAGGACGGCAAGGCTCGCGGCATCAGCGGCATGACCTGCCTTGGCAAAGCGGGAGACGCGAAGCGCGAATGCTTCGTCATCAACGACGAAGAAACCTTTGGCGAGGTTGCGATACTGACTGATGACGGATTGAAGCCCACCGGGAAAGTGCTGCAATTCACCCGCAAAGGCGAGAGCGGCGAAGGTGTGTTGGGGGTTGCCCGAGATCCCAAATGTGGAGATGAAGGCAAATTCGGTGAGCTGGACGGCGAAGGCGTGGCACGAGCCGGAGACTATATCTACGCTGTAAGCTCTCATTCGTGCTCCGGCGGAGGAAAATACAAGCCTTCGAGCTATCTGTTGGTTCGCTTCAAGCCCGCCAGTTTGAACTCCTTCATCGGCGATACACCGCCGGCGGTCGAACGTACCTGGAGAGTAGCCGACGCCCTCCTCGCCTCCGAAGTAAGGAGCGCCTATGGCGACAAGAAGGGCAAAGGCACGAACATCGAGGGCATCGCGATCGCAGGCGAACGTGTCTATTTTGGGCTGCGAACTCCGGTAGAGGCGGGCACCGCCTACATCGTCAGTGCGCCGGCAAATGACCTGTTTGCTCCGGGCACGGAAGCTCTCAAGAGTGGCGTTGTCAAAACCCGGTCACTTTCTCTCGGCGAGAAAACCGGTATCCGCGATCTTGCGGCTTTGGAAAACGGCGGCTTGTTGATTCTTTCAGGGCCATCGGTCGATCAGCGAGAGGTCGGCTACAAAATCTGGCACCTCGCTCCTCCGATTTCAACTTCCGAGCCCGTGGAGTTGGTCACCATCGAAACAAAAGTGAAGGCCAAGGATAAAGCCGAAATCCCGAAGGCTGAAGCCATCACGATTATCGAGCAAGCCGGCGACAACCTCGTCTTGATTGTAAACTATGACAATGTCGATGAAGGGGCTCCGTCGCGACACGAAATAAATCTGAAGCGGTAATTCGGTTGCCCCCGTCACAATCCTGTTCGTCGACGCTGTCATCGACTTTGAGTAGCAAAAAATAATTTGTTACCATAGATCCATAATATCTCACCGGGCCAGGGAGGGAGAAACACAATGACCGGTCGTACGTTGCAGCGACGCGTGAACTTGACCGATCGGCTTGCACGCAGCGGGCCGCGCAAGCTTCTGGCGATCGATGGCGGCGGCATCCGCGGCGTCCTTTCGCTGATGGTTCTTGCCAAGATCGAAAGCATGCTGATCGAGGAAAGCAAACGCCCTGACTATCGGCTGGCTGATTATTTCGACTATGTCGCCGGCACCAGTACCGGCGGAATCATCGCCGCCGGAATAGCGATGGGAATGTCGGTCGAAGAAATTCTTGCGTTCTATGTCAACAACGGCGCCAAGATGTTCGACAAGGCAAGCATCTTTCGTCGTCTTCAGACCAAGTTCGAGAGCGAGCCGCTTGCCTTGCAGCTCCAGAGCGTGTTCGGCAAAGCGACGACTCTCGGCGCCCCGGAAATCGAGTCGCTGTTGCTCCTGATCATGCGCAACGCAACGACCGACTCGCCGTGGCCGATTTCGAATAATCCGTTCGCTAAATATAATGAAGTGGGACGTCCCGGGTGGAATCTGCAATTTCCGCTGTGGCAATTGGTGCGCGCGAGCACGGCGGCGCCGACCTATTTCCCGCCGGAGGTGATCGACTGTGACGGAAAGCCGTTCATCTTCGTCGATGGCGGGGTCACGATGTACAACAACCCGGCTTTTCAGATGTTTCTGATGGCCACCGTGGACCGGTTCTGGATCAAGGCCGCGCCGGAAAAACGCGGCTGGAAGACCGGCGTCGACGAGATGCTGATCGTGTCGGTGGGTACGGGCACCAGCGCCGGCGAGAATGACAGTCTTAAGCCGGACGAGATGAACCTTCTGTTCAATGCGACCACGATCCCGTCCGCGCTGATGTATGCTGCGCTCAACGAACAGGATTTTCTCTGCCGGGTGTTCGGGGATTGTGTCGCCGGCCCGCCGCTCGATCGGGAGGTCGACACCATGATGCCGTCACGGGGACCGTTGAACGCGAAGCTGTTCCGCTACGCCCGCTACAATGCGGAACTCACGGCCAAGGGCCTCACGGCGCTGGGCTGCGGCAGGATCGAGCCGACCAGCGTCCAAAAGCTTGATTCGATTGACGCCATCCCGGACCTGCAGACGATCGGAAAAGCCGTTGCCGAGCAAAAGGTCGACCGCGCGCACTTCAACTTCGGAGTTTTCAAACCGTAGTAAGTCGATCGCGCTCGAGTCGCCTTCAGATTGGCAATGATTTCGGCGAGAGCATGATCCGGAAAAGTGGCACCGGTCTTCCCTCGCGACAAACGCGACGCGTTTGCGCGGAGATCATGCTCAAACAAAAAGATAGAGCGGGATGACGATTCGAAGAAAAGTCATCCCGCTCTAGGCGCGCAGCATCGCCGACGTAACTCTTCGCTGATCCTTCAGCTCCAGAGCTTCCGGGTGTCCAGCCAGTAGACTCGCTCGCTCTTGCGTCCCGCCTCTTCCATCAGGTGCCGCGTCCCTCCCGGTCCGTCGCCACCTTGACCATCCCAAAGACAGATGAAGACGACCTTCTCTGGACCGAAGCGCGCGGCAGATTCCAGCATCCACATGTTGTTGCGTGCGTACGGCTCTTCGCCCGGCTCCAGCGGGCCAAGCTCGTCCGGCATCACATGCAACGTTGCCTTCGCCTTCGCCGCAAGGAAGCGCTCGTGCCAGTTTGCGTCGGCGAAGTCGACGGAATTTGCCAGGAAGGTCGGCTGGTCAAACGGGATATAGAGTTCAAGCCGCATGTCGCGCGCGAGGCAGGCTTCGGCAAAGATCAGGTCCCCGCCGCATGCCGCGCCGCAAATCGCGAGATCGCCCGGACCGGCACCCGCCTGTGTCAATGTGTCGATGATCGCGTCCCTCGCAATCGACTCCTTGTCCGCCGGGAACCGCGGCTGCTTTCGTCCGGGGGCATCGATCATGTGCCCGCTGAAAAGCAAGACGGTGCGGGGCATTGTACCCGACTCGTCGTTCGACATCGCTGGAACCCTCCAGATTTTGCCCCCGGCCATTCTGACGATATTTTCGTGTGCTGGCTACCGCGGCCATCGTCTGCACCCAAAGCGGCGGCACCTGATCCTGTTCTCATTTGTGATCCGGTCCTTATTCGAACTAGTACTGACTATGAGAGATCGGTGGTCGCTTGCTGCCCATGCTTCGAGACGCTCGCGTCGCTCGCTCCTCAGCATGAGGTTGTTGTATTTCAGCAAGTTAGACCTCATCCTGAGGAGGCCGCCAACGGGTCGCGCGAATGCGCGCCCGATGACAGGCTCCGGGCCGTCTCGAAGGATGGGCTGCAATACCGATCTGCGATTCCAGGTGCTAGTATGGTCAGGGCCAGGGGCAAGCTAACTTCGAGGAGCATTTTCATGCACGTCTTCCTCGTGCTGGTGACATTCGTGATCGGCTTCGCCCTCCCCGTCCACGCCGCGGACGACGTGGCCGCTGGACAGAGCGTCATCCGCTCCCAGGTCGAAGCCTTGAGGCGCGACGATGCGGCGGCGGCCTACTCCTATGCGGCACCCGCGATTCAAGACGTATTCCCGCAAGCCGACGTCTTCATGGACATGGTGCGTCAGAGCTACGCGCCGGTGTATCGCCACAAGAGTTTTGAATTCGGCGAAGCACGGACCTTGGACGGCAAGATCGCGCAGCGCGTTCACATCATCGACGCCGAAGGCGTGCCGTGGGAGGCACTCTATACGCTGGAGCTGGAGCCCGACGGCAGCATCAAGATCAGCGGCTGTGTTCTGCTGAAGGCAGGCCAGCCGGTGTGACGGCCTTGTGCTTATCGCGCCCGGATCGGCAGCGACATCATGATGATGATGTCGAGCGCATTCCAGCCGGGACCGCACTACCCGGTGGTGCTGCGCTTGCTCGCCGTTTTCAATTTGCCATCAAGAAAATCGACGAAAGCGCGAACGCGGGGAATGTTCTGCCTGCCGGGCGGCATCAACGCACTCAGTGGCGTCGGATCCTCATCGTGGCAGTTTGCAAGAAGTGGAACAAGTTGTTTGGCGGATAGTGCGGCCTCGCCCAGGAAATCGCCAAGACGAATAATGCCGATTCCAGAGACAGCAAGATCAAGCAACATTTCGGCGCTGTCCGAACTTACCGATCCCTTTACCGGCAACAGGACCCGCTCACCGTCTACATACATTGGCCACCCCGCGAGACGTGAGAAACCGCGGAGGTGCAAGCAGTTATGAGATAACAAGTCACGG
>Ga0193727_1001386_pt1 | contig 9993 bp, 8 predicted proteins | sample H2c2metaG_FD_143051 | JGI IMG/M metagenome (GOLD analysis project Ga0193727, IMG submission 143051) | Soil microbial communities from a riparian zone of the East river system, Colorado, United States - H2c2 | ecosystem: Environmental > Terrestrial > Soil > Riparian zone | place: USA: East River...
CCACATCAATCGGGCGCGAACAACCACTCCGCGGCTTGCGAGCCCGGCGGCATCTTCTGCCGCCGGGCGGTTTCGGCCGCCGTGGCGCGGGTCATGTGGTCTCGAAACCTTTCCGCAGCGATCAGGCAAGATCGAAGCGATCGGCATTCATCACCTTGGTCCACGCCGCCACGAAGTCTTTCACAAACTTCTCCTCTGAGTCCGCGCACGCATAGACTTCCGCGAGGGCCCGGAGCTGGGAGTGCGAACCGAAGATCAGGTCGACACGGGTGCCGGTCCACTTGACCTGGTTCGTCTTCCGGTCGCGCCCTTCGAACACGCCTTCGGTTCCAGCGGACGGCTGCCATTGCGTGCTCATGTCGAGCAGGTTGACGAAGAAGTCGTTCGTCAGCGTCTCGGGCCGCTTGGTGAAGACGCCGTGCGCAGGCCGTCCGACGTTCAGCGCGCGCAGGCCGCCGACGAGCACCGTCATCTCAGGCGCCGTCAGCGTCAGCAATTGCGCCCGATCCACCAACTGCTCCTCAGGGGACACGCGCTGCTTGCCCCGGAGATAGTTGCGGAAACCGTCAGCGGTCTGTTCGAGCGGAGCAAAGGATTCGACGTCGGTTTGCTCCTGCGACGCGTCCATAAGGCCCGGCGTGAAGGGCACCTTCACCTCGTGCCCGGCGTCCTTCGCTGCTTTCTCGACCGCGGCGCTGCCGCCGAGAACGATCAGGTCGGCGAGCGAGACTTTCTTGCCGCCGGACTGCGAAGCGTTGAATTCCTTTTGGATCGCTTCGAGTTTCTGAAGGACCGTCGCCAGCTGAGACGGCTGGTTGACGTCCCAATCCTTCTGCGGCGCGAGGCGAATGCGCGCCCCGTTCGCGCCACCGCGCTTGTCGGAGCCGCGGAACGTCGAGGCAGAAGCCCAAGCCGTCGAGACCAATTGGGACACGGACAGCCCGGACGCGAGGATCTTGGCCTTCAGAGCGGCAATGTCCTGCTCGCCGATCAGTTCATGATCGACTGCGGGGATGGGGTCTTGCCACGGTAGTTCCTCCTTCGGAACGAGCGGGCCGAGATAACGCACGATCGGGCCCATGTCGCGGTGCGTGAGCTTGTACCAGGCCCTGGCGAACGCATCCGCGAACTGATCCGGATTCTCGTGGAAGCGCCTTGAAATCTTTTCGTAAACGGGGTCGAGCCGCAACGCGAGGTCAGTGGTCAGCATGGATGGCGCGTGACGCTTTGACGGGTCGTACGCATCCGGCACCGTACCGGCGCCTGCGTCATGCTTCGGTTTCCACTGATGCGCGCCGGCCGGGCTCTTGGTCAGTTCCCATTCGTAGCCGAACAGGTTCCAGAAGAAGTTGTTGCTCCACTTCGTTGGCGTCGTGGTCCAGACGACTTCCAGGCCGCTGCCGATCGCGTCACCGCCTTTGCCACTGCCATAGGCGTTCTTCCAGCCGAGGCCCTGCGCCTCGATGCCGGCGGCTTCCGGCTCTGGGCCCACCAGTGACGCATCGCCAGCGCCGTGGGTCTTGCCGAAGGTGTGACCGCCAGCAATCAGCGCGACCGTTTCTTCGTCGTTCATCGCCATGCGCGCGAACGTCTCGCGAATATCCTTGGCCGCCGCGAGGGGATCCGGATTGCCGTTCGGCCCTTCCGGATTCACGTAGATCAGACCCATCTGCACGGCGGCGAGAGGATTCTGAAGATCACGGTCGCCGCTGTAGCGCTCGTCCGCCAGCCACTTGCCTTCGGAGCCCCAGTAGATGTCCTCTTCGGGCTCCCAGACATCAGCGCGGCCGCCGCCGAAACCGAACGTCTTGAACCCCATCGACTCGAGGGCGACGTTGCCCGCGAGAATCATGAGGTCGGCCCACGAGATCTTGTTGCCGTACTTCTGCTTGATCGGCCACAGCAACCTGCGCGCCTTGTCGAGGTTCACGTTGTCCGGCCAGCTGTTGAGAGGCGCGAAACGCTGCTGGCCGGCTCCGGCGCCGCCGCGGCCGTCGCCGATGCGGTATGTGCCTGCGCTGTGCCACGCCATCCGAATGAACAGCGGCCCGTAGTGGCCAAAGTCGGCCGGCCACCACTCTTGCGAGTCCGTCATCAGCGCGTGGAGGTCCTTGTTCAGCGCTTCGATGTCGAGCTTCTTGAACTCCTTGGCGTAGTCGAACGCCTCGCCCATCGGATTGGACAGGGGGGAGTGCTGATGGAGAACCTGAAGGTTCAGCTGGTTCGGCCACCAGTCGCGGTTGGCCCTGGCAGCAGTCGCGTGCGCGACCGGGCACTTGCCGGCGCTTTCGTCAGTCTTTGCGTCCATGTTTTTCTCCAATCGTGTTCTGTAATTTTCTTCGAGTCGTTCTGTGTGAAACCATGATGGCTTTTGGGAGCTGTTGCCGACGAGATCCCAATTTCAGGGCAAAGCCGCGCACGTCGCGCGCATTTGACCAAGGTGGAGACCCCAGACGCATTGACCTGGAACAACCACGTCAGCCCGGATCCGCAGGGTTGGTGCCTCTCGCCAAATTCGCTGGAGACCCACCTTGGAAGATATCTAACATCAGGTCCAGTCGAATTGTCTTGAGCTCTCGATCAGTTTATCTGATGGCGATGATCACGCTTCGACAGCTTCGTTATCTTTCGGCGCTGGCCAAGCACGGCCATTTTGGCCGTGCGGCCGAGGCCTGCGCCGTGACCCAGCCCGCCCTGTCGATGCAGATTCGCGACCTTGAGCGGACGCTCGGCGTCGCCGTGGTCGAGCGCCGGCCCGGCGATGTGATGCTGACCGATGTCGGGCGCGAAATCGCGCGCCGGGCGGAGGATGTACTGACGGCTTCGCGCGATCTGGTCGACTTCGCCCGCCATCGCGGCGGCTTGCTGACTGGGCGGTTGACGCTCGGGGTGATTCCCTCCCTGGCGCCCTATCTGCTGCCGCGGATTCTTCCCCTGCTGCAAACCCGATTCCCGGAACTGCGACTTGAGCTGCGGGAAACCCAGACCAGGCAACTTGTCGAGGACATCAAGAGCGGCACGCTCGACGCCGCGATGCTCGCTTTGCCGGTCGGCGAGCCCGACATCAACACGATTGTCTTGTTCGAAGACCTGTTTCTGCTTGCGGTGCCATCCGACGATCCGCGCCAGGAAGCGGCGCGGGTTGCCGCCGAAGATATCGATCAAAGCAGGCTGATCCTGCTCGAGGACGGCCACTGCCTGCGCGATCAGGCACTGGCGTTTTGCGCGACCGCCGCGCGGAGCCGCACAGCGAGCGCCGGTGGGACGGCGTTTGGCGCCAGCAGTCTGACGACCGTGATGCAGATGGTCGCCGGCGGCTATGGCGTGACGCTGATTCCGCAGATCGCCGCCGACGTCGAACGGCGCGACGGCAGAGTGAAGTTTCTGCGCCTGAAAAATCCGCAACCCGGCCGCTGCATCGGCCTCGCGTTCCGCCGCACCTCGCCGCGCAAGGCGGATTTTGCAGCGCTGGGCGAAGTGGTGAAAGAGAGCATGTGCATCGCGCCCGCGCCGACTGCGAACAGGAAGCGCGGCCGACCCGTTGGCGGATGATGACGGCGATGAGTGCTGGTGCGTTCCACATAAACATAAGGGCAGCTGAAAAGCCGTCCTTTTGCACTCAACGGAATCGCGATCAGACGCCCAGCGTTCCGGCCTTTGCCGCGGCGTAGCGCTCTTCGACGGCTTTCCAGTCCACCGTGTTCCACCACGCCTTGAGATAGTCGGCGCGGCGGTTCTGATAGCTGAGATAATAGGCGTGCTCCCAGACGTCGTTGCCAAGCAATGCATGCTTGCCGTCCATCATGGGATTGTCCTGGTTCGGACGGGTCTCGAGCGCAAGCTTGCCGTCCTTCGCGACCGTGACAAAGGTCCAGCCCGAACCGAACACCTTTAGGCCGGCGGCGTCGAAATCAGTCCGGAATTTTTCCATCCCGCCGAGGTCGCGGTCGATCGCAGCAAGAACTTCGCCTTCGGGCTTTCCGCCATTCGGTCCCATGATCCGCCAGAACATGGTGTGATTGGCATGGCCGCCGAGATTGTTGCGCACGCCGGTGCGGATGCTTTCCGGCATGCTGTCGAGATTGCCGAGAACCTCGGCGATCGGCATCGACGCAATCTGCGGGTTTTCCTTGGCGAAATTGTTCAGATTGTTGACGTAGGCCTGATGGTGCAGGTCGTGATGAACTTCCATGGTCCTGGCGTCGATATGCGGCGCGAGCGCGTTGACGGGGTAGGCGAGGGGATCGAGCTTGAAGGGACCGGCGGGTGCTGCAGCCGCGGGCTGCGCAAAGGCGATGCGGGGCGAGGCTGCAACAGCGGCAATACCAGTTGCCGCGATCATCAGATGGCGCCGGGACAAGGAAGTCATCGTGGTTTCTCCGTTGAAGGGAAGCTGCGGGGAAGAAGCATGCGTTCTGTTCCGGACGTCTCGCAGGTGACAACAACGACTTCGGCAGCGACATAGAACGTCACGACGCGGTTATTGCGTCGCGAGCATCCAGCAAACGCATCGAACAAATACGCGTGGCCCGCGATGCCGTTTCGATTGCCGGCGTCACGATGCCGTGGCGGAATCGCCCGCGTTCCTCATTGAAAAGTGATTTGCCTATCGGCACGAGCGACAAAAAAAGGGGCGGCTCAAAAGCCACCCCTTTGAAACACAGAATTTTTACAGGATTATTACTCGCCGGCGGCTTCGCGCGGCGGAGCCTCGGCCGCCTTCTGCTTGGCCTCGAGGTCCTCGCCGGTCGCCTGGTCGACCACCTTCATCGACAGCCGCGTCTTGCCGCGATCGTCGAAGCCGAGCAGCTTGACCTTGACCTTGTCGCCTTCCTTGACGACGTCGGAGGTCTTCTGCACGCGGTTCGACGAGAGCTGGCTGATGTGGACGAGACCGTCCTTGGCGCCGAAGAAGTTCACGAACGCGCCGAACTCCATCACCTTGACGACGGTGCCGTCATAGATCTGGCCGAGTTCCGGATCGGACGCGATCGACTTGATCCACTTGATCGCGGCCTTGATCGATTCGCCGTCGGCGGAGGCAACCTTCACGGTGCCGTCGTCGTCGATATTGACCTTGGCGCCGGTCTTCTCGACGATTTCGCGGATCACCTTGCCGCCGGTGCCGATCACTTCGCGGATCTTGTCGGTCGGAATCTTGAAGGTCTCGATCCGCGGCGCGTATTCGCCGAGTTCGGCGCGCGCGGCGGTCAGGGCCTTCGACATTTCACCCAGGATATGGATGCGGCCTTCCTTGGCCTGGCCGAGCGCGACCTTCATGATCTCCTCGGTAATCCCGGCGATCTTGATGTCCATCTGCAGCGAGGTGATGCCGTGATCGGTACCTGCCACCTTGAAGTCCATGTCGCCGAGATGATCCTCGTCGCCGAGAATGTCGGACAGCACCGCAAAGCGCGAACCTTCCAGAATGAGGCCCATGGCGATACCCGCCGTCGGCCGCTTCAACGGCACGCCGGCATCCATCAGCGCCAGCGAGGCGCCGCAGACCGACGCCATCGACGACGATCCGTTCGACTCGGTGATCTCGGAGACCACGCGCACCGTGTAGGGGAATTCGTGATGCGGCGGCAGCACGGGGTGGATCGCGCGCCAGGCGAGCTTGCCGTGGCCGATTTCACGCCGCTTGGTGCCGCCCATGCGTCCGGTTTCACCGACCGAGTAGGGAGGAAAATTGTAGTGCAGCAGGAACTGCTCCTTGTAGGTGCCCGACAACGAGTCGATGTACTGCTCGTCCTCGCCGGTACCGAGCGTGGTCACCACCATCGCCTGGGTTTCGCCGCGGGTGAACAGCGCCGAGCCGTGGGCGCGGGGCAGCACGCCGACTTCGGCGATGATCTGGCGCACGGTCTTGGAGTCGCGGCCGTCGATGCGCTTGCCGGTGTCGAGAATGTTCCAGCGAACGATCTTGGCCTCGAGTTCCTTGAACACGCCGGCGATACGCAGCTTGTCGTATTTCGGTTCCTGGCCTTCCGGGAAGTAGTGCGCCATGACCTTTTCCTTGGCCTTGCCGACCGCTGCGTAGCGGTCCTGCTTGACCGGGATCGCATAGGCGGCGCGCAGATCCTGCTCGATCAGCCCGAGGATTTCCTTCTCCAGCACGCTCTCGTCGACGATCTTGACGTCGCGCGGCTCCTTGGCGGCCTTCTCGGCGAGTTCGATGATCGCGTTGACCACCGGCTGGAAATGCCGGTGTCCGAACATGACCGCGCCGAGCATGATGTCCTCGTTGAGCTCCTTGGCTTCCGATTCCACCATCAGCACCGCGTCGGCGGTGCCGGCGACCACCAGGTCGAGCTGGGTTTCGACCATCTCGTCGAGCGTGGGGTTGAGGACATATTCATCATTGATGAAGCCGACGCGGGCAGCACCAATCGGACCCTTGAAGGGTGCGCCGGAGATCGTCAGCGCCGCGGAGGCGGCCACCAGCGCCAGAATGTCGGGGTCGTTCTCCATGTCATGCGACAGCACGGTGACGATGACCTGGGTCTCGTTGCGCCAGCCGTCGACGAACAAGGGACGGATCGGGCGATCGATCAGGCGGGAAACCAGCGTTTCCTTCTCGGTCGGCCTGCCTTCGCGCTTGAAGTAGCCGCCGGGAATGCGGCCCGCGGCGTAGGTCTTCTCGATGTAGTCGACGGTCAGTGGCAGGAAGTCGACGCCTTCGCGGGCTGTCTTCGCCGCAACCACGGTGGCGAGCACCACGGTCTCGCCGTAGGTGGCAAGCACGGCGCCGTCGGCCTGACGGGCGATCTTTCCGGTTTCAAGCCTGAGGGGACGGCCACCCCAGTCGATTTCGACTGAATGAATTTTGAACATTTGGTCTTCTTTCATGGGTTCACGAAACAACGGAGCCTGAAACACAAAGACCATGCGCAAGATTGCGAGACGCTGATCGGCACAAGAGATCAGCGTCCGGCGATCCTGCCATGGTCTTTATATTTCGGATGGCGTCCATCCCTTCGGTAGTGCGGGCACCTTGCCCGGCCCAGCCGCCGGATTGCTGCTGGACGTTCTTGCGCATGATCGTCTCCGGAAATCGGAGTCCGGTTCTCGGAAATCATGCGAAAACGCGCGCAAAATGCGCGCGAACTGTACTCAACGACGAATGTTATGCTTTTCGAGCAGCGCCTTGTAACGCGCCTCGTCCTTCCTCTTGATGTAATCAAGAAGTGAGCGGCGCGTGGCGACCATTTTCAAAAGCCCGCGACGCGAATGATTGTCCTTCACGTGGGATTTGAAATGCCCGGTGAGGTTGTTGATGCGTTCCGACAGGATCGCGACCTGAACCTCGGGCGAGCCGGTGTCGCCGGCCTTGTTGGCATTCGTCTTGATGACTTCCGCTTTGCGTTCTGCGGTAATCGACATCGTCAAACACTTTCATTCTGGTTGCGACTGGAACTGGCGGTCAGTCCGGTCAGGTTGAACACGCGCTTGGGGATGAGTTCGCCATTGCCAATTTCGGCGAGGGCCAGAAGCCGGCCTGCCACCGTGACATAGACTGTGCCGCTACAATTGGGCGCATCCCGTCCGCGCAATAAAACGGCCTGGCCCCGGTGGAGCCTTGCCGCATCCGCCCGTGTGACGGCCAGTGCCGGGATGTCGTCCAGCGCGGTCTCAACGGGCAAAAGCGCGTCGGCGAGGCTGCCCTCGCCAGACGCGGCTCTATCGCACAAAGCCTCCAACTGTTCCAGCAGAATCATGTCCGTCTCCCCGAACGGCCCGACCAGTGTCCTTCGGAGGGCGCAGATATGGCCGTAACAGCCTAGAATCCGGCCGATATCGCGGGCCAGCGCCCGCACATAGGTCCCCTTGCCGCACTCGGCCTCGAACACGGAATGGCTGCTATCCGGTTGTTCTACAAGGGTTAAATGGTGAATCTCGACCGGCCGCGGCTTCAATTCGACGATTTCGCCGTCGCGCGCCAGATCATAGGCCCGTTCGCCCTGGACCTTGATGGCGGAGTATTGCGGCGGGGTCTGTTCGATCTTGCCGGTGAACCGCGGCAGCAGCTCGGAAATCGCCTCGGCGGAGGGCCTGATGTCGCTGGTTTTGACAACCCGGCCCTCGGTATCGTCGGTATCGCGTTCCTCGCCCCAGCACACCGTAAAACGGTAGCGCTTGCGGCCGTCCATCACGAACGGAACGGTCTTGGTGGCTTCCCCCATGGCGATCGGCAGCCCGCCGGAAGCGAGCGGATCGAGCGTGCCGGCATGGCCGGCGCGCTTGGCCTGGAACAGCCGCTTCACGACCGCGACCGCATGGGTCGAGGTCATGCCGATCGGCTTGTCGAGCACCACCCAGCCGTGGACGTCGCGCTTGTCGCGCCGCGGCTGGCCCTGGTGCCGCTGCTTGTTGCCGCGCCCCTGCTGCTCCCTGACAGGAGCCACGCCGGCATCGCCATTCGCATTCGAAAAATTATTTTCTTCATCGCCGTCCGAATCACCGATCGGCGGCTCGATGGTGCTGTTTGCGGTGGTCACGATCATCAGCTCACTCTTCCGAATCTGGCGAATCTGGTGCGAGGTCTCTTTGCACCGCAGGTGTTCGCAGTAATTTCTCTATTCGTTCCGCTTCATCGAATCGTTCGTCGACGCGGAAGCGGACATCAGGTGCGAATTTCAGGTTAACGCGCCGCGCGACCTCGCCGCGCATGAATTTCTTGTTGCGCTCCAGCGCCGCGATCACCTTGTCGATGTCGCGCCCGCCGAGCGGCATGACATAGATGGTCGCGAGCTTCAGGTCCGGCGACATCCGCACTTCGGGGACCGTGACAATGTGACCCTCGAGCTCCGGGTCGTGCACGTTGCCCTGCGAAAGAATATCAGCGATGGCGTGACGCACGATTTCGCCGACCCGCAACTGACGCTGCGAGCCGCCGGGAGCGGAGTCCTTCTTGTGGTGGCGGGGCATTGTCGTCTCTCAAAGTGGTCGTGCCCGCGCTTGTCGCGGGCATCCACGTCTTTCTTGTTGAAATCAGGTAAGACGTGGATGGCCGGGACAAGCCCGGCCATGACGCCGCATTTTCAATCAATAATATCCGCACACTTCGTAAGACTTGGACTCACAGAGAGCGCTGGATGGTCTCCACGCGGTAGCATTCGATGACGTCGCCGGCACGCATGTCGCCGTAATTCTCGAACGCCATGCCGCATTCCTGGCCGGACGCCACTTCCTTCACTTCATCCTTGAAGCGCTTCAGTGTCGACAGCTTGCCTTCGTGCACGACGACGTTGTCGCGGATCAGCCGGACATTGGCGCCGCGTTCCACGGTGCCGTCGGTGACGCGGCAACCTGCGACCTTGCCGACCTTGGAAATGTTGAACACTTCCAGGATCAAGGCATTGCCCAGCATGGTCTCGCGCAGCGTCGGCGCCAGCAGGCCGGACATCGCCTTCTTCACGTCATCGACGAGGTCGTAGATGATGTTGTAGTAGCGGATTTCGATGCCGTTGCGCTTGGCGGCAGCGGCGGCTTCCTTGTGGGCTCGAACGTTGAAGCCGATGATGGCGGCGTTGAAACCTTCCGCCAGCGTCACGTCGGATTCGCTGATGCCGCCGACGCCGGCATGCAGGATGCGCGCGGTGACTTCGTCGGTGCCGAGCTTGTCGAGCGATCCGAGGATCGCTTCCAGCGAGCCCTGCACGTCGGCCTTGATGATCAGCGGGAAATCCTTGCGGCCCGAGGTCTTGAGCTGCGACATCATCTGCTCGAGCGAGCCGCGCATGCCGGAGATGCTGGCGGCGGCGTTCTCGCGCTTCTGGTGGGCGCGGTAGCTCGTGACTTCGCGGGCGCGGGCCTCGTTCTCGACCACGGCGAGACGGTCGCCGGCTTCCGGCGGGCCGTTGAAGCCGAGCACTTCCACGGGAACGGACGGTCCGGCCTCGTCGATGGTCTCGCCCTGATCGTTGATAAGTGCGCGGACGCGGCCCATCTCGGCGCCGGCGACGATGATGTCGCCGACCCTCAGGGTGC
>Ga0193727_1001387_pt1 | contig 9992 bp, 9 predicted proteins | sample H2c2metaG_FD_143051 | JGI IMG/M metagenome (GOLD analysis project Ga0193727, IMG submission 143051) | Soil microbial communities from a riparian zone of the East river system, Colorado, United States - H2c2 | ecosystem: Environmental > Terrestrial > Soil > Riparian zone | place: USA: East River...
ATGCCGGGCTGGCTGGCCCAATGGGAAGAGATGCTGCTCGACAAGGAGCAGAAGATCGCTCGTCCCCGGCAGATCTACACCGGCTCGCCCGAGCGGCCGTACCGGAGCAAGCTCAAGTCGAGGTAGCACCTGACAACTGCAAACTGCAACTGAACATGTCGTCAGCCTGAGCTTTGCAGCTGGCAGCCATCAGCCTCACTGCGTCGGGACGTCACCAGCGCGGGTCAAGCCACAATCAACTGCCTGTGCCGTCACGCCACCAATGACGTCCCGACGATCTAAGCCTGATAGCTGATAGCTGTCAGGCTCCGGCTGACGACGTGTTCAGTTGCAGTTCGTTTTCGGGCGGGTTCTCGGTCCAGAGTCCAGAAATCGGGACACGCGCCGTCCTCCCGAAATGACAAGTCACCCTCGAACCGCCGATTGACCTGAGGATTCCGGGGGTGCGAGGTGGGCGCGCTAGTTGCGACGGTTTCCCCGACTCCACCCGCCAGGTGATCCAATGAAGCCGCTCCCGATTTTCCTCGTCGCAGCAGCACTGCTTACTGCCTGCGTCAGCACCAACGCCGCGCTCATCGATCCCAGCGTGCAGCTGGCCCGGACCTGCCCGGCCGCGATCAAGCTATACACGACCCCGGATCGCGTCGGGAAGCCTTATCGCGAAGTGGCGATGCTCAACGCGAAGGGCGAGAGCAATTGGTCGGACGAGGGGGACATGATCAATTCAATGCGCGACAAGGCGGCGGAGGTGGGGGCCAACGGGATCATACTGAACAAGATCGACGAGCCGAACGCCCTCACGAAGGTGATTGGGCAGGTTGCGAAGACGGGTAGCCAGCGAAAGGGTGCGGCGCTCGCGATCTACGTTCCGTCGGATTCGGTGAGCAACGTGACGGTCTGCGCGAAGAAGCAATGACGGGCCGTCTCATCTATTCCTGAAGGCGGGACCGGACACGTCACACCGGAGTGACACCCGAGGGCGTTACGCACGCGCTGGTCGCGCTAACGACATGGTGTAACCGTTGCGCTCACTCGAGTTGAAAGGGACCGATTCTCAGCAATTCCGCCCTTCAACTCCGGATGCTCCATGAACATCAAAGCCTTTGTACTTCTGCCGATCGCCGTCGCGGCATCGGCTTGCGTTCCCGCTGTTCGTACGAATATCGCGCCGCTCGATCCCAGCTTGCACCTGGCACCAACGTGCTCTGATGGTGTGAAGCTTTATACGACTTCGAGCCCGGTCGAACATCCATACCGGCAAGTGGCGTTGATAAACTCGAAGGCCCAGATCAACGGTTCGAACGAGAGCGATATCATCTTGTCTATGCGAGAGGAGGCGGCGGCCCTGGGCGCCAACGGGATCACGATGGTTGAAATCGAGGAGCCCAGTGCGATTACAAAAGTGGCCGCCGGGGTCGGGCAAGTCACGCTTCCGCGGACAGGAAAGGCGACGGCCATTTACGTTCCTGCGGATTCAGCGCACTCCGTCGAAGCGTGCGCGAATTACAAACGCCCCTCGTGGCTACGACGCCACTTCTTCTGGTAAACGGTCCGCAGGAACTGGAGCGCCCTCAGCCGCGAGTAGTGCTTTCTTCACTCCCGGCAATCCACTGTAGCCACCGATCGAGCCATCGCTCATGACCACTCGGTGGCAAGGCACCACGACCGCAACGGGATTCGCTCCGCACGCCTGAGCGACCGCGCGCGTCGCCCTCGGCCGCTTGATGGCCTGCGCGACGTCGAGGTAGGAGCGCGTCGAGCCGGCAGGAATCGACAGCAGCTCATTCCAGACCTCGCGCTGGAAATCCGTGCCCCGCAGATCGAGCGGCAACGCGCTGTCGAGCTTGCGGCCGGCGATCCGTTCCCGAACGGCATCGAGGGCTCGCTTGAGCGCCACATCATCACGCGTGATCTCCGCCTTGGGAAACCGGGCGCGCAGATGCTCCTCCGCTCCCGCCTCGGACTCGCGCAGGCTGACGGCGCACACTCCCTTGTCGGTCGCGGCGACAACCACGCTCCCGAGGGGACTCGCTCCAGTCGTGAATTTGATTTCCATGTGCATCCCTCTGTTGATCCAGGCAGTATGCAAAGGTGACCGGAAATCTGCCACCGTTTGCCAGGAATCTCCTACCGCGAACGTCATCGAAATCGTGCAGGAGACTGGGCGCTGCCATCGGCGCCTTGCTACTCGGCAATTGTTGACGGCGAACGCTTCATCTGCGCCGGGTGCGCTGAACCTCTCAGGTCTTGCTCCGCGCACACTCCACGCACGCAAGCTCGCGGCCGATGAAGCTCGCCCGGCCGGCTTCCGTGGTAACCCACGGTCGTGTTTGCCAGGGTGGGTCATGCCTCACATGCTGGGTGTGGCCGCACTCGAGGTCCGCGACCCAATATCGTTCCTCATCCTGATGGAAGCCGACGATCCTTCGCGGGATCGCCGACTCCGGAGCTATATCGGAATTCATCTGAGAAGCCTCGTGTTAATCGCGCGACGCGTTCTGCCTGCGCGAGAGAATGTCTAGGCCTCGACGCTGAGAATTCCGATCGCCCCTTTCTGACCGTGGCCGAATCCGTGGTTGACGAACACGAATTCGCCCGGAACGTCCGCCAGCATCTCGAACACCAGGCCGCCCCCAGGAGCAACGCCAAAAGTCTGAATTCCGCGAAGCGGCAGGTCTGGTGGCGCGCCAAGGTAAACAGTATCGAACTGCTCTCCCACGACGTGAAAGTTGCATGGGTGGGTGGGACCGGCATTCACGACGTAGAATCGAACGCGATCTCCAACCTTCACCTTGATCGGCGCGGTCATGTACTGACTTGGCCGCCCGTTGAAGACCACGTAATCAGGTAGGGTCGCCAGCATCTTCGTGTAGTCGAACGGCAACACGCCCCCCTTTGCAGCGCCGAGGTAGTACTCGCTCTCCACGAGGACGAATTCCTTCGCCGCGGGCAGCGGGGAGGGTGGATCGACTATCACCGCTCCGACCATTCCGGAACCGATGTGCATGAGGACGGGCGACGTACCACAATGATAGAGGAAGGCGCCTGGAAAACGCGCCCTGAACGTGTATGACACAGGTTGTCCGGGCATCACCGAGCGGAAGGCAACCTTAGGGTCGATCTGCGCGGCGTGAAAATCCATCGAGTGTGGAATCGATCCCTCGTTGGCGAGAGTGAACTCCACGGTATCGCCCTGCTTCACGTGCACTACCGGGCCCGGGGTATCGCCGCCGAATGTCCACGCGGAGATGACGGTATCGTCCGAGATACGGATCGGGTGTTCCTGAGCGGTGAACTGAAGTCGCGTAGTGCGCTCACGTGCGACCGGCGGCAGGGCAGGATCAAAGCGGCGAAAAGTTGTGCTTGGAGCCTTGGTGGGCACAGCGGTCGCCTGATGGATGTTGGCATGGCCACCCGTGTCGAGCTTGCTGTCGGCATTGCGCACGGCCGTCGCGGGGCCGGCATCCGGACCGACACCAACGTTGGAGGCCGCGGATCCCCCAGGTTTGCGCTCCGACTCGTCCGCCCCGCAGGCGGCGAGACCCAATGGCCCGAGCGCGCCCAGTATTGACGACTTCACCAGAAACTCTCGGCGCGTTGCGCGGCGACCAGTGAGGTCTGACAACGCTGGAAGGTCTTCGGTGGCCATGGAATCCTCCGAAATGATGTTAGAACCTTTCGCTTTGCTTCCCGGGGTGTGGCTCCCCGCATCCCGGATTCAATCTGTGACTGACGATCGTCGTGTGGAAGTGAGCGTCGGACCGACGCTCAGGGACTGTCCCCTGGTGTTCAGGCCGGAATCAGATCTGCCCTCACTCCTTCCTCACTGACTCCTTCCTCGGCCGGCGATGTTTCCATTGCAGCGACTTCGTCCGGCTTGAGCACCAGCATCGATAGCTTCGACGAGTGCATGACTGCGTCGGCTACACTGCCGCGGATCAATCGAGCGAGTCCACCACGTCCGTGCGTCGCAATCGCAATCAGATCGCCTCCCTCCCGACCCGCGAAATCGCCAATCGCGCCGGCGACATTCTCGCCGATCACGATATCGGTAGTTACGGTCACGCCACTACGGCGAAGCTTGGAGGCCACGCGGAAGAGATATGCCTGCGCCAGCGAGATGTCCTTGTCCCACCACGGCAGGTTGGGATCGACCATCTCCTTCTGCGAATACGAGTGTGGGATCAGGACATTGAGCAGCGTGATCTCTGCTTCTTCGATTTTGGCCAGTGCCATCACTCGCGGCAGGATCTGCTCGGCGAGCGTCGATCCGTCGAGCGGTACGACTATGCGCTTGAATGCCTTGTTGATCTGCGGGTTCAGATAGCTCGCGGCCGGCTTGACGACCAGAACCGGGATTGTCGTGTGCCGGATCAGAGAGTCCGTTACACTGCCCAGCGAGAGACGGGAAATTCCGCTGCGCCCGTGGGTGCTGATCACTATCAGGTCGACATCGTGTCGCCGCGCGTAACCCTGGAGTACATCGCCGATCGGACCACCGTGGAGATCGACGGTGATATCGGCCTTCGACATAGCTCTGCACTCGGCCGCCAACGCGTACAGCTCGCTCAACGCCGCATCACGTCCGCTCTGCACCGCTTCGCTCGAGCCGGCAGTGCCGCCGGTCGTCGCCGTCATATCGAAGATCGCGCCTGTCGCGAGAACTCGCACCAACCGGATCTTCGCTTCGGTCCGTTCCGCGATTCGGAGCGCAACTCTGATTGCTTCGCGGTCGAACCCCGAGCCGTCGGTCGGGACCATGATCATCTTGTACATACAATCTCCTTGTGGCTACGGTTTTCTGCAGTGGCTGTTCTGGGAAGCAATGGTCAATACCGCCGTTCCGACTACAGGCATCGTGGTCTCGATTCTTGCCGGCAGTCTGCATTCATCGTCTGTCAGGTGAATGCGGATGACGCCCTCTCCTTTATAGTGTTGAGGGTCACGCACCCGCATCTCGACCAGGATCACTCGCAGCTCACCCATCGGAGTTGGAATCATGTCGCGGCGAATCACCGTGACCTTGGTGGGGTTTCGGGCCGCGTCGAAATGGCGGTCAAAGCTGTACGTCGCACCCGGAGTCAGTGGAAGCGTGCGGATGAAATACATGAAGGACAGCTCGTCCAGCGGAGTGTCGGTCGTGCTCTGGCCGGTCTCTCCCTTCGCCGATTTCCATTCTTTCTGATCGGGATAGAGGTCGATCGCCTCGTCGTGGCGCGCCAGCGGATTCTTTTCGTGCTTGAAGAAGCGAAGTGACGAGCGCCTGAGCGGGTCGAACCACGACGAGCTGTTGCTCACCGCCGAGAGCAGCGCAATGCGAATCCTGGAATCGAAGCGCAGCAAATAGGTACTCGTTCCGCGGACATCGACCGGGCCTTCGATCCACATCGTTGCCGTTCCGACTTTGCCGCCGTGTGCGACGGTGACTTCGTAGGTGAGTTTCTCGCCAACGGAGAACGGCAGTGCAACGTTCGCGGCGATTACCGGCCCGCTCGCGCAGACACCGACGACCGCGAGGGCGATCAGTCCCGGCTGTCCGAGCTGGATGGCGCGGCGCGCACGTCGGGGAAGGTGTTGCGCTGGTGACTGAAGGAGGGAGCCAGGAATCATCCCTGAAGATGCCGGAGCACCGCGTTCCCGACTGTCGGGGAGCACGATCGATTTTAGGGGAGATAAGCCGCGCTCAGGTGAGGGAAAGCCCTACCCGCGCGCCCATTGTTCACGCCTCAATCGACGCTCCGGCGCAGGGGCCCGTCAGGGTTTCCCTCAGGAATCGTTGGGAAACCCCGCCGAATCTTCAGTCAGAACCCCGCGAAAGGTGGGGATGAACTCCGACAGTCGGGGTCAGCCGGCGTTCGTATCCTCAGTGCATAGCAGAACACACCGCATTCACGCGACGACCATGTGTGTCATCGCCGCCCAACTGAGGATACGCAAGATGAGAACGACCCTTTTGACTGTTTCAGCGTTGATGGCAGCGACCGCTACGGCCGGCGCACAAAGCGCGAGTGCTATTCGACTTCGGCTCGATCCGACCAGCGAGGTCAGTATCGAAGGGACTTCCTCCCTTCACGCGTTTCACTGCAAGACCAACAAGATCATGGCCTACGTTGATGTGGATCCCGGCTACACGAAGGATCTCACCAAGGTCGCCCGCCCGATCGTGAGCGTGAAGGTGAACATCGTCGTGCGTACGCTGTCCTGCGGCAACGGGCAGATGGACAAGAACATGTACAGCACGCTCGAGGCCGATAAGAACCCGATCATCAAGTACTCGATGTCCGGCTACGACATCCTCGACGGCAGCGCCTCACCAGCGGCGTTCGTCGCGACGACATCCGGCACCCTGATGATCGCCGGCCAGGAAAAAGTCATCAGCATGAAGATCAACGCCGAGCGACTGAGCGATGGCAAGGCCACTGCCCAGGCCGAGGAAAAGATTCTCATGACGGATTTCGGCATCAAGCCGCCGAGTTTCATGCTTGGCACCCTCAAGGTCGGGAATGAAGTCACCGTGAAGTTCAACCTGAAGGTAGGACCGGAGCTTCTGGCACAGCTCGCCGCGGCAACCAATGGCGGCGGAAAGTAGGAACGCTCCTCAACAATTGAGTAGCAAAGCCACAACGCATTCATATAAAGGAGATCGAAAATGAAACCCCGCTTCCTAGTTCTTACCGCCTTGCTCGCGACGGTTGCCTACGCGCCGACCGCGAGCGCCCAGGAGACCAGCAAGTTGAACGTCGCTATCGTCGCACCAAGGCCGGCGACGATCGACACCTCTGTCGTTGCAGCCGTGCCCGAGTCGACGACGACCGACACGCTCAAGAAGGCCACCATCAAAAGAAAGAGCAGCTTCCTTTCGACCGCCCCGGGAATCGAGATGCAGAACTACCGTCCCGAGGACAAGCGCGGGATCAACGTCTTCGAGGCGCCGAAGGATGAAGGGATCGGCTACGACGGGTTCAAGCTATGGGGCGCTGCGTTCACGCAGCAGTTCCAGGGCCTCGACCACAGCAACACCGCGGCTCCTGTCCTGGTCACCACGGCTGGCGTCACGACCAATGCGAATCAACTGATCCGTGTCGGACACGGCCCCAATAACGCGACAGCCAATCTTTACCTGAACGGTCAGCTCGCCCGCGGAATCCGCGTTGCGATGACTACCTACTCTTCGGCTCGGCACCACAACGAGACGTGGGTGAAGGACGGATACCTGCTGGTTGATGCTTCGCCAATCGATTGGGCGCCGCTCAACAACATCATGAAGTACGTGACGATCCGCGCCGGACACTTCGAGATCAACTACGGCGATGCTCACTTCCGTCGCACTGACAACGGCAACTCCATCCGCAACCCACTCGTCGGCAACTATATCATGGATGCCTTCACGACTGAGGTCGGCGGTGAAGTGTACGTCCGCGCCAATGGTTTCATTGCGATGGCCGGCGTCACCGGCGGCGAGAGCCGCGGGATGATCGCCAATCCACAGAGGCGGGCACCAAGCTTCCTGACCAAGATCGGATACGACAAGAAATTCAGTGATGACTTCCGCTTCCGTCTCACTGGATCGGAATACGCGACATCGAGCTCGGTAAGCAATACGCTGTTCAGCGGCGACAGAGCTGGGTCGCGGTACTACGACGTACTGCAGAACACCACCTCGAGCGAGACCGCGCAGGCCTGGTCAGGCGCGATCCAGCCCGGTCTGGCCAACAGCATTCACTCGTACGTCATCAACCCGTTCGTCCAGTTCCACGGACTCGAGTTCTTCGGCAACTTCGAGAGAGCAAAGGGCCGCGCGCAGGCTGAAACAGCCAACCGCACCTGGAACCAGAACGTAGAAGAAGTGGTGTATCGCTTCCTTCCCGACCAGCGCCTCTATGTCGCTGCGCGCTATAACACGGTGAAGGGGCAGCTGACGGTCGGCACGCCTGACGTGACTGTCAAGCGCTCGCAGATCGGCGGTGGCTGGTTCATCACCCCGAACCTGCTCACCAAGATCGAGTACGTGAACCAGAAGTACCTCGACTTCCCGACGACCGACATTCGGAACGGCGGACAGTTCAAGGGATTCATGGTCGAAGGCGCCGTTTCATTCTGATCAGCCTTTGATCGAACTGCGTGACGCCGCGGCTGAGGAACAGCGCGGCGTCACGCAGTTTTGTGCATCCACAAGATTGTCAGGCGAACGGAAGACTGAACGACGCCGTCGTACCTTCGCCCGGTCTGCTGTCGATCCAGATTCTGCCGCCGTGCGCTTCGACAATGCCCTTCGCGATCGCGAGCCCCAGCCCGGCGCCCTGACGGTCCGTGCGCGACGACTGCCAGTAGCGATCGAATACTCTCGGCATGTGTTCGGCGGCGATCCCCCTGCCCCTGTCGAGCACTGAGATGATCACGTCTTGTGGCTCCCCTCGCGCGGCGACCACGATCTTCGATCCCGCGGGAGAAAACTTGATCGCGTTTCCAACGAGATTCGACAGCGCTTGCTGAATACGCTCACAGTCCGCCATGACTTTCGGCAGGGCTTCCTCTATCTGGAGATCGAGGCTGATTGCCTTCTCCTCAATGAGGGGGCGGAGAGTCTGGAGGGAGTCCGTGAGGAGGATCGAGGGATCCACCGGCACCGGCGCGATCACCAGTTTGCCTCCGTCCAGCCGATTGACGTCGAGCAGGTCCCGAATGAGTGCATCCATCTGCTCTGCCGCCTGAGCAATCAGCTCGATGCTTTCACGCGCATCTGCTCCACCCCCCTCTGAGGTACGTAGCATCATGCGGCTCAACATCTTCACCGCCGCGACCGGGTTTCTGAGGTCGTGAGACACGACGCCTACCAACTCATCACGCGCTCGCAAACTCGCGCGCACAGTGTCGTGAAGGCGCGCGTTGTCCAAAGCAAGAGCCGCCAATCGGGCCAGGTCCTCGGCGAACCCGACATCGTCGGCATCGAACCCCCGCGTCGTGCGAAACAGCGTCAAAGCGCCGATGAGCTGTTCGCGCGCGACGAGTGGAAGAAACAGCGCACTCTGTGGATTCATCGCCTTCACGGCGCGCAGATACGCCGGAGTGGTGCTCGCTTCAATGAGGCGGGTTGCAGCGTTCGCCTGCAGCAACACAGGTGACGGCTTGTTGAGGATCTCAGTGAGCGGATGATCCGTCGGCGGAATGCGCGCCCCGGCGTGGACCATCTGATCGAGGATCTCCTCGATCCCCGGATCAACGTGCGCCGTGGCTCCGGCCTGAAACCCTTTGCCGATTCGGTTCTCCAGAATGCAGCCGTCAGCCATCGCCGGAACGGCGAGCCTGGCCACCTGAATCAACGTCTCCGACGACCCGAAGGACGATGCCAGCTTCTCGCCCGCCTCGGCCAGGAACTGCTGCCTCTGCTCGAAGCGCTTGCGGGCCGTAATGTCGCGCAACGCTACCGTAAAAACGATGTCGTTGCCCTGGCCGATCTGTGAGATTGCGGCTTCAGCGGGAAACTCCTCGCCGTTCTTCCTGATGCCGGCGATCTCACGCCTCTCGCCCATTCGTCTTGCCTTGACCTTGGAGCGGGCAAACTCCTCGACCTGGCGGGAGTGGTTGCCGCGATATCGCGCCGGAATCAGCGTCTCGATCGGCTGACCGATGATTTCGACCGACGTCCAGCCGAAGATCGTCTCAGCGCCCTTGTTAAAAAACGTGATGTGCTGAGTGGCGTCCATGCAGATGACCGCATCGGACGCGATTTCCACAATCTCTGCCAGAATGTCGTGCGTTATCCGATCGGGCATGATGTCCGATTATCCCCTACAAAAGGACGTCGTTTCCCTCTGAATAATCCTCCAACTCACGACAGAGTCAATCGAGGGCGGATCGTAACATTCGGTTGGTGTCAGAACCGCCCTATCCGAGGTAGAGACCATGCACGAGAACGACAATCACAAGATGCCCGCGCCCCTGCTAAGCAAGAAGGGCTCCCGTCGGGATTTCCTGCGGAATACTGCTGTCAC
>Ga0193727_1001388_pt1 | contig 9987 bp, 9 predicted proteins | sample H2c2metaG_FD_143051 | JGI IMG/M metagenome (GOLD analysis project Ga0193727, IMG submission 143051) | Soil microbial communities from a riparian zone of the East river system, Colorado, United States - H2c2 | ecosystem: Environmental > Terrestrial > Soil > Riparian zone | place: USA: East River...
CGACCACACGCAGTCAAACGTGCATGCTTATGCATGTTCCCTCTCGGTTCTGAATGAAGTGATGTCTAGACACCATCAGCTTCTATCACTTACCGGGAGGGAACAACCTCCTGAAACTTCACAGCTAGCGCTCCAGCAGCTTCAGCTTGTCCGGCTTGCCATCCCAATCCTTGGCGTCGTCAGGCGCCTCCTTGCGCACGGTCAGCACCGGCCATGCCTTGGAAAGGTCAGCATTGAGGGCGATGAAATGTTCCTGTCCTCCCGGCACGTCATCCTCCGGAAAGATCGCATTGGCCGGACACTCCGGCTCGCACAACGTACAGTCGATGCATTCCTCGGGATCGATGACGAGGAAGTTCGGCCCCTCGTGGAAACAATCGACCGGGCACACCTCGACGCAGTCGGTGTACTTGCACTTGATGCAATTTTCAGTGACGACGAAGGGCATGACCGGCTTTTGATTCTGTTGTGGTCGGAGCAGTCGCGCGGTTCGACCGTGGCAAAATCGTCGCAGAAGCGTCGCGAGCGAGGGCAGGTGGCGTGTGCACGGCGCGGAGGAAGCGGAGTGTACTCAGGTGTACATGAGCATTCCGAGCACCGTGCGCGCGACACCTGCTGAGCGCAGCAGCTTATGCGGCGATTTTGGCGCTCCCTAGGGGACTCGAACCCCTGTTCCAGCCTTGAGAGGGCCGTGTCCTGGGCCACTAGACGAAGGGAGCGCGGGCCGTGAAAGCCGCTTGCCGCTAGTATACCGGTTTCCCGGCATGGGACAATTGTCGACGAGGGCATCCATGCGCTCGACCAGAAGACGAAATGAATAACGAATCCGAGCCCAGAATTTCCGTCGCCGCGGCGACGGCACACTTGCGCGTCATCGCGCGCGATCAGCACAACGTATCCCGAAAGAACATCTCCAACGGCGCGCTGCGCGTGTTGTACCGCTTGAACGAGGCGGGTTTTCGCGCCTGCCTGGTCGGCGGCGCCGTGCGCGACCTGCTGCTCGGCGGACATCCCAAGGATTTCGATATCGCGACCAGCGCCACGCCCGAGGAAGTCAAGAAGCTGTTCCGCAACTGTCGCCTGATCGGCCGGCGCTTCCGTCTGGCGCATGTCGTGTTCGGCGCCGAAATCGTCGAGGTGGCGACGTTCCGCGGCAGCGAGGACGATGGCAGCGGCGGCCGCCATGTCGTCGACGGACGCATCCTGCGCGACAATGTCTACGGCGGCATCGAGGAAGATGCGCTGCGCCGCGACTTCACGGTCAACGCCTTGTACTACGACATCGCCGACTTCAGCGTGCTCGACTACGTCGGCGGCTACGAGGACTTGCTGCGCCACGAGCTGCGCCTGATCGGCGATCCGATGCAGCGCTACCGCGAGGATCCGGTGCGCATGCTGCGCGCCGTGCGACTTGCCGCAAAATTGAATTTCGCGATCGTGCCGGAAGCGCGCGCGCCGTTCGACGAACTCGGCGAATTGCTCCTGCATGCGCCGCCGGCGCGCCTGTTCGACGAGACGCTGAAACTGTTCTTTGCCGGCAGCGGCCTGAAGAGTTTCCGCGCCATCGAGGACTCCGGCCTGCTCGCCGACGTGTTTCCGCTGACCGCGCGCGCCCTCAAGTTCCGCGGCGGCAGCAGTTTCCGCGCGATGCTCGAGAACGGACTGGCCGGCACCGATGCACGCATTGCCGAAGGCAAGCCGGTTACCCCGGCGTTCCTGTTCGCCACCTTGCTGTGGGGCGCCGTGCGTGCACAGGTCGAGCGCGAGATCGCGCGTGGCAGCGAGGCGGCGTCCGCCTGGCTGCGCGTCAGCCATCATGTCATCGACGAACAAGCCAAACACGTGGCGATTCCGCGGCGCTTCGGCGCGGTCATGGAGGAGATCTGGATCCTGCAGCCGCGTTTCGAGCAGCGCACGAAGAAGCGCGTGCAGCGGCTGCTGGCGCATCCGCGCTTTCGCGCCGCCTACGATTTCCTGTTGCTGCGCGCCGCCGAAAGTCCAGAAATCGCCGAACTCGGCGCCTGGTGGACGCAGGTGCAGGGCATGTCCGCCGATCAACTCGGCTCACATCTGCCGCCGCCCGACAGCGCATCTGCAGGCGACGCCGATCCGGCCGCGCCCGAGCCGGACGCAAAGCCGGCGCGCAGTCGCCACCGCCGGCGCAGCAGGCCGAAACAGACCGCAGCGGAATGACGGCGCTGCCGCGCCGCACCGCCTGGATCGGACTTGGCAGCAACCTTGCCGGGCCGCGCGGACAGGTTGAACTCGGCCTCGACGCGCTGGCGCACCTGCCACGATCGCAACTGCGACAACGTTCGCACTTGTATCGAAGCGCGCCGTGGGGCGTACGCGATCAGCCCGAGTTCGTCAACGCGGTGGCGGCGATCGAGAGCGAATTGGCGCCGCGCGATCTGATGGCGCGGTTGCTCGAAATCGAACGTGGCTTCGGCCGCGAACGCAATGCGGACCGCTGGGGTCCGCGCATTCTCGATCTCGACTTGCTGCTTTATGCCGACTGGATCATCGATGAGCCAGGCCTGCGCGTGCCACACCCGCATCTGCGCGAGCGCGCGTTCGTCCTGTTGCCGCTGGCGGAAATCGCGCCGGACTTGCAGATTCCGGGGTGCGGCTCGATATCCGAGCTGATCGCCGGCGTCGACGTGTCGGAGTGCCGGCGACTGGAATAGCTTGAGCCCGGTGGGATCGCGACCGGATAATGCGCAGCCAGCCAGCGGGGCGTCGATGTATACCCATTTCAAGTCACCTCAACCGGGCACACCGATCACGGTGCCGCGCCTTGCGGAAATGAAGGCGAAGCGCGAAAAGATCGTCATGCTGACCGCCTATGACGCGAGCTTCGCCGCGCAGTGCGATGCGGGCGGTGTCGACGTCGTTCTGGTCGGCGATTCGCTCGGTATGGTCGTACAGGGTCGCAGCAGCACGTTGCCGGTAACTCTCGACGAAATGGTCTACCACACGGCGGCGGTTGCGCGTGGCCTGGGTACCGCGCTGCTTGCCGCCGATCTGCCGTTCATGACCTATCGCGACGCCGATACGGCGTTGCGCTCCTCGGCGCGCCTGATCGCCGAGGGCGGCGCGGCGATGGTCAAGCTCGAAGGGGCCGGCCACGTGCTCGATGCGATCCGCGCGCTCGACCGTCATGACATTCCGGTATGCGCGCATCTGGGCCTGACGCCGCAATCGGTGCACAAGTTCGGCGGCTACCGGGTGCAGGGCAAGAGCAAGTCTGCCGCCGAGCGACTGCTGGCCGATGCACATGCCGTCGAGGAAGCCGGCGCCGATCTGCTCGTGCTCGAATGCGTGCCGGCGGAGTTGGCCGGGCAAATCACCAGCGAGCTGCAGATTCCGACGATCGGCATCGGCGCCGGTGCAGGCTGCGACGGCCAGGTACTGGTGATCTACGACATGCTCGGCATCACTCCGGGCCGGCGGCCGCGCTTCAGCAAGGATTTTCTTGCCGGGCACGACTCGATCAGCGTCGCGATCAAGGCCTATGCACGCGCCGTGCGTCACGGCGACTTTCCGGCCGCCGAGCATTCGTTCCAGTAATGGAGATCGTCACGGCGGCAGCTGAGCTGCGCGCGCGCGTGGCCCAATGGCGGCGCAAAGCCGCACGTGTCGGTTTCGTGCCGACCATGGGCAACCTGCACGAAGGCCATTATTCGCTGCTCGCCGTCGCGCGCGAAAAAACCGACCGTATCGTCGCCAGCATCTTCGTCAATCCGACCCAGTTCGGCCCGCGCGAGGACTTCGCTACCTACCCGCGCACGCTTGCCGAAGACAGCGCGGGACTTGCTGCACGCGGCTGCGACCTGCTGTTCGCGCCGAGCGTCGACGCGATCTATCCGTTCGGCGTGGACCGGAGTGTGCGCGTCGAGGTTCCGGCCATCAGCGAAATTCTCGAAGGCGAGCTGCGGCCCGGCCATTTCTCCGGCGTCGCGACCGTCGTGACGAAACTGTTCAACCTGGTGCAGCCTGACCTGGCCGTGTTCGGCCAGAAGGACTACCAGCAATTGCTGCTGATCCGGCGCATGGTCAGCGATCTTGCATTGCCGATAACGGTCGAAGCCGCGGCGACGGTGCGCGAGGCCAACGGGCTGGCGCTCAGTTCGCGCAATCAGTATCTGACGGCGCAGGAACGAGAGCGGGCCGGCGTCATCCATCGCACACTGGGGCATATGGCGGACGGCGTGCGCGCACATGTCGGCCTGATGACGATCGAGAGCGAAGCGCGCAAGGCCCTCGAAGCCGAAGGCTTGACGGTCGACTACGCCGTGTTGAGGCGCGCTGTCGATCTGGGCGAGCCGGCGCCGGAGCAGCGCGGCGGATTGATCGCTTTGGTGGCGGCGAAACTGGGTCGTGCGCGGCTCATAGACAATCGATTTGTCGACCTGTAGCAAAAAGAATGCAGCTGTGGTATTCTCGCTACCGCCATCGGGATTTTCGCAACGCGAGCTAGTTGCCCCGGTGACCGCAGGGCGCAATATTTGGTAATCGTCTCTCTGACTACAATACCCTCAGTGTCATGCGCTGAGGGTTTTTTTTGTCCGTAAATTAAATATTAGCCTTTAATATTCAATAAGTTAAATTGCCATGTCAGCCATGCGCCCGGACGCGGCAGAATCCCGTTGCGCCTGTCCGGCTTCAGTCGCCATCGATCGCGTTGCGCAAATACAACAAAGCGCGGCCGGTCGCTCGGTCAAGCGGCTTTGCCGGACTGCTGTTCAAGTGCCCAATCGATGTGTTCGCGAACCATGGCCGAGACCGCAGTGCGCCTTGCAGCGAGCGCTGCCCGGATTCGTTCATCGGGAGCCGCGTTGCCGAGTGCCACGGCAATGTTGCGCAACCAGCAGTCATGGCCGATGCGGCGGATCGCCGAGCCTTCGGTGCGCTGTTCGAACTCGATCCGGCTCCAGCCAAACAGCTCGAGCAGCGACGCTGCGTCCAGTCCGTTGCGCACGGCGAAGTCCGCCTCGACGCTCTTGACCGCGAATTTGTTCCACGGACAAACCAGCTGGCAGTCGTCGCAGCCATAGATGCGATTGCCGATCAACGGTCGCAGTTCGAGTGGAATTTCGCCGCGCAGTTCGATGGTCAGGTACGAGATGCAGCGTCGCGCGTCGAGCTGGTTGGCACCGAGGATGGCGCGCGTCGGACAAATTTCTATACAACGCACACAAGTGCCACAATGTTCACTTGCCGGCACGTCGACCGGAAGCGGCAGGTCGGTGTAGAGTTCACCGAGGAAGAACCAAGAGCCGGCGCTGCGGTTGATCAGGTTGGTGTGCTTGCCGATCCAGCCGAGGCCGGCGTTGCGCGCGAGCGCTTTCTCCAAAACCGGTGCCGAATCGACGAACGCGCGATAGCCGAACGGGCCGGTTCGCGCAGCAACGCGATCGGCCAGTTTCTGCAGACGCCCACGCAGCACCCTGTGGTAGTCGCGGCCCAGCGCGTAGCGCGAGACATAGCCCAGTGCCGGGTCGCCGAGAACTTCCCAGGCATCGCGGGCAGCGGGCGGGTCGTAGTCCATGCGCGCCGATATGACCCGCAGCGTTCCCGCCTTCAGTTGCCCGGGGCGGCTGCGCATGGTTCCGTGCCGCGTCATGTAGTCCATCGAGCCGTGCCGGCCGGCGGCAAGCCAGTTCAACAGGTGCGTTTCGTCCTCGCCCAGGTCGATGCCGCTGATGCCGATCTGCTGGAAGCCGCACTCGACGCCCCAGCGCTTGATGTCGGCCGCCAATGCGGGATAGTCGATAGTGGGGGCAGCGCTGGCAGGCAAGGTCGGGTCGGGAGAGGTTGCGTTCAGGCCAGTATAATCGCCGCATGAAGGACACGCCGCTGTACACGGTCGCGCAAGTGCGCGCATTCGATCGAGCCGCGATCGAGCTGCACGGCATCGATGGCTATGTGCTGATGCAACGTGCCGCCGCGGCCGCTTTCGTATGCCTGCAGGCGCGTTGGCCGCACGCGCGCAGCGTGGCGGTGGTATGCGGCAGCGGCAACAATGGCGGCGATGGCTATGTACTCGCACGCCTGGCGCGCGCTGCGCGATTGGATGTGCAGCTGATCTCGCTCGAGCCGCCGCGCGGCGGCGAGGCCGCGCGCGCCCGCGCAGACTGGATCGATGCAGGCGGCGTCGTGCTCGGCGTCGATGCGCCGCTGCCGGATGCCGACGTCCATGTCGATGCGATCTTCGGCACCGGACTGACACGGGCGCCCGAAGGCGCCGCGCTGCACTGGATCGAGGCACTCAATGGCTCGGCGCGGCCGCTGCTGGCGCTCGATGTTCCGTCCGGCCTGGACGCCGATACCGGTACGGTTCCCGGTGCTGCCGTGCGCGCCGCCGCGACCGCGAGCTTTGTCGCGCACAAGCGCGGCCTGTTCACCGGCGCGGCGGCCGACCATTGCGGCGTGGTGACGCTCGACGACCTGGAGGTACCAGCCGAGGTGTTCGCCGCAGCGAAAGCCGATGCGCGCCTGCTCGACATCGGGGCGATCCGAACGTGGCTGCCGGCACGAGACAACAATGTGCACAAAGGTACATTTGGTCATGTCCTGGCGATTGGCGGCGACAGCGGCATGGGCGGCGCGATACGCCTGGCCGGCGAAGCTGCCCTGCGTGTGGGCGCCGGACTGGTGAGCGTGGCGACGCGCAGCGCACACGTGGTCGCGCTCAACGCGGCGCGTCCGGAACTGATGGCAAGCGCCGTCGAGGGTCCGCAGGAACTCGAGGCAATGCTCGATGCCGCATCGGTCGTTGCACTCGGCCCGGGCCTGGGCCAGCGCGCCTGGGGCCATGCGCTGTGGTACGCGGCTTTGGCGGCCGGCAAGCCGACGGTGCTCGATGCCGATGCGTTGAACCTGCTCGCACGCGACGGGCCGGCATTGCCGGCGCAGTGCGTGCTGACGCCGCATCCCGGCGAGGCGGGACGATTGCTCGATTGCGACACACAAAGGATCGCGGCAGACCGCTTCGCCGCCGTGCGCGCCATGGCACGACGCTTCAATGCCGTTGTCGTGCTCAAGGGATCAGGAACACTGATCGCGGCTCCGGATGGCGATGTGGCGGTTTGTCCGTGGGGCAATCCCGGCATGGCCAGCGGCGGCATGGGTGACGTGCTGACCGGCGTGATCGCCGGTCTGCTCGCGCAGGGACTCGATGCATGGCACGCGGCGCAGGCCGGTGTCGCCCTGCATGCGCTGGCTGGCGATGCCGCGGCACGCCGCGGACAGGCCGGCACGCTGGCAAGCGATCTGTTCGAGCCGCTGCGCCTGCTGCGCAACGGCTTGCCGAGCGCATGACCGGCGCGACCGTGCTCACGTTTCCAGCGATCGACGAGGCCGCTCTCGGCGCAATCGCGGTGCACCTGGCGGCGTCGGTCAGCGATGGCGGCGTCGTCTACCTGCGCGGCGAACTCGGCGCCGGCAAAACGACTTTTGCCCGCGCACTGCTCGAGGCGCTTGGCGTTGACGCGCGAATCAAGAGTCCTACCTACAGTCTGATCGAGTCGTATGCGGTCGCCGGGCTGGCCGTGCACCACCTCGATCTTTACCGGATCGCCGATTCGGGCGAACTCGAGTGGCTTGGCCTGGCCGACCTGACTGGCGAGCCGTATCTGCTGCTGGTCGAGTGGCCGGAGCGTGCCGGGCGCGGCCTGCCGGGCCCCGACCTCATTCTGCATTTGTCGCATGCCGGCGCCGTGCGTGATGCGGTTTTCAGCTCGTCGACGCCACGCGGCCAGCAATGGTTACTGCGTTTGGCGCAGCGGAAGAGTTCCATCGGAAATGCACCGGCTTAGCCGATATTCGTTATAAGAAAGTAACGATATTCAGCTAGCTCAAGGATTTTTAAAAGAAAAGTACTTGAATTTTTACTCGCGCTGCGCTTGAATGCCGCGCTATGAGGGGAAATACGCGCCACGGATTGCTGAAAGTGCTCGCCTGCGGCGCGCTGGCTGCGCTGGCCGCCCCACTCGGTGCGGCCGAAATCCGCGGCCTGCAACTGACGACGGCCGGTGATGCGACTCGCGCGACCTTCGACATCTCGGCCCCGCTCGACTACAAGTTGTTCGAAATCGCCAATCCGGACCGGATCGTCCTCGATCTGCATGGTGCCAGCTTTGCCGAGGGCTTCGTTCCACCCTCGGGCAAGGGACTGCTCAAATCGGTTCGGACCGGCAAACAGGGCAAGGGCGACGTGCGCGTCGTATTCGACCTGGCCGGTGGCGTGCAGCCGAAGAGTTTCCTGCAGCCGGCAAGCGCGAAGACGCCGTTCCGGCTGGTCGTGGAACTTTCGCCGCGGCAGAAATCCAAATCGGAAGTCGTCAAGAGCGCGCAGATTGCCGCCGAAAAAACGCGTGATGTCGTGATCGCGATCGATGCCGGGCATGGCGGCGCGGACCCCGGCGCGTCGGGGTCGGGCGGCACGCACGAGAAGGAAATCACGCTCGCCGTCGCACGTGAACTCAAGCGCCTGATCGACAAGCAGCCCGGCATGAAGGCCGTGCTGACACGCGACGGCGACTATTTCATCCAGCTCAAGGAGCGTTACCAGAAGGCGCGCGAAGCGAAGGCCGACCTGTTCCTTTCGGTGCATGCGGATGCGTATGCCAGCGGCGATGCGCGTGGCTCGTCGGTGTGGATGCTGTCGTCGCGCGGCGCGACCAGCGAAGCGGCGCGCTGGCTCGCCGATCGCGAAAACCGCGCCGACCTGGTCGGTGGCGTGTCGCTCGACAACAAGGACAACACGCTGGCCGCGGTGCTGCTCGACCTGTCGCAGGGTGCGACGCTCGAGGCCAGCGGCGTCGTCGCCAATCAGGTGCTACGCTCGCTGTCGCACATCGGACCGACTCATCGCGGCTACGTCGAGAAAGCCAACTTCGTCGTGCTGCGCTCGCCGGATGTGCCCTCGATCCTGGTCGAGACGGCGTTCATCACCAATCCGGCCGAGGAGAAGCGGCTGAAGAGCCCGGAGCAGCGCGAGAAACTGGCGAGCGCAATCCTCGAAGGCGTGAAGAATTATTTCGTCGCGGTACCGCCGCCGGGAACCTGGTTTGCCGCCAATGCGCGGCACGAAAAGCGCCAGTTCGTGTCGCGCAAGGCGACCAGCGTCGCGGTCATCGCCGAGGATGATCCGGATCGCGAGATCCTGCTGCCGTCGCCGAAATCGTGAGCGAAAACGACGGGAACCGGAAATCGGAGGTCGAAACCGTAGCTGGTAGCCGGTAGCCGAAGAGAAAGACCGGCAGCACTGTTAAACCTCGCGCCATTTCGCATCAATCACGAGCACAAGGTTGCAGCAATCGGCAAAGCATCGCGGCGAAATTGCGAGCGACGCTGACATCTGCTCTCCGGCTACCGGTTCCCGGCTTTTCGGCTTCTCGGCTACCGCTACCGCTACCTCCCCGGCTACCGGTTTTCGCCTCTCGCGCTATCATGCGCGACGCATCCGCGAATTCGTATGCCCCCCATTCACCAACTCCCCCAGGACCTTGTCAATCAGATCGCCGCGGGCGAGGTGATCGAGCGTCCGGCATCCGTGGTCAAGGAACTGGTCGAGAACAGCCTCGACGCCGGCGCCACGCGCATCGAAATCGACGTCGAGGAAGGGGGGGGGCGCCTGATCCGCGTGCGCGACGATGGCGAAGGCATCGGCATCGAGGACCTGCCGCTGGCGGTGCTGCCGCACGCAACCAGCAAGATCGCGACGCTCGAGGATCTCGAACGCGTGCGCACGCTCGGTTTCCGCGGCGAGGCGTTGCCGTCGATCGCGTCGGTATCGCGCTTCACGCTGACCTCGCGCACGGCCGCACAGGAGCAGGCGTGGCGCATCGAAATTGCCGGCGGTCGCGCCTCCGCGCCGAAACCGGCCGCGCACGCGCGCGGCACGACCATCGAGATACGCGACCTGTTCCACAACGTTCCGGCACGGCGCAAGTTCCTGCGTGCCGAGCGCACCGAATTCGG
>Ga0193727_1001389_pt1 | contig 9985 bp, 9 predicted proteins | sample H2c2metaG_FD_143051 | JGI IMG/M metagenome (GOLD analysis project Ga0193727, IMG submission 143051) | Soil microbial communities from a riparian zone of the East river system, Colorado, United States - H2c2 | ecosystem: Environmental > Terrestrial > Soil > Riparian zone | place: USA: East River...
TCGCCGGGAGGGCTTCGATACAGCAGCACCGGCAGGATCAGCCACAACGCCGCCTGAAACAGCACCACAATCCAGACCACCAGCCGCGGCCGGGCGCGGATCAGTTCGATGACCAGGGAGGTAAAGTGCATGAAACGTCCGAAATGCCCAAGTCGGGCGTGTTCGATCTCGAACACGGTGATAAAGCGCGTGAGCCGCTGAGGCAACAGATTGATCCCGCGTCGACGCGCAAGGCGCCTCCGCTCGGCATCATGCATCGTTATGCTCCGATCCAGCAGGCACGACGTGAGCTGCAATCGGAGCAAGATCGTGATTGCCGCAAGTCAGGTTTCTCTCTGAGAGCCAAAGACCTTAGCCATGACACTTGGCGAGACACTTTAGCTATGCCGAATTTTTCACGATGCTTTCGATCGCGCAAAAACCCATTGTCCATACGCGTGACACGTCGGGTCGCGTTCGCGCACGACGTCTTTCTGCGCGCCGTCGCAAGCGATCATCGTGTGCCAGTTGTGCAACTGTGGGAACAAGCGCGCGGACTGTCGATGACTCGTTCGAGCAATTGACATTGCGTTTCCCGCGTCTCACAGTTCGTATGAGCCGATCGATTTGCGGAAGATGCGTCGAGGGCTCGCGATGCGGCTGAGCCAGCCCGTCAGCGGCCTTGTAACGGTCGGTAATTTTCACAGTAAGCGTCGGATAGTGCGTTGCGCGACCTCGGCTGATCATCGCCACGAAGTGGGATGACTCCGCCGCAGTCCGGTTCATCTGCGTGGTCTTGCCGTGCGTTATCTCTCACAGCGGGGCCCGTGATTAAGGCCGCACAAGGAATGTCACTTGCATCAGAGAACCATTCGCTTTTGGCTCACATGTCTGGTCATCGGCTGCGTTCTGCCGGCGACGCTGGGATCCGTGTTCCTGTTCACCATTTCCTATCAGCAGCAGCGGACGATCCTCGAACGCAACACGATCGCGACCGCGCGCGCGCTGATGCAGGCGATCGATGCCGAGTTGTTCGGGCTCCAGTCGGCGTTGCAGGTGCTCGCGTCGTCGCAGCGCCTGGCTTCCGGTGATCTCTTCGGTTTCCACCGGAAGGCGAGCGAGGCATTGCCGAATATGGGCGGCAATTACATCGTGGTCACCGACTCCACCGGTCAGCAGCGGCTCAATACGCTCAAGCCATTTGGAGATCCGCTGCCTCAGTTGCCGCTCACCGCCAAAGTGCAGCGGGTGTTCGACACCGGCGAGCCTGTCATTTCCGATTTTTTCGCTGCTCCCGATATCGGGCAATCCGCGATCACCCTGGAAGTGCCGGTATTCGCCAACGGGAAGGTCATCTACTCGCTGGCAATGGGCATCTTTGCCGATCGCCTTGGCGATATTCTGCGCCGGCAAAATCTTCCGCCCGACTGGATCACGGCGATTTACGATAGCAACGGCACGATCGCGGCACGCACGCACAAGGCGGAACAATACGTTGGTCGAAAAGGACCCACCAGCTTCCTGCGAACCTCAGCCGAGGTCAGCGAGGGTGTCACCGAGGTCAACTCGCTTGAGGGCATTCCTACATTGAGCGCTTTCAATCGGTCGCCGCGGTCGGGCTGGGCCATCGGCATCGGCATCCCGAGGACCGCTTTGACGGAAAATCTGTGGCGATCCATGGGCTTCAACGCCGCCGTAACCCTCGCGCTGCTCGCATTGAGCATCGGGATGGCGAGAATCATCAGCGTCCGAATCAATCGCTCGGTCCGATCCCTTCGCATCCCGGCCCTTGCGCTCGGAACGCCGGAATTAGTGTCAATTCCGGATAACGAAATCGTCGAAGTGAACGACATTGGTCAGGCGCTGATGAAGGCCTCCCAAATAATCAGAGAGAGCGTGGTGGAACGCGAGCAAGGCGAATTGGCGACGCAAGAAATGGTTCTGGCCAAGCAAACCGCCGACAGAGCCAGCCTCGCCAAGTCAGAGTTCCTTGCATCGATGAGCCACGAGTTGCGGACCCCGCTGAATGCCATCTCGGGCTTTGCCCAACTGCTAGGTCGGTCCGGAGATACGCTCGCCCCCGAAAAGCGGATTCGTTATACGGAGAACATCATGGAAGCGAGCACCCAATTGGGAAAAATCATCGATGACGTCCTCGACATGGCGAGTTTCGAATCCGGCCACGTCAACGTGAACTGCGAAGTTCTGGATTGTCTGGAAGTCATGGCTGAAGTGAGCCGCACGCTGGAGGTTTCGGCCAGGAAGAGAGGAATACTCTTTACGGTGGACACCTCTGTCAATCTGCCCTCGATCGTCGCCGACCGCGGGCGCCTGATTCAGGTTCTGTCGAACCTTGGCAGCAACGCGATCAAATACAATGTCGAGGGCGGATGGGTGTTGCTGACCGCGCTTCCCTATGACGACGTCGTGCGCTTCATCGTCCGGGATACTGGAAAGGGAATTCCTGCCGAGCGCCAGCGTGAAATTTTCGAGCCTTTCAATCGACTTGGCGTCGAACTCACCCAGGAAGAAGGCAGCGGCATCGGGTTGACGATCAGTCGCCGGCTGGTGCAGGCGATGGACGGCAAGATCGGCTTCGAAAGCTTTGTCGGCCAAGGCAGCAAGTTCTGGGTCGAGCTGCCGATAGCCAACGAGACCGCGGCGAAGATGGCTCGTCGACCGTCGCTGTTCGCGACGGCAGCGGACACTCGATGCAAGATTCTCTACATTGAAGACAAGATTCCGAACGTCGAGCTGATGCGCGCCATCATCGAAGATCTGAGCCAGACGCGCTTCATCGATGCGCAAACGGTAGAGGAAGGGCTCAAGATAGCGCGTTCGCTGCGGCCCGACCTTGTCATTACCGATATTCACCTGCCGGACGGCAAGGGTTTCGACGTTTTGAGGGGTCTGCGCAATGACGACCGAACCTGGCACATTCCCGTTGTCGCGCTGACGGCCGATGCCATGCCTTCCAACATGCACAACATGGAGCTAGCCGGCTTCCACCACGTCTTGACCAAGCCGCTCAAAATACCGGACCTGATGGAAATTCTGCGTGCAACACTCAAGGCGGCTTAAGGCCGCCAGGTTGCTCGGCTGATGCGCGCAATATCGTCCGCTGTCAGACCTCGGCCGAGACCTCGACGCTGGTCTGGATCTCGGTCTGCGTCCGCACCAGGCGGCCCGCGACCGCGTTGGCGTCGTGCTTCTCGCGTGCCGCCGCGACCGGCGCAAACAAGCGGCGATGATGCACCGTGGGTCCGAGCCGGTTCAGCGCCGCAAGATGCTCCGGCACGGCATAGCCCTTGTGCTGCTCGAAGCCATAACCTGGGCAATCCTCCGAAAGCTTGCACATCAACCGGTCGCGCGCGACCTTGGCGATGATCGAGGCCGCCGCGATCGAGAGCACCAAACCGTCGCCGCCGATCACCGCTTCGCAATCGCAGGGGGTATCGAGCCGGTCGCGGCCATCGACGAACACATGTTTCGGCAGGTCCGGCAGCGCATGCACCGCGCGCGCCAGCGCCCAAAGTGACGCCCGCAGGATATTGTCGCGATCGATCCGCGCCGGCGATGCGAAGGCCACCGCGAACGACGCAGTGGCGCAAATTTCCTCGAACAATTCCTCGCGACGCTCCGGTGTCAGCCGCTTGGAATCGTCGATGCCTTTGGGGATCCGCTTGGGATCGAGCACCACCGCCGCTGCCACCACCGGACCGGCCAGCGGACCGCGCCCGGCCTCGTCGCAACCGGCCACCGGCCAGACGCCACGCTTGATCAGCGCGCGCTCGCGGCGAAAACTCGGCGGCGCGACCGCAATCACGCCTTCTGGCAGCCTGGCGGGATCTTTCCCGGATTTATCGCGAATCATGCGGGGATGGTGCGCAAGCGAACCCAGCGGCGCAACCGGGAACTCCCGCCGGCCAGCCGAATTTCACCGCTCTCAACAGGCAGGCGGCTGCGAGCTCCCGCGTTTCATGATAGGTTTGACGGCATCAGGAGGCTCAGATGAGCGATCTCGAACCACTGCCCATCCTCATCAAGCTGTACCCGAACCGGCGGCTCTATGACGGCGAAATGGCGTGCTATCGCAGTCTCGATGAATTGCGGGCCTGGCGGGAACGGCAGGTGCCGTTCTTGATCGTCGATTCCAAAACCGGCGATGACGTGACCGACAGGATTTTATCGTAACGGCTGCTTTGCAGTCCGCCGCGCATTAGCGCGTTTTCAAGCGAAAGCCTGCCTCGGACGCGATCCGGGGTGGAGACAGGTTCGCGTCAAGAAAACGCGTCAAATCAGGAATCTAGAGGCCCGGTTCAATCCGGCAAATGAATGCGCCGGTCTTCGCCCACCTCGATGCCGGGTGCGACCACGGCTTCCCAGGGATGACCGTCGGGATCGGCAAAATATCCGGAGTAGCCGCCGTAATCGGTCTTATGCGCGGGCTTCAGCAGCGACGCGCCTTTCGCGACCGCAAAATTCAGCACCGCATCGACTTCTTCCATCGTGCGGCAATTCCAGGCCAGCGTCACCCCGCGAAAGGCCTGCGGGCGCGGATGCTCCGGCAGCGTCACGTCCTGCGCGAGTTGATCCCACGGAAAAAGCCCGATTGCCGTGCCGCCGGTCTCGAAGAACGCAACAGCCTCGCCGGTAGCGCGAAATTTTCGCGTGAAACCAAGCGCTTCGTAAAAGGCGATACTGGCGCGCATGTCGCTGACGCCGAGCGTAATCATGGTCAGCCGCGCGACGGGTGCAGGCATTTCTTGATTCATAACGGCTCCTCCTTGCGGCTCTAAAACAGGCTCAACTGCTGCCCGCTGCGCTTCGGCCGCGCGAAATGGTCGGTGGTCAGCTTCGAACGCCGCTTGTTGAGCCCGAGCTTCTCGCAGGCAATCTCGAACCGGCGTCCGATCATCCAGGCCATCGGCCCGGTGCCCTTCATCCGTGTCCCCCACTGCGAGTCATAATCGCGCCCGCCGCGCATGTCGCGGATCATGGTGAAGACGTGGCGATAGCGGTCGGGGTAATTCGCCATCAGCCATTCGCGGAACAGGTCGCGCACCTCCAGCGGCAATCGCAGCAGCACGTAGCTCGCTTCCTTGACGCCGGCATGCGCCGCCGCATCGAGAATGCGCTCGATCTCGGAATCGTTCAGCGCGGGGATCACCGGCGCCACCATCACCGTGGTCGGAATTCCGGCTTCGGACAGTTGCCGCAGCGCTTCGAGCCGCCGCGTTGGCGTCGAGGCCCGCGGCTCCATAGTGCGCGCGAGTTTCGGATCGAGCGTCGTGACCGAGAGTGCCACCTTGGCGAGATTGCGTTTTGCCATCCGCGAGAGAATGTCGATGTCGCGCGTCACCAGCGCCGACTTGGTGACGATGCCGACAGGGTGCGAGGCGCGCTCCAGCACTTCGAGAATGCCACGCATGATCTTCCGCTCGCGTTCGATCGGCTGATAGGGATCGGTGTTGGTACCGATCGCGATCATGCGCGGTTCGTAATCTTGCGCCGCCAGTTCCTTTTCCAGCAGCGCCGGCGCGTCGGGCTTGGCGAACAGCTTGGATTCGAAGTCCAGCCCCGGCGACAGGCCGAGAAAAGCGTGGGTGGGCCGCGCAAAGCAGTAGACGCAGCCATGCTCGCAGCCCCGGTAAGGGTTGATCGAACGGTCAAAACCGATATCGGGAGAGTCGTTGCGGGTAATGACCTTGCGCGCGGTATCGACCGCGACCGTGGTCTTGAATGGCGGCAATTCATCGAGACTCTGCCAGCCGTCATCGAACGCGACCCGCGCTTCAGCCTCGAAGCGGCCGCTGTCGTTGGATTGCGCGCCGCGGCCACGTCGCCGCTCGCGCTCGATTGCGACCGACAGTTCGGGAAAGGAAGAAGACGCACCCGCCGGCTCGGAGGGCGCCGTGACCGGCGGGCGCTTGAGGGCACGAGAGGATGCTCTGCTCATGGTGAGATCGTAACACGCCATAAGAACAAATCAAGAACAAATCTTCGGCGATGATCGAATTTGGCTCGTCCGCAGCCAATCGGGTTCCTGCTTGAGAGCAATCAATAGCTGGCGGGTCTGTCCAAGGCAAAATTACCGATGACAGGCGGCGAATTCAACGAAACGCCGGCAGAGCCCCTTGAGTTCGATCACCGCCAGCCGAGACGATCTCTGCACAATCCCGTCCTATCTCCACATGAGCAGGGATCGATTAGGCCTCGGCTCTGTTGCGCATAGTCATCCTTGGGACATCAGCATGCACGACGGCAGAAGCGTCCAACACGCTGGGCGGTCTGGAATGCCTTGTTTTCACCGGCGGCATCGGTGAACACAGCAAGGAGATAAGGCTGCAAATATGTAATCGCTTGCGATGGTTGGGGGTTGCAATGGATCCTTCCGCAACTGATCAAGCAAAGCAGTGTGTCGGCGCCAGAAACAGCGAGGTCGATATTCTCATCATTCCGACCAGCGAGGCGACGACGATCGCGCGCCATTGCTCTGCAAAACTGTCCGGGAGTTAGAAGACCTGCGTCGCCCCTGCGCCGGTCCCGGTCCCGCGCCACAAGCCGCCGTTACCCCCGATTGCCGCAAAAAGCTGCAAACGGCAGGCTGCTTTGATTGTGACAAGGTGATAACGGTCGGCGTTTTCTCTCCTTTTGAGGCATAGAAGAGCCGTCCATGTTGAGCGTCATCATCCCCACCGAAGGCGTCGAGCAGCCCGCGGTCGCCACCTTGGCGGCGCTGGTGCCGGGCGCCGCTGCCGGCGTGATCCGCGAGGTACTGCTGGTCGATCGGACCGGCACCGGTGTGATCGAGCGTGTCGCCGATGTCGCAGGCTGCCGCTTTTTGCGGTTCGAGGGATCGCATGCGGCGGCGCTGGCGGCCGGCGCCCGGCAGGCCCGCTCGCCATGGCTGATGTTCCTGCATGCAGGCGCCGTGCTGGACTCGGGCTGGATCGAGGAGACCACGCAATTCATCCAGGGCGTCTCGAACAGCAGCCGTCCCCGCGCCGGAATCTTCCGCTACGCCCGCTCGCCCTATGCCGAAACCCGCCTGCGCGATGGTTTCAAATTTGTCGCCAGGATGATTGCGGGGCCATCGGCGGATCAGGGATTGCTGATCGCACGGGACCATTACGAGCGGCTCGGGGGCTATGCGCCGGACGCCCGCCGCTCCGAGGCCAGACTGCTCCGGCAGCTCGGCCGTTCCTCGCGCATCCTGCTGCGCAGCCGGATCATGGTGGCCTGAGGCGCACCGATATACTTGCCAAAGTCAAATAATTATTTGACAATGGCAACTATCGGAGGTGCGCCATGCCACAGCAGGATTCCGACGGCCAGATATCAGCGGTCCGTAGCTTCAACCGCTTCTACACGCGCAAGCTCGGCGTTCTCGACCAGCAACTGCTGAAAACCCCGTTCTCGCTGAGCGAGGCGCGGGTGTTGTACGAACTCGCCAACGGGGAAAACCTGGCGGCGAAAGAGATCGGGATCGAACTTGGTCTTGATCCGGGGTACCTCAGCCGGATTATCCAGAATTTCGATGAAAACGGGCTGATCACCCGTAAGCCGCTGCCTTCGGATCGGCGGCAATATCAACTCAGCCTGACCGCGAAGGGTCGACAGGCGTTCGCGAAGGTCGACCGCAGTTCGCACGACGATGTCGCGGCGACGCTCGCCACGCTGCCACGCGGCGACAGCGAACGGCTGATCCTGGCGATGGCTGTGATCGAGCGGCTGCTCGGCGCACCGCACGTTTCACCGCCGCCCGCGATCCTGCGCGGCCCCGGTCCGGGCGACATGGGATGGGTGGTGCAGAGCCATGGCTCACTATACGCCAGCGAATACGGCTTCGACTCCTCGTTCGAAGGTCTGGTCGCGGAAATCGCGGCAAAATTCCTCAGCTTGTTCGACGCCTCGCGGGAACGCTGCTGGATCGCCGAGATCGACGGTGCCCAGGTCGGCTCGATATTTCTCGTCAGGCATACCGACGACGTCGCTAAACTGCGGTTGCTGCTGGTCGATCCGGCCGGACGCGGACAAGGACTTGGCCGGCGGCTGGTCGCCGAATGCGTGGCCTTCGGGCGTCAGTGCGGCTATCGCAAGATCACGCTATGGACCCAGAGCATTCTGGTCGCCGCACGCGGGATTTACCAGGATGCCGGATTCGTGCTGGTGGCCACCGAGCCGCACCGCAGTTTCGGCCAAAGCCTGATCGGCGAGACCTGGGAACGCGAACTGTGACGTGGAGGCGTGGCCATGGACCGCGCCGCGTCACGCCGGAACTGATGGCATTTTACAAGGGTAGGGCAAAACAGCTCCGCGACGAAGCCTTCCTCGATATGGGCCGTGGTTTATGGGCGTTCCTGCAAAGGATCGTCCGGCGGACGTTGACGGCAATATCGCAATATTGGCAACTATTGGATCAGTAACAGATCAGTAACAGAACGAGCCAACACGATGCATGAAGATAATGCGGCGTTCTCGCAAATCGGGGGTGCTCGGATCAATTTGATGAATGTCACTTATCCGTACGCAGAGCTTTCAATCTTTCGAAATGCGTTACGCCTTACCTGTTTGGATCGAGAGTACGTGTTTCTCCGAGGCAATATCATTGCTTTAGCGAAGTACCGAGGTCTGTTTTCCACCGGTCTGAATATCCGCCACAGCGTGCCAACGTATCCTGAGTTCATAGTGTTCTGGGTTAACATTTTCGGTTGGAGATCCCGCTACGCGATGCTCAAGAAGCAACTACAAGCGTTCGGGTACGAGGTGAATGAGTGAAATGAAGAGTTTGAGTCGAGAATCTTCCACCGTGATTCCGGGGCGACGCCAACGGGTCCTGCCTCTGGCCGGCCCGATGACAGGCTCCGCGGCGAACCCGAAATGACGGGTTACGCCGAAGCCCCTTGCGCCTTTGGCCGCCGCAGGTGTTCATCCAGCCTCGGCATGATCTCCACAAAATTACAGGGCCGCGTGCGGTAATCAAGCTGAGCTGCGAGAATGCCGTCCCAGCCGTCGCGGCAGGCGCCCGGCGATCCCGGCAGGCAGAAGATAAACGTCGCACCCGCGACGCCCGCGGTGGCGCGGCTCTGGATCGTCGATGTGCCGATCTTGGCGTGGCTCAGCATGTGGAACGCGATCGAGAAACCATCCATACGCTTTTCGAACAGCGGCTCGATCGCCTCCGGCGTCACGTCGCGACCGGTGAAGCCGGTGCCGCCGGTGGTGATGATGGCGTCGATGCCGGGATCGGCGATCCATCTTTTGATGATGAGGCGGATCGCCTCAACCTCGTCGACGATGATCTCGCGCGCCGCGAGCTTGTGACCGGCCGCGGTAAGCCGCTCCGACAGCGTCGTCCCGGATTTGTCATCCTCCAGCGAGCGCGTGTCGGAAACCGTCAGCACCGCGATGTTGAGCGGCACGAATTGTTTGGATTCATCTCTCGAGGGCATGACCGTGCCTCTTCTCGTCATGCCCGGCCTTGTGCCGGGCATCCACGTCTTCAAAATCTCTCAAATGCAAGGCGTGGACGGCCGGGACGCCTGGCGCGAAGACGCGCTTCGCGCTTTTGCCCGGCCATGACGATCAATGCATAGCAAAACCACCATCACAACGAGCCCGCACTGAAGGTATCGCAGGCCTTCACGGTGCCCTGCTGATAGCCGGTCATGAACCATTGCTTTCTTTGCGCGGCGGAACCGTGGGTGAATGAATCCGGCACCACCCGCCCAGTCGCCTGCCGCTGCAGCGTATCGTCGCCGATCGCGGTTGCCGTGGTCAGCGCCGCATCGATGTCGCCGGCTTCAAGGAAGCCCGGACGCTTCTTCTCCTCGCGATTGACCCAGACGCCCGACAGACAATCCGCCTGCAGTTCGATCTTCACCTGCAGCGCGTTGGCTTCCGCCTTGCTGCCGGCCTGCTGCTGCAGCCGCGTCACGCGCGGCAGGATGCCAAGCAGGTTTTGAATGTGATGCCCCGCTTCGTGGGCGATGATATAGGCCGC
>Ga0193727_1001390_pt1 | contig 9980 bp, 8 predicted proteins | sample H2c2metaG_FD_143051 | JGI IMG/M metagenome (GOLD analysis project Ga0193727, IMG submission 143051) | Soil microbial communities from a riparian zone of the East river system, Colorado, United States - H2c2 | ecosystem: Environmental > Terrestrial > Soil > Riparian zone | place: USA: East River...
TCTTTCCCAATGAAGACCCTCTCGGCCAGCGAATCCGCATCATCGCCAGTCCCTGGCTAACGGTCGTCGGCGTGGTCGGAGACATTCGGCACACGGGTCTGAATGTCCAGCCAAACCCCGAAATGTACTTGTCTGATCTTCAGGAACCTCAAGGTTCAATGGCGGTTATGGTTCGCACTTCGGGCGATCCGCTGGCGCTTGCTGCGGCTGTGCGCGAGCAGGTCTCGGCGCTGGATCAGGATCAACCGATGACGGTCACGACGATGGATCAGGTGTTCTCCAACTCGGTTGGGGGACAGCGATTCAACGCTCTGCTGCTCAGTATCTTTGGCGCGCTGGCGCTGGGTCTGGCAGTGGTCGGCGTATTTGGGGTCATCAATTATTCGGTGGCTCAGCGCACACACGAAATCGGCGTTCGTATAGCTTTAGGCGCAAAGCGAAAAGATATCTTTAAACTGGTTGTCGGTCAGGGCATGGTTCTGGCGCTGCTGGGTGTGGCTATCGGATTGGGCGGGGCCTTTGCACTGACCCGGCTGATCTCGGGTTTGCTCTTTGGTGTGAGCCCAACTGACTTTGCGACGTTTGCGGTGGTCTCGTTGTTGCTGGCTGGTGTCGCGCTGCTAGCCAGCTACATTCCCGCGCGGCGCGCGATGAACGTGGACCCGATGGTGGCGCTGAGATATGAATGAACGGATTGCGGATTGCGGATTGCGAATTGCGGATTGCGAATTTCGGATTGCGGATTTCGGATTGCGGATTTCGGATTGAAAGACCCGTCGGCGAAATCTGAAATTTGAGATTTGAAATTTGAGATTTGAGTTTTGAACTAGTTTGGAAAATTGAAATTTGGAATGCGGGATTTGGAATTTGAAGCTTCAAATCTGAAACTTCAAATCTGAAATTCGCAATTCGCAATTCGCAATCGGAGAGGGGGTGACATGATGGAAGCATTCTGGCAGGACTTGAAATACGGAGTTCGCATGCTCGCCAAGAGCCCTGGGTTTACCGCAGTAGCAGTGATCGCTTTGGCTCTGGGTATCGGCGCTAACACCGCCATCTTCAGCGTGGTGAATGCGGTGTTGATTCGCTCGCTTCCGTTCAAAGACTCTGACCGGTTGGTTATGGTCTGGGAGAAGAACCGCCCGCGAAACCGCGATCAGAATGTTATCTCGCCTGCCAACTATCTCGACTGGCGCGATCAGAACAGCGTTTTCGAGCAGATGTCGGCGGTGTTCGATTCTCGGGTAAACCTCACCGGAGTTGATGACCCCGAGGAGATTCCAACCCAGTTAGTCGAGGCGCACTTTTTCGATCTGCTGGGTGTAAACGCGTCGATTGGCCGTACCTTTGTGGCTGAGGAAGGGGTTGAAGGTCGCGAGAAGGTTGTTGTGTTGAGCCAGAGCTTGTGGAAGCGGCGCTTCGGCGGTGATCCCGCGTTGATCGGCAAGACAATCAAGCTCAGCGGCCAGGACTATACGGTCGTCGGCATCGCGCCTCCCGACTTTCAGTTCTCGTTGAAGGCGAGCTCCCTTACCGGCAAGCAAGCCGAGCTTTGGAGGCCGTTGGTCTTCAGTCAGAGGTCACGCGTTCGCGCCGGCCGCTTCATGAGCGCGGTCGCGCGAATCAGACCCGGCGTGACGCTCGCCGAGGCGCAAGCCGAGATGGACGGAATCGCAGCGAACCTTGAAAAGCAGTACGTTGAGTTCAACACCGGGTGGGGCGTGAGTCTGGTTCCTCTAAGAACCCAGCTCGTCGGCGCGATTCGTCCGGCATTGTTTGTGCTGTTGGGCGCCGTAGCGTTTGTATTGCTGATCGCCTGCGCGAACGTCGCGAATCTCTTGCTCGCGCGCGCCGCAACGCGGCAGAGGGAGATCGCAATTCGAACGGCGCTTGGCGCAGGCAGGTGGCGAGTCATTCGGCAACTGCTAACCGAAGCCACCGTGCTCGCAGTGTTGGGCGGCGCGTTCGGCCTGTTGCTCGCGATGTGGGGAGTTGACCTGTTGCTCGCGCTCACGCCGAAGGACTTGCTTGGCTTGCAGGGTGTGGGCATCGACTATCGCGTGCTTGGGTTCACGTTCGCGGTTTCGGTTCTCACGGGAGTGTTGTTTGGTTTGGCGCCCGCGCTTGAAGCTTCACGGCCGAATCTGAATGAATCGCTAAAGGAAGGCGGCCGAGGCGCGGTCACCGGCGGCCGCAGTCATCGTTTGCGCGACTTGTTCGTCGTGGTCGAGATTGCATTGGCGCTTGTCTTACTAATCGGGTCGGGATTGATGATCCGAAGCTTCGTCAGGTTGCAATCGGTTGATCCGGGCTTTGACGCAAAGAACCTGCTCACCGTAAAGCTCCTGCTTCCCGCTTCGAAGTACGGGGAGGACCCGCAATGCAAGGCCTTCTTCAAACAACTAACCGAGCGGGTGCAGGCGCTGCCGGGAGTCCGTTCGGTGGGCACCGTAAGCTATCTTCCGATCGCTGGACTGGGCGCCGCGACCGGTTTCAATATCGAGGGAAGGCCGCCCCTCCCGCCCGGGCAGCAACTGACCGGGGATGTGCGGGTTGTTGATGGAGGCTACTTCCATACGATGGGTATTCCTTTGCTTCAAGGCAGAACCTTCGACGATCGCGAGCTGACAGACGAATCTCACGTTGTGGTCATCAACGAAACGATGGCTCGCGATTATTTCCCCGGCGAAGACCCGATCGGCAAGCGTGTAACGATCGACATGAAGGACGAGAACGTCCCCAGCAAGATCATCGGTGTAGTTCGTGATGCAAGATACGTCGGGTTGGACACTGCGGTGCGGCCGATGACCTACTGGCCTTATCCGGAGCTGGTCTATTCAGGGATGACGCTTGTCGTGCGCACCGAGGGCGAACCGCTCGCGCTTGCGGAAGCGGTGCGGCGCGAGGTGTTGGCGATCGACAACGACCAGCCAATCGCGGACGTGCGCACGATGGAAGCTTGGGTCTCGGATTCAGTTTCGAAAGCGCGATTCAGCACTATGCTGCTGGGCATCTTCGCCGGCGTGGCGTTGCTGCTGGCGGCGGTCGGCATCTTTGGCGTGATGTCGTACGCGGTATCTGAGCGCACCCACGAGATCGGCTTGCGAATGGCATTGGGCGCGCAGACTTCCGACGTGCTTGCGTTAGTGGTGAGGCAAGGAATGGTGCTGGCGCTGATCGGAGTGGGAATCGGATTGGGGGCTGCTTTCGTGCTGACGCGCGTGCTGGCGAGCCTGCTTTACGGAGTCAGCGCGACCGACCCGCTGACGTTTGCGGCGATCGCGGTGTTGCTCGCTTCGGTGGCGCTGTTGGCGTGTTATCTTCCTGCTCGACGAGCGGCGAAGGTCGATCCAATGGTGGCGCTGCGTTATGAGTGACGATTCGTGATCCGTGAGAGAATCTAGTGGGTGTAACAAGTGAATTTGCTAGCCTGTACGGGCGGCTCTCCGTGGCCGCCCCTCTTCGGCCCAAAGAATCGTCGAGTGCGCAAAAGGGGCGGCCACGGAGAGCCGCCCCTACAAGCTGTAGCTGCCGAAGGAGTCGAAAGATGAAACTTGATGTGAAATTGCTGCTCACCGCAGCCCGTTCGGTCAGTCTGGTCATGCTCGCCGCAGCCGGTGGATCGACCTTCGCGCAACAATCGCCGCAACTGCCGAAACAACCTGCGGCGCCGCTGCAATCAAACGCGAAGTTGGAGCAGATCATAGCCCGCCTTGAACGCGCCGTCCCGCAGTTGATGAAGGATGGCGAGGTGCCGGGACTCTCAATGGCACTGGTGCGAAATGGTGAGATGGTCTGGCATCACGGCTTCGGCGTGAAGAACGCCAAGACCAACGAGCCGGTAACAGACGATACAGTCTTCGAGGCCGCCTCGCTCAGCAAGCCCGTCTTCGCCTACGCGGTTATGAAGCTTGTTGAGAACGGGAGATTAGATCTGGACAAACCGCTGAACCAATATCTTCCGGGAGACTACGATGTCGGCCCGGACCCGCGCCTGGCGCAGATCACAACGCGGCGCGTCCTGTCGCACACGACCGGATTTCCCAACTGGCGCAGCGAAGGCGGCACGCTCAAGATCTATTTCACGCCCGGCGAGAAGTTCAGCTACTCCGGCGAAGGCTTTGTTTATCTTTCGAAGGTTGTGGAGCACGTCACCGGAAAGCAGTTTGATGCCTTCATGAAGGAGTACGTCTTCGATCCACTTGGAATGACGAGCAGCAGTTATGTCTGGCAGAGCAGCTTCGATAAGCTCAAGGCTTCGCGCCACAACTCGCTGGGCGAGCCAACCGCCGACATGAAGCCGCAGCGCGCGAACGCGGCCGCGAGTTTACACACCACGGCCCGGGACTACGGGCGTTTCGTGGCCGCGATTCTAAAAGGGACCGGGCTGAAGAAAGAAACGCTGGGGCTAATGCTGTCGACGCAGATCAAAGTTGACGAAGGCGGCTCGAACACGACAAGTCGCCCAGCGGACAAGCTGTCGCCGACAATCTCGTGGGGACTCGGCTGGGGTCTGCAGACGACAAGCGAAGGGCTTTCGTTCTGGCACTGGGGCGACAATGGGGACACCAAAGCTTACGTAGTGGCTTTTCAGAAAGAAAAACTCGGCGTGGTCGTCTTCACCAACGGCGCGAACGGTTTGTCGATCATGCCGGAGATCATCGCTGAAGCTGTCGGCGGACAACAGCCCGTGTTTGCGTGGCTGAAGTACGATTCTTACAAATCGCCGAGCCTGACGCTGCAGAAGGCCATAGTTGCCAAGCACGCCGACTTCGCGCTGCTAGACTATCGCTCGTGGAGGAAGGGTCGCGCGGCCGTCGAGGTCCTCAACGAAACTCAAATGAATCAGCTGGGCTACAACCTCCTCCGGTCGAAGCGGGTGAAGGATGCTATTGAAGTCTTTAAGCTGAACGTCGAGGACTATCCACAGTCGTGGAATACCTATGACAGTCTTGGCGAAGCTTACAAGGTCGATGGCAACAACGAACTCGCGATCAAGAACTATCAGCGGTCGGTCGAGTTGAATTCCAACAACGCGGGCGGGATCGAAGCGTTGAAGAAGCTGCGAGAGAACCACAAAGAATAAGTCTGGTTGACGAATGAACAATTTGGGTCGCCAGTTCGTGCTGGCGGCTGCTCTCGAGAGAGTGGAGAAGACCATGGAAACCTTAAGGCAAGACGTGCGCTACGGTATTCGAATGATGCTCAAGAACCGCGGCTTCACCGCGGTTGCGGTATTTGCTCTCGCTCTCGGCATCGGCGCGAACACGGCGATATTCAGTGTCGTCAACGCGATCCTGCTTCGCTCGCTTCCGTACAAAGATCCCGCCCGGCTTGTTGTTCCGATTTCGGTTAATGCCGCGCGAGGCATGGATCGCGGGAGTATTACTTACGCCGACTATCTTGACTGGAGAAACGAAACGGAGGTCTTCGAGAATGTCGCCGTGTTCGATTCTGGAACCGCCGATCTTACGGGCGGCGGCGAGCCGGAACGAATCGAGGTGGCAGGCGTCTCCCAGGAGTATTTCGCTGTGATGGGTGTCGAGCCGCAGATGGGACGAACGTTTTCCTCCGACGAGTTCGAGTTGAATGCCACGCGCACGTTGGTAATAAGCTACCGACTATGGCAGCGCAAGTTCGGCGGCGATCCCGGCGTGCTGGAGCAGACCGTTTTTCTCAACGGCCGGCCCTATCCGGTAATAGGCGTGATGCCGAAAGATTCACAGTGGCCGGACAACTTTGACATTTGGGTGCCGATGGCGGTTGGACCAAATCCCGAGCCGGACTTGTTACGGCGTGACAACATGATCTTCATCGCCGTCGCGCGTTTGAAGCCAGGCGTCAGAATTGAGCAGGCTTCAGCCGCGATGGCGACTATTGCCAAGCGGTTGGAACAAGAGTTTCCAGAATCGCGCGCAGGATGGACCAACAAAGCGATTCCGTTGCGCGACTACATAGTCGGCGATCAGCTTCAACTTGCGTTAATGGTTTTGCTGGGTGCGGTCGGCTTCGTGCTTTTAATCGCATGCGTGAACGTTGCCAATCTACTGCTGGCTCGCGCGGCGACTCGCGAGCGGGAAATCGCCATTCGCATGGCGCTCGGCTCGGGGCGGCTTCGGCTGATCCGGCAACTGCTCACGGAATCGGTAATGCTCGGTCTCGCCGGAGGCGGAGTCGGGCTTCTTCTTGCCTTCTGGGGAGTCGACCTGGTAACCGCGCTTGCTCCGGCAGACGTTCCCAGACTCGCCGAGGTCAAGATCGACTTCCGCGTCCTCGGGTTTGCAACAGTCGCTTCAGTTGTCACGGCCGTTTTGTTTGGCTTGATACCGGCGCTCCACGCTTCGAAGGTCAACCTGAACGAATCGCTGAAAGAAGGTGGGCGAAGTTCCACAGAAGGCGCGCGCAGCGGCCGCATCCGAAGCGCGTTGGTTGTATCGGAGGTCGTCCTTTCGCTTGTGCTGCTGGCCGGCGCCGGGTTGATGGTCCGAAGTTTCATGCGGCTGCAACAAGTCGATCCGGGGTTCAACACGAACAATCTGGTGACGATGAGTATTAATTGCCCGACGAAAAGATATCCCGATCCCGGCAAGGTGATCGCCTTCTACAAGAACATGGTCGATCGTGTGGCAGCTTCGCCGGGCGTCGAGTCGGCGGCAGTCAGTTCAGCGATACCGCTCGGGGGAGGTGGGTTTTATCTGGGCCGGGTGTTTCTGATTGAAGGTCATCCGGAGCCGCCCGCTGGTCCGGACCATGAAGCTCAATGGAACGTAATCGGTCCCGCCTACTTCGAGACGACGGGTATAAGGCTTATCCAGGGCAGAAGCTTCGACGAACGAGACACCGCCGAAAGCAACAAGGTGATCATCATAAACGAGACACTCGCCCGGAGGATGTTTCCAAACGAAGACGCGTTGGGCAAGCGGATAAGGTCGTGGAGAGATGAGAACCTCCTGCGCGAGATTGTCGGAGTCGTACAGGACGTGAGGTACTACGGCCGAGCGGACGAGCTTCGAGGACTGGTCTACGTGCCGCACACTCAGAACACCTGGCGCTCGATGGTATTGAGCGTTCGCACGACCGCTGATCCAGCGGCGCTGATCGGCTCGATTCGAGATCAAATATGGTCGCTGGACAAGGACCTGGCCATAGCGAACCCACGAACGATGGGCCAGATTCTTGCTCAATCAGTTGCCTCCCAACGGTTCAGCATGATGCTGCTGACGGCGTTCGCTGCGGTAGCAATGGTGCTCGCGATGGTGGGCGTCTACAGCGTTTTGTCTTACACGGTAGCGCAGCGTTCGCACGAGCTGGGCTTACGAATGGCTCTCGGCGCGCAGACGGGTGACTTGATGAGACTCGTCCTGGTGCACGGAATGAAGTTGACTTTAATAGGCACGGGCATAGGACTGGCATCGGCATTTGCGGTGACTCGACTGATGAAGAGCTTGCTCTACGAAATCGGCGCTACCGATCCGGCTACGTTCGCAGTTGTAACGGTGTTGCTTATGGGGGTCGGCCTCGCGGCGTGTCTGATACCTGCGTATCGCGCGACGAAGGTCGATCCAATGGTGGCGCTGAGATACGAATAAAGCGCGAGTTCGATTCGGAGTTGCCAGCTCTGGTTCGGGGTTTTCGAGTTCAATGTCCGGTGTAGATCAGGCTTTCCTATACAGGTTTGCCAGCGTAGCAGCCCACTTTGCGTCAATCTGCTTCTGCCAAGCATCAACCTGTGACAATTTACAAAAGTCATCTAATGAACCGGCTACTCTCTTAAGCACCTCTATAACATTCTCCTCGGTCGCAAAACCGATACCATTATTCTTACAAAGTTCTTCGTAGTCCCAATAGTGGTAGCCCCAATCAATTCTGTAAGATTCCGGCATACACAGTACAAAGTGTTTTACACGAATATTATGCCTATACAAGAGACACTGACCCAAGCCGCGAGCAAAGCTGGCTGCTGATGGCTTCACCTTGCACTCGATAATGGCTTGTTCCGCTCCGCCTATATAGAAGTCGGCACGTAAATATCGTTTCGGGTCGTAAGAAAGGTAGTCATCCGGTTTGCCATCGGAGACTTTGAATTCAGCTGAAAAGCAAAGGTCTGCGCTTCTGAGAATATCTGCAATCCTTTTCTGAAATGCTTTCTCATCTTTGTATTTCATTGAATGAAGCCATCCTTCTGAGTATGTAGGTACTTCTTGTTGAGCGTGATATTGCTCGGATCACACTGGTCAATCCTGCTCGACGCGGCTTGGGCAACGGAGAACATCATGTATCGTATTTATTTTGGCAGACACGAATGTGAATTTCCGACGTATCGCGCAGATCCGAGTTCTCTTTGGGATCAAAGTCGATGCTTCTGACTTCGGCTTTGTACTTTTGGCCCAAGAGTTCAGTTAAAGCCTTTGAGAATATTTCATTAATTTGGGCGATTGTTACTTCTTTCAGAGGGCGTTCGCCTGCCATAGTGAATCCTTTCGTTTGGAGGTTACTAGCGAAGCAACTTAGGACTGAGAGCATCTAAATGAAATCACCGGACTAAGGCCGGCGGAATACTACGCCTGTTAGTGCACCGAATCAAGTTGACTCGAAGGTTGTCGATCTCACCGATCAAAGTCTAGCTGAACCCTACTCTGGTATAGCCTAATTTAGGTTCGGCTGAGCAGAGATTGTAGGTATGTGGGTGACGCCCCGCTAGAGTCACTACGTTGTCCACGCTAGACCCTCCCTCAAGCCTTGATTTTCAGGAAGCAGATTCGTGTTCACGTAGATTGATTTCGTAGCTTATAATGGAACGGCAATGTCCAACGTCGAAACAACGATGACAGTGCCGCTGACGACTACCGAGTTCGGCACGATTCGCGTGGGCAACTCGCGCGTGAGTCTGGATTCAGTCGTTTACCATTATGAGCAGGGTGCAACCGCTGAACGAATAGCTGAGAGCTTTCCTTCGCTGGACCTCGCTGAAATATATGCGGTCATCGCTTATTACCTTGCGAATCGTAAATCCGTCGAAGAGTATCTGCGGCAGCAGGAGGCGGAGGCCGACGCTTTGCAGCAACAGATCGAGTCAGATCCAGGACAGCAGAAGGCAACCAATCAACTGCGCGAGCGCATTCGTGCTCGACGAGTCGCGCGGCAGTCAACGAACGATTCCCACACCGATTAACGATGCTCCGGCTCCTCATTGATCACGATCTTGATCAAGACACCTTACGAGGACTCCTGCGCCGTGTGCCTGACCTCGATTCGGTCACCGCTTATGAAGTCGGCCTGAGCCGGGCGCCAGACCCTGAGCTATTACGATGGGCAGCGGAGGCCGGACGTGTGCTTGTCACTCACGACCGCCGGACCATGCCAGCACATGCCGCCCGCCGCCTCGCCGCAGGCGACGACATCGCCGGTGTTATAGTTGTGTCTCGCCTGATCCCAATCAGCACTGCGATTGATGAGCTTGAGATTGCGGTTATGTGCAGCGAGCGAGACGAATGGAAAAACCTCGTTCGCCATATTCCGTTGTAAACTACCGGTTTACAACCTCGGTGCTTAGGGTACCTGGGACACTCTCCTTGCTTCATTCGCTGCGTGAAGCTGGACCGTCGCCCCCGTGACTGACGCGCTTCAAATCAACCGTGACCGTAAACCCTGACGTCTTGATTCTCACACGGACAATCAAGTGCTTCGGGTCGTCGCTTACCCAAAGCACCATCTCGCCGCTGCGCTTTATGAACCTGCCGTCGAAGACCTTGGCATCCAATCGAACGGCCATGAACTTTCCGAGAGCGAGCTTTAATTCTTCGCGTTTACCAACGACGACGTCGATATTATAAACGTCTCCCGCATCGCTGATGGGTATGGCAATCACGTCGCCTTCGTTCAGCTTTTGAGCGCGAATGAAATACATCGCCGAGAGCACGTCCTGTGTCCACGCCGGTGATCCCGCATCTTTGATTTTGGGCAGCGCCTTTGGTTCGGAG
>Ga0193727_1001391_pt1 | contig 9975 bp, 6 predicted proteins | sample H2c2metaG_FD_143051 | JGI IMG/M metagenome (GOLD analysis project Ga0193727, IMG submission 143051) | Soil microbial communities from a riparian zone of the East river system, Colorado, United States - H2c2 | ecosystem: Environmental > Terrestrial > Soil > Riparian zone | place: USA: East River...
CAAGTATCCGTTGGAAAAACGGATGGCCCTCTGCCGCTGCGGCGCATCGACTGAGAAACCGTTTTGCGACGGCACCCATTCCAAAATCGGTTTTCAAGCTGCCGAGAAAGCCGTGCCGGAATCGAAGGAATAACGCAATGAAACGCGCGCTGCGTGAACTGGTGGCACTAATCGCCACTGCAAACCTGACTGCCTTAAGCGGTCAAGTTTCTCCCGAGCCGACGATCCCTGGCGAACACATCGCGCTCGTCGGAGGAACAATCATAAATCCCGCTGATGGAAAAATTACCCGTAATGCGACCGTATTCATCCACGAGGGGCACATCACAAACATCACCACCAACATGGTTATGAAATTTGGCGGACGCACCATCGATTGCACTGGCAAATTCATTTTGCCGGGATATATCGATACTCACGTTCACTTCTTTCAGTCCGGCGATCTATTTACGCGACCGGACGGCACCGATCTGAATAGTGTGCGCCCTTACAAGGACGAAGTCGCGTGGGTAAAGGGTCACGTGAATGATGTGTGCGCCCGTTATCTGCGCAGCGGCATCACCTCAGTTGTCGATGTTGGCGGACCATTTTGGAATTTCGAGGTTCGTAAGACTGCGAACGCCACAGCGAAAGCGCCACGCGTGGCGGTGGCCGGCCCATTAATCTCGAGTGTCTCGCGCGAAAAACTTGATCTCGGCGATCCGCCGATCGTCAAAATCGATACGCCCGATCAGGCACGAGAGTTCGTGAGGAAACTGGCCGAACAAAAACCCGATCTGGTCAAGATTTGGTACATCGTCGACAAAGACCACCCGGTCGAAAGCTTCCGGCCAATCGTGCGCGCGACGATTGAAGAAAGTCATGCGCACAAGATTCGCGTCGCAGTGCACGCGACGGAATTGGAAACGGCACGCGCAGCAGTCCAAGAAGGCGCGGACGTCCTTGTCCATAGTGTGACCGACAATCCGGTCGATGACGCGTTCGTAAAGCTGCTGAAAGATCGACACACGATTTTGTGTCCGACGCTCGTTGTCTTCGAGCGTTACGGCCGAACGTTCTCGCACCAATTGAACCTGACGCCGGAGGAGAAAGCGTGGGGCAATCCGGAGGTGATCGCAACGCTCGATGTCACCAAGATTCCGCAGGACAAATTACCCGAGCGCATCAAGAACGCGTTAGCCAAACCGGATGAAGCGTTGGATCGCATCAAGAAAACCTACGAGGTCGCGCTGCCGAACTTGAAAAAACTGGAAGATGCTGGCGTCACGATTGCCGCAGGAACGGACGCGGGAAACATCGGAACAATTCATGGCCCTGCGCTTTTCCGCGAATTTCAGTTGATGAAAGAAGCCGGCCTGACCCCCATGCAGATTCTCCAATGCGCCACTGGGAATGCGGCAAAACTCTTTGGCGGCGACACTGGCGCGCATATCGGCAAGGTCGAAAAGGGCTATTTTGCTGACCTCGTCATTCTCAATTCGAATCCGCTGGATGACATCGCCCACGCTTCCGATATCGATATGGTCATCAAAAACGGCGTGGTTTATCCGGCTGATTCTATTCTGCACTGAGCGCACCGCAGTCCGTATGAAGTGCGCTTCGATTGTTCTCTCTCTGGCACTGCTTGCCGTGTCGACTGCAGGTGGCGCGACGCCAGCGTCTGCGACAAGCGTCAACGAGATCGCAGAGGGTTACGTGAAACTGGTGCTAGCGATGGGTCTGCATGATCCCGACTACGTCGATGCTTATTACGGACCGCAGGAATGGAAGAAACCAGAAAAGAAGCCGCTCGATACGATCGCGCGCGAGGCGACACGGTTACGCGAGCAACTGGCGAAGATTTCCGAGCCGGCGGACGAGTTGGAGCGGTTGCGACGCAGCTATTTAACAAAGCAACTATCCGCGCTCGAAGCACGAGTGCGCATATTAAACGGCGAACATTTGAAGTTCGACGAAGAATCGCAGGCCCTTTATGACGCCGTTGCACCTGCGTTTCCCGAAGCGCATTTCCAGGAAATCCTCGCCAGGCTGGAGCCAAAACTTCCGGGCGAGGGACCGCTCTTGCAGCGGTACGAGAATTGGCGGCGAGCCTTTGTGCTTCCCAAGGACAAACTGGACGCTGTGTTTCAACTTGCGATCAAGGCATGTCGCGAACGCACGCTCGCGCACATCAAGCTGCCGCCCGACGAAAATTTCAGCGTCGAATACGTCACGAACAAACCGTGGGGCGGCTACAACTGGTACAAGGGGAATTATCGCAGTGTCATCCAAGTGAATACCGATCTGCCCGTCTATATCGATCGCGCGATTGATCTAGCTGCACATGAAGGTTACCCAGGCCATCACGTTTACAACGCGTTGCTTGAGAAGAATCTTGTCCGCGACCGCGGATGGGTTGAGTTCTCGGTTTATGCGCTCTTCTCGCCCCAATCACTCATCGCCGAAGGCACCGCGAACTTCGGCAGAGAAGTTGTCTTTACGAAACCGGAGAGGTTAGCATTCGAAAAAGAAGTGCTCTGGCCGGCCGCCGGAATCGACCCATCACGCGTGGTGGAATTTTACGAGGTCCAGGACTTGGTGAAGAAACTGGGATACGCCACAAATGAAGCAGCTCGGCGTTACCTCAGTGGCGACATCAACGCAGCCGCTGCTGCGGCTTGGTTGCAAAAGTACGCGCTCATGGATGAGAAGCGCGCGAAACAAGCTACGAAATTTATCGAAAAGTACCGCAGCTACGTCATCAACTACAATCTCGGCGAAGACATGGTGCGCAGTTACATCGAGAAACGTGGCGGCACGGAAAACCAACCCGAGCAGCGCTGGCGCGAGTTTGAAGAATTGCTCGCGTCACCGCGACTGCCGGGCGACATACGCTCGGATTAACGAAAAATGCAGGCGGTTGCAGCAGGTACGGCTGCCTTTACATTTACCATGTCGTGCCTTCACTAGTGCTGGCATCCAGTTCACCCAGGCGCGCCGCGTTGCTTTCCGAAAGTGGATTCGAATTTGAGATCGCCTCGCCGCGCGTCGCAGAAAAGTTCAGTGCAACCCTTACATTGCGCGAGCTCACACTGTGGAACGCCATTCGAAAAGGAATGGCCATTGCGCAGGCGCGTCCCGATGCAGTCGTACTCGCAGCCGACACGCTGGTTGCACTGGATAACCGAATCCTCGGTAAACCTTCGGATTTGAGTGAGGCCGCCGGGATGCTTCAGCGCCTGAGCGGGCGAACTCACCAGGTTTGTTCTGCGGTTGCAATTTACCTGCAGACATCGGGCCGATCGGCGGCTTTTCATGAAATCTCGCGCGTCCGTTTTCAACGTCTGAGCAACGCAACCATCGAGAACTATCTCGCGAAAGTGGCCCCGCTCGACAAGGCCGGCGCTTATGCCGCGCAGGGAAGCGGCGCGGAAATCATCGCAAAAATCGACGGCTCATTCACGAACGTCGTTGGTCTGCCAATGGAAAAGACGGTCGCTGCGCTGGCGAAATTCGGCATTCGTCCGAAGTCGGTCTGACGAATTGAGTTAACCGGCAAGCCTTAGATCAGGTGTTCGCGATTATCGGACCGGAGTCGGATCGTTTTTGTTTGCAAATTGTGCCGCGCTTGAATGAAACGCACGGTCTTGCTTTTGGCCCGCATGAGGATCGAATGCGTGACGGCCGTGACGCCACCGTGAGCGCGGACGCCGCGTAACAACGCGCTGTCGCTGATCCCGGTCGCGCAGAAAAGGATGTTCTGGCCGTTCGCCAGATCGTCAGCTGAAAAGACGCGGTCGAGATCTTTCTTGTAACCTCCGTCGATGAGGCTTTTTCGTTCCTTTTCATCGCGCGGCCACATCTTGCATTGCATGTCGCCGCCGAGACACTTGATTCCCGCTGCAGCGAGCACCGCTTCGGGAGAACCGCCGATGCCCATGTAAAGATCGACATCGGACTCGGGCAGCGACGGCGCGATGGCGGCAGCGATGTCGCCGTCGCCGATCATGCGCAACGACGCGCCTGCGGCACGAATTTGTTCGACGATTTCCTTGTGGCGCGGTCGGTCGAGCATCATCACCGCCACGTCCTGAACGCGTTTGTCCACCGCGTGTGCAACGATGGCCAGCATCTCTGCGATTGGCATCTCAAGGTGAAGCGAATCGCCGCGCTTTTTCATGTAATCGATGACGCGCGGTCCGTAAGCCAGCTTCGACATGTAAAACGAAGGAATATCCCTGAGCGCGACCTTCACACCTTCCTCCGGACTCGCCGCTGCAATGCAACTGATAGAGTTCGGCGCGCCTTTGGAAATGTTGGTGGTACCGTCGATGGGATCGATGGCAATATCGAACCGCGGCGAACCGGGGACCCACGTGCCGAGATGTTCGCCTTTGAAAATGCCGGGTGCGTTGTCCTTGATTCCTTCGCCGATAACGACTTCGCCGCAGATGTTCATCAGATCGAACATGCCGCGCATGGCGTCGCAGGCAGCCGCGTCGGCCGCTTCCTTGTCGCCGCGTCCGAGCCAGCGGAGTGAATTCAGTGCAGCGGCTTCCGTCGCGCGCACAAAATCCAGCTCGATGATTCGCTCGATGTCCTGGTAATCTTGTTTCGGCAGTCGCAGAGCCACGGGGCGTTAATTTTCACGCAGGTCGCGCCTGATGACAAGAGCACTGTCAGAGGGACGTAATAACTGACTTGTGATTGGTCGCGCTTATTTTCTATTGCAGCGACAAGCACGCATGAAGCGTTCGTGTGCGCTGTGAAAGGCGAGCGCTAGCTGGCGCAATGCAGGCTTGATTTTGGCGCGGGTTTTCATTTGGATGGCAGCGTGCCTGCTGATGACCAGGTGACGTCACTGAGCCCGATTGGCGGAAATGCTCATCATGGTCCGGTCGCGTTTACGACCACGCACTGGAGCGTCGTGCTGGAGGCGCAAGGTGAATCGCCAGCGGCACAAGAGGCTCTGGAAAAACTTTGTCGCACGTACTGGCGACCAATTTTCGCCTTTCTCCGACGACAGGGTATTCCGCCGGAGCAGGCAGAGGACATTACCCAGGGATTTTTTGCGGAGCTATTGGAGCGGCAAAGTCTGAGTGCCGTGCGCAAGGAGAAGGGACGGCTTCGTTCCTTTCTCCTTGGCGGACTAAAATATTTTCTCGCCAACGAGGGGCGGCGGGCGATGGCGATCAAACGGGGAAAAGGACAGCGGCTAATCCCTTTGGAAGAATTGCGTGCTGACAATCGGATCGAGATGGAACCAGCCGATCGCGTGACTGCCGAAATGATTTATGAACGCCGGTGGGCTTTGACGGTGTTGGAGCGTGTGCTCGGCCGATTGAAAGATGAATACGTCGCAGCGGATAATGCCGCGTTGTTCGATTCGTTAAAGGAGTTGCTACCTGATGAACCGGGTTCGTCGTCACAGGCAGTTATCGCGACGCGTTTGGGGATGTCTGAGAATGCGATCCGCCAGGCGTTTTACAGATTTCGGCAGCGCTACCAAGCGTTATTGCGAGAGGAGATTGCCAACACCGTTGCTACACCCGGCGACATCGAAGACGAACTCCGCCATCTGATTGCTGTACTGGAAGCGTAACGCATGGCAAAGTTTTACGGAGTACAAACGGGGAGGCTCGAAGCCTCTTCGTCGATGATCAGGGTAATTAGAATTTGCCGAAAGTGTGGCGCCAAGATTTTTTCCGACGTGCCGGAGGGACTTTGCCCCAGATGTGTGCTGAAAAGTGCGCTTGGTAATTTCCCGGACCCGGCTGTAGCCGGGGGCGTCGACCCCGGCCGCTCGGACGCCCCTTCAGCTGCTGATGAGAACGGAGCGCCTAATAACAAGAAGTCAGCACGCGCCGCCGAGTTGTTAGGCGAACTCGGCGATTACGAATTGCTGGAAGAGGTCGGGCGCGGTGGTCAGGGTGTGGTATTTCGCGCGCGACAGAAAAGCCTCGACCGCATAGTCGCCTTAAAAGTCATTAGCCTTGGTCAATGGGCGAGCAAAGCGCATCTGAAGCGCTTTCGCCTGGAGGCCGAAGCGGCAGCCAAGTTAGAGCATCCCGGTATCGTTCCGATTCACGAAGTCGGCGAGCGTGATGGCTCGTGCTACTTCAGCATGAAATTCGTCGAAGGCGGACAACTCGACGAAGTAGTCAGGCGCACGCCCATATCGATCCGACCAGCGGCGGAGTTAATCGCCAAGCTGGCGCGCACGGTTCATTACGCGCATGAGCACGGGATTCTCCATCGCGACATCAAACCGGGGAACATTTTGCTCGATGCAAAGGGCGACCCGCATCTGACGGATTTTGGACTTGCCCGATTAGTCGAATCTGAAAGCAGTGTCACCCAAACGCTGGACGTCCTTGGCACGCCCAGTTACATGGCCCCAGAACAAGCGGTTGGAAACAATGCGGCTGTCAGCAGCGTGACAGACGTCTATGGACTTGGCGCAGTACTTTACCAATTACTAACAGGTCAGCCGCCTTTTGCCGGTGGAGCAACATACGAGACCATCAAGCTTCTTTTGGATACCGAGCCGCGGCAACCGCGGCTCTTAAATCCTAAAATAGATCGCGATCTCTCCACAATTTGCCTCAAATGTCTGGAGAAAGATCCGAAACTTCGTTACTCCTCTGCGCTCGCGCTGGCTGAGGATTTGGAATGCTGGCTAAAGCACGAACCGATTCAGGCGCGGCACACTGGAGTTATCGCGCGAGCAAGGAAATGGGTGCGGCGCAATCCAACCAGCACGCTGCTTGCGGCATCTCTGGTTGCATTGATTGCAGCGGTTGGATGGAACGTGTGGAAGAGCGACTTAATCCACCGTTCGCTAACGACTGGAATCGCCGTTCTGCCGTTTGAAAACCTAAGCGAGCAGAGAGAAGACGCCGCTGCTTTCGTCGACGGCGTCCAGGATGACATTTTGACCAAGCTGGCGAGGATCGCCGATCTGAAAGTGATCAGTCGGAGCAGTGTGATGGAATATCGTGACAAACGAAATGTGCGACGGATCGGTAATGATCTGCGCGTATCTCACGTCCTCGAGGGCAGCGTCCGCAGAACGGGGACACGGTTCCACATGAATGCACAGTTGATCGACACGCGCACTGACACTCATGTGTGGGTGGAGCAATACGATCGCGATTTGAACGACCTGTTCGCGATTCAGAGCGAGATCGCGCAGAAAATTGCCGGCCAACTCCACGCCAAAATCTCGCCTGCTGAGAAACTGGCGATCGAACGCAAATCCACCGGCGATCTCCTCGCATTCGAGCTCTATTCGCGCGCAATGAGTTTAACACCGACATTCCGCGGCGGCGGCGCTGATTCGGGGCAGCAGGCAATCGATCTGCTGAACGGGGCTGTGGCGCGCGATCCATCGTTTTTGGAAGCGTATTGCCAGCTCGCCTTGGCTCATGACCAGCTTTACTTCTTTGGCTTTGACCATACTCCTGCGCGGTTGGCGTCAGCAGAAGTAGCCATTCAGGAAGCATTCCGCATCCGTCCAAATGCCGGCGAAGCACACCTTGCACGAGCACAGCATCTTTATAACGGATACCTCGATTATGACGGCGCTCTGGCTGAACTGGAAGTTGCCCGCCAGACGCTGCCCAACCATCCGCGGATATTTCGACTAACGGCTTACATCCAAAGGCGTCAAGGGCACTGGGAAGAATCTACTCGAAATCTGGAGCGGGCACTTGAGCTCGACCCGCGCAACGTGAACACGCTCGAAAGCATCGCAGATAGTTACGCATACCTCCGGCGTTATGCTGAGCAAAAATCGAAGTTAGATCGCATATTGGCTATCGAGCCAAATGATGTTCAGGTAAAAGCAGACCGCGCAGGCGTGGAACTGGATTGGAAAGCTGATACCAGACCGTTGCATCAATTGATTGACGAAATCCGGGCGACAAGTCCGGCAGCCGTGCCGAAGATCGTCCCTTTTTGGCTGACTTGCGCACTGGCCGAACGCGATCCCGCCGCTGCTAAAGAGGCATTGCTCGCCGCCGACGAAAGCTCGTTAGGTACCGACGCCGTTCTTTTCCCGCGTGCTTTCTTCGAAGGCGTTATCGCGCGCATGACAAATGACGAGCACAAGGCGCAATCGGCTTTTGCTGCTGCGCGGTCGGAGCAGGAGAAAATCGTACAGGCTCAACCAGATTACGGCCCGACATGGTGCGTGCTCGGAGTAATCGATGCCGCCCTCGGCCGGAAGGAGGAGGCCTTGCGCGAAGGACGGCACGCGGTCGAGCTGCTTCCCGTGGAAAAGGACTCAGTGAATGGTCTCCACATGATCGCATATTTGGCAATGACTGCTGCGTGGGTCGGTGAAAAGGATCTCGCTTGCGAACAGCTTGCCACCGCCGTCCGTGGCCCCAGTGGTCTTGACCTCACTTATGGCGGATTGAAACTGATGTCATTGTGGGACCCGCTGCGTGGCGAGCCGTGCTTCGAAAAAATCGTCGCCTCTCTCGCGCCGAAGGAGAGACACTAATTTCACGAATTGTCACTAATCACAGGATTTTGCTTTAATTCGTGTCGGTTAGTGAAATTCGTGTCTAAAATCGTCGCTTCCCTCGCGCCGAAGTAATCCAACTGTAGTGGCACGTGCCGCCTGCATCTATCACAAAGCAGCCGACACGGCAGTGCCTCTACAGCCCTAATTCGTAACATCCGCTGGCTATCCGCGCTAGAATCTCTTTTTCAGCTGGACGTACCAGAACCGGCCCTTGATGGTGGCTAGCGACTCGTCGTAGCCGTTCTCGAAGCTGCCAGCAACGAACGCTGGATCGGAATCGAACACGTTCTGCAATCCAAGCGTAAGCGTCGTGTTATTCAACCAAGCGCGCCATCCACACGGGTTGTACTCAGCAGTGGAAACCGGTGTGATATTTTTTTCTTTGTCGTCCTTCATCTTTACGTTCTTACCGCCGTCTTTCGCAAAGCCCGGCACCTCAGCCGACGCGGGTGGCGGTAGATTGAACGTGTACGACGCGATCAAGTCGAGCGTAGTCCATGCAGCCACTTTTCGCGCGCGGGGAGATTGAAGGCCTACATCGGGGTTCGGCTCACCAGTAAGTGTCAAGAACGGGCCCTGGGTTCTAGGCGTTTGCAACTTAATGGGAGCGGATTGAGACCCCGATAGACTAACATTGTCGTCTTCGTATTGGCTAATCCAGTGGACCACCGCGCCAATATCAAACCCCTGCATCCACGTATCGACTGGGCCATCGTAGTAGAGGCTAAAATTAGCGCGGTTCCATGGCAGCGAGCTCGTCAGGGCGAGTCCCGCCGGTAAAAACTCGCCTGCGATTCCAAATCGTTTGCTGTTAGCGTTAACCTGCAGCTCGGCCCGGGAGAGCCATGTGCCATTTACTGTGAATGTTAGCCGCCCGTAATCTCCGTGGCCAAAAATCGAAGAATCCAGAATATAGATTGCTTCATAGTCGAGACCTTCGAAGATCGCGCCAGAAAGATTTTCATTAGGGTCGATAACCACGGTCACTGGACCAACCACGCCCGGAATCCCGCTGGGCGCGCGAAATACCAACGGTCCGTTCTGGACCGCAGGTGGTGCGGGCGGCGGATTACTCTCAATAATGAATTGCGCGCCCAGGGACGATATCAGCGATCGCAGATCAATGTGCCACCAGTCGGCGCTCACAGTAAGGCCCTTCAGCCATTTCGGGCTGTAAACGATCCCGTAAGACCATTCATAGGCGACTTCCGGTTGCAACCGCGGATTTCCACTAATGCGTTCCTCAATCTGCTGTGGGTTCTCGTTCACCCTTGAAAATGGATCGGTTACCAGTGGGAAGTTCTGCGAGCCCGCGGGCGTAATCTCGAATAATGTCGGCGCATGGAAGGCTTCAGTGTAGCTGCCCCGTAAGGTAACGGCGCCGATAAACTTTGGATCAACCGGCTGCCACCGGACCGATACCTTTGGTCTCTGTCCGTTATACTGGGAGCTGGTCGCCGGTT